>Ga0207889_1000052_pt1 | contig 114774 bp, 119 predicted proteins | sample LinPmetageLP47_FD_184058 | JGI IMG/M metagenome (GOLD analysis project Ga0207889, IMG submission 184058) | Marine viral communities from the Pacific Ocean - LP-47 (SPAdes) | ecosystem: Environmental > Aquatic > Marine > Oceanic | place: Pacific Ocean | collected 2011-06-12 | reverse complement strand
ACTTAATACATGCTCAGTTCGTCATCTGAATTAACAAAAACTTTGTTGACTCGTTCAGAACTGAAATCTATTAAAGATCCCATCCCGAACAGGTCCCACACGTTTGCTTGCCTGATTGTTAAAGAGCTTGGAAGCCTTGGCCTCCTGACTGCGTCCTTGGCGTGTTGCCGTGTCCGCCGTCTCTGTGGGGGCGCATTCTAGAGATTTACGGGGGACCGTCAACACTTTTTTCATCACTTTTTTATCAAACGGTCACCTTTTAGCCGGGACGGATGAAAAACCATCAAAAACAGCCTAAAACGCTCGTTTCTTATGCGATTTAAATCCCGAACCAGCAACCTCCCGCTCCAGGAAATACGCAGCCGGGAGAGGAAAATACCATAACCCACCGCTTTTTTTGCGCCAACTGCCGGTTTTTTCATCACTCCTGTCGCCGCAGCCATCCTCCCCATACAAAAAAGGCGCCCTGCGGGCGCCCTTTATGTGCAACAAAAGCGGTTAATGCTTGCGCAGTTGCCACAAACTCATCAGCAAACCCACCGCCACATAGATCACCGCCACGCTCAGCAACACCAACGGCGGATCCAGAAAAACGATGGCAAAGGCAATAATGACCCCCAGCAGCATCTTGAAGGGCACGCGACCAATGTGAAATTCCTTGAATGAGTGGTATTTCACCGACGACACCATCAGCAGGCCCGCCCCCGCGACCACCACGGCCACCAGCCAGGAGATATCCGCACCTTCGATGCCACGGCTGGCCCCAAGCCACACAAGGGTCGCTACCAGCCCCGCGCCGGTGGGGCTAGGCAAACCGATGAAGAAGCGTTTGTCGGTGGTTTCCGCCTGCACGTTGAACCGCGCCAGCCGTAAGGCAGCACAGGCCACATAAATGAACGCCGCCACCCAGCCAAACTTGCCAAGCCCGGATAGCGCCCAGGCATATGCCACCAGCCCCGGCGCTACGCCGAAGGCCACACAATCGGAGAGGGAGTCGTACTCCGCCCCGAATTTGCTCTGGGTATTGGTCATGCGCGCCACGCCGCCGTCCATCCCGTCCAGGACGCCAGCAATGATGATCCCCAGAGCGGCATTCTCAAAATGCCCGTTCATGGCCGCCACGATGGCGTAAAACCCGGCGAACAGGGCCGCCGTGGTAAACAGGTTCGGCAGCAGATACACCCCCTTGTGGCGAGCGCCTGTGCGATGCTCTGCTTCCACAACCTCAAAGGTTTCCGGCGTATCCGTCGCTGTTGTCTTGTCGTTATCCTGCATGGTTATCCACCCATTAATGATGGCGCTAGTGTAACGCAGTGCCCTCAAACAAAAAACGCGGCCGAAGCCGCGTTTTTTGAAGATCAGGACAAGCGCTTAGTTCTTGCTCTTGTCTACGATCTGGTTAGCCTGGATCCACGGCATCATGCCACGCAGCTTCTCGCCCACCTGCTCGATGGGGTGCGCTGCATTGTTGCGGCGCGCGGCGGTCATGGACGGGTAGTTGTGCGCCCCTTCCGCGATGAACATTTTCGCGTATTCACCGCTCTGGATGCGCTTGAGTGCATTGCGCATGGCCGCACGGGACTCGTCGTTGATCACTTCCGGCCCGGTCACGTACTCACCGTACTCCGCATTGTTGGAGATGGAGTAGTTCATGTTGGCGATGCCGCCTTCGTACATCAGGTCAACAATCAGCTTCAGCTCGTGCAGACACTCGAAGTAGGCCATTTCCGGGGCATAGCCCGCTTCGGTCAGGGTTTCGAAGCCCGCTTTCACCAGCTCAACCGCACCACCACACAGGACTGCCTGCTCACCGAACAGGTCGGTTTCAGTCTCGTCCTTGAAGGTGGTTTCGATGATGCCGGTGCGGCCGCCGCCCACGCCACAGGCGTAGGACAGAGCCAGCTCTTTGGCGCTACCGGACGCGTCCTGGAAGATCGCGATCAGGTCAGGAATACCGCCACCTTTGGCGAACTCGGTACGTACGGTATGGCCCGGCGCTTTCGGGGCGATCATGATCACGTCCAGATCGGCGCGCGGCACAATCTGGTTGTAATGGATGGCAAAACCGTGGGCAAAGGCCAGAGTTGCACCTTCTTTCAGGTTCGGCTCGATGTCGGACTTGTACAGCTGTGCCTGGAACTCGTCAGGCGTCAGCACCATTACCACGTCCGCGGCAGCAACAGCAGACGGTACGTCAGTAACGCTGAGGCCATGGGCTTCGGCTTTGGCGATGGACGTGGAGCCAGTGCGCAGACCAACGACCACATCCACACCGGAATCCTTCAGGTTGCAGGCATGGGCGTGGCCCTGGGAGCCGTAACCCAGAATGGCCACTTTCTTGCCCTGGATGATGGAAAGGTCACAATCCTTGTCGTAATACACTTGCATGCTCATAGCTCTGGCTCTTTCAAGTTAGGAGAAAAGGGTAACGGCGCGGCACGCAATACGCGCACGCCTGATGGGCCAGTACTCTAGGGCATCCGTCTTATTGCGTAAAATGATATATTTGAAACATTGCATTCCTTTTTCTGCAACAATGGAGCCACAGAACCAACCGGATACCCCATGGACACCAAACCCCTGCGCCTGTTCCTGACCTTGGCCGACACCCTGCACTTCGGACGCACCAGCTCCATGTGCCACGTCAGCCCCTCCACGCTCAGCCGCACCATTCAGCAGCTGGAGGACGAGCTGGGCGTGCCGTTGTTCTACCGGGACAACCGCAGCGTCACCCTGACCCGGGAAGGTCAACGCTTTCAGGAATACGCCCGTGACACCTTGATGCGCTGGGACGGGCTTCGTTATGCTCTGCAAGAGGACCGCCGCATTCTGCAGGGTGAACTGAGCCTGTATTGCTCCGTTACCGCCAGCTACAGCTTTCTCTACGATCTGCTCAGCAGCTTTCGACACCAATACCCGCGTATCGAACTGAAGCTGCATACCGGCGACCCGGCCCAGGCCGTGCAGCGCATCCAGCAGGGCGAAGAGGATATCGCCATTGGCGCGCGACCCGACCACCTGCCCGCAGGCATCGCCTTTCGCCCTATCGCCCGGTCACCACTGCTGTTCATCGCCCAGGCCGGGCAAACCCAGCAGGCAGAGCGCCTCAACGGCGCGGCGAATAAGTCAGCCTGGGAAGACATCCCCATGATCCTCTCCGAGGAAGGACTGGCGCGGGACCGGGTAGATCGCTGGTTTCGTCAGCTTGGCGTCAAACCACACATCTATGCCCAGGTCAGTGGCAACGAGGCGATAGTGAGCATGGTGAGCCTGGGCTTCGGGGTGGGCGTGGTTCCCAAGATTGTGCTGGATAACAGCCCGTTGGCCGGGCGCACCCGGCAACTGGATGTACAACCCGCCCTGGCACCTTACGAGGTGGGCCTGTTTACCCAGGAGCGACGCCAGGAAGAACCGCTCATCAATGCCTTCTGGTCGCAGGTTAGTGACGCCTGACGCCGAAAGGCCCGATGCCTGACGCTTAAAACCAAAAAAAGCCGCTCCGAAGAGCGGCTTTTTCATCTGGCATACAGCGTCAGGCGTCGGGCTTTCTACAAGCTCAATACCTTTTCACCGCGGGCAATGCCGGACACGCCGGAACGGACCACTTCCAGCACCTGGGTTTCCCCAATGGCGCCGATAAAGGCATCCAGCTTGTCCGATGCACCGGTGAGCTGAATGGTGTAGACAGTACTGGTCACATCCACGATCTGGCCACGGAAAATATCCACGGACCGCTTCACCTCAGCGCGCTGAGCGCCGGTGGCCTTCACCTTGATCAGCATCAGCTCGCGCTCGATGTGCGGCCCTTCGGTGAGATCCACCAGCTTGACCACTTCGATCAGCTTGTTCAGGTGCTTGGTGATCTGCTCGATTTTCAGATCATTACCGAAGGTGGTCAGCGTCAGGCGAGACAAGGTGCTGTCTTCGGTGGGCGCCACCGACAGGGTTTCGATGTTGTAACCCCGCTGGGAGAACAGACCGATTACCCGGCTCAGTGCGCCCGGCTCATTTTCCATCAGGATAGAAATAATTCGACGCATCAGGTCCGCTCCGTCTTGCTCAGCCACATATCACGCATGGAACCGTCTGCAATCTGCATCGGGTATACGTGCTCGGTGGGGTCAACATAAATATCCATGAATACCAGGCGATCTTTCAGGGCAAAGGCTTCCTCCATGGCCCCGTCCAGATCCTCGATCTTGGTGATCTTCATGCCCACATGGCCATAGGACTCAGCCAGCTTGACGAAGTCCGGCAGGGACTCCATGTAGGACTGGCTATGGCGGCCACCGTACTGCATGTCCTGCCACTGGCGCACCATGCCCAGCGCCTGGTTATTGATGTTGATGACCTTCACCGGCAAGCCATACTGCAGGCAGGTTGACAGCTCCTGGATATTCATCTGAATGGAGCCTTCACCGGTCACACAGGCAACCGTTGCTTCGGGGAACGCAAACTGCACGCCCATGGCCGCCGGCAGGCCGAAGCCCATGGTGCCGAGGCCACCGGAGTTGATCCAGCGACGCGGCTTGTCGTACTGGTAGTACTGAGCCGCAAACATCTGGTGCTGACCCACGTCGGAGGTCACATAGGCATCACCTTTGGTGGCCTTGTACAACGCCTGCACCACCTGCTGGGGCTTCATGGGGCCATCTTCGTTGGTCTCGTAACGCATCCCATGCACTTTGCGCCAGCCATCGATTTCTTCCCACCAACGCTCCAGCGCCTTGCGGTCCGGCTCACCGCCGTGCTCGTCCAGCGCCGCCAGCATCTCTTCCAACACCTGCTGAACCGGGCCCACAATGGGAATGTGCGCCATGATGTTCTTGGAGATGGTCGCCGGGTCGATATCGATATGAATGATCTTGGCACCTGGGCAGAACTTCTTCACGTTATTGGTCACCCGGTCGTCCAGACGCGCGCCCACCGCCAGAATCACATCGGAGCTGTGCATGGTCATGTTGGCTTCGTAGGTGCCGTGCATGCCCAACATGCCCACGTTCTGACGATCGGTGCCGGGGAAGCCCCCCAGCCCCATCAGGGTATTGGTCACCGGAAAATTGAGGCGGTGAGCCAACTGGGTCAGCAGCTCGCTGCCCTCGCCCTGCACCACGCCGCCACCGGCGTAAATCACCGGACGCTTGGCTTTCATCAGCTCGTCCAGCGCCTTGCGGATCTGGCCGGAATGGCCACGGCTGACCGGCGCGTAGGAGCGCATCTTCACTTTCTTGGGATACTCGTAAGGATTCTTGACGTTCGGCGCGGTCTGATCCTTGGGAATATCCACCAACACCGGGCCAGGACGGCCAGTGGTGGCAATGTAGAAAGCCTTCTTCATGATCTCCGGGATGTCTTTCGCGTCACGGACCATGAAGCTGTGCTTCACCACCGGACGGGACACACCAATCATGTCGGTTTCCTGGAAGGCGTCATCGCCAATCCAGTCAGAGCGTACCTGACCGGACAGCACCACCATGGGAATCGAGTCCATAAAAGCGGTGGCCAGGCCGGTAATGGCGTTAGTGGCGCCCGGCCCGGAGGTGACCATGACCACACCCGGCTTGCCGGTGGCACGGGCATAGCCGTCCGCCGCATGGGTAGCCGCCTGCTCGTGACGAACCAGAATGTGGCTGACAGAGTCCTGCTGGAACAATGCATCGTAAATGTGCAGTACGGACCCTCCGGGATACCCGAAGATGTACTCCACTCCCTCGTCTTGCAGCGCACGGACCACCATTTCCGCGCCGGATAACATTTCCACGGTTGCTACCTCAAATTTGAATGCATACAACCCACTGCCACGCAGCGGGACGGTGTTTATTGCTTGCTGCCTGCGGAAAGCACCGTATTTGAGTGCTCTGGGGTCCTGTCGGAGGTGGCCGACACGAACGCAGGCTGGGAAGGGCGACACGGAGGAACTGCAAACCTGAAAGGGAGTACTCCCGCTTTTAGGAATGAGAAACCTCCGGAGGCTCCCACAGCGGGACGAGAGTGCAGTGATACTGCTGGCAGGACATCGCGGTAACGGTGCCCCGGGTCCCGGCCTCACACACGCCGGTAAGCGAATGCGGGTCCCGATCTCCGGAAAGCCATAATTTTGGCAGAAATGTGCGGCCAATCAAAGCCCTTGGTCGACTTTAGGTTGCAGAAAATCCCTTTCTCACGTCATGCTAAAGTCTGATGAATCACCCGAAATCATAAGAAGACTGACACCATGACAAAATTCAGCCTGATCCTTGGGACCGCCCTGCTCGCCATTTCCAGCCTGAGCCCGGCGGCCAAGTTCTATAAGTGGGTGGACGACAAAGGCGTTACCCATTACGACGCCCAGCCTCCACAGGGAGCGAACGCGACCGAAGTAAACACCCGCGCCAATGCCAGCTCGGATCAGAGCGAGGCCATCGAAGCCCTTGAGGCCAAAAGGGAAGCAGCACAAAAAGCCAAGGAAGCTGCCGCCACTCAGGCCAGAGAAGAAAAACGACTGGAAACGGAACCGGAAGCCGTGGCTCAAGAGCGTTGCGAACAGCACCGCAAGAATCTGGAAACGCTGACCAACAAGCCCACCGTACGGCGCAAGAACCCGGAAACAGGCGAGCTGGAAGTGATCGACCAGGACGTCAGGGACAAGATGCTCGCCGACACCCGAAGCGCCCTGGAAAAGTGCGAAGCACGCTAATCCCGGGCAAACAGGCATTGCCATAAAAAAGGTTCATCACGGAATTGAGTGATCAGCCGGTTGCAGAGCTTATCTCATTATCCCGCCCTGGCAACCGCTGGACGCCGGATGCCCGACGACGGACGCTTGCATTCAAAACCTAAAAACCTTGGCCTCCATGCGCTCTGCGCAAAATGCATTACCCTATTATTGCCTGAATGATGACCCTGAATCCCCCTCAGAGGAGGCGCCGCAATAACGACAACCTCTCAGGCTATGGGGTTTTACGTCAGACATCCGGCGTCCAGCGTTTGGCAAAGTCCGGGTATTCGCGATAAACCCATCAGACGGAAAAAGCGTGTTATTCACTCTAATCCGCGAAGAACCCCAAAAAGCCGCCGGCATGACACCGGCGGCTTTTCTTTAGCCAAGTCCAAAGGGACGATTAACGGTTAAAGGTAAAGCGCTCATCTTCCACCCCTACATGGATGGTATCGCCCTGAAGGTACTCGCCCCTCAATAGCGATTGGGCCAACGGGTTCTCCAGCTGCTGCTGGATCGCTCGCTTGAGCGGCCGCGCCCCGTAGACAGGATCGAAACCGGCATCCACCAGCTTGTCCAGCGCCTCGTTGCTGAGTGCCAGACCAATGTCCCGCTCCGCCAGTCTTTTTTGCAAAAAGCCCAGCTGAATCGACGCGATGCCCTTGAGCTGATCCTTCGCCAACGGATGGAACACCACGGTTTCATCCACCCGGTTGATAAACTCCGGCCGGAAGTGGCTACCCACCACCTCCATCACCGCGGACTTCATGGCCTCATAATCACTACCGGATTGCGCATCGGCACCCGCCAGTTTCTGGATCAGGTCCGACCCCAGGTTCGACGTCATCACTACCACAGTATTGCGGAAGTCCACGGTGCGGCCCTGGCCATCCGTCAGGCGCCCATCATCCAGTACCTGCAACAGAATGTTGAACACATCCGGGTGGGCTTTTTCCACTTCATCGAGCAAGACCACCGAGTAGGGCTTACGGCGCACCAGCTCAGTGAGGTAACCGCCTTCCTCATATCCCACATAGCCCGGAGGGGCGCCCACCAGCCGTGCCACGGAGTGCTTCTCCATAAACTCGGACATGTCGATACGCACCATGGCTTCTTCGGTGTCGAACAGGAAGTTGGCCAGCGCCTTGCACAGTTCCGTCTTGCCCACCCCGGTGGGACCAAGGAACAGGAAACTGCCGTTGGGCCGGTTCGGGTCCGACAACCCGGCCCGTGAGCGGCGCACCGCGTTGGCCACCGCTTCCACGGCTTCGTCCTGCCCGACGACCCGGTCGTGCAGGGCCTCTTCCATGCGCAGCAGTTTGTCTTTCTCGCCTTCCAGCATTTTCGACACGGGAATACCGGTCCACTTGGCCACCACCTCGGCGATTTCCTCGTCGGTGACCTTGTTGCGCAGCAGCTGGGTTTCCGCCTGGGCCTGCTCTTCGCGGTCCTGGGCATCCTTCACTTTCTTTTCCAGCTCCGGAATCTGCCCGTACTGCAGCTCGGACATGCGACTCAGGTCGCCGGCGCGACGCGCCTGCTCCATTTCCACCCGCGCCTGCTCCAGCTCTGCCTTGTATTCCGCAGCGCCCTGCAGGGCAGCTTTTTCCGCCTGCCAGATTTCTTCCAGATCGGCATACTGTTTTTCCAGTTCGTCGATCTCTTCTTCCAGCTTCTCCAGACGCTTGCGGCTGGCATCATCTTCTTCCTTGCGCAGCGCTTCGCGTTCCATCTTTAGCTGGATCAGGCGGCGGTCCAGACGGTCCATTTCTTCCGGCATGGAATCAATTTCCATACGGATACGGCTGCCCGCCTCGTCGATCAGATCAATGGCCTTGTCCGGCAGCTGCCGGTCGGTGATGTAGCGATGACTCAAACGGGCGGCGGCGATAATGGCGCCATCGGTGATATCGACGCCGTGGTGCACTTCATAACGCTCTTTCAGGCCACGCAGAATCGCGATGGTGTCCTCCACCGTGGGCTCATCCACCAACACCTTCTGAAAACGACGCTCCAGCGCTGCATCTTTCTCGATGTACTGGCGGTACTCGTCCAGGGTGGTCGCGCCCACGCAGTGCAATTCGCCCCGGGCCAGTGCCGGCTTGAGCATATTGCCCGCATCCATGGACCCTTCGCCCTTGCCTGCGCCTACCATGGTATGCAGTTCATCGATGAACAGAATGATGCGCCCTTCCTGCTTGCCCAACTCATTGAGCACCGCTTTCAGGCGTTCTTCGAATTCACCCCGGTACTTGGCTCCGGCGATCAGCGCGGCCATATCCAGAGACAGCACCTGTTTGTCTTTCAGACCTTCTGGCACTTCACCATTAACGATACGTTGGGCGAGACCTTCCACGATGGCGGTCTTGCCCACGCCAGGCTCACCAATCAAAACCGGATTGTTCTTGGTACGACGCTGCAATACCTGGATGGTGCGGCGGATTTCATCATCACGACCAATCACCGGGTCCAGCTTGCCGGACTCTGCTCGCTCGGTCAGGTTGACGGTGTACTTGTCCAGCGCTTCGCGCTTGTCTTCCGCATTGGGATCGTTCACCGCTTCCCCCCCGCGCACTTCGGCAATTTTTTCCGCCAGCACCTTGCGGGTCACACCGGCGTTCTTGAACAACTTGCCCAGCTCGCCGTTATCGTCACAGGCCGCCAGCAACACCACTTCCGTGGACAAATACTGGTCACCGCGCTGCTGGGCCTCACGATCGGCAAGGTTCAGCAGGCGGCCAGTGGCCTGGCCCATCTGCACGTCACCATTGAAGTTATTCACGGTGGGCAGCTTGTCCACGGCCATATTCAGGGCGGTGATCACATCGGCGCTGTTGGCACCGGCTTTTTCCAGCAAGGGCCGGGCAGCGCCACCCTGCTGCTGCATCAACGCCAGCATCAGATGGACCGGTTCAATGGAGCTGTTGCCTTGCCCCACGGCCAGGGATTGCGCGTCTGACAGGGCTTCCTGCAAGCGGGCGGTGAGTTTATCCATTCGCATTGTTACTCTCCTATCCGGTCGTGATCCGCACAACGCCTCCCTGACGGCAAGGCGCTCTTACCTATAGAGAAGGGATCACCGGTTATCAATCAACTGAGAGTTAAATGGGTCCGATTGGGCCAAACTCAAGAGCAATTAATCGTTAATAATGAATAATTAATAACGCGCGACAGGATTTTAGATTGATCTTAAATGCAGGAGGCCGCGCCCAGAGTTTGGGCGCGGCCTCATTGTTTGAGCGTTCCAACAGCGCTGAACGCGCAGCTATTAATTATTCATTATTAACTATTAATTATTGACCACCGCCATCCAGCCAGATCAGCGACGCAAAACGCCCTGTCTCGCCTTCCTTGCGATAGGAATAAAAACGGGACAGGTCACAGGCTGTGCAGAGATCCCCACCGTGGACATCGTCGACACCGAGCTGGGCCAGCTCGATGATGGCGGCGTGAGCCACCGAGAATCGCCAGTGGTTGGGAGTAGCATCTTTCTGGAAAGCAGGCTTGAACGCAGGCCGATTCTCGGTAAAGGCACGATAGACCTCATCCCCCACCTGATAGCACTGCCCACAAATGGCCGGCCCCAACCAGGCACTCACGGGCTCACCGTTGGGCGCAATACTGGCCACGCCTTCGGCAATAATACCGGCCTGAAGGCCCCGCCAGCCGGCATGGACCGCCGCAACAGCCGATCCATCAGTGCGGGCCAGCAACACCGGCAGGCAATCGGCGGTCAGCACCACACAGGGCCAGCGTTGCTGGTCGGTCCAGACCCCATCGGCTTCGTTATCCTGGGCATCGGCACGTATCACCTGCTTGCCATGGACCTGCCACAGCCAGGCGGCGGGGTGATCCGCCTGCAGCAGTTTTTCCACATGATGACGGGCCTGCTCGACCCGCGCCGGCTGGTCACCGCAGTTCAACCCCAGATTGAACCCGTGCCAGGGCTTGGGGGAATGATCACCGGCACGGGTCGTCACACACACCCGCACGGCCGGGTGTGGATTCCAGTCCGGGCATAGCCATTGGCTCTTGTCAGGCAGTGACATTGCTGGCTCCTTGGTCAGTCGGGGGAACACACCCCTTCCGCCACACGCAACTTGAACAGCACTCCGTGCTGAGACAGGCCGGGAGAACTGAAGTTTCCACCCATGGCATCGCCTCCGGTTCGCACTGGCGCACTGGTCGCCATGTCTGACTGGGCCACATTGCCGTGGATTCGGTGGGTGATATCCGTCACCGAAGCGGCTTGCTGGCCCAGTAGCGTCTCACAGCGGCGCTGCAGATAGCCATCCAGCACCGCCCAGTCTGTTCCTTTTTCCGCGTGGTAACTTACCGCGTAGGTCTGATCGCCCAAAGGCTGATCCTGATACCCCTTGGCCCCATTCCAGGGGTGGTAGCTTGGGGAGCCTTTGAGGAACTCCCTGCATACTCAGTCTTTCAGGCTGGCTCGCAATCTAGGCGCGATTTTGAAGGTGCATGTCCATCCATCGAAAAAGCGCAACAACGAGTGCGGGCCAGCCTGGAAGACCCGGGAGGGCGTGTCCAGAAGGGCACATCTGCTGCGCTTTATCGCTAGGAAAGGGAGCCACCCTGTCCGTCGCGACAAAACACAACAGCTGCACCCTTCTGGACACGCTGAGTACGCAGGGAGTTCCTCAAAGGCTCCCTACTAGCACAACCGGCCATCAGCAACGTCACACCCAGCCATCCCACGCCACCCCGAGACAACCCCATACCCTTCACCTCTTATCACTCTTCTTCTTTGATATCGTTTTCCAGTGCGGCAATCAGCCCTGTCATATCCGCCGGCAGCGGCGCTTCGAATTCACGATATTCGCCCGTGGCCGGGTGAATCAGCCCCAACTTGCGGGCATGCAGTGCCTGACGGGGGAACTTGTGCAGCGCCTGACGCAGCGCTTCAGTGGCCCCGGCAGGCTGCTTGAGGCGACCACCATAGAGCGGATCCCCCACCAGCGGGTAGTTACGATGCGCCATGTGAACGCGGATCTGGTGGGTGCGGCCGGTTTCCAGCTGCACCTGAATGCGGGTATGGGCCCGGTAGCGATCCAGAACGCGATAGTGAGTCACCGCATTCTTGCCGCCGGTTTTCACCACTGCCTGCTTCTTGCGGTCCACCGGGTGACGCCCCATGGGTGCATCCACCTTGCCGCCGCCAGTCATCACGCCCACGGCAATCGCCTCATATTGCCGGAACAGGCTCTTGTCCTGAAGTTGTGCCACCAGACTCTGGTGGGCCTCCAGAGAGCGGGCCACCACCATCAATCCGGTGGTATCACGGTCCAGCCGGTGAACAATCCCCGCGCGGGGCAAGCTGTTGAGCCGTTCATCAAGGTGCAGCAGACCGTTCAGCAAAGTGCCATCTGCGTGCCCCGCCGCCGGGTGGACCACCAGCCCGGTGGGCTTGTTGATCACGATCAGGTCGTCATCCTGGTACACCACGTCCAGATCAATGGATTGGGGCTGATCATCCAGCTCCGGCTCAATTTCCACTTCCAGCGTCAGCGATTCATTACCGGTCAGCTTCTCTTTGGGCTTGGTCTTGGCTCCGTTGACCGTCAGCACGCCATTCTTGATCCAGGTCTGCAGGCGAGACCGGGAAAAGCCGTCAAACAGCTCTGCCGCCACCTGGTCTACCCGCTGCCCGGCGTGCTCCGGCTTCACCTGTTCGGTGCGCTGAATTTTTTCGCCGCCAAGATGTCCCATATAAAAGGTTCCTCAACCTGTGCTTAAATACCGAATTCGCGAATTGTAACCCGTTCAACGAGGAAAGAATGCCACGACTTTTATGGCCACTACTGTGTGTACTGATTCTGGCCGGTTGCGCCGGCAACCCGGAAGATCGCCCGGAACTCACCGAGGCCGATCAATATCGGGAGGCCAGCGAGTCCATTGAATCGAAAAACTACCTGACGGCCATCGACCAGCTCAAGGAGCTGGAGGCGCGCTTTCCGTATGGGGACTATGCCGAACAGTCTGCGCTGGACCTGATCTACGCCCAGTACAAGTCCGTGGACTACCCGGCCACCGTGGTCGCGGCGCAACGCTTCATGCGCAACTACCCCGCGCATCCACGCATGGACTATGCCCTCTACATGCGCGGGCTGGCCAACTTCAACATGGAGAAAGGCCTGTTTGACAACATGGTCACCTCCGATCGCTCCAGCAAGGACATGGATGCTGCGAAAGACGCCTTCCGCGATTTCGAGCGACTGGTTGCCCGCTTCCCGGACAGCGAATACTCCCCCGACGCCCGCGCCCGCATGGTCCACATCCGCAACCAGCTGGCCCGTCAGGAGCTCCACGTAGCCCGTTACTACGCTCGCCGTGGCGCCATTGTTGCCTCCATAAACCGGGCACAATACGTGGTTAAACACTACCAGCAGACCCCGGCGGTGGAAGAAGGCCTGGCCATTATGACCAAAGGCTACCAGCGGCTGGAGCTGCCCGAGCAGGCAGAGAAAAGCCGCGCCGTGCTGGCCCTGAACTGGCCAGACAGCGCCTTTCTGGATGACGACAAGCAAGTGGATCTGGCCTGGTGGCCGGATGAAGATGAAGGTCTACTCAGCCTGCTGACGTTTGATTTGCTTTAAGAGACGCCGCACGCTTCAGCTTCACGCTACAAGCATCACGCTAAAGAGCCCGCAACTGCGGGCTCTTTTTGTTTTACGTGTAAGCCGTGTGGCGTGAAGCGTGCGGCGTCTCTTGCTAATCCCCCGGTCGCCAACCGTTGGTAATCGGATACCGCCGGTCCTTGCCGAAGGCGCGGCGGCTGACGCGGGGGCCGACGGCCGCCTGGCGTCGCTTGTACTCATTGCGGTCGGTGAGCTTCACCACCCGGTAGACCGTGTCGCGGTCAAACCCATCACGGATCACCGCTTCCGCGCTCATGTCCTGCTCCACGTAACGCTCCAGAATCGCGTCCAGCTCGTCGTAATCGGGCAGCGAATCACTGTCCACCTGGTCCGGGGCCAGCTCGGCTGACGGCGGACGGGTGATTACCCGGTCCGGAATGATTTCGGCTCCGGCTTGCTGGTTACGCCAACGGCACAGGTTAAACACGGAGGTTTTGAAAACATCCTTGAGCACCGAGAAGCCCCCGGCCATGTCGCCATACAGGGTGGCATACCCCACGGCCATTTCGCTCTTGTTGCCGGTGGTCAGTACCACAGAGCCATTTTTATTGGAAAGCGCCATCAACAACACCCCCCGGCAACGGGCCTGGAGATTCTCTTCGGTGGTATCCCGGGCGGTGCCGGAAAATGACTCACTGAGGATATCCATAAAGCCATTGAACGCGGCCTCGATGGGCAACACTCGATAATGGACACGCAAAGTACGCGCTTGCTTCTCGGCATCTTCCAGGCTCATGGCAGAGGTGTACTGGAACGGCATCATCACCGCCTCTACCCGTTCCGGGCCGAGGGCATCCACCGCCACCGCCAGCGTCAGGGCAGAGTCGATACCACCGGACAGCCCCAATAGCGCGCCCTTGAAACCATTCTTGTTCACATAATCGCGCGTCGCCAACACCAGCGCCTGGTACATGCCCTCTTCCGGGCCTGGCAACGGCAGCCCCTCCCCACGGGGCTCACAGTGCCCGCCCTGGCATTGCAGATCCACCGGCACCAGCGCTTCAGTAAAACTGGCGGCCTGCACGCAGCGGTTGCCCTGGCTATCACAGACAAAGGAAGCGCCATCAAAGACCAGCTCATCCTGCCCCCCCACCAGATTGCAATACAGCACCGGCAACCCGGTTTCCCGGCTACGGGCCTGCACCTGGGCAAAACGCTCATCCGCTTTGTTGGCACGATAAGGGGACGCATTCAGATTCAACACCAGGTCCGCACCGGCCTGCTGCAATTGGACTGCCGGGCCATCGTGCCAGATGTCTTCACAGATGGTGATGCCCAGCGTCCAGCCCTCGATATCAAAGGTGCAGATATCCATGCCCGGCTGAAAATAGCGCTTTTCATCAAATACCCGGTAATTGGGCAGATGCTGCTTGAAATACTCATGACGGGGGCCGGACTCACCGGGAAACACCACGCCGGCCGCATTACGGCGATGCCCATTGCGCACCGCCGGATAGCCCAGCACCACGGGCACCGAAATCGCCGCACCAATGTCGGCCAGCGCCGCATCAACCCGGCTGTTCAGGCTGGGACGCAACAACAGGTCTTCCGGCGGGTAACCGGTGAGCATCAGCTCCGGGAACAATACAAGGTCCGCGCCCAGCAGTCGGCGCGCTTCGTCTGCCGCGGCAATAACGCGCTGGGCGTTCCCTTCGATATCGCCCACCAGCGCGTTCTGCTGGGCCATAATAATTCGCATGATCAACCGGCCTTTCCTCAAGTGAGCGCTGATTGTACTCTTTAGCCGGCAATCGATGAATGCGCTAAAAACACAGAACACCACAGCAGCTGACAAAAACACCAACCCGAGGGGAGCTCCATGGGCCTGATTCGCCTGATTATTATCGCCGCGTTGATCTATCTGGCCTGGCGGGTCATAAAACGCTTACTGGCCCAGGCCCGGCCCGCAGAATCCGACAATAACGCCGGCAACCCGCAGATCATGGTCAAATGCGCGCAATGCGGCGTCCACGTTCCCACCCCCGAAGCCTTCAGCCACAACGGCCAACACTTCTGCAGCCAGGACCATCAGCGTCAATATCTGGAACACCATGACCGCTAGCCAGGGCTGGACACCGGCACGCATTTATAATGTCTATCGCATTGCCATTGCCTGTGTGCTTCTGCTGCTGCACTACGGACCGGACAAGGCACTGCTCGGCACCCATTTTCCGGCCCTTTTCGAAACCACGCTTTTTCTCTACCTGGGCCTGACACTGGCCTCTGCCACCCTGGACAGCCGCCGGCAGCAGCGGGCCTTCCCAGCCTGGGCACAACCGGCGGCGTTAATCAGTGATCTGGGGATGCTGACGCTGGTCGTGCACTCCAATGGCGGACTGGAAGGTGGCCTGGCGGTGCTTTTGCTGGTGACCGTTGCCGCCGGCAATATTCTGTTGCGCGGTCGACAGGGCTTTCTTATTGCAGCACTGGCGACCCTGTCCGCCATGTTCGAGCAATTCTATTTTTCCATTCATGCACAATTATCGTCCCCGTTCGCCCTGACCGAATCTGGCCTGCTCGGCATCGCGTTCTTCATGGTATCGCTGATCATCCAACAGATTGCCCAGCGCCTGGAACAAACCGAAAGAATCACCAAACAGCAACAGGTCGCCATTGAACGCCTGGAAGCACTGAACCAACAAATTGTGCAACGCATGCGCACCGGCATTCTGGTTTTCGACGACACCTTCCATGTCCTCATGTCCAACCAGTCCGCCAACAACCTGTTTGACAACCCGATGCTGGGCAAACACTTGCCCGACTCCCTGACCAGCCGCTTTCAGCGCTGGCAAGACAACCCGCTTCTGCCCTTGCCCACCCTGCGCGTCTCGGAACAATCCCCCGTACTGAGCCCACGGTTCGCACAGCTGGACACCGGTCACGAAAGCCTGACCTTATTATTTCTGGAAAATACTGCACAAGTCGCGCAGGAAGCCCAGCAAATGAACCTGGCATCGCTAGGCCGGTTGTCTGCCACCCTGGCCCACGAAATCCGCAACCCGCTCAGTGCCATCAACCATGCCACGGACCTTTTGCTGGACGACGAACCCAGCCCGGAAGATCAACACCTGCTGCAAATCATCCGCAACCATGTGACCCGGGTTAACGGCATCATCCATGACGTCCTTGACCTGTCACGACGCCCCAAGGGCCAAGCCGAACGTTTCACCTTGACGGCACTGATTCAGGAAGTGACTGCGCAATGGGAAATGAAAGACGCCACGGGCAGCTTCAGCCTGCATTGTCAGCCCGACGTGGAAGTCCGTTTTGATCGCAACCAGCTTATTCAGGTTCTGGACAACCTGATCGGCAATGCGCTTCGCCATGGCGGCACCCCCTGCACTGTCACACTGCAGTGCGGCCACCACGACCGTACCGGCCTGCCCTGGCTAAAAGTTCAGGATAATGGCCAGGGCATCAGTGAAGAGGCCATGAATTATCTCTTCGAACCCTTTTACACCACCGCCAAAGACGGCAACGGGCTGGGCCTTTATCTGTGCCGGGAATTGTGCCATGCCAACCAGGCCACACTGGACCTTGAGGAAACCCCGAAAGGCGCCAGCTTTGTGATAACCTTTGCTCACCCGCACCGACAATTTCAATAACAGAATCGCCTATGAGTGCAGATACCCCCCACGTACTGGTTGTTGACGACGAAGCTGACCTGCGCGAACTGCTGGTCATCACACTCGGACGCATGAAGCTTCAGGCCACCGCAGCCGACTCCCTGTCTGCCGCCAGGCAGCAGCTCAAAGACGCGCATTACGACCTCTGCCTGACCGACATGAATCTGGGCGATGGCACAGGCCTGGAACTTCTCCAATTCATCTCACAACATTGCCCAACCATGCCCACCGCCGTCATCACCGCCTACGGCAGCATGGAAACCGCCACCGATGCGATGAAATACGGCGCCTATGATTTCATTGCCAAGCCTGTGGCACTGGACCGGTTACGGCAGCTGATCGAAGACGGCCTGGGCATCAGCGAAATCGAAGAACACCATGAGGAAGAAGACAATCTGATTGGTGACGCACCCAACATGGTGGCGCTGAAAGCCCAGGTTCGAAAGCTGGCCCGCAGCCAGGCGCCCATCTATATCAGCGGCGAGTCAGGCAGTGGTAAAGAACGCATTGCGCGGCTGATTCATACTCTCGGCCCACGCCGGGAAAAACCGTTTGTCGCAGTCAACTGCGGCGCTATTCCGTCAGAGTTGATGGAAAGCGAATTCTTCGGCCACCGCAAAGGCGCGTTCACTGGTGCCGTGGAAGACCGAAAGGGGCTGTTCCGCGAAGCCGACGGCGGCACCCTGTTTCTGGATGAAGTGGCCGACTTGCCACTACATATGCAGGTCAAGCTACTGCGCGCCATTCAGGAAAAATCCGTGCGCCCGGTAGGCGAAGCCAAGGAATTCCAGGTCAACCTGCGCATTCTCTGCGCGACCCACAAGAACCTGGAAGATGAAATGGAAGAGGGGCGCTTTCGCCAGGATCTCTTCTACCGACTGAATGTTATCGAAGCGCATGTGCCGCCGCTGCGCGACCGACGTGAAGATATTCCCAAACTGGTTCAGCATATTCTCAACCGGCTCAGCCAGGCCTGGGACATACCACCACCCAGCGTCAGCTCTGACGCGGTGAACGCCATAGAAAATTACTCCTTTCCCGGCAATGTCAGGGAACTGGAAAATACGCTGGAGCGGGCGCTAACCCTGTGCGACGGCAACACCATTCTGCCAGAGCACCTGCGCCTGGCATCAGGCCGTTCGACCGCGGCTGCCCCCCGCCATAACGCCCAAGCAACAGCAACGGCAACGGCATCATCAGTAAGACCCGGTGATCAGCCTCTGGAGGATTTTCTTCAGGAAATCGAAAAGCAGGAAATTCTCAAGGCCCTGGATACGACCCACTGGAACCGCACCGCAGCCGCCAAAAAACTCGGCATGACCTTCCGTTCATTGCGCTACCGATTGAAAAAACTGGAGCTGGATCGCGACGAGGGCGAGGCAGAAGATAACGAATAAGGCTCGGGGTCCGTAAAGGGCGGCTCACCGGCTATCAGTTGAGCGAGCAGTTCTGCACTGGCCGGTGCTGACACCAGCCCGTTGCGATAATGCCCCACCGCGGCAAATATACCGTTGGCACCGGGCACCGGACCGATGAACGGAATATCCCGCTCACAACCCGGCCGCACTCCTGCCCAGTGAAAAGCCGGCGAGCAGGATGCCAACGCCGGCCATAACGACGCCGCCAACCGCTCCAACTGATAACGCCCGGCAACCGTGGGATAGCTGGTATTGTCCCCTTTCCTCAGCGTTGACCCTACCAGCACGGAACCATCCTGCCGAGGGATCAAATACCCTTTCTCCGTCAACATAACCGCAGGCACCTGGCCGGGCTTCATACGAAACAGAAGCATCTCCCCTTTTGCAGGAAAGAGCGGCATCGCCATCCCCATCGGTAACAAAAGCTGCTCCGCCATATGCCCGGCACTGACAACAACCGTATCGCCTTGCCATTTCCTTCCATCAGCAGCCAGAACCTCTGCCCCCACCCTGGTGGGCAGCACCCGGCTGACCATTGCTGATTGAAAACGAACCCCCACCCGCTGCAAATGCGCACGCAGCACTTTCAACAGACCAGGGTTACGAATATTGCCCAGTGACGGGAACAACAGCCCCGCCCCGGCAGCAGATTCTGGCATCCGCTCACTGGCAGACACTGACTGTACAGGGATTTGCCAGCGCTCAGCCCACCGGCGGGCACGAGCCGCATCATCGCCGCCCGTTTCCACCCACAAACCGCCACTATGCAGCAGCGCCTCGTAACCCGGAATGCGAGCGGCATCGCACTCACCCAGTATCTGTTGATAGCGGGAAAAAGCATCCACGGACAGACGCGTCATGGCATCGGAATAACGCCAGGCATACAACGGAGAAAGGATGCCGCCACCCGCCCAGGAAGCCGGGGGATATTGAGTCGGGGCATCAATAATCGTCACCGCTCTTCCGCGCCGTGTAAGCTCAAGCGCACCAAGAAGGCCGACAATTCCACCACCTACAACGAGTACATCAGACATGGCAATACGAGGGAACGGAAGACACTAAGGATGGCAACGATAGCATAACCACCAGGCGTATTCTTCCGTAGGCTTCCATAGAAGTGTCACAGGAGCCACGCCGATGCCCCGTTATCGATACCAACAGCAGCAAGGGTTCACTCTGCTTGAATTATTAGTGGGCCTCTCCGTAGCCGGCATCCTTCTTGTCTGCGTATCACATTCCTGGAACGACCTCCTTCCTCGCTACCAGGTTCGCACGGCCACAATGACATTACACAGCCTGATCCGACAGGCCCGCGCCGGCGCGATCACTGATGGCAACCGCATGCTCTGCGACGGACAGACAGGATGCAGCAAGTTCGAGAAGACACAGAAGGTATGGATGGGGTTTGATCAAAATGATGATGGGGCACTGAGCGCTTCGGAAATCATTGAACACTATCAACTTCCCGGAGCAACTCGCCTGGTCTGGAAGCGATTCAAAGGAGATGCACTCGTATTCCACAACCGAGGCAACAGCCACTTCCAGAACGGCAGCTTCTATCTATGCAACAACGTCGCGGCGAGAAGAATTGTCATGAACTGGATTGGCCGCCCCAGAGTGGAAACGGCCAAACCAGAAGACTGCAATTAGTGCTCTTTCCAGGAATCATCCGTGCCAATAGTGCAACCAGAGACTTTCATGCATGTTTGTCCCTCACTATTGAGCTTCAGCACTTCCGTCCCTGTCATTAAGCCCGTTTTCGGCGTCGTGGTAATTTCATACTGCTGGCTTCCGGTCCCTGTCACTGAAATTGCCGTAGAGAAATAGTCACTATTGGCAAGCACTGGCGACAACTCCGACAATTTAGTATTTGCGTCTTCATAGGAGAAATTCTTGGCGCGGTAACGCTCCAAGGCTCCCGATAAAGCCATCATCTCCCCTTGAGCTTCGGCCTGCCGAGTATCTTGAACATAGCGGGTATAACTGGGGTAAGCGATAGCGGCCAGAATGGCCACTACCACTACTACTACCATCAACTCGATCAGGGTAAAACCCCTTTCATCTTGACTGCGAGTTCCCATCTTGAGCGCTCTCATGGATGCATCGCCTCCACCTTAAACTGGTTGGCTTCATCTTTTTCCATCTGGTACCAGCGACGCTTTCTCAAGTGATCAAACCCTTCATCATTGAGCTCAAGACACTCGGTGCCGACACAGCCGACCCCTTCGGTCGGGCCACCACTGCCATCACTACCACCAGGCATGTCTGTAAGCGCTGGAGGAATCCCGGTCTGCTTGAGCTCTGTTCGCGGAGGCTCATCGGCCACTCCATCATTGTTATAATCAACACCTGAACCGGTGAGAAGGTTAACGCGATACAGGGCTGCAGAACCGTATGTAACGGCACATGGCGATTCCTGTTGATCCTGTCGGGTAGGCGAATAAGAGGTAGCCGCCAGAACCGAAATGGTATTTTTATCATCATCCACCGTGGTATACACGGTTGGAGACGCTAAGATCTTTTCTCCATTAACCTGCATGGGGTAGAACCACCCCTTATCAGTGGTCGCAGGGGTTTCTGCCGATGCATTTGTCAGATCCTCCAGGCCCACTTCTGTCGGTGCCGCCTGGGCTGTCGTCATCGCTGTCTCGTCTTTTACGACAAAGAGCGCATCATCCACACTTTCATCCAGCGGATGCGAGCGGTAACCGGAGCCGGCAACAACATAAAGCTTTTTCTTCCCGTCCTCGACAACGTAGACCACTGCAGGGGCATCGTAAAAACGGCGATTACCGCTGGCCCCCGCACCACCCAATTGAGCCAGCCGGTGCACCGCCATCTTCTTGCCGCCACTCTGATCGATATCGACCCGGAAAATCTGCCCCCCCAAATCGCCGAAATACAGAAAATCAGCCAGACCATCCAGGTTTTTATCAACCACAGAAATACTACCAGGCACGGACCATTTCATTTCACCGCCACTTGTAGACCAGATTAATTTGCCCGTTTCTGCATTCACGATATAAATGGCATTACCCATTGAGTCGCCAGAATTGCGTGCCTTACCCTGTCGATTGTCGTTGTCGTTGGCACTATAGCCGCCACCAAAAACAAGCACTGGCACCTTCTTGTCCCCCACCATTATTTGCGTCAGCGTTGGTATGGACCAGCTTTGCCCAAGGTCAGAAAAACCGTTTGTCACCCCACCCTCGATTTTCCATTTAACTTTTGGAGACGTCTTACTGGATACGTCCAGTGCATAGTAAGTTCGCCCGCCTCGGCGCATCCCGCCATAGATATAAACGTGCTCAGGCTTTCCGGTTACCGGGTCCGTGGCATTGGGTTTACGCCATGCAACCCAGCTACCGTCCAGGCCATATGTCTGGCGCCGATTATCGTTCGTTAGTGGATACGTCTCAGAGGTATACTTCTCCGCCTGCTGAACAAACTCTTCAGGCATAAACGCGTAACTTTCAGAACCATCATCCGCGTTGATGGCATGTAACATGCCGCCATTCGTGGACACAAAAATCATATTGTTATTTTCATTCCCGCCATAGTTAATTAGCAGCGGAGCACTATGCAGGGGATCCCCCCATTGCACTTTTAGTTTATTGGCAACATCCAGAACTTCATCGTCCGGGGCGTTAGCATCAAGCCCGAAGAATGCCGCCCAATCTTCCGGGTCATCCTCTACTTCTTGCCAGTCCAGCTTTTTGGCTACCGTTCCTGCGTTATAGTAAAGCTCACGATCAACGAGCTCTCCGCGCGCACCGCCTTTCTCCACATCAACCCCATCATCCTCATCACTCCACAGGCTGCGAGAATCCTTCTTGAAGTAGCCCGTATCAGGGTCGATCGCATTTCCGCCGGAAACCCCAACAATCTCACCATTTTTCAAACGGTAGCGCTTGAGGTTCCCCTCCCAGTTACTGTTCTTGTTAGGGGTAAAAACAGCATAGTAAAGCTGGTCAAGATACTGGAAGCGATTCATTTGGTTCACTGCCACACCAGGAGAAGACAGTGTGCGAGAATCCTTGTCCACCAAATCCAGAATTTCTTTAAACTCAGCAGCAAGCTCGTCAGCATTATCAGCAAACCTTACTTCTGCAGAGGGATCACCAAGCCCCGCCTCAGCAACGTTCTTCATATTTCTTGCTTGGCTTGAGTTCTTTCCTACGCCCAAGGCAACCTGCCATGTTTTTATGGACTTCCTGCTTCCATTGACATCCTCACCATCGTTATAGATCCATTTCGCAAGATCTGCTTGACAGTCATAGCTGCCACTGCAGTTCTTGCCAGTAATATTACGGACAGAGCCGTAGTCAGAATCTCGTGTTGGATCACCGTCTGTCATCACAATAATGTGATTGCTTTCGCACTGATTATTTAAGTTTGAAGGGGAGTCGTACGCACTTTTTGTGTATAGCCGCCCATTGTATGCATATATATTAACAGCCCTTCTAGGCTTATTTTCTACCGCCTCGCCTCGCTTTGCATAATTACTTGGACTATAACCCAGCATATAACGGGCAGATTCACTATATGCCTCCATGGTAGGCGTATTAGAAGTACCTTCCAGACCATTCACAATCTGCTTGATTTCAGTTCTTGCAGCATCATTCATTTCCGACACAGGATAAAAAACATACCCTCCGTAAGCTGAATCATCATAACCGCCATTAAACTTTGCAAGTCCTACATCAATATCCGAACCCAGATTGTCGATCACTGTTGAAAATGCAGACTGCAATTCCTGCATTTTGGTCCTATTACTATTAGGAGCGTCACGCTCCATACTCCCTGACGTATCAATCAGGAAAAGCACATTAGCCTTTGGTTTGTTTTCCGAGTTATCCGCGTTCGCTTTGGCAAAAAATATTTCGGTATCATCCGCATACACACCCGTAGGTGACAGCGCACAAACCAGCATTAGACCCATGACTGTTTTTACTGTATTCATATCTCCCCCTACTCGATTTCAGAGCCAGGCTTCAGGCCGCGCTTTAGCGCTTCCTGAAGGTGATGGTTGTTCAGGTTAAAACTGGCCATGGAGCTCTCACCCAGCATCGCCACCTTGTAGTCCACATCAATCATTGAACCCGCCGACGTGCCAATTTCAGCCCCTTCCACAAGCGCATACCCATTCAATGTCGAGAAAGACTGCGCAACAATTAACCCTCTGGAATCGAGAGCATCGCCTTGGGCGCAGTTTCCAGCTTTAGCGGTATTTTCTTCCGTCACACATCGGGCGAGCCATTTCCCTCCCGCCAGATTGGTATAAAGGTCCGCACCGGACATGCCATTCAGCTCTTTATAGGCACCCGTCAGGCTGGTTTCCGCAGCCTCAAAAGTCATAGCATCAGCCTGGGTGCCCGTGGCCACCTTTGCCGAAAACACGCTGGATTTCATGGCGGACACCCCAAGCAAGGACACCACCACCAGAATCAGTAATGCGACCACCAAGGCAGCCCCCTGCTGGCGTCGCCATGTCATGATATTGGTATTCATACAGCATCCCATTGGTAGTTACGCATTTTGACTGTGGACATAAAGATGCGACGAACAGAACGGTCTTCTGGCTCATCCACAGTCTTGGTCAGCACATAAAATTTCCGTGTTCCATCGCTTTCAGGTAATGAATTGCTTTCCTCTCTGAGCAAAAGTGAAAATCGAACAGCGATGACAGGTGAACTGCCCTGAGAGCCAGCCTCAACATAGCGACTGACGTTTGCATAACCGTCCTTATTTTCATCAATGCCGTAAAGCACTTCAAAAGCCTCAATACCATCCAGCAACACCACACCATTCCCGCCTGTCAGATTTCCCTGACAGACAAGCTCAGCATCGCTATTCACAAAATACGTATTCACCACTTCCGTCAGGTCGCTCACCACCGAGCCTTCACAATCCGACAGGCCGTGATAGCCGAGCGTCAACCGATCATAATCACTGCCGTTATCTGAACCCGGCACTGTTCCTGAAAGAGTAAACCGAATCCCTTTTTCAGGGGGTAGCGCAGCAATTCCATCCCTTTCAAGACCAGCCCTGCGTAGATCAGACACGAGGAAACGCACGAAAAGTTGCCCGTTTTCCTGAACGCGGGACAACGTCTGCTGCAAGGCAAACGATTGCTGGTTAGCAAGAAATAATTGCAAGGCTGCCCCGGTTATCAGCAGCCCGAGCAACATCGCCACCATTAATTCAACCAAGCTGAACCCTTTACTTTTTTTCATCGCGCCACCTCTAGCACCACGCAAGACGTCCCTTCATCCGTGTTCACCCCATCATTGGTCATGCAGTCACCAGGCTCATCTTCGTTCCAGCTAATGACGACACAACTGATCCCGGCGGCATGCTGGCACTCGTCTACGGCGATCATCCCACCCGGCAACCGATTCGCAGCTTGCCAAGCCAGCATGTTGATATCCCAGGAAGCCAGATCATCGGAACTACAGGACTTGGTAATGCAATCATTCAGCTCTGCCGGCTTTTTCCCAGGAGTCACACTCCTATCTGGCCATTCATCGACATTTGTGTATGCCGCCATTGCTGCTTCATTGGTCAGGAAGCGCTCCAACGCATCCTGACCCAGCAAAGTTGCTTGTGCACGGTTGTTGGCATCTTCTGCCGCTTTCAGGGCGGTAAGCTGCATTCCCGCATAGCCAAGCACGCCGATTGCCAGTACCAGCAAGGCCATCATCACCTCGATAAGCCCCACACCCCGTTGTTGTTTTCCTGTGATCTTCATCAGCTACAACTCTTCACTTCGTTGGTGACCTTGCCAAACGGCGATACGGTTATCGTTCTTCCTTGCTCTCCACTGCGGTCATCGCATAAAGAGAACTCCGCCTCACCCGCACCCGACAGACCATTGCTGCGAAATTCGATTTCGCTTAGTCCATCTTCAGAAACAATTTTTCCGCTACCCGTTGGCTGAAACTGCTGATTTTCTTCTGTGATGACCGATGCCGGATATTCAATCATCCAGCCAGCCCCCCAGTCATTGCCTGAAATCGGTTTGAGGACCACGGAAGTGCGGAGGTTGATCGCCTGAATGCGTGCCGTGTTTACCGCAGCAATAAAGTCAGCGGAGGTAGATCGGAGCGCATTTCTTGCCTGAAAGTCGTTAAACGTCGGTACGGCGATAGCCAGAAGAACGCCCGCCACAACAACTCCAACCATCAATTCGATGATAGTAAAACCACGCTGGTTGCGGCTTTTTGATTCTGTTTTCATCCCTGCCCCGGCCTATCGGTTTTTATTCGTGGTATCACTCTAGCAAGGGCGGATATGCCTTCAATTGAATGGAGACCAGCGGAGCCTTGCTGTCGCCGAACGGTATAAGCTGCTGAAAAACAATAAGTTTTGGTACTTTAGTGTGTGAGAGGGCTCACACTTTAATCGTAGGCTGGCGCATTTTTTTGCCTAGTCAAAAGGACTAGGTTTGCTTACGGAAGAATGAACGGTCAAAAAGGCGGGACAGGCGCTACGGGCGTAGCGCCTTGGGCATGGAGAAGCGGATGTTTTCTTCACGGCCGGGAATTTCTTCGGCGTCTTTGCCTCCCAGGCTCTTGAGGGTAGCGATGACCTGCTGTACCAGATCCTCAGGCGCGCTGGCGCCGGCGGTGACACCGACAGTGGTTTTCCCTTTCAGCCAGTCCGCATCAATCTGCGACGGCTCGTCAATCAGGTAGGCATCGGCACCACAGCGTTCGGCCAGCTCACGCAGCCGGTTGGAGTTAGAGCTGTTTACCGAACCGACCACCAGCACCAGACCACACTCCAGCGCCAGCTGGCGTACGGCATCTTGGCGGTTGGTGGTGGCATAGCAGATATCTTCACGCTTGGGGCCAAGAATGGCCGGAAAGCGCTGGCGCAAGGCATCAATGACTCTGGCGGTATCGTCCACACTCAGGGTGGTCTGGGTCACGAAAGCCAGCTTGCTTTCGTCACGCACCGTCAGGCTCGCCACGTCGGCTTCGTCTTCCACCAGGTAAATGTCACCGCCATAGGATTTGTCGTATTGCCCCATGGTGCCTTCCACTTCCGGATGGCCAGCATGGCCAATCAGGATGCTTTCACGGCCTTCACGGGCATACCGAATGACTTCCATATGCACCTTGGTGACCAGCGGGCAGGTGGCATCGAAAACCTGCAGCTGGCGCCGCTCGGCCTCTTCCTGCACCGCTTTGGAGACGCCGTGGGCGCTGAAGATAACAATGGCGTCGTCCGGCACTTCGTGCAGCTCTTCCACAAACACCGCGCCGCGCTGACGCAGGTCCTCCACCACATAGCGGTTATGCACCACTTCGTGACGGACATGAATCGGCGGTCCGAACACTTCCAGAGCGCGGTTGACGATGTCGATGGCACGATCCACGCCAGCACAGAAGCCGCGGGGATTAGCGAGACGAATTTCCATAATTCAGCTGATAGTTGACTGTGGATAATGGACAGCGGAAAGCCAGAAACATTCCTCCTGCCCGCTGTTTGAACGCCTACCCATAAACGTTCCTCTCTTCACCGGCGGCTGTCCACCGTCAACGGTCAATTGAGGGTTACAGGCTGCTCGGGGGCGTAGCGCTCGATACCGATAATTTCCACTTCAAAGGTGAGATCCCGGCCTGCCAGCGGGTGATTGAAATCCACCATCACCCACTCATCGTCCGCCTTGGCGATCACGCCTGGCAGCTCGGCACCGGCCGCATCGGCGAAACTCAGCACCATGCCGGGCTCCAGGGAATCGTGCTCGGCAAAGGTGTCGCGGGTGAAATGCTGCACATTCTGCTCGTTGTACTCTCCGAACGCCTTGGCGGCTTCCAGGAAAACGCTGCGACGATCTCCGGCCTTGAGACCACGAATGGCATTTTCAAAGCCCGGCAGCAGGGACTCATCCCCCCACACAAAAGAGGCGGGCTCACCATCGAAGGTGGAATCCAGGTCCGTGCCGTCCATCAGTCGCACGGCAAAATGCAGGGTAATCCGGGTCTCCGGGCCTGCGCGCAGTAACTCAGTCATTGTCTTTGGGCTCCTTTCTGGCTCCCAGCAGCATATCCAGCAGAATCAATCCGGCGCCGATAGTGATGGCGGTGTCAGCAATATTGAAGGCCGGAAAATGATAATCGCCCCAGTAAAAGTCGAGGAAATCCACCACATGCCCCAGTACCAATCGATCGTAGAAATTGCCCAGGGCACCGGCAAGAATCAGCGACAGGGCTACCCCTTGCAGTTTCTCGGCAGCGGTAAGCCGGGCCAGCCAGATCAGAATCATCACCGAGGCGCCCACCGCAATAGCCGTAAAGAACCAACGTTGCCAGCCGCCAGCATCGGCCAGAAAACTGAATGCGGCGCCGCTGTTATAGGCCAGGGTCAGATTGAAGTGCGGAAACACCTCCAACCGTTCATACAGCGAAAACACCGCCACCACTTCATGCTTGGTCCATTGGTCCAACGCAATGATCAAAGCCGTCAGCCATAACCAGCCAAGCTGGCCGGGCAATCGTTTCTTTTCACTGTCCGGCGTCTGGCGTCCGGCAGTCGGCGTATTATCAGGCATAGTGTCGAACCTCACCGTCACCATCCACATTGGTGATACAGCGCCCACACAATTCCGGGTGTTCAGCGTGACTGCCCACATCCGGCTGGTGATGCCAGCAACGAGCACACTTGCTGTGATCCGAGGCCAGCACCTGTACTTTCAATCCCGCCACAGCAGTGTCTTCCAGTTCCGCCGGCGCTTCCGCCAGTGGCTTGAGCACAGCGGCAGAAGTAATGGTGACAAAACGCAATTCATCACCCAGGCGCTGCAACAACGCATCCTGTTCGGCATCCACAAACAACACGACCTCGGCGCTCAGGCTACCCTTGATCAACTTGGCGGCCCTGGCCCCTTCAATGGCCTTGTTCACTGCCTGCTTGGCGTCCTGCACCTTGTCCCAGAACGCCCGCCCCATATCCGCATCATCGGCCAGCGCAAACAGACCGTCGTACCATTCTGTCAGGAACACGGAATCGAGCCGCTCACCGGGCAGGTTCTCGTAGATTTCCTCGGCGGTGAAACTGAGCACCGGTGCCATCCAGCGCACCAGCGCCTGGGCAATATGGTACAAAGCCGTCTGGCAGGAACGCCGTGCCACGGAATCGGCCTGGGTGGTGTACTGGCGATCCTTGATGATATCCAGGTAAAAACCGCCCAGATCCAGTGCGCAGAAGTTATGCAGCTTCTGATAAACCTGATGGAAGTGGTAGCCGTCGTACAGGTCTTTGATCTCGCCCTGCACTTGCAGCGCCCGATCCACAATGTAACGGTCCAGCGCCAGCATTTGCTCCGGCTGCAGCGCATCCGTGGCGGGCTCGAAACCGCTCAGATTGGAGAGCAGGAAACGGCTGGTATTGCGGATGCGGCGATAGCTGTCGCCCATCTGCTTGAGGATATCCTTGGACACGGACATCTCGCCCCGATAATCCGTGGCGCACACCCACAGGCGCAGAATATCCGCGCCCAGGTCATTCCAGACTTCCTGCGGGGCAATCACGTTGCCCACCGACTTGGACATCTTGCGACCGTGCTCGTCCACGGTGAAACCGTGGGTCAGGACGGTGCTGTAAGGGGCCGCATCACGAATCGCTAGGCTGGTCAGCAGTGACGACTGGAACCAGCCACGATGCTGATCCGAGCCTTCCAGATACAGGTCCGCCGGCGCGCGCAGCTGCTCGCGCTGGTCCAGCACGCAGTAATGGGTAACACCGGAATCAAACCAGACGTCCAGCGTATCGGTGACCTTGCTGTACTGGTCCGCGTCTTCACCCAGCAGCTCCGCCGGCTCCAGATCAAACCAGGCATCAATGCCTTCTTTCTCCACCCGCTCAGCGACCTGTTCGATCAGTGCCGGGGTTTGCGGATGCAGCTCGCCGGTTTCCCTGTTCACGAACAGGGCGATCGGCACACCCCAGGTGCGCTGACGGGAAATACACCAGTCGGGCCGATCGGTCAGCATGCCTTCAATGCGCGCCTTGCCCCACTCGGGCAGCCACTGCACCTTGTCGACTTCCTGACGGGCACGGGGCAACAGGCCCGCCTGATCCATGGACACAAACCACTGCGCCGTCGCACGGAAAATCAGCGGCGTTTTATGGCGCCAGCAATGCGGGTAGCTATGTTCAATTTTCGCCAACTTGACCAGATTGCCGCTGTCTTTCAGCGCCTCGATCACCGGCTCGTTGGCCTTGCTCACGTGCAGACCACCCACCACTGGCAGATCGTCGCGGAACAGGCCGTTATCCAGCACCGGGCTGATCGGGTCTAGGTCGTACTGCTTGCCCACCACAAAGTCATCGGCACCATGGCCCGGGGCGGTGTGTACCAAGCCGGTACCCGCGTCGGTGGTAACGTGTTCACCGAAGATGACCGGCACCTGGGCCTCCAGGAAGGGATGCTGCAAAGCCATCATTTCCAGCTTGCTGCCTGCGACGGTCGCCGAACGGGACACATTGTCCAGCCCCCAGCGCGCCACCAGATCATCGGCCAACGCCTCAGCCACCAGCAACTCACGGGCCACACCATCCAGCTCGCCGGACAACAATACATAATCCAGCTCCGGGTGCACTGCCACCGCCCGGTTGGCCGGCAGAGTCCAGGGGGTGGTGGTCCAGATCACCAGCGCCGGGGCGCTGGCTTCAATGCCTGAGCGGGCAACAAAGTCCACCACATCCACCACCGGGAACGCCACATCGATGGCCGGCGAGGTTTTGTCTTCGTATTCCACTTCCGCTTCCGCCAACGCGGAGGCGCAATCCAGACACCAGTGCACCGGCTTGAAGCCCTGTTGCAGGTGGCCGTTGTCCACGATCTTGCCCAGCGAGCGGATGATGTTCGCCTCGAAGGCAAAGTCCATGGTCAGGTAGGGGTTATCCCAGTCGCCAAACACGCCCAGACGCATAAAGTCCGACTTCTGCCCGGCCACCTGTTTGCTGGCATATTCCCGGCATTTCTTGCGGAAGGTACCGGCGTCCACCTTGTGCCCGGCCTTGCCGACTTTCTTCTCCACCATCAGCTCGATGGGCAGACCATGGCAATCCCAGCCCGGTACATAGGGCGCATCGAAGCCCGCCAGCGTGCGGGACTTGACGATCATGTCCTTGAGGATCTTGTTCACCGCGTGGCCGATATGAATATCGCCGTTGGCGTAGGGAGGGCCATCATGAAGAATGAACTTGGGCCGACCGGCAAAGGTCTCGCGAATCTTCTGGTACAGCTGTTTTTGCTGCCACTCTTTGAGCCGCGCAGGTTCACGCTGGGACAGGCCGGCTTTCATCGGAAAGCCGGTTTGGGGAAGGTTTAGCGTTGCCTTGTAGTCCGTCATGATTCCGCTTATTACACCGTAGGCATATCAAAAAAAGCCCGAACCGCGTCCACATCCTGCCGGATGGCAGTCTTGAGCTGGTCCAGATCCGCGAATTTTTCTTCCGGGCGCACATAATGGCGAAAAGCCACGGTCAGGTGTGCGCCATAAAGGCTGTCTTGATGCGTGCGCTGCGCGTCGCCCGAACCACCCGCCGAATCACTGTAATCCAGCAGATAGACTTCCAGACGGTTTTCCGTGCCATTCACCGTGGGCCGCGTGCCCATATTGGCCGCCCCTGGCTGATCGACCAGTCCGGCGCCGGTGACCGTCACCGCAAAAACGCCGTGCAAGGGAGACTGCAACCGCTTCAGCGCCAGATTCACCGTGGGCAGGCCGAGGGTCCGGCCGATCTTGTCACCATGGCGCACCCGCCCACTGATGGCAAAAGGCCTGCCCAGCAAGCGCTCTGCCAGGGCGAAATCGCCATCACACAGGGCCGCCCGCACGCGCGTACTGGACACCCGCTCACCATCGACCTCACAGGTGGCGGTATCCGTCACCGCAAAGCCGAACTGCTGGCCGGCCTGTTGCAGGTAGGCAAAATCACCGTCCCGACCACAGCCGAAACGGAAATCATCCCCTACCACCAGATATTCCACGCCCAGGCCATCCACCAACAGGGCTTTCACAAAGGCCTCTGCGGTCAGTGAGCGGAAACGCTCACCGAAGCGCACACACAGCACCTGATCCACGCCGGCTTCGCGCAGGGCGATCAACTTGTCGCGCAGCGACATCAGCCGTGGCGGCGCGGTCTGCGGGGAAAAGAATTCCTGGGGCTGCGGCTCGAACAACATCACCGTGGACTTCAATCCACGACGACGGGCCTCTGCGATCACCTGATCCAGAATGCGCTGATGGCCCTGATGCACCCCATCGAAATTGCCGATGGTGGCCACACAGCCGCGATGCGTGTCGCGCAGATTGTGAATGCCGCGAATCAGTCGCATCTCACCCTCATATCAAAAGACGCCCGATTATACAGAGTTGCGCAGGCCCACGACACACGCCCGGGCGCCACAATGCGAAATCACTACCGGCGCAGATGGCGCACCCGCAAACCTAACACCACCAGTGACGACAGATAAATCACCACGCCGGCAGCCACAATCAGCGACAACCAACCAACCCGCGACCACACCCCAGCCTCATTCCACACCGTCGTCTGCAACGACAGCCAGTAGCAGGCCACCACCATGGCCGCCCCTGCCAGCAGCATTCGCAGCCACTGCAGCGCCCACCCCGACAAAGGCTGGTACACGCCACTGCGGCGCAGCCCCAGATACAGCAACCCGGCATTCAACCAGGCCGACAGTGCCATGGCCGAGGCCAGCCCCACATGGCGCCACTCCCACACCAGCAAAGCGCCCAGCAGCATATTGGCCAGCATGGCCAACACCCCGATCCGCACCGGGGTGCGCGTATCCTGGCGGGCGTAAAACCCCGGCGCCAACACCTTGATCAGCATGGCCGCCAGCAACCCGGCGCTGTAGGCCCGCAGCGAGGCCGCCGTCTGCGTCACATCAAAGGCAGAGAATTCCCCGTACTGGAACAGCGTGGACAGCAGCGGCTCGGCCAGCGCAAACAACGCCAGCGCGGCGGGCAAGCCTATCAGCAGCACCATGCGAATTGCCCAATCCAGGGTGCGCGAGAACGCCTCTGGCGAGGCATCCGCATGCTTGCTGGACAGGCTGGGGAGAATCACGGTGCCAATGGCCACCGCAAAAATGCCCAGCGGCAGCTCGATCAGCCGGTCCGTGTAGTACAGCCAGGTCACCGACCCGGTTTCCAGCATGGAGGCCAGAATCGTGTTGACCAGGGAGTTGAGCTGATAGACCGACGCCCCGAACAGGGCCGGCGCCATCAGTTTCATGATCTTGCGCACACCCGGGTCACGCCAGCCCATGCGCGGAATCGGCATCAGATTCAACCGGGCCAGGAAGGGCAACTGGAATAACAACTGCACCACCCCGGCGATCAACACCCCCCAGGCCAGCGCCACCGCCATGCGGTCTTCGGCAAAGTGCGGCGCCAGAAACAGGGCGCAGCCAATCAGGCTCAGGTTCAGCAATACCGGAGTGAAAGCCGGCACGGCAAAGCGGTTCCAGCTATTGAGGATGCCACCGGCGAACGCCGTCAGCGCAATAAAGAAAAGATAAGGGAACGTCAGGCGCAGCATCTCTACCGTCAGCGCCCTTTTTACCGGATCATCGCCAAAACCGGGTGCAAACACCCAGATAATCGCCGGCGCGGCCAGCACGCCCACCAACGTCACCAGCACCAGGGTGCCCCCCAGGGTGCCGGCTACCCGATCCACCAGCAATTTCGTGGCGGCCATGCTGCCATTGCTGCGGTATTCGCTGAGCACCGGCACAAAAGCCTGATTAAAGGCCCCTTCGGCGAACAACCGGCGCAGGAAATTGGGAATTTTCAGGGCCACAAAAAAGGCATCGGCGCCAGCGGACGCGCCCAGCATTCGGGCGATCACCACATCACGCACCAGCCCCAGCACCCGCGACAGCATGGTCATGGTCGCCACCACGGCGGTGGAAGCCAGTAAACCTGCCTTTTTCGGGGGTTGCTCGGGGGTATCAGTCATGGTCGCTCCAGGAAACCGGTGAAGGTTAACGAAAGGCCACCCAAACCGCCAGAGAGGCACGTGCCAATCATCATTTCAGCAGGCTTTTCCCATTGACACAGGCCGCCTTGATCGGCATAGTTGCGCGTCTTTAGACCGTGACCCGTGTGTTTTTTGACCATAGATTGGCTTCCAATACTCAGGTCGGCCCACAGGGCCAGTGTCGTAAACCGAATTTGACCTCGAATTTTAGATAGGAGCAGGACCTTGGCTAACTCACCGCAAGCACGCAAGCGTGCGCGTCAGGCGGAAAATCGCCGTCAGCACAACGCAGCGATGCGCTCCATGGTGCGCACATACCTGAAGAAGGTGAACGCGGCTATTGCGTCCGGCGACCAAGGCAGCGCTCAGGAAGCTTATAACCAAGCGGTGTCTGTGCTGGACAAAGCCACCCGCAAGGGCAAGTTTCACCCGAACAAGGCCGCTCGTCACAAGAGCCGCCTGAACACCAAGATCAAGGCGATGGCTGCCTGATCCCTTGGTGGACATAAAAAAACCGGCCTCGAGCCGGTTTTTTTATGTCTGAAAATCAGTATCGAGTTGCGAGAAGCGAGTTTCGAAAATCCAAACCGGCCTTGCCTTTCGCTTCTCGAAACTCGCTCCTCGCTTCTTCGCGTCAAGCCTCCGGCGTCAGGCTTCCGGCGTCAAACACCACCAGATTATCCCGGTGGATCAGCTCTTCCTCATTCATGAAGCCCAGAACCTCTGCGATCTCGGCGCTCTTCTTGCGGCAAATTCGGCGCGCATCCGCCGCATCATAATTCACCAGGCCACAGCCGATCCGCTCGCCCTGCTCATCCTCACACGCCACCATCTCGCCACGGGAAAACTGGCCAAACACATCCACCACGCCCACCGGCAGCAAGCTCGAGCCGCCGTCACGCAAACGCGCCACCGCACCAGCATCCAGCACCAGGCGCCCGCGCATCTGCAAATGCCCGGCCAACCACTGCTTGCGGGCGTTCATGGGCGAGGTATCCGGCAACAACGTGGTACCCGGCCCCTGACCATCCGCCAACTCGATAAGCACTTCCGGGCTACGCCCGGAGGCAATAGTGGTAATCGCACCCGAGCGAGCGGCCAACTTGCCAGCCCGCACCTTGGTGGCCATACCACCGCGCCCCAATAAACCGCCGCCACCAGCGACACGGGCAATGGTCGGGTCCGAGGCTTGGGCCTCGCGAATCAGATTAGCATCGGCATTGTTGCGCGGATCCGCATCGAACAGACCTTCCTGATCCGTGAGAATCAGCAGCCGGTCCGCCTCTACCAGATTTGCCACCAGCGCCGCCAGGGTATCGTTATCCCCAAAACGGATTTCGTCGGTGACCACGGTATCGTTCTCATTCACCACCGGCACCACACCGAACCCCAGCAGGGTCAGCAAGGTAGAGCGGGCATTGAGATAGCGCTTGCGATCAGACAGATCGTCGTGGGTGAGCAGCACCTGGGCGGTATGCAACTGATGCTGCTGAAAGCGGGACTCCCAGGCCTGCACCAACCCCATCTGCCCCACCGCAGCGGCGGCCTGCAATTCATGCACGGAATCCGGACGCACCGACCAGCCCAGCCGGGTCATCCCCTCTGCCACCGCGCCGGATGAGACAATAACCACTTCAATGCCGCGCTCACGCAGCGCCACCATGCGGTCCACCCAGGTTTGCATGAGCGCACAGTCCAGCCCCTTGCCATCATTGGTCAGCAGGGCACTGCCTATCTTGATTACCCAACGCTGGCGATCTGCCACGCTCACTCCTTATTCCCGGGGCCGAACATCTGGCATTTCCTGCCGCTCAACTCGCCAGACACAACAATGCGCTACGGTTCGTAGACGATTTCCACATCGTGATCATCGTCGTCGTCATTATCATTCTGGCGAGCACGACGCGACTCCGCCTTGAGCTCCTGCACCTTCTCCCGTGCCTCTTCTTCCAGACGGGCACGCAGGTCCTGCTGGGCGGCGGCGTAGGCCGCATCCTCTTCCTCAAGACGACGGCGATCCTCAATGGCATTCATCAGGGCGTAAACCAGATCCTCACAGCCCACACCGGCGGCGGCCGAAACCTTGAACACCGGCCCCTGCCAGCCCAGTTCATCCACGATGGCATCCGCCTGCTCCCGGGCCTCGTCATCGGCCATCAGGTCGATCTTGTTGAAGACCAACCAGCGTTCCTGCTCCGCCAGTGCCGGGGAAAACCGGTCCAGCTCATCAGCGATCGCATCAATATGATTCGCCGGGCTGGAACCGTCCATGGGCGCCAGATCCACCACGTGCAATAACAAACGGGTGCGCGCCAAATGCTTGAGAAAACGGATCCCCAGGCCAGCACCATCCGCCGCCCCTTCGATCAGGCCGGGAATGTCCGCCACCACAAAGCTGCGGTAGCGGTCCGCCTTCACCACCCCGAGATTCGGGATCAAAGTAGTAAACGGATAATCCGCCACTTTCGGCTTGGCCGCGGAAATGGCACGAATCAGCGTGCTCTTGCCCGCATTGGGCATACCCAGCAGACCCACATCCGCCAGCACCTTAAGCTCCAGACGCAAGCGCCGGGACTCGCCGGGCTTACCCTTGGTGGTTTTACGCGGCGCCTGGTTCACACTGCTCTTGAAGTGGATATTGCCCAGCCCGCCACGACCGGCCTGGGCCACCATCACTGGCTTGTCGGTGGCAGTGAGGTCCGCCAGCACCTCTTCCGTATCCAGGTCGACCACGGTGGTACCCACCGGCACATACAGAATGACATCGTCAGCGGATTTGCCGGTCATCTGCCGACCCTTGCCCGGCTCACCATTCCGCGCCTTGAAAATACGGTCGTACCGGTAATCCACCAGGGTGTTGATATTGGTATCGGCCTGCACATAGACATGACCGCCGGCACCACCGTCTCCGCCGTCCGGCCCGCCGAACTCCACGTATTTCTCGCGACGAAAGCTCAGACAGCCGTCACCGCCCTTTCCGGCATGGACATCAATAGTGGCTTCATCGACAAATTGCATGGGGAACAGACTCTCAACGGGGTAGATGCCATTTTACGGCATAAGGTACGACTTGGAACACGGAAAACACATACAAAAAAGCCCCGCGGGCGAGAGCCTCACGGGGCTTTGAGAACCTGTTCGCGCTCTATACACAGCAGCGCCGGTGTCAATTTTGTCGCCAGGTCGTGATTGCGTTTGTGTCGTGTAGTCATTCTACATAAGCAATCGCAATCGCGAACTGGCGGCAAAAGGGGCCCGGCCCTTCGGGTTGCCACTGAAAAAACCGCCATGCTGTGTTGTGAACCTTGAACTTGACCCGTCAGGCCCTACGGTTCACGCCTTGCCTGGCGGCTTTTTCAGTGGCAACGCTGTTGCGTATAGAGCGCGAGCAGGTTCTTACCGATCCCTCAGGATCAGGCCACAGGCTCGATTACCACATATTTGCGGCTCAGCGGGCCTTTGACTTCAAACTTCACACGACCGGTTTCCTTGGCAAAGATGGTGTGGTCTTTGCCCATGCCGGCGTTTACGCCAGCGTGGAATTTGGTGCCGCGCTGACGAACAATGATTTCGCCTGCACTAACAACCTGGCCGCCATAGCGTTTCACGCCAAGGCGTTTACTTTCCGAATCGCGACCGTTACGAGTACTACCACCGGCTTTTTTATGCGCCATGTCTCAATCCTCTCTACTCAATTTCTAAAAATCAGGTCTTAAGGATCAGCCCTGGATCCCGGTGATTTTCACCGCAGTGTACCACTGACGGTGACCCTGTTGCTTACGGGAATGCTTACGGCGACGGAACTTCACAATCTTGATCTTCTTGTGACGGCCCTGCTCCAGCACTTCCGCGGTTACCTTGGCACCATCCAGCATGGGCTGGCCGACTTTCACGTCGTCGCCATTGGCAACCAGCAGCACCTGGTCGAAATCAACGGATTCGCCGGTAGCTACTTCAATTTTCTCGATGCGAACAACATCGCCTTCTTCAACGCGATACTGCTTACCACCGGTTTTGATTACTGCGTACATGTGTGTGCTCCAGCACAACTCCACTCAGGCGGGCGATCCACGGCCTCCCCAACACTGTAACAGTGCGGGAAACAGCCACCACCACTTGCAAGCCAGGCAGAGGATGAAATTGGGTCGCGAAGTGTACGCGAAGCAACCAGGACCTACAAGCCTTTCCTGCCCGCCTTGACCCAGTGATCACGCGGGCTGCGGTTTCCTTGACTACCCGCCAGCCACTGCTAGCATTGCCCGCTGTCGCGCCACCCTTTGTCTGGACCTGAATACATGGATTTCAAGGCTATCTATGCCGTCGTCGATGACGACTTCGAGGCGGTGAACCAGTTTATCAGTCACCACCTGGATTCCAACGTCCCCCTGATCCGCGAAGTGGGCGATTACATCATTCAATCCGGCGGCAAGCGGCTACGCCCGCTGATCGCCATTCTTTGCGCCCGGGCCGCCGGCTATCAGGGCGATCGCCACGTGGACGTGGCCGCCATTATTGAGTTTTTGCATACCGCCACCCTGCTCCATGACGACGTGGTGGACGAATCCAACCTGCGCCGCGGGCGCCCCACCGTCAATGCGGTGTGGGGCAACGCCGCCAGCGTGCTGGTGGGCGACTTCCTGATTTCCCGCGCCCTGCAACTGATGGTTGCCCTGCGTCACCCGCGCCTGCTGGACATTTTCTCCCAGAGCACCAACACCATTTCCGAAGGGGAAGTACTGCAGCTGATCAATGTGCGCGACCCCAATACCAGCGAAGAGAACTACATGCGGGTGATTCACCACAAAACCGCCAAGATGTTCGAATCGGCGGCGGAAACCGGTGCCGTGCTGGGCGCGGACCAGGTCAGCGATCATGTGGACGCCTTTGCCACCTATGGCCGCCACCTGGGCATCGCTTTCCAGCTGATCGACGACGTGCTCGACTATCAGGGTGACGCCAGCGAACTGGGCAAGAATGTGGGCGACGACCTGGCCGAAGGCAAACCCACCCTGCCACTGATCTACACCATCGCCAACGGCTCCCCCGAACAGGCCACCCTGATCAAGGATGCCATTCGCAGCGGCGGCCTGGAGCATCTGGAACAAATCGTTGAAACCGTTCGGGCCAGCGGCGGTCTTCAATATACGGTGGACAAGGCAGCAGAGCAGACCCGCATTGCCCTGGCGGCTATCGACCATGTGCCCGCCTCACCGTACAAGGATGCCCTGTTTCGCCTGGCGGAAGAGTCACTGAAGCGCACCTACTGAGCGTACCGACCCACTAAGGAGTTACCATGCTGCGTGCAGCCCTGATTTTGACCGCAACCACCCTGTTTGCCGGTTGCGCCCTGAGCCCCCAGATGATCAACGTGGCCCCCAAGGCAGACGTTGAAGCGGCCAATGTCGGCCAGAATCAGCCGGTGCAGGTTATCGCTGTGGATTCCCGTGACCAGAGCGCCTTCGGCACCCGCGGCGGCGTCTACAAGGAAACCGCCCTGGTTCAGCCCGCCAACGACGTGAAAGCCGCCATTGAAGACGCCGTGCGCAAAGGGCTGCAAACCCAGGGCTTTAACGCCTTCAACGCCGGTGCCGACGCCACCCGCCTGGAAGTGCGCCTGGAACAGCTGGACTACGTGCCTGAGGAAGGCTCGGTGGTAAACGAAGTCACCCTGTCGCTGACGCTTCTCGCCGAAGCCACCCGTGGTGATGTGGTGCACACCGGCACCTACAAGAGCAGCGTGGTCCACGACCTGCCGCTCACCCCCACCGCCGATCGCAACCAGACCATGGTCAACGAGATCCTCAGCGGCGCCATCACCCGCATGCTCAACGACCCTAAAATGCAGGCCTTCCTGGCCGGCAACGACACCCCCTGATGAACCGCGTGGTGATTCACTACTGCAGCCAGTGCAACTGGCTGCTGCGTAGCGGCTGGTATGCGCAGGAGCTGCTCGCCACTTTCAGTGATGAACTGGACGAAGTCGCCCTGCAACCGGGCACCGGCGGCGTGTTCTGGATTGAGGCCAACGGGCAACCAATCTGGGACAGGAAAAAGGACGGCGGCTTTCCGGAAATCACCGAGCTGAAACGAAGGGTACGGGATGCAGCCTGCCCGGAGCGGGCGCTCGGACATATAGATCGCAAAGACGCCTGACGACACTGCATATCTAATCGCGCCGCAGGAGCGTCGCTGGCGGCGCGATAAATCAGGTGCGAAAAGCGAAAATCATCAGACTTTAATCGTGTTTTGGGTTTGCCTTTCGAAACTCGCTTCTCGCAACTCGATATTCTGGTTATCGCACTGCCAACGACGCCCCCCTAAGTCGGCTTCAGAACAAAGGCTCACCGGGCTGACTACTCATTCTCCGGCCGCACATCCACCTGCGGCTCTTCACTGCCAAACGGCACCGCCACCGTAAACAACAGCGGCTGGCAGCACACCTGGCAGTCCTCCACATATTCCTGCTCTTCCACCGAAGGATCCACCAACACCTCGATGGCCTCCCAGCAATGCGGACACTGAACCGTCACTGGCAACAACCCCGCCATTAACGCCCTCCTGTGGTTTCCACGCCCCCGGCCAACCCCAACTGTGCGATCCAGTCCGGTTCCTGATCGTCTGGCCAGGGTTCAGGTTGCCCCTGCCCCCAGACCGGCCCAGGCCAGCAAGGGTCATCCGCAAAGCGGGCGATAATATGCACATGCAGCTGCGGCACCATGTTACCCAGCGCACCGATGTTGATCTTGTCTGCGCCGGTCACCTGTTCAAGCTGGCCTGCCAGCGCATTCACCTGCGCCAGCAACGCCTGCTGCTCATCCACGGGCAGATGATGCCATTCGCGCAGTCCGTCCCGCTTGGGCACCACAATAATCCAGGCAAACCGCTGGTCGTTCATCCACCGCAACCAGCAAAGCTCTGTTTCTCCCAGAGCCCGGGTGTCGGCAGCAAGACGGGGATGAAGCGAGGCCATAATCTCTCCTTAAGCAATACAACCCATGGCACCACAGACCGGATTCAACGCCAAACCGGCGCCAACCGACCATCCAGCCTACGGCTCAGCCGCCACCCTATGGGCGATAGTCTGACGGACTGCGGGCGGTCCAGCGACGGAACGCACGGGCAAAATTCGACGCATCCGAGTAACCCAGCGTCATCGCAATTTCGTCCACGGTTTTTTCGGACTGGGTGAGATACTCCACCGCCAACCCTTTGCGCAGCCCATCCAGCACTTCCTGGTAACTGGTACCCAGCTGCTGCAGCTTGCGCTTCAGGGTCCGCGATGACATATGCAGCTCGCCGGCCACTTCTTCCACCCCGGGGAAACGGCCACCACCGCCCAGAATAATCCGCCGCACCTGCCCCAGCAGCGGCGGCGGCAGCTTGATGCTGGCCATTTCCTGCTCACACTGGTCCGCCGCCATTCTCGCCAGGCGCGGATCCGCAAACTGCAGCGGGTACTGCATCCGCTCCACCGGAAAACGCATCTGGTTATACGCACAATCGAAATAGACCGGTACCGGCATCACCGGGCGCATGCGCGCAAAGTAGTCTGGCTCTGGGTAAGAAAAACGCAACTCGCCAATTACATCCAGCCCCGGCACCAGCTTCTCGCCCATGAAATGGAAACTGGAGAACAGGCTTTCCATGATCAACGGCGCCAAGTCACCCAATGCCAGCAGCTCGTTGATCTGCATCACGGCCATGTCGCCATCGGTAAAGGTTTCCAGCTGCACCAGGGTGCTGCGGGTACGGAAATATTTCACCGCCAGCTCCAGCGCCTCTCCCAGAGTGGCACTGCTCATGGCCGCATAGCCAAGAAAACCATGGGACGACAGAGTCATGGACGCGCCCAGCTCCCAGCCCAGCCAGGGTTCACCGGATAACGCCATGGCCCGTGTCGCCACCACTTCAAAATCCTGGGCGGTGATGCGCGCCTGGGGGTCGCGCCAGCAACCGGGTTCAATGCGGGTGTCTGCCAGCAACGTTTCCGTGGCCACACCACGCCGGGACAACACATCCAGCAACAACGCCAGATATTCTGCTGATACGGAGTACTCCGTCGGGTCCATTTTTAGAATTGTCATGACTGCATTCCGATTACGCTACGCTGGCCCCAAATGACCGAATAGGCCACCATAGCGTCACCGCGCTGCAGAGACAAGTAACTCTCGTTTACTTGCCAACAAACCAAGCGCTTGGTAGGTTTCCTCTTTAATCTGCACAAAGCTCGGGAGAGCAGCATGAGTACACCGTCACTAAAAGGGAAAACCCTGTTCATCACTGGCGCCAGCCGCGGCATTGGCAAGGCTATCGGGGTGCGTGCCGCCCGCGACGGCGCCAACATCGTCCTGTTCGCCAAAACCACAGAACCCCACCCGAAACTACCCGGCACCCTGTATACCGCCGCTGACGAAATTCGCGAGGCCGGCGGCACACCGTTGATCTGCGTGGGAGACATTCGACACGAAGACCAGCTCCAGGCTGCCGTGGACAAGGCGGTTTCCACCTTTGGCGGCATTGATATCCTGGTCAACAATGCCAGCGCCATTGCCCTCACCGGCACCGAAGCCACCAGCATGAAGTCCTATGACCTGATGCATCAAATCAACAGCCGCGGCACCTTCCTCGCCAGCAAGCTGTGCCTGCCACACCTGCGCAAGGCGGAGAACCCCCACATTCTCAACCTGTCCCCGCCACTGAACATGACTCCACACTGGTTTGGCCGCCATGTGGCCTACACCATGGCCAAATACGGCATGAGCCTGTGCGTACTGGGGATGGCCGATGAATACCGGGGGAAAGTCGCTGTGAATGCGCTGTGGCCGAAAACCGTGATCAACACCGCCGCTGTGCAGAATCAGCTCGGCGGCGTACCGGCGGTGCAGGCAGCGCGCCAGCCCTCCATCATGGCCGATGCCGCCCACGCCATCCTGTCTCGCCCCATGGCCAGCGCCTCCGGGCAGTTTTTCATTGATGAAGAGATTCTGAGAGAAACCGGCACGACGGATTTCAGCCCGTATCGGGTCGACCCGGCACTGGAAGACAACCAGCTGCTACCGGACTTTTTCCTGGACTAAGCAGACCAGGCAACCGCACAGGGCGGGCTCGCGGCAGGGGTTACCAAAATTGTCACTTGCTGCCGCACCCCGCCGGCCACCCTGTACCCTTTTTCATAGCAAATTTTTAAGTCTTTGTTATGAAAAGAGAAAAGTAGCAACCCTCGACTGGCACAGTTCTCGCTTTATTGATCCCAAACCACAGGGAACAGTGCCATGAGCAAGATACTGACCTTACACAAACACCGCCCCGAAACGGCCCTGAAGAACCTGAACCGGCTCACCGGGCTGGATTTTCAGAGCTGGCCGGAATCGCTGATCGACAACGGCGACGCCACAGTGCGTGCGCAGGACAGCGAAGACACGGACAGGCGGCCGGCCGCACCGCAACGCGTCAGCCGACAAGGCTGACACAAGCATTCAGGCAACCGACTGTACGCAAAGCAGAATCAGTAGTTGGAAATCAACTTGTCGGAAGACTTCAGTGCCGCACCGCGTCGCTGCATGAACAGCTCCTCCACCACATGGGTCATGGCGGGGTCCGCCAGACGCAGGGAAATCTGCACCTGCTCCACCTCGGCACTCAACTTCAACCGAATGGACCCTGACAACAGGGCACTGCCCTCGCCGCCCACATCGGCCGTATCCACCAACACCGCCTTGTCATTCTTGTTATCGATATAGCGCACCAGCAGCTGCACCTTGCCCGGTGAACCAGCGATACGCACCCAGGACGCCACATTGAACTCGGCCTCCCATTGGCGGGCACGGGCCGGGCGGCCATCCGCCCAGATTCGGGAGGGCACCTTGGCGATAAACTTTTCAATCATGTCGCTCTCTCTAAGCCGGTACAGTCTTTTTTGCCAGTGTACGCATGAGACGAAATCCCGACCATGGTCGGTTTGGCGTACTGACTTTGATGGATATCACACCTTGGAACTTCACCGTCACTTTTCCCGTGTCCAATTGTTAGACACTTCCTCGCTGCTCTACCCGAAAGAATCCTTACTCTTTGTCCACGCAGCGCGACAAACGTTGCAGCGAAATTTTTTCTTTTTCACCGGACAACGTTAAGGAATGATCGAAATGGGCGAACTGAAAGATCTCCGCGAACAAAGCGAATCTCTGGTAAACCGTGCCAAGGAACTGGGCAACAAGCTCTACCTGGCAGGCTTGGGCGCCTATGAAAAGGCCGAAGAAGGCTCCGAAGAGCTGCTCAACAAATACGTCGAGAACGGCTCCAAAGCCTTTGGCGACGATGCCGAAAGCAAGCCCAAAGCCCTGCTGGCAAGCCGTGGCGCCCTGGTTGCCGCCCGCGAACTGCTCGACAGCGCTCCGGAAAAGCGTCAGGCCCTGTACGAGAAACTGCTGGAAGCCGGCAAGAAAGAGCGCGGCGAGAAAGCAGAAGAAACCAATGAATACCTGCTGGCCGGCCTGGGCGCTGTTGCCACGGCTCGCGAAGAAGGCGAGAAACTGTTCAACGAACTGGTTTCCACCGGCGAAAAACGCTCCTGATTCTGTTTTACCGTTAATGCTGTAAACCGTGTTGTTTTAATTCTGCTTACTCTCCTTTTGGGGCCCCGATTTGGGCCCCTTTTCTTTGCCTTCCCTCTCACAGGCGCCACCCGCCCCTTCTGTCACCATTTCACCTTGTGCACACGCCTCCCATGGCGCTAGCCTTGATGCAACTGTAGACATAACAAGAAAACCCGCGAGGTTTTACCCATGGCCGACGACCGTCGCCGAAAACGCCCCACTACCGCTACTGGCCGCTTGTTCCGCCTCACCGGCATGACCACCTCTATCGCAACCCGGGTGGCGGGCCACCAAGTCAAAGGACTTTTTCAGTCGGACCAGTCCAAAGCGGCGGACCGGGAAAAGCTGCTGCAACACATCGGCAAGGAAGTGGCAGCAACGCTTGGGGAGATGAAAGGCGCGGTCATGAAAGTGGGCCAGATTGCCTCCCAGATGCAGGACATACTGCCTGCCGAAATCAGCGATCAGCTGAAAGTCCTCCAGAATGCTTCCGCCCCCATGCCGTTCCATGTGATACGGCGACAACTGGAGCGCGAACTCGGCGCGCCGCTCAACGAATTATTCACCCGGTTCGATGAACAACCCTTTGCCGCGGCCTCCATTGGCCAGGTGCACTACGCGCTGACCCCGGACGGCGCCGAGGTGGTGGTAAAAGTGCAATACCCGGCAGTCAAGGAATCCATCGACTCGGACATGAAGCACCTGCGCCGCATTCTGCGCCTGGGCAGTTTGCTGAAAGTGGATGAAGCGGCACTGGATGCGGTATTCAGGGAAATTCGCAATCAGCTCCATGAGGAACTGGATTACCGGCAGGAAGCCAACAACCTGGAGCATTTTCAGGTCTTCCACCAGGACCAGCCCTGGCTGGTGATCCCCCGGGTTTTCCCGACCCTCTCCAGCGAGAAGGTGCTGACACTGAGTTACGAAACCGGCACCGCACTGGACCAGGTGGACGATGCGCACGGCTTCGACCAGAGCACCCGTAACCAGCTGGGTGAGCGACTCTTCGATGCCATCGGCCAGCAAATCTTTCAGTTACGTGCGGTCCATTGCGACCCTCACCCTGGCAACTTTGCCTTCCGCCCGGATGGCACCATCGTGATCTACGACTTTGGCGCGGTAAAGCGCCTGCCAGAGCAGGATGCCGAATTGCTGAAACGCCTGGTGCGCACCGCCATCAACAAGGAATGGGGCGCTCTGGACACCCTGCTGCTGGAGCTGGGTGCCCGCAAAAAAGATACCCGGGTCAGCGATGATTTTTATGCGGTCTGGATCGAGCTGTTACTGCGCGCCTTTGATGACGAGCCCTACGATTTCGGAGATTCACAGCTGCATACCGACATCATGCGTCAGGTGAAGCGCACTCCACTGGAGCAGATGCTCAAATTCCAGCCCTCCTCGCGCAGCCTGCTGGTCGAACGGGTCATCAGCGGGCATTACTGGACCATGATGAAACTCGGCGTGAACACCGCATTTCGCCCCAACCTGGAAAAAGCGATCAACGCAGCAGCCCCCGGAGACTGAAGCACGCCAACAGGCAGCCTCTGCCACCACCAAAAAGCCCCTCACTGGGAGGGGCTTTTTGGTGTCCTTGTGTTGGCTGCCGCAATCAGAACGCGGAACGCAGCCCCACGCTGATACCGGAAATTTCTTCTTCATCGGTATCCACATAACGCATGTATTCAAGGTTGGCACCGACGGTATCGGTGATATTGAAATCCAGGCCGGCACCATAAGACTCGTCTTCAAACGTCTCAGTATCGCTGAAGGAGTAATCCACGCCGGCCACCGTGCCATTGGCCGTTACCTTGCCTTTCACCTTGGTATAGCCGCCGATGACATACGGGCGGATTGTTTCGCCAATGGGCGCGCCGAGCTTCACGTACCCCCCGTACAGGTGGTCCATTTCGAAGTCCGCGATACCCTGGGAATCTTCATCAAACCCCAGGCCACCACGCGCTTCCAGCGCCAGAAAATCAGTAAACTCAAACCCGGCATTAACCGTGGCCGAGTCGATTTTCAGGGTGTCCGTATCGAATTCTTCATTGTCGTACTGGATCTGACTGTAGTTACCGCCAATGTAGGGACCGGCCGCAAACGCACCCGGGGCAGCAATCAGTGAACAGGACAATACCAGTGCATTACGCATAATGACTTTCATACAGGACTCCTTTTCCGTTAAGTCACCCATTTCGAGACGTTGTTTGTCGCACAGTTCCAGTGACTACGGTAAATTCTGTAAAATGAATCAGTAACACCAACTCCGTATCCACATAACAGTGATAACAGGATCGGGAATGACACAGGGATTCGTCATCTTCAGGCAGGGAATTGCCAGCCTTTTGCTGCTCGTGCTGGCCACGTCAGCCCACAGCCTGACCCTCACCAATAACCAGGACAGCTACCAGGCGTCTCTGGGCATGCAATGGCTCGCCGATAGCCAGCACGCCTATAGCCCGAAAATGGCCCTGCAGGCTTTTATCGATGGCGAAGGCGAAGAAATTCACGACAAGTACCCTTCATTGGGCTTTCGTGAAGGATTGCAGTGGTTCCTGGTACCGATCGACAACCAGAGCCAACAGGCCTTGTGGTTTGTCCGACTGGGACGCCCCCACCTGGACTATCTCGACCTCTACCTGTTCGACCGGCAAGGCACACGGCTGTGGCACAACCGCCTTGGCGATCGCGTGCCCTTCGACACCCGCACCTTTGCCCACAATCACCTGGTCTCCACCCTTGATCTGCCGGTGAATGCGCAACGTTATCTGTTGCTGCGTGCCCAGGGCGACAATGTCATTGAGCTGCCGATCTCGCTGATGTCGCCCATCGCCTTCAACCAGCAAGACACCCAGGTATCCATTTTTTATGGGCTGTATTTCGGCGCCATGGTGGCCATCTTTCTGTTCAACCTGCTGATATTTGTCTCCATCCGGGACCGCAGCTACCTGCTTTATGTTCTCTATCTGGGCACGTTCACCCTGAACCTGTTCACCCGGGAAGGGCTGAGCTATCAGTGGCTCTGGCCCCAGGCCACGCTGTGGAACCATTACTCATTACCAATCCTGAACCTGCTCACGCTGGCATTTTCCATTCTGTTTACTTGCCAGTTTCTGGAGCTGAAAAAGCGCGCCCCCGCCATCAATCGCTGGCTGGTGACCACCGCCAGCGTATTGGCGCTCTTTGCACCGCTGACGCTGATAAATTTTCATTTTTTCATCCAGGCCAGCACTGCCGTTATCCTGCCCTGGCCGCTTATCGCCATCGCCCTGTCTATCTGGTTGATCCGGCAGGGCTACAGCCCCGCCCGCTATTTTCTGTTGGCATTTACCGCCGTGGCACTGGCCACCATGACCTATATTTTGAAAACGTTTCAGCTTATCGATGGCGGCTGGATACTGGAAAACATCATGCAGCTGGGCACCTTTACAGAAGCACTGCTGTTGTCGTTTGCGCTGGCACATCGCATGACCGTACTGAAAAGCGAAAATGCCCGCATTCAGCGCGAAGCCAACGAAGTACTGGAGCAACGCGTCACCGAACGCACCGGCGAGCTGAACGCTGCACTCAGTGCGCGCAGCGAATTTCTGGCCGTCATGAGCCACGAAATTCGCACGCCGCTAAACGGCATTATCGGCACCGTGGACATGCTCAAGGGCACCCCCCTGGATGATGAGCAACGCCACAACCTGAACGTGATTGAACAGTCCGGTAACAGCCTGCTGAACCTGATCAACGACATTCTCGATTATTCCCGCATCGAAGCGGGCAAAATGCCCATCGAGCAAACCAGCTTCAACCTGTTCAACCTGATCAATGAATCCCTGGCCCTGTTCCAGCACAAGGCCCACGTTCACTCCAACACCCTGACCCTGGAGATTGCTCCTCACGTGGGTGAACGCTGCCTTGGCGACCCGGTGCGGCTACGACAAATTCTGGTAAACCTGATCAGCAACGCGGTGAAATTCACCGACAACGGCACCATCACCGTGCGGGTGCAACGGGACCCGGACAACGCGGATTACGCCTTTTTTGAAGTGCATGACAGCGGTATCGGTATTTCCGAGGAACAACAACGTCGACTCTTCGATCACTTTCAGCAAGGCGACAGTTCCACCAGCCGGCGTTACGGCGGCACCGGCCTCGGGCTTGCCATTTGCCGGCAACTGGTCGAGATCATGGGAGGAGAAATCGGTGTGGACAGCCAGCCCAAACAGGGCTCGCGCTTCTGGTTCCGGCTCCCCATTCCATCCACGGAACGCGCCGATACCTTTACCTCGGAACCCGTCGCAGACAGCCTGCCAGGCCTGTCCGGCGGCCGCCTGCTGATTGTGGACGACAACCACATCAACCTGATGGTGGCCGAAGGGCTGTGCCAAAAACTGGGCTACGAGACAGAAGTGGCGGAGAGCGGGCTGGAAGCGATCGCCGTCTTGATGTCCGCAGAACAGCCCTTCGACCTAGTACTAATGGATTGCGAAATGCCGGACATGGACGGCTTTGAAACCTCGCGGGCAGTGATCAAGCTGCAACAGGAAGGCCGCCTGCCCTGGGTGCCCATTATTGCCCTCACAGCCCACGCCATACCGGACAAGATCCATGCCTGTCACGATGCGGGCATGATCGGGCATCTGGCCAAACCAGTTAACCTGGCACGCCTGCAAACCACCTTGCGGCAAATCCTCCGTGACGGCGGGACACGACCGCCAAAAACCCATAACGGCTAATCCCCGGACTAATCCCTGGATAACGCCTAGTTCAGTCCCTTGAGCAACGAATCCACAATTCGCTCAAGATCATCCAGCGAGGCGCACTGGCGGGCCAGCCGACAATGGGGCAGATAACGATCCATCACCGCATCGCCACTGTTCCAGCGAGAGCGGGCTTCCGGGTTCAGCCACCAGACCTGCTTTACCCGCCGACGAATCTGCTGCAACACCTCCGCGCCTTCCGGGAGATAGTTGTTGCGGGCATCGCCGAGAATGATAACCGTGGTGTGGCTATCCAGCTCCCGCTCGCAACGGCGCCAGAAATCCGCAAACATTTCGCCATAATCGGTACCACTACCGGAAAGCCGATCCAGCACCCGCCCCACCGCCACGTCAGGACTGTAGCGCTGAAAGTCCTCGCTGATTTCATCAAACCGCGATGCGAACGCAAAGCTGCGCACCCGTGGCAGCACATCGTTCATGGCGTAGAGAAACTGGAGCAGGAAACGGGCGGCATCACTCACCGAACTGGAAACATCACAAATCACCATCACCCGGCTTTTCTGCACGGGCCGCTGGCGCCAGTGCAATCGGGCGGGAACCCCGTCGTGACGAATACTGGCCACCAGGGTCCGCCGGGCATCCAGCATGCCGCGACGACTTTTTTCATGCGCCGCTGGTGGAGGCTGGCCAGGCGCCGAGCCATGCGACGCACCAAGGTTTTCACTTCCTGGAATTCACGCAAATGGCGGAACGGCACCGCGCGCATGGTTTGCTCCCGCAACGCCCGGCCCTTGCCGGCACCGTGCAGCAGAAACTGGCGGCGCACATGGTCGGCAGCCTGTTCGCGCACCTCTCGCCGCCACTGACGTAGCGTCTCCGCTCGCGCCTGGCGGGGCGCATCGCCCTGGTCCAGCTGCAGAATGCGATCATCCACCGCACCCATGCCCATGTTCATCAGCAAACGGCGGGTGTACAGGCCCTGCTGGGTAATCACCTCCATCTGGGTGAAATCCATTTGTGCCGCCGCCTCGGCCAGCCGCTGGTCCAGCTCGGCAGGGGTTTGTGTCGTCAGATCGGCAGCATCGCTCTCTGCGCCGTCCCCCGCCGGCCCCTCATCCCCCTCGCCCGCATCCCCTACAGGCGCCGGCATGACGCTGTCTTGCGGTGCGGCCGACGCCACGCCGGACGTCACCGCAAAGAAACGCGCGAAGGTTTCTTCAAACGCAGGGCGATCGTCTTCGCGCTTCACCAGCGTCATCGCCAACGCATCATGGAAACGTTGCCGCCCTTGATAGCCCACCAGCGCCGCCGCATCCATGCCCTGGGTGGCCTCATCCGGCGATATCCGCAAGCCCGCCCCCCGCAGCGCCTGCACAAATTCTGAAAGGCGACGGACCGGCATCAGCGTTTGCCCAGTTTGCGCAACCAGGCAGGCAACAATTCCCGCGCCAAAGTCACGTCCTGCTCGGTCTTCAAAACCAGATTGAGCGTATCCGCTACCTGCTCCTGCTCCAGCGAATCCGCATGCAACAACACCAGGGCCCGGGCCCAGTCCAGGGTTTCGGAAATGGCCGGCAATTTTTTCATGTCCTGCTCGCGCAGGTACTGGATAAACGCCACCAACTGCTCACGCAATCGGGCATCCAGATCCGGCACTCGCGCCGCCACGATTTGTACTTCCAGCTCGGCTTCGGGATAGGGAATATACAGGTGCAAACAGCGGCGCTTGAGCGCATCGGACAACTCACGCTGGTCGTTACTGGTCAACAACACCAGAGGCTGATGGCGCGCCTTGACGGTGCCCAGTTCGGGAATGGAAATCTGAAAATCCGACAACAGCTCCAGCAGAAACGCCTCGAACTCCTGATCCGCCTTGTCGATCTCATCGATCAACAGTACCGCAGGTTCCTCACTGCGTAGCGCATGCAACAGGGGGCGAGGCTCCAGGAAGGTTTCACTGTAGAAAGCCTCACCCAGGTCGCCCAGGCGATCCATGCTGGCTTCCAGGCTATCCGTATCGGCCAGCATGCCACCGAGCTTGTCGCGCAGCAGTTGCGTATACAGCAACTGCTTGCCGTACTTCCATTCGTATAGCGCCCGGCTTTCATCCAGCCCTTCATAGCACTGCAAGCGGATCAGCGGCGCCTCCAGAAAGGCGGCGGCCGCTTTTGCCAGCTCGGTTTTGCCCACTCCCGGCGGGCCTTCCACCAGCACCGGCTTGTGTAACTGCGCCGCCAGGTACACCGCCAGCGCAATACGCTCGCTGCAAATGTAGCCCTGCTCGGAGAAGCTGCGAATAATGTCTTCGACGGAGTCGATACGGGTTTTCATGGGCACTCCTGCACAACCTTGCCAAGGCACAGCGAAAGCCGGACCTTGCCTGAGCCAGACAGAGTAACGCAGAGCACGAGGGGAGACACTGGCCAACCACGACACAACACCGACCGGAAACGGCGGCATGGCAAAAATCAGCGAAGAAGAATCAATAGACGGGCACGGAACGGCGCGTCCGGGGCATCAATGCAGAATGATGTTATCCGCCAGCACCACAGGGGCGATCTCGCTGACATCCTCGACAATGGGATCGCCATCCATGCTGGACACATCAAAGCGAGCCGAGGTGACATCACCATCGATCATGTCGGGAATGGCATCGAGAAAAGCGTCCACATGTTCAGAGCCAAAATGGATTTCCAGCGCATCCAGGTTCGACCACTGCTGCCATACCATGATCACCCTGGGCGCATCCGCCTGCAGATAGACCTCGTAGGCCAGACACCCTCGCTCCCCCCGCGACGCACTGGCAAGCGCCTGCACCAGCTCCAACGCATGGGGCTGTTCGTCTTCTTTCACGGGGAAGGAGCCTTTCACTATGATCATTGAGGGTCACTACGCTGGGAAAACGAGCATTGTAGCACAATCGCGCTGCGACTGCCGGCCCTCCCTGCCTTCAGCGCGTGGACCCGGCGGCTACACGCTATCGCAAAACTGCACTGAATCGGTGACAGGCACCCGATCCACTCGGGCCTTGTTTGCCGCAATCTCCGGGTCCTCGTACCCAAAGCTGATCCCCAGCACGATGGCCGTACTGGACGGGATCCCCAGCATTTCCCGCACATCGTCGGGATAGTAACGCATGCTGCCCTGGGCGCAGGCGCCCAGCCCATAGGCACTCATGGACAGCAGCAATGACTGCACGTACATGCCCACGTCCAGTCCCACGGTGACACCGAAATCCCGCTCCATGCCGATAAACGCCACATGGGGCGCATCAAACAACTCGAAATTGCGCAGCTCGGCACGCTGGCGACCGGGGCGGTCTTCGCGGGCAATGCCCATGCTGCCGTACAGCGCCATGGCGCAATCCACCTGGCGCTCGCGGTACACCCCCTCGAACCGGGGCAGGCTGTCGTAATCCGGAGCAAAAGGGACGCCCTGGGTCACCTTCTCCACCATGCGCTCGCGCAGCGCATCGCGCACGGCACCGGACGCCACCCACACTTTCCAGGGCTGGATATTGCAGTTGGAGGGAGAGCGCTGGGCGAGTGAGAATACCGCGTCCAACACCTCTTTGGGCACCGGCTTGTCGGTAAAGCCGCGTACCGAGCGGCGCTGGATCATGGCATCAGCCAGGGAAATATCGTGGGCGGTCATCAGGGGCTCCTGTCAAAACTCGCTCCGAGTCTACCGGGGCAAGAGGACAGACACGATGACCGTAGCGATCAGGCCGCTTGTTCGGACGCGTCACGCATGGCCTGGCAGATCTGGTCGATCACCGGTGCCGCCAACTCCATGCGGCCGTCGCAGCCATCTACCCCAAAGCGCCGGGCACAGTCAGGGCAAAGCACGTTGAACACCAGTTCATCACCGTAATTGCGGGCCGGCAGCACCGCCCACTTATCAAGCCGGGCCTGCTGACCGATGCGGTGGTAATAATCCAGATTCACCTCACCACCGGGTTCAAAATCAAAGGTGGCAGGACAACGGCTACAATTGAGCCACATGTCATACAGCGCAGCGGCGTCGTATGGGTCCTTGGGATCGAAAGACATCGCCACCTCCTGTGGCAATCGGCGGCAACGTTGCGGTATTAACGTTGCTGAGTTCGCGACCCTTTTTAGTGCATTTTGCGGCACAAACCCACGAATCACGTCACAAACCGCCATTTCATAGCCGATTACCTACGGCCATCTGCCTGCCGCCCAATGCCATCATTTCCAGCTGCAGGCAGGCATGATCGGCCAGCACACGGCGCGCAGCAGGGCTGCTGTCGAGCATGGAAATGCCGGCGCCGAACATGATCGCGATGGCCGCTTGCGCTTCCTGCTCCGCCGGCACCTGGGCACGCCCCTGGCTGGCCACCGCCTGGCGCACGTCTTCGGCCAGCTCGTCCACCAGCAACTGTAATTCGCGCTGAATTCTCAACCGGTAGCGATCATGGCTGCCCAGACGCTGCTGCACCAGCAGGCGAAAATCATTGCCGTTCTCCGCAATGTAACGGGAAAACCGTCCGACCAGCTCCTGCACCGCCTGGGCCGCACCGATTTCGATCATGCTGCGCCGCTCGTATTCCATGGCAGAGCGCAGCCGAAAACAGCAGGAGTCGATCAGCGCCAGCCCCAGCGCTTCCATATCCGGAAAATGGTTATACAGCGAGGTGGCAGCCAGACTGGATTCCCGGGCCACTTCACGCAGGCCCAGGCTGTCCAGGCCCCGCCCGCCCGCCATCAAATTTCGGGCGGATTCCAGAATCCGCTCCCGGGTTTGCCGTTTCTGGCGCTGCCGCGCTGTTTCAGCCATAACAGTATCACTAACGAATGTTAGTTAAATATTCCCATAAACGGCAGCACCTGCGCAACAGCACGGCGGTTACAAAACAATCTTTGACAAACACTTGTTAGCTGGAAGAGAATTCACCTTACAGATGTAAGGCCGAAGATTTGGCACACGGCCTGATCACGGCGCATGATCAGACAGCGCTACAACATAACCTGCCTGCCCGAGCAGGCAGCAAGGAAGCACAAGGGGAAAGCAATGAACTATTTCGTTACCGGTGCCACCGGGTTTATCGGCCGTTTTCTGGTTGGCCGTCTGCTGAAACGCGACGATACCCGCGTTTTTGCCCTGGTCCGCTGTGGCTCCGAGTACAAGCTGGATGCCCTGCGCAATCGGCTTGGTGTGGATGCCGACCGGCTGGTCGCCATTCATGGCGACATCAACGAAAAACTGCTGGGCGTGAGCAAGCGTGACCAGGATGACCTGAACGGGCAAATCGATCATTTTTTCCATCTGGCCGCTATTTATGACCTGACCGCCGATGAAAACACCCAGCGCTACACCAACATCGAAGGCACGCGGCAAACGCTGAAACTGGCTGAAAAAATTCAAGCCGGCCGTTTTCATCATGTCTCTTCCATCGCGGCCGCCGGCCTTTACGACGGCACCTTTACCGAAGACATGTTCGAGGAAGCCACCGGGCTGGATGACGCCTACCTGCTGACCAAGCACGAATCCGAAGCACTGGTACGCCAGGAAAGCAAAATCCCCTGGCGCATCTACCGCCCGGCCATGGTCGTCGGTCACTCCGAAACCGGCGCCATGGACAAAGTGGACGGCCCCTACTACCTGTTCAAGTTCATCCAGAAACTGAAAGACGTGCTACCCAACTGGATCCCCCTGATCGGCGTGGAAGGCGGGCACTTCAACGTGGTGCCGGTGGATTTCGTGGCGGACGCCCTGGACCACATTGCCCACCAACCTGACCACGACGGCCAATGCTTCCACCTGACGGCAGACCGCAGCTACAGCCTGGGCGAGATCATGGACATCATCGCCGGCGCCGCCCAAGCGCCGCGCATGGCCCTGAAGCTGGAAAACCGCCTGTTCGATGTGGTCCCCGGTTTCGTGCGCAAGGGCGTTAGCGCCCTGACCCCCAACCTGCTGCTCAATGCCGCACTGGACAACCTGGACATCCCGCCCTCGGCCATGAAGTTCCTCACCTTCCCCACCGAGTATGACAACAGCCGCGCCAAAGCGGCTCTGGAAGGCACCGGCATCGCAGCACCCGAGCTGGAAAGCTATATCCAGCAACTGTGGGATTTCTGGGAAAACCATCTGGACCCGGACCGCGGCGAGCGCAAGGATGAACTGCAACCGCTACCCACCCTGCCCGAACGGGTGGAAGGCAAAGTCGTCATGGTCACCGGTGCCACCTCCGGTATCGGCAAGGCCAGCGCGCTGAAGCTGGCTCGCGCCGGCGCCACCGTGCTGGTGATCGCCCGTACCGCCGAAAAACTGGAAGAAACCCTGCATGAGATCGACCAGCTGGGCGGCACCGCACAGGCCTACAGCTGTGATGTCTCCGATCTGACCGACGTGGACAATCTGGTACAACAAGCCCTTGCCGATCATGGCCATGTGGATATTCTGGTGAACAACGCCGGGCGCTCCATCCGCCGCTCCGTGGTACACGCATTCGACCGTTTCCACGATTACGAACGCACCATGCAGCTCAATTACTTCGGCGCCCTGCGACTGATCATGCAGTTGATGCCCAGCATGATCGAGAATGGCGGCGGCCATGTGATCAACATTTCCAGCATTGGCGTACTCACCAATGCGCCCCGCTTTTCCGCCTATGTGGCATCCAAAGCGGCACTGGATGCTTTCACCCGCTGCGCTTCCAGCGAGCTGGCCCACGAGGGAATCCGCTTTACCACTATCAACATGCCGCTGGTGCGCACACCGATGATCGCGCCCACCAAGATCTACAACCACGTGCCGACCATCAGCCCCACCCAGGCAGCGGACATGATCTGCGACGCCATTGTGCGCCAGCCAAAACGCATCGCCACCAACCTGGGCGTCATGGGGCAGGTGATGCACTTCATCACCCCCCGGGTCACCGAAACCATCATGAACACCGGCTACAAGCTGTTCTCGGATTCCTCTGCCGCCCTGGGAGGCAAGGAGGGCACGCCGAAGAAGATCCGCCGCGAACAGGCCGCTTTCTCGCGGTTGTTCAAAGGGATCCATTGGTAAAGGGAGACGCTTCACGCGACACGCACCATGCATCAAGGGCATGTCGTGTGAAGCCGGCAGACGCAAACAAAAAAAAGGCCCCGTTTCCGGGGCCTAATTGTTTCCGGAGACAACCGGAAGCATACGCAGCGGGATCGAATCCCACGGCTATCCTCTCTCCTCACCGCCTCCCCCGCCTTGATCGACATCAAGGTTTTTGTCCGTAGCCACAATCAATCCCTGTCAGCGAAGACAAGCACGCATTTCCGTGCTGACTACACTGAAGCCATGGGACAACTCACACTACGCCAACACCCCACCGCCATCGCCCTGTGCCGCGCCCTGTTCCCGGCCGGGAAGACGTTACCGGCGGCAGATACCGACGCCCTGCTCGGCAAGATGGATGCGCAACTGACCGGCCACCCGGCCCTGCAACGCAGCCTGAAAACCGGCTTGCTGTGGCTGGACAACCGCCACCGATTGGTGCGGGGCTACGCCTTCCATCGAGCCAGCCCGGCCCGCCAGGCCCGCTTTCTCGACAAACTGGCCACCACGACGGTGTCCGGCAAACTGCTGCGCCTGCTGGCCCTGCCCTTCAAGGCCGCCTATGTGCTGGATGATCAGGTAGAGCAGGCCACCGGTTGCCGGGAACCGGTGCAGCTGCCCGCCCAGATCGAAACCTTCCGCTGGCAACAGCAGATCACCGCCGCCCGGGACTGTGAAGAAGACCTGACACTGGAAGCGGATGTAGTGATCCTGGGCAGCGGTGCCGGCGGTGCCGCAGCGGCCTACGAACTGGCCTGCCGTGGCCTGGCCGTGGTGATCATCGAGGAAGGCCAGTACTACGACCGCAGCCACTTCAACGGCAAACTCACCGAGGTGATCCCCAAGCTCTACCGCAGCTGGGGGGCGACCGTGGCCACCGGCAACGCCATCATTCCGGTGCCGGTGGGCTGCAATGTGGGCGGCACCACCACCATCAATTCCGGCACCTGCATGCGCACGCCGCCGTCGGTACTGGCACGCTGGCGGGAGCAGGGGCTGCATGATTTCACCGAACAGAATCTGGCCCCCTGGTTCGAGGGCGTGGAACGCATGCTCTGTGTACAGCAAGCGACGCCGGAGACCGTCGGCCCCATTGGCCACATCATCGACCAGGGCGCCGCCGCCAACGGTTTTTTGCAACGCCAGCCGCTGATGCGCAATGCTCAGGGCTGTGACGGCCAGGGGCTCTGCCAGTTCGGCTGCCCCACGGACGCCAAGCAATCCACCAACGTCAGCTACATCCCCCAGGCCCTGGAACGGGGCGCCTTTCTGTTCAGCGGTTTCCGCGCCGAACGGCTGCAGCGCCAGGGCAACCGCATTACCGGCGTCACCGCCCGCGGCACCAATGCCGCCGGGCGCCCGGTAACCCTGCGACTCACCAGCCAGCGCACCATTGTTGCCATGGGCAGCTTGTTCACGCCCCTGTTCCTGCAACAACAAGGCGTGCGCAATCGTCATCTGGGTCGCCATCTGACCCTGCATCCGGCAGGGGTAGTCAATGCTCTCTTTGCGCAACAGGATCTGGGCAACGGTCGCAGCATTCCCCAGGGCTACGGGGTATCAGACTGGGAAGAACAGGGCCTGATGTTCGAGGGCGGCACCATTCCGCTGGCCGGGCACAGCCTGCTCAATCCCCTGGTCGGGCGGGACTGGGTGCGTTTCACCGAAGACTATCCGCACACCGCCTACTTCGGCTTCATGATTCGTGACACCAGCGAGGGGCGGGTGCGCCGGGGGCCACACCGGGGGCTACCGCTGATCCGCTACCACCTGAACCGGCAGGACTTTGCATTGTTCAAACGCGGCATTCACACCCTGGCCTGCTGGTATCTGGATGCCGGCGCCGAACAGGTGCTGATCCCCGGCCTCAACCGCATCGCGCGAATCCACAACCGCACCGAGCTGGAACGCTTTCTGCGCTCGCCACTGAAACCCACGGACTTCCTGATCAGCGCCTATCATCCGCTGGGCACCGCCCGTATTGCCGCCTCCCCTCAAGAGGGCGTCTGCGACAGCGATCATCGGGTATTCGGTCATTCGGGGCTGTATGTCATGGATGGCGCCAGCGTGCCCACCAGCCTGGGCGCCAATCCCCAGGTCACCATCATGGCCATGGCCAGCCGAGCCGCCGACACCCTGGCCCGGGAACTGCTCGACGAGATGAACGCCCCCCATTCACAACCACAAGGAGAATGCGCATGACCCTGGGCCTGTTACTCAAGGAACGCATGAGCGGATGGCTGAAACTGGACAGTCAGGGCCGCCAGCAACCCTTCGCTTTCCAGATTCGCGCCTTTACCACCCGCATTTTCAGCATCAGTGCCCCCCGTTACTTTCGCGGCACCGTCAATCTGGACGGACAGGACTTTCCCTGCGAAGGAGAGCTGACCATCCACCTGAACGGTCCCCATTACTGGCTGACCTTCAGCCACCCGGAGCTGGGTCAGCTGCGCGTGGAAGGCAAGAAACAGTACGGGCGTAACGGACTGCTGGCCTCGCTGATTACCTGCCCGATGACGGTCTACCGGAACCAGCAGACCATCGGCCAGGCACAAGTAGCCTACCGGGAAAGCATGCTGGCCTTTCCCTTCACCGCCCTGCGCCTGGTGGACGAACAACAGGCTTACCAGCAACATCATGGCGTCGGTTCTTCCCGCGGATGATCCAGACCAAGGAGCCCTTCATGATTCCTTACTACGGCCTGCAGGCACCGGCCAAAGGCGGTCACTACGAGTCCTGGTTTGTGCGTGCCAATCACCCGCACAAACCCCAGGCAATCTGGATTCGCTACACCCTGTTCCGCGCCCGTGATCAGCGCCCGGCCCTGGGTGAAGTATGGGCGGTATGGAGTGACGGCGCCCGGCAGCAGACCCATGCATTCAAGGAAGAGTTTCCTCTGGAGCAGTGCCACTTCAGCACCACACAGATGCAGGTGAGTGCCGGTGGCAACCACCTGCAACCCGGCGCCCTGCAGGGCCAGCTGACCCGGGGCAACGACCAACTGAGCTGGGATCTGCACTACGATGACGGCGAGGCGCCATTGCTGTTTCTACCGGAGAACTTTTACCAACGCTCCCTGCCCAAGGCCAAATCCCTGGTCAGCCGCCCCCATATTCGTCTCAGTGGCACCCTGACCCTGAACGGCGAGCCCCTGGTGCTGGACCGGTGGCCCGGCAGCGAGAACCATAACTGGGGGAGCCAGCATACCGACCGTTATGCCTGGGGCCAGGTGGTGGGCTTCGACAATGCGCCGGACGCCTTTCTGGAATGCGCCACCGCCCAGGTGAAAGTGGGCCCCCTGTACAGCCCGCCATTGTCCATTGCCGCCCTGCGGCTGGACGGGGAAACCCTGCTGTTCAACAGTCTGCCCCGGGCGCTGCGGGCCAACGCCGGCTACCGCCCCTTCCAGTGGACCCTGCAAACCGGTAACGGCGATGCCCGGTTGAGCATCAGCATGGCCACCGTGGCAGACCGGGTGGCCGCTCTCACCTACTACAATCCGCCCGGCGGCAACAAGATCTGCCTGAACAGCAAACTGGCCCAGGTCACCACCACCCTGTCGCGACGGGGCAAACCGGAGCGGGTATTGCACAGCGCCCACGGCGGCGCGTTCGAAATTCTCACTGACCAGTTGCCGGCGGAGGTGGAGCTGCAGGTATAGGGACGAGTTTCGAGGGGCGAGTTGCGAGTAGCGAAAACATTAACAGCCCAAACCCCGAAAGGGTTTTGCCTCTGGAAACTCGCTTCTCGCAACTCGTTATTCGCCGCTGATGCTACCTCCCTGCGCCGCCAGCACCCTCTCCAGGGATGGCGGCGAATAATCCGGGCCCTTTAGCACCTTGCCCCGCGCGTCCTTCACCGGCTTGCCATCGGCGCCCAGCTTGCTCATGTTGCTGCGATGCACTTCTTCGCAGCAGGCATTCAGGTCGATACCAAAGGTGTGCCCGGCGCCGTAGGTGACATAGTTGATATCGGTGAGCGCATCCGCCACCTCCACCAGATCCACCCGAAAACCACCCAGCGTTTCCAGCTGCTCGCGGGCCTGGGCCAGCGTGGCGAGAAACGCCTGCTGACTATCGTTGGCCTCCTGGCAGGTCGCTTCGGCCAGCTCGTGAAACTCCTCCAGTAACAGGGCCAGCCGCAGACGCACGGTGGCATCGTCTGGCACCATCGGTGTCGGTTCCACTGGCAAGGACAAGGCCCGATGGAACGCTCCCACCTTGTCAAAATTGCTGACGCTATTCCCCATCGACCTGAATCTCCTCCAGGAACGCCAGGATTTCCCGGTTCACTTCGGCCGCCTGCTCCATCTGGATCCAGTGACCGCACTGATCCAGCATCACGGTACGCAGGTCCGGAATATAATCCGGCATGCGCTGCAGCGCTTTCTGGCCAAACATGATGACCGGGTCCTGCAAACCACCGATAAACAAGGTCGGCATGGTGATCTGCCAGTTGCTGTCGTCACGGCTTTCTTGCCAGGACGCATCCATGGCACGGTACCAGTTGATTGGCCCGGTAAAGCCACTGTGCTCAAAACGTTCCACGTAATAAGCCAGATCCTCCTCGCGCATCCAGCGCGGCTGGGTCTCCGGCACCGGCATGGATTGAAGGAAACCGGTGTCATCCGGCTTCACATTGAAATCTGCAATGCCATCCGCCGACAAGCCATGGAAGATGCATCGCAAGCTATGCGCCACATCAGCTTCCAGCTCCTGCTCCGGCAAGGCCGGCTGCTGGAAGTAGAGCATGTAGAAAAAACGGTCTTCAAACAGTTTGCGCATGGCGGCGGTGGGCGGCTCCGGAGCCGGCCCACCATAGGGCACCGACATACCAATCACGGCTTTGATAGCTTGCGGATATTGCCGTGCGACCTGCCAGGCCAGACCGCATCCCCAGTCATGCCCCATCAAGATAGCGCTTTCATACCCCAGCGCCTGAATCAGCGCCATCACATCCTCGACCAGCAAACTCTGCCGGTAGGCATCCACCTCTTTGGGGCCACCGGTAAAGCCATACCCCCGCAGATCCGGAGCCACCGCGTAATAACCGGACTGGGCCAACACCGGTAATTGGTACCGCCAGGACGCCCAGCATTCGGGGAACCCATGCAGGCACAGTACCAGCGGGGCGCCAGCTTCACCGGCCTCCGCCACAAAGAAATCCAGCCCATTCGCGGGGACCTGCCGCTCTCGCGTAAACGCCATACTCATATCCTAATTCAGGGCCGGGCAACAAACAGTCAGACGGCTACTTACCCGGCACGACGAAAATGCTATTGTTGGCATAACATAGGCTCGAATTTGACAGCAAGAACTGCCGCTGACAAGCACAGACCGGAGCCCACGGATTCCGGCCTGCGCGAACCTGCTTGCTGACAGAAACACGGGGATCCACCCCCACAGCAACACCAGGGATGAAACGTGAACACGCCAAAGGGACCTGAACAATCCAGCCCCCCACGCACCCGCCTCGGCGAGTGGCTGGCCCCCTATGTGCCTGCGTATTTCCCGGTGGCCTGGAAACTGGGGCTGTCCATCTCTTTGCTGATTCTCTGCGGCATGACCATCCTCGGTACCCTGCTGCTCAATAATCAGCTCAGCCGCATGCGCGACCAGGCCGACAGCTTTGGCACCGCCATCGCCCAGCAGCTGGCCAACACCGCCCGCGAACCCCTGCTCGCTGACGACACCTTCTTTCTCAAAGTGCAGCTCAACAACCTGAGCCGCAGCGACAGTGTTCGCGGCGCCGCCCTGTTCGGCCGGGACGGAAACCTGATCGACAAGGCCGGTATTCTGCCGCTGGCCGCCAGCCCGCTGCACGAGCAGGTAAAGCGCTGGAGCCTGGAAGACGAACCGGTCACCACCTACTACGCCCCCATCAAGATCAGCGATGCAGTGGCCGGGCACACTGCCATCTCCCTGTCTGACCGCCCGATCATGGCGGCCCGCCAGGCCGTGCAGGACACCATGGTGACTGCCACTCTGATCATGAGCGTGATTGCCATTATCGTTGCCTTCCTGATCAGCCGCCGGCTCGCCCAGCCCATTCATGATCTGCTGGCCGCCACCAGTGCCATGCGCAAAGGCGACTTGAACTACCGCATTCAGGACCGCCGTAACGATGAAATCGGCGGCCTGATCGAGGCCTACAACACCATGGCCCACGGCATGCTGGAGAAAGACCAGGTGGAACGGGTACTGCAACGCTTCGTCAGCCCCTCCGTGGCCCGCAACATGATGGCCGACCTGGATCAGGTACAGCTGGGAGGCCGTGACGTTTCCGCCACCGTGGTCTTCGCGGATATCGTCGGCTTCACCCGGCTGTCCGAAAACCTGGCGCCGGATGCCATCGCCGACATGCTCAACGTCTACTTTGATGCTATCACCACCGCCACCAGCTTTTACCGAGGCACCATCGACAAATACATGGGCGATTGCGCCATGATTGTCTTCGGCGTGCCAGAGAAAGATGACGAGCATCTGTTTCACGGATTGTGTTGTGCGGTGATGATCCAGCGGCTGGTGGAACGGCTCAACGAATACCGCAACGCCCGTGGAGAAACCACCGTGGCGTTCCGCATCGGCATCAATTCCGGCGACATGCTGGCCGGCAACCTGGGCTCACGCGACCGCATGCAATACACCGTGGTCGGCGACGCGGTCAATTTGGCTTCACGGCTGTCGAACATGGCAGGCGGCAACGAGATCATTGCCGCCGCGCCCCTCCTGTCCAACCCCAACATCGCCTCACGGGTTCGCGCCACAGAATCCGGGGCCATGCGGATTCGCGGCAAAGAAAACCCCGTGGGCACCTATCGCATCGACGGCGTTCACGCCTTGTCCGAAACCCTGATGGAACAACGTATTGCCCAGTTTCTGGCAAAACTGAATACGGAGCATCAACGTGTACAAGGCGAGTAGCCTGACCCTGGTCACGGTGCTGGCTGGCTGCACGACCTTCGGCAACCCCCACCCGGAAAGCGATATCAGCGCCGCGCTGGAACAGCACGACTACGCCCGGGCGGCGGCCATTATTGAACAGACCAAACCCAGGCACCCGGAATACCCGGCCCTGCAGGAGCAATACCCCGGTATCCGCCAGGCCAGCAAGGCATACCGCCAGCACATCATTCAGCAGGCACAGGAACTGGGCAGGAAACAGCAGTGGGAGGACGCCTTCAGGCTGCTGGACGATAACCGCGACAAGGTGTTGAACCCGGCGGCCATGGATGAATTGAGCGCCGCCCTGACGACTCTGGAAGAGCGCCAGCTGAACCAGCTACTGGCAGAGAGGCGCCAGGCCCAGGCTACTGCCATGCTGGCCAACGACAGACTGGAACAGCAACTGGCCAACTTCCACGCGGCCGACGCCAAGCAGGAGCGCCAGACCCTGGCTGAGGAACGCCAGCAGCTGATCCAGGACCTGACCACGCTGGGCGAATATTTCGGTGAACGGGAACAGTGGATGCTGGCCCGCGACCTGCTGCGCTCCGCCCATCAGCTGGCCCCCCAGACCAAACCGTCCCCGGTACTGGCCCAGGCCCAGCAAGTGCTGAACAATGAAGAACAGCGCGCTCGCGCCAAGCGCAACCTGGCCCTGCAAACCGAAGCGGAACAACGGATGAGTCGTTACCAGCGCAACGGCCAGCTGCAATCGCTGCTCGCCGCCCGCGCCTTCCTGAACCGACACCCGGGCAACCCGGCCCTGGCCAGCCATCGCAAACGGCTGGAGCAATGGTGCCGCCGCCGGTTCGCGGAAGAGATGAACACCGGGGAAGCCCTCTATGCCCGCGGCCAGTACCGCGAGGCTTACCGAATCTGGAAACAGGTCGCACCGCTGTACCCGGACAACGAAGAACTCAACAAGAAACTGGAACGCAGTCAGCGTGTACTGACCAACCTGCGCAGCCTTCAGCAATCCTGATAAGGCTCTGCCCTCTGAGTGTTATTCCCTCCGGGGGAGCGAATAACACCTCTCTGCTCTGAATCCTCAGCAAAGCACGAAAGGCCCCATCACAACCCGGTCAGCCGGCGGTCACCGGCTTGCTCATTTCACCCGCGATGAACATAAAAAAACGCGCCGAAGCGCGTTTTTTTAACTCGAACGAAGGAAGACCTACTACAGGTCGGAATCCCCCTCCGCCTGACGATCAACCCCTGGAACCTTCCTGGGCTGCTTGTCCTCGATGTCTTTTTTGGTGGCCGGAATCGGCGCATCCTGCTCATTGAAGTAGGCATCACGGAAGTCCTGCGGTACCGGTGTACGCCCTTCAAAAATATGATCCAGAGTCTGCGGGATCGGGTTCTTCTCCACCTGCTCCAGCTCGCCATCATCATTAAGACGGAACTGCAGGGCGGTGAGGCCCATGTACTTCTCGCGACTCATTTTTACCAGACGATCATTGTTGGCCAGAATCGTCGGTTTCAGGAAGACCATAAGATTACTTTTCACCCGGTCCTTGCTGGTCGAGCGAAACAAGAAACCCAGAAACGGGATATCGCCCAGCAATGGCACCTTTCGCACCGTAACGCGAATATCATCCTTGATCAGGCCGCCCAGGGCGATGGTCTCAGCATCATCGGCCAGCACCGTACTTTGCAACTTGCGGGTCGTGGTAACGATATCCACGGCATCACCGGCGGAGTCCTTCACCGCAGAGTTTTCCTGCTCCAGCTCCAGACGAATGGTGGACAAGCCCGCCACATGCGGGGTGACTTTCAGTGTCAGACCCACATCTTCCCGCTGAATGGTGGTGAACGGATTGGATACCCCGGAGCCTGTGTTGGTGCTTTGCCCGGTCACGAACGGCACATTTTCACCGACAACAATTGAGGCTTCTTCGTTATCCAGGGTCAGAATGCTCGGCGTAGACAGCAGGTTCACATCTGACGAAGTGGAAAGTGCCTGAACCAGGGCGCCCCACTCCAAGTCGCCGTTGGAATCGGTTTCACCCAGCCCGGCGGTAATACCATCGCCCAGGCTCAGGCCAGAAGGATCATCAGTGGCCAGGGCCTGGACGATGGAATTGATGCTCAGCCCACCGCCACCAAAATTCACTGCCCCGACGCCACTTTCATTGCTGCCGCCCACGTACTGAAAGCCCAGGTTCTTACCCTGCTCGCCGGAGATTTCTACAATCGCCGCCTCAATCAGGATCTGCGCACGGCGCACATCCAGCTGGCTGATCACCGACTGCAGCTCACGCATCATGCTCGGTTCGGCGCGGATCACCAGCGCGTTCAGGGATTCGTCTGCCTGAATGGACACCTTACTGTTATTGGATGATGCGGCTGTGGCGGTCTTGCTGTCGCCGCCCGCCTTGGTCACCGATGCGCCATCGGCAAAATTCTTGAGCAATTCGGCCAGGGTCTTGGCATCGCCATGGCTAAGACGGATGACTTGCACACCGCCATTATCCGTTTCTTCGGTGTCCAGGCTGCGAACCATCTGCACCATGCGCTGACGGGTGACCCGATCACCTTTTATGATCAACCGGTTGGTACGCTCATCCGCCACCACCGTGACCCCGCCATCCGGCGTTTTGCCACGGCGACCACCGGTCTGCGGCGTCAGGCTTTCCAGCATCTTCACCATGTCACCAGCGAAGGCATACTTGAGCTTGATCACCTGAACGTCTTCGGATTCCGCACTATCCAGGCTGGCAATAATCGCTTCCATGCGACGGATGTTGTCCATGTGATCACTGATGATCAGCGCATTGGCAGACCCCACCGCCGCCAGATGGCCGTACTGGGGCACCAACGGGCGCAGTACTGGCACCAACTCTTCCACCGGCGAGTTTTCCACCGGAATCACCCGGGTCACCAACTCTTCTCCACCGGCTGCATTCTTGCCCACCAGCGGCAGATTGCTCTGTTTGGCCGTGGTGTTGGGCACAATCTTGATAATGTCGCCGGCCGGCACCGCCGCATAACCGTGCACCTGAAGCACGGACAGGAACAGCTCATAGACTTCACTGGAGGTAAGCGACTTGGTGGACACCACCGTCACGTCCCTGGCCCGGACCCGGGGATCCACCACGAAGTTCTTGCCGGTCATGTCGGCCACCTGGCTGATAAACGCCTGAATATCCGCATTGCGGATATTCACCGTCCAGCTCTTGCCGTCATCACTGGCCTGCACTTCGTTCGTTGTCCGCGCATGGGCTGTGGTCGCCATGGCAACCGACAACGCCAGCAGCATTATTATTCTTGATAGAGACGTTCTGAAAAAAGGCGTCATAAAACCACTCACTAAGGCGGATAGTTCACGGTAAATTGCTGGTCACCCCGTTGCACCACAATGGATGCCTGCTGGGTGTCCTGATACGAACGCAGAGCCGCCATGTCGTTGCTTTCTGTTCCCAGCGGGTGTCCGTTAACCGAGAGAATTACGTCATCGCTTTGCAGGCCAACCTGCGCAAGCAATTGCTTTGGAGCACGCTTGCCCAGCCGGTAACCGGCGCTGCCACCCTCGGTGACAGGCTCCAGCCCCAGCTGGCCAATAATAGTGGTACGCTGGCGAGCCAGATCGGCCGCCCCGCCCTCATTGCCGGCAGGCACCGTGGGTGCCGGGCGCGGCGCGGGCTCACGCGACACTTCAGTCACACCGCCCAGGGCATTGTCGCTCCAGCGCAGCGTTTCCAGTCGCCCCGCCCGGCGCAGGATCACCCGGTCGGGGTACACTTCTTCCAGTTTGGCGTTACCGGGAATGCTGTCACCGATATGGTACAACTCACCCTCTTTGCCTTTCTCGGCAATAATCGCCGTAGCGCGCTTGGTATCGGCATTCTGGAAGACCCCCAGCAGCTCCAGGCGCAGGCGGGTATCGGGGGCGTCGGTGGGCTTGTCATCGCCGGTGCTGGCCACGGGCTCATAGTTACCGAACAGTTGCCAGTTATCGATCTGGGCCTGGGAGAGGGTCGGGGCATCGCCAGAAGAGGAGACCTCCAGGCGCGTCCGGGTATTCGCCGGCACGGGCTCACTGGGGCCATACCACAATAGCCATACGGTCTGCGCCAGCACATAGGCCAGCACGACCACCAGCAATACAGCGATCACCCACCGAAGCGGTGCGCCCCATTGCTGCTGCTTTCCCCAACTCGCCAGTTGCGACATAACTGTCCTGCGACTTCCTTTATCGTTATTGCCGATTACCGATATGGCAGAGGCTACAACCTACCGGATTCTACGGCTTATTATTGCAATATAGTGTTACTGACCGCCCGGCAAGGCAAAAGGTTGCGACATCTGGAATACCACATCCTCCGGATTGCCTCCCTGGCTCACACCCAACAGCATGGGCCAGGCACGCCGCACTTCCAGTTCGAAGCGCCCATCTGCCAGTCGGGCATCCACCAGCGACTCACTCTCCGGCCCCGCCACTTGCAAGGTCGGCTGGGTATTGTCCATGCTCAAACGACCCTGCAGCACCGGTACCGTTGCGGAGCCATTGCGGCCCCAGGTGACCGTGCCGCCGCCGTACTGCAGCGTGCCCTGCAATGCCTTGATCTTGCCATCACCAAAGGTAATCTGCATCAGGGTCGCGTCCACACGCCCGTCTGCACTGCCCTGGGGAATATGGTCAGCCACCAGCGCCACCGGCAACGACAGCCGGGTCTGCTGCAATTGCCAGTCACCCCAATCTGCACCCAGCCAGCCGGACAGGCGCGCGGCGTCATCATCACTGCGGGTCTTCAGTGCCAGGCCTGGCACCAGCCCGTGCCAGTCCAGCGCCCACTGCACTGTTCCCTGGCGGCGCTGCCATTGCCAGTCCGCCTGCCCGTCCCACCAGAGCCCCTGGGGGTTAGTGATGGCCAGCGGTGCACCGCCAGGCCGCAGGGCCGGGACGCGCTCCACCAATACAGCTGCTGGCATCAGCAGCAGCAGGAACAGTAGCAGGCTGACGCTGAAAAGCAGCGCCAGTGTTATTTTTCGTGGCATAACGGAGCCGGTTTCCTGTCTACCGATCAGAACGGGATGTCGTCGTCGAAGTCATCCGCCGGGCCGCTGAAACCGCCACCCTGGTTGCTATTCTGGTTCTGCGCCGGCTGGCCGCCTCCGGACTGGCTATCATTGCCGTAGCCACCCTGATTGCCCTGAGCCGGGGAAGACTGGGTATATCCGCCGCCCTGGCCGCCGCCGTCACCGCGCCCATCCAGCATCTGCATCTCGTTGGCCACGATTTCGGTGGTGTAACGATCCTGGCCGTCCTGCCCCTGCCACTTGCGGGTACGGATAGAGCCTTCGATGTACACCTTGGAGCCTTTTTTCAGGTACTCGCCAGCAATCTCGCCCAGCTTGTTGAAAAACACCACCCGGTGCCATTCGGTGCGTTCCTGCATCTGGCCGCTCTGACGGTCTTTCCAGCTTTCACTGGTGGCCAGCCGCACATTCGTGACAGCGCCACCGCTGGGCATAAAGCGGGTTTCCGGGTCCGCCCCCAGGTTACCAATCAAAATTACCTTGTTAACGCCGCGCGCCATGTTTCTCTCCGTGACTTCTTATGGTCTGACTACTGTCTATCTTCTCGTCATCGCCGCTGGACGACAAACTCAATCAAGCTGTCCATTGTGTCAGCTTTGTCCGGCTCCGGCGACACCCTGTAACTGTTGCTCATCCAGCTGGCCGGCATCCACCTTCAGCAGAGCTAGGGCCTGCTCTTCTACAATCACTGTTTCTACCACCCCGGGCACGGATTTCAGCCGCTCAGTCAGGGCCTGCCAGTCCTGCCCGGGCGACAACGGCAGAACCCGGTTATCCAGCTTGGGCAGCTCTTTCATCCCCACCAACACCAGCAGCCAGATCAGCGCCAGTGCACCGCAGCCATAAAAAACGGCTTCCGCGCCCACCCATTGATACAGCGCGCCACCCATTTGCCCGCCGACAAACACGCCCAGAAACTGGCTGGTGGAATACACCCCCATGGCCGTTCCGCGGGTGCCGGCCGGGGCAGCGCGCCCCACCAGCGAGGGCAACAAGGCTTCCAGCAGGTTAAAAGCCGTAAAGAAAACCAGCAAGGCCAGGACAAAATGCCACAATTGCGCGCCAGCCAGCGCCAGCAGCAACTGGGAAACCGCCAGCAACACTACTGCCAGACGCTTCATGGGCACCGCTCCGCGGCGCTCCGCCCGGATAATCAAGGGCACCATGGCCAGGAACCCTGCCACCAGCACCGCCAGATACAACAAGCTGTGGCTTTGCAGCGTCAGCCCCAGGCGCTCGCTAAGCAGGGCAGGCACCACCACAAAGGATGCGGTCATGATCAGATGCAGGCTAAAAATGCCCACATCGAAACGCAGCAATGTCTTACTGCCCAATACGCGGCGGAAGCGCTCCGACGCGGGCAATGCCTCACCCTGCAAGGCTTTCGGAGCCGGCACCACAAAAGCAACCAGCAAGGCAAAGCCCCCCAGCACCGAGGTCATCCAGAACAGGCCGGACAAGCCCAGCCAGCCCGCCAGCAGGGGGCCAAGAATCAGCGCCAGCACAAAAGAGCCGCCCACCGACATGCCGATCAGCGCCATGGCCCGGGTACGGTGCTTTTCCGTCACCACATCACCAATCAACGCCATGATCACGCTGGCGATGGCCCCGGCCCCCTGCAGCGACCGCCCCGCAATCACTCCGTAAATATGGTCACTCATGGCCGCCACTGCGCCACCGGCAATAAACAGCAACAGGCCAATTAACAACAACGGACGACGACCAAAACGGTCCGACAGCATGCCAAACGGAATCTGCAGCAATGCCTGCATCAGGCCATAGGCGCCAATGGCCGTACCGATCAAAAGCGGCGAAGCCCCTTCAAGGGCCTGCCCGTAGACTGCAAAAATCGGCAGGATCATGAACAAACCAAACATCCGCAACGCGAAAATGGTTGCCAGATAACCCGTGGTTTTCAGTTCTGTCCGCTGCAGGGCATGGGAAGATGATGCCGTCATGAACCGTGATCGCTCCTAACCCGGAGAGGCCGCTGCACCGCAGCACACAGCTGCCGCAACCCCGGCCGATACAAAAGGGCACGCAGTGTAGCAGATTCCGGCACCGTCAGGACCAGTGCCCGGAAGACCCGGTCCACAACCTTTGATCGTGAAATCGGTAAAACTCGACTGCATCAAATTGAACCCCCGCCAAAGCGGTGATAAATTGACAGGCTGATCAGTTTTTTTTCTTAGGTGTTTGCCTGAGCAATCACGGACGGGGCCAATGAATAGCCAAGAACATACCCAGCAAGTTTACGTGGTCGGCAGCCAACAGCTGCAAAACGCCCTGCTTACAGAGTTTCTCGTCAAGGAAGACGTGGCAGCCAAGAGCATTCCCACCGCCCTGGATATCACCACCGAGATCCTGCGCGAACAGAACCAGAACCTGTTTCTGGTGGACTACCACTCAGTGGACGTGAATGAAGTCATCGCCCACTTGCTGGAAGCCGACCAGGAAGTGGAAAGCGATGTCCTGATCGCCGTTTTCAACGTGGACAGCGATGAGTCACTCTCCAAACTGGCCGGGCTTCCCATGGTCAACGGCGGCTTTCAGCACGACTGCCCCCAGGCCCTGCTCAGCAAAGGCATCAAGGCCATTTTCGACGGCGAGCTGTGGTTCCCGCGCGCCGTCCTGCAGACCTATTTGATGAAGAGCCGGACCTTCAACAAGACGTTCTCCCGTAGCGAGGTCAGCCTGACAGACCGGGAAGTGGAAGTGCTGAAAGTCATGGCCACCGGCGCCAAGAACTCGGAAATCGCCAGCAGCCTGAATCTGAGCCCGCACACCATCAAGACCCACATCTACAACATCTTCAAGAAAATCAACGCCTCCAACCGCCTGCAAGCGGTGAACTGGGCCCAGGAAAACCTGTAACCACGCCTGACGCAAGACGCCAAATGCCTGACGCCGGCTTTTCGCATCCTGCGTCTGGCGTCGAGCGTCCAGCGTCCCTTATACTGCCCTGTTCATTTTGACAGTACTCAGGGGCAGTAGATGGATACCATTCTGGTTCGTGGCGCACGCACCCATAACCTGAAGAACGTGGACCTGGATATTCCCCGGGACAAGCTGGTGGTTATTACCGGCCTGTCCGGTTCCGGCAAATCGTCCCTGGCGTTCGACACCCTGTACGCGGAAGGTCAGCGCCGCTATGTGGAATCGCTGTCCACCTACGCCCGCCAGTTCCTGTCGATGATGGAAAAGCCCGATGTGGACCACATCGAAGGGCTGAGCCCGGCGATTTCCATTGAACAGAAGTCCACCAGCCACAACCCGCGCTCCACCGTGGGCACCATCACCGAAATCTACGACTATCTGCGCCTGTTGTTCGCCCGGGTCGGCGAGCCCCGCTGCCCCGAGCATGATGCCCCGCTTGCCGCGCAAACCATCAGCCAGATGGTGGACCAGGTGCTGACCATGGAAGAAGGCAGCAAGCTGATGCTGCTGGCCCCGGTCATCCGCGAAAAGAAAGGCGAGCACGTTCACCTGTTCGAGGAGTTGCGCGCCCAGGGCTTTATCCGGGTACGCATTGATGGCCGCATCTACGACATGGACGACACCCCGGACCTGGACAAGAACAAGAAGCACACCATCGAAGTGGTGGTGGATCGCTTCAAGGTCCGTGACGACCTGCAGAACCGCCTGGCGGAATCCTTCGAAACCGCGCTGAACCTGGCCGACGATATCGCGGTGATCGCGCCCATGGATGGCGACGGCGAGGAAACCACCTTTTCCGCGAAATTCGCCTGCCCCAGCTGTGGCTACTCGATCCCGGAACTGGAGCCTCGCCTGTTCTCGTTCAATAACCCGGCCGGTGCCTGCCCCAGCTGTGACGGCCTGGGCATGAAACAGTTCTTCGATGAAGGCAAGGTGATCAACTCCGACGAGCTGTCTCTCTCCGAAGGCGCCATCCGAGGCTGGGACCGACGCAACGTCTATTACTTCCAGATGCTCCATTCCCTGTCCCAGAGCATTGGTTTCGACATGGACGCGGCATTTAAAGACCTCCCCAAGGAGGTCCGCAAGAAGGTGCTACATGGCACCGGCAAGGAAAGCATCGAATTCCGCTACCTGAACGACCGCGGCGATATCATCAAGCGTAACCATCCGTTCGAGGGCATCATTCCCAACATGGAACGCCGTTACCGGGAAACCGAATCCGATGCGGTGCGCGAAGACCTGCTCAGCTACATGTCGACCTCCAGCTGCCCCAGCTGCAACGGCTCGCGCCTGCGCGAAGCCGCCCGCCATGTCTTTATTGAACAGACTACCCTGCCGGAAGTGGTGCGTCTGGCGGTGGGCAAGGCCCACGCCTACTTTAGCGAGCTCACGCTGCCCGGCAGCAGAGGCGAAATCGCCGACAAGATTCTCAAGGAAATCCGTGACCGCCTGCAGTTTCTGGTTAACGTGGGACTGGAATACCTGACGCTGGAGCGCAGCGCAGAAACCCTCTCTGGCGGCGAGGCCCAGCGTATTCGCCTGGCCAGCCAGATCGGCGCCGGCCTGGTGGGCGTGATGTATGTGCTGGATGAGCCATCAATCGGCTTGCATCAGCGCGACAACGAACGCCTGCTCAGCACCCTCACCCGCCTGCGGGACCTGGGCAATACGGTGCTCGTTGTGGAGCACGATGAAGACGCTATCCGTCTGGCCGATCACGTCATTGATATCGGTCCCGGGGCCGGTGTCCACGGCGGCGAGGTTATCGCCCAGGGCAGCGCTCAGGACGTGGCTGACAACCCAGCTTCACTCACCGGTGACTACCTGTCCGGGCGCAAGCAAATCGCCATTCCCGCCCAGCACCGGCAGCACAATGACGATCGCTGGCTGACCTTGCACGGCGCCACCGGCAACAACCTGAAAGGGCACCCGCTGAACATTCCGGTAGGCCTGCTGACCTGCATCACCGGCGTGTCCGGCTCCGGCAAGTCCACGCTGATCAACAGCACCCTGTACCCGCTGGCGGCCACCAAACTCAACAAGGCCACCACCCTGACCGCGGGCCCCCATGAGTCCATCGACGGCCTTGAGCATTTCGACAAGGTGGTGGATATCGACCAAAGCCCCATTGGTCGCACCCCGCGCTCCAACCCGGCCACCTATACCGGTATTTTCACTCCGGTGCGGGAATTGTTCGCAGGCACCCAGGAAGCCCGTGCCCGCGGCTACAAACCCGGCCGCTTCAGCTTCAACGTGAAAGGGGGTCGCTGCGAAGCCTGCCAGGGTGACGGGGTCATCAAGGTAGAAATGCACTTCCTGCCCGACATCTATGTTCCCTGTGAAGTTTGTGAAGGAAGACGCTACAACCGGGAAACCCTGGAAATCACCTACAAGGGTAAAAACATCTTCGAAGTGCTCGACCTGACTATCGAAGATGCCCGCGAGTTTTTCGATGCCGTACCGTCGCTGGCACGCAAACTCCAGACCCTCATGGATGTGGGCCTCAGCTATGTGAAACTCGGCCAGGCAGCCACCACGCTATCCGGCGGCGAAGCCCAGCGGGTCAAACTGGCCAAGGAATTGTCACGCAGAGATACCGGCAACACCTTGTACATCCTCGACGAGCCCACCACCGGCCTGCACTTCCATGACATCCAGCTCTTGCTGGACGTACTCAATCGCCTGGCCGACCACGGTAATTCTGTGGTGGTGATCGAACACAACCTGGATGTGATCAAGACCGCTGACTGGGTCGTGGATCTGGGTCCCGAGGGCGGTGACGGTGGCGGTGAGATCATCGCCGAAGGCACCCCGGAAGAAGTCGCCAAGGTGAAAGGCAGCCATACCGGGCGTTTTCTTAAACCCATGCTTGGATAATAATAAGAATGAACACCATCACACCTTATCTGCTACTTTGCGTCTTAACCTGTTGTTCCATCCTTACAGGATGCAAGAGTGCTAAAACGCTTTATAACGGCGTGGCTTGTGGGGCCGGAGCGATATGCACAGAAGCTTACCCCCTAGAGTCACTGTCAGACACAAGAAGCGCTGAAAAGATCGTCATCGCACCACCGTTTTTCGAGCTTGAGATACGCGATCGTGATGGCGATTACCACCCATTTCCGACGATGCTCGAGCGTATTCCACCTGATACTATCCAGTATTATCAGAAACATGCCGACGCCTACGAAATCTCCCTCTCCATGCCTTCCGCAGGCCTCTCGGGTCACTTGGACGAATTTCAGAATCTATACTTCGACACCTTCATTGATTTTGCACCTATTGACCGCCCATCCCCGAGCGTAAAAGGCTTTCTGCAGGCAATGGCTACAGGCCCTGAGCGACAAAACCCTGTAAAGACAGACGCCATTAGACTTGACGGGAACCGGGCAGCAGAACGACTGGACGTGAATGAGGCATGCTGCATCCTGCTCACCCGTGTGAGAGGCTGGCATGAAAGCCGGGAGAGCTATAACGCCTCCGTGACCAGCGCCATCATATTCAGCTCCTTAGCAGGCAGTAGCGGTGCCGCCTCTTATGCAGGAGAGATCGTTGTGGACATGGCAGTTATTCGGCTCGAAGACGGGAAGCTCATCTGGAGCTCTCAAACCACCGGGCCGGTCAGTGGCCTTGCCATACGAAGAGGGATCACCCCGTATTATTCTGCTGTCGCCAATCTTCGCCTGGGCTCGAGCGATAAATGACCCCCTGACTGTGCTTTACTGCACAATATCAGTCTTTGTCATACCTTCGCCACCACCCCCAAACATGAGCGTCACAACCCGCTCACAGACTCAACCTCCAACGCAACGCTGGAGGCTGATCATGAAATGGATATGGGCCTGGAAAGGATGCATCGCCACCCTGGCTATCGGCATGGCAACCGTGGCGTGTGCCAGCCAGGATCACAAAGATAGCGGCACGAACACGATTACGCTCGGCCCTCGCCCCTATTACCTTGTCTCTGATATGGATAGCGGGCCAGCCAAAGAGACCCTGCAGGCCTGCGCCGCGGAGCGCCGCCCGCAGCGACGAAGCGACTTTTCCATCGGCCACCGCGGCGCACCGCTGCAATTCCCTGAGCATACTGAAGAATCCTACCGTGCAGCAGCGCGTATGGGCGCAGGCATTGTGGAATGTGACGTTACCTTTACCAAAGATCGGGAGCTGGTTTGCCGTCATTCACAGTGCGATCTCCATACCACCACCAACATCCTGGAAACCGAACTGGCCAACCAGTGCAGCGAACCGTTCAGCCCGTTTGATGGCACACGCGCCGCCAGTGCGAAATGCTGTACCAGTGACATCACTCTGGCCCAATTCAAAACCCTGAAAGGGAAGATGGATGGCGCCAACCCTCAAGCCACCACCGTTGACGAGTACCTGAATGGCACCCCCGACTGGCGCACCGAGCTCTACCGCCAGCGCGGCACCCTGCTCAGCCACCAGGAAAGCATCGCCCTGTTCCGCCAGCTGGGAGTCAAAATGACCCCGGAACTGAAGGCCCCTCAAGTTCCCATGCCCTACCAGGGCGACTACAGCCAGCAGGACTATGCACGGCAAATGATCCGTGACTACCAAGAGGCCGGCGTCAGTCCCCACCGCGTCTATCCACAATCATTCAATCTGGAGGATGTTCGCTATTGGTTATCGGCCACACCGGCCTTTGGCCGTCAGGCGGTCTACCTGGACGGCCGTGACAGCAGCGGACTTGACCCGCAAAACCCCGGCACCTGGCAGCCCGACATGGCAACGCTGAAAGGCTACGGGGTCAACATCATCGCCCCGCCGCTATGGATGCTGGTCACCACCGATGCCCAGGACCGCATCATCCCCAGCGTCTATGCCCGCTCCGCACAACAGGCCGGCCTGGATATGATTGCCTGGTCCCTGGAGCGCTCCGGACCATTGGCCAACGGCGGCGGCTGGTACTACCAAAGTATTCCTTCGGCCACCAATAACGACGGTGATACCCTGACGCTACTGGATGTTTTAGCTCGCCAGGTGGGCGTCATCGGTGTCTTTTCCGACTGGCCCGCCACCACCACCTTTTATGCCAACTGCCTGCGACAACACCGCGCCCCACGCTCCCACGCACGACAATAGCGCAGCCGCGCCACACTTTGCCCCGCACGCCCTGTGGCGGGGCATTATCGCCCTCAGGCGGGCCTGAATTGATGGCACGCTTTCTGCTTTGTACCAGGCTATACACAGGCCGAGGAGTACCAGTATGGAATCCACCCCGGACCACCGTTGGCTGATGCAGTACAACATTGTTAACCTGGTCAATCAGTGTCGGCGCTTGATCCGCGCCGAGTTCGACGAAAACCTTTCCCTCACCGACCCACAACTGCGCTTCAAGCTGGCTCACTTTGCCGGCCATACCCGCTCTCAGGGGCTCCAACGGCTGTACGGTGAAATTCGGCTTGCACTACTCAAGCTGGAAGGCGCCGACCCGGAACCACAGCAGCCGCCCGCACCAGCAGTGCGGCGCTACCGAGGACAAGCGATCAGCCCTGCGCCCGAAACCGCCAGACAAACGCCCACACGCTCGCGCTCGCCACAAAAGGCCGTTATTTACCGGGGAAGGACGGTCGCACAAGGGTAGAAAACGCGTGGGGCAGCTTCTAGTCAGGCGGAGAACTGAAAAATACTTAAATCCAGCGGCTGGCTCTCCCCCAGCCACATCACCAACTCCGTATGATCACGAAGATCGTTACCACTGAGGCCATGCACAAACACGGTTAGCCCGTTACGGCTGGCCATTAACCAGGGGATAACCTCCCCTGCCAAACGGCGCGGGATGGTCAGCTGACAGCTCCAGCATGGGTGCGGCCCCACCGGCTTGCGGTGCATATGGCCCATGGGCACGGAAAAGTGTTGGTGGGCAGCCTGGCAGAGAGCCGCCGCCTGGGAAAAGGTGTGTTCGTCGAAATAGACGTGTGCGTGAAAACCGTTAATCGCCATACGCTGTGCCTGTTAATGACAACTCCAGCATAGCCGATGCTTTCACACTTGCAACAGGCATAAAAAAACCGGGCACAGGGCCCGGTTTCTTCTGGAACGGTTAACGCTTACTCTTCGTCAGCATCAACCAGTTCAGGACGGTCAACCAGCTCAACATAGGCCATCGGTGCGTTATCGCCCGCACGGAAACCCATCTTGAGGATGCGGATGTAGCCACCCGGACGCTCCTGGTAACGAGGACCCAGCTCGTTGAACAGCTTACCGACCATTTCCTTTGAACGGGTACGGTCGAAAGCCAGACGACGGTTAGCGACGGAGTCTTCCTTAGCCAGAGTGATCAGCGGCTCAGCCACACGACGCAGCTCTTTGGCTTTCGGCAGAGTGGTCTTGATCGCTTCGTGCTCGAGCAGAGACACAGCCATGTTACGGAACATCGCCTGACGATGAGAGCTGTTCCGATTCAGTTTTCTGCCGCTTTTGCGATGACGCATGATTCTGTTCCTATGTTCAGGGGCGCTTCACAGCGTCCACAACAACTAATTAGCGCAATTTGGTGTTCAGCCGGTCATCATCCCGCAGGCTGACCGGTGGCCAGTTCTCGAGACGCATGCCCAGTGACAGACCTTTAGAGGCCAGCACATCTTTGATCTCGGTCAGCGACTTCTTACCCAGGTTCGGGGTTTTCAGCAGCTCAACCTCGGTACGCTGTACCAGATCACCGATGTAGTAGATGTTTTCCGCTTTCAGACAGTTAGCGGAACGAACGGTCAGCTCAAGATCATCCACCGGACGCAGCAGGATAGGATCGATTTCCTCACGCTCCTGCTTCGGCTCAGGCTTGGCATCCTGCTCCAGGTCTACAAACACCGCAATCTGCTGCTGCAGAATCGTTGCTGCACGACGAATCGCTTCTTCCGGATCAATGGTTCCGTCTGTTTCCAGATCGATAACCAGTTTATCCAGGTCAGTACGCTGCTCAACACGGGCCGCTTCAACCACGTAGGCCACGCGACGAACCGGGCTGTAGCTGGCATCCAGCTGCAGACGGCCAATACCACGAGTCTCGTCGTCTTCAGACTGACGGGAATCCGCAGCAACATAGCCACGCCCTTTCTGAACCTTCAGCTTCACACGCAGTTCGGTGTCGCCGGTGATAGTGCAGATCAGGTGATCCGGATTAACAATCTCAACGCTGTGATCGCGCTGGATGTCATTCGCGGTTACAGCGCCCGGGCCTTTTTTGACCAGCTCGAGGGTCGCTTCTTCGCGATCTTCCATCTGCAGGGCAACGCCCTTCAGGTTCAGCAGGATGTTGATCACATCTTCCTGAACCCCTTCGATAGAAGAGTATTCATGCTGCACACCGTCGATCTCCACTTCGGTGATCGCACAGCCGGGCATGCTGGAGATCAGGATGCGGCGCAGCGCAGTCCCCAGAGTGTGGCCAAAACCACGCTCCAGCGGTTCCAGAACCACTTTGGCGTGGGTCTGGTTGATCGCGTTGACCGCGATCGAGCGGGGCGTGAGAAAGTCGTTCACGGCGGTCATAGAGATCCCTCAGGCAGTCCTTACTTGGAGTACAGCTCGACGATCAGATTTTCGTTGATCTCGGCAGGCAGGTCGATACGCTCAGGCTTCGCCTTGTAGGTACCTTCCAGCTTCTTGTCATCAACTTCAATCCACGGCATAAAGCCGCGCTGCTGAGCGAGCTCCATGGCGTTCTTCACGCGCAGCTGGTTCTTGGACTTCTCGCGAACGTTGATCTGGTCGCCAGGCTTCACCTGGTAAGACGCAACATTCACAGACTGGCCGTTAACCAGAATGGCACGGTGGCTAACCAGCTGACGCGCTTCGGAACGGGTAGAACCAAAGCCCATGCGGTAAACCACGTTATCCAGACGGCCTTCCAGCAGCTGCAGCAGGACTTCACCTGTTGCGCCCTTGGAAGCGGCCGCTTTCTTGTAGTAGCTACGGAACTGCTTTTCCAGCACACCATAGGTACGACGAACTTTTTGCTTCTCGCGCAGCTGAACACCGTAGTCAGACAGCCGTGCCGGGCGACGCCCGCTTGCACCAGCAGCCTGGCCAGGAGCCTGCTCAGCTTTACACTTGGATTCCAGAGGGCGGATACCGCTCTTCAGGAACAGATCAGTGCCTTCTCGACGGGAAAGCTTGCACTTGGGACCGATGTATCTTGCCATCTTGCTCTAACTCCCGTTACACGCGACGCTTTTTAGGCGGACGGCAACCGTTATGGGGAATCGGCGTTACGTCCTCAATATGGGTGATCTTGTATCCGCAGCCGTTCAGGGCGCGAATAGAAGATTCACGACCCGGACCGGGGCCTTTCACCCGCACTTCAAGATTTTTCAGACCGTAGTCCTTCGCAGCATTGCCCGCGTTTTCAGCCGCCACCTGGGCAGCAAACGGGGTGCTTTTACGGGAACCACGGAAACCAGCACCACCGGAGGTCGCCCAAGACAACGCATTGCCCTGACGATCAGTGATGGTGATGATGGTGTTGTTGAAGGAAGCGTGCACGTGCGCAATACCGTCCGCAACGGTGCGCGTTACCTTCTTACGACGTGCGCCACTATCTTTCTTTGACTTAGCCATAATGCCTATCCAAATCCAGCCGCTGTCTAATTCAGCTTATTTGCGAATCGGTTTACGCGGACCTTTACGGGTGCGCGCATTGGTCTTGGTACGCTGACCGCGAAGCGGCAAGCCGCGACGATGGCGAATACCACGGTAGCAACCGAGGTCCATCAGACGCTTAATGTTCATGTTGATTTCCCGGCGCAGGTCACCTTCGGTAGAGAACTTGGCAACTTCGCCACGAATGGCATCAAGTTGCTCACCGGTCAGCTCGCGAACTTTCGCGGTCTGCTCAATACCAGTCGCTACGCAGATTGATGCTGCGCGGGTGCGACCGATCCCGAAGATGTAGGTGAGAGAAATCACCGTGTGCTTATTTTCCGGGATGTTAACGCCTGCAATACGGGCCATCCGAATATCTCCGATTCACAAAACGGGTGGCGCCAGGCTCACAGGCGCCGAAAGGCGGCAGAGTCTAGCGCTACACCGACTGAATTTCAACCAAACACTTAAAAGAAGACTAAACCTTAACCCTGGCGCTGCTTGTGCCGGGGTTCGGCACTGCAGATTACCATGACACGCCCCTTACGACGGATCACTTTGCAGTTACGGCAGATCTTCTTTACAGAAGCCTGAACTTTCATCGCACTCGCCTCGTTCGTTAACGCACCAGACCGGTGCCACCATACCCTTTCAGGTTGGATTTCTTCATCAACTTCTCGTACTGGGTGGACGTCAGGTGCGAATTAACCTGCGACCAGAAGTCCATTACCACTACCACAACGATCAGCAGAGAGGTGCCGCCCAGGTAAAAGGGCACATTGGCAACAGCTTGCAGACCCAGCGGCAGTAAGCACACCAGCGTCATGTATACCGCACCGATCAGAGTCAAACGCCCCATCACCGTGTCGATATAGCGAGCGGACTGCTCGCCCGGGCGAATGCCCGGAATATAAGCGCCGGATTTCTTCAGGTTGTCAGCGACATCCTTCGGATTGAACACCAGCGCTGTATAAAAGTAGCAAAAGAACACAATTGCCAGGGTAAACAGCAGAATATACAGCGGTGTACCCGGCAGCAGAGCTTCACTGACATTACGCAGTGCCTGGCCCCACCATGAATCCGGATTGGAGTCACTGAACCACTGGGTCAGGGACGCCGGAAACAGCAATATAGAGCTGGCAAAAATCGCAGGAATCACCCCTGCCATGTTCACCTTCAGCGGCAGATGACTCTGCTGTGCTGCATACACACGACGCCCTTGCTGACGGCGCGCATAGTTTACCGTAATACGGCGTTGCCCGCGCTCCACGTACACCACACCGAAAATCACGGCCATGGCGACCAGGAACACAAACAGCATCATGATCAGGCTGAGGTCGCCGGTACGCGCAGATTCAAACGTCTGCGCCACCGCACCAGGCAGGCCGGACACGATGGAGGCGAAAATCAGCATGGAGATACCATTGCCGATACCGCGCTCGGTAATCTGTTCACCCAGCCACATCAGGAAGACAGTACCCGTTACCAGGGTGCTGACTGCCACAAAGTAGAAGCTGGCAATTTGCATGGTGCTGGCTGTTTCAGGCAGTAGCGTAATGCCCTGGCTGTTAAGGCCGGCCACCATACCAAAAGACTGAATCGCCCCCAGTGCCACCGTCAGATAACGGGTGTACTGGGTTATCTTGCGCCGCCCTTGCTCACCTTCTTTACGAAGCTGCTCAAGTGTGGGCACTACGGCCGTCATCAGCTGAATCACGATGCTGGCTGTAATGTAGGGCATGATGCCCAACGCAAAGATACTCATGCGCTCCAGTGAACCACCAGAGAACATGTTGAACAGGCCAAGAATGGTGTCCCGGTTATTGTTGAACATCTGTTGCAACGCTTCCGGGTTCATGCCCGGGACCGGGATATGCGCCCCGACCCGGAACACCACCAGGGCGCCCAACAGAAAACCGATCCGCCGCCACAGTTCACGCATTGCGTTACCGTCAGCTTTCGGCGCACCGCCATTTAGTGTTTGAGCGCGATTCTTCGCCATAAAGCGCAGCCTTACTCTTCGACTTTACCGCCAGCTTTTTCAACCGCTTCACGGGCGCCTTTGGAAATGGCCACACCACGAACGGTCACTGCACGATCAATTTCACCTTGCAGAACAATCTTGGCCCGCTTCATGTCACGGCGAACAACGTTGGCTGCTTTCAAAGAAGCCAGGTCGATCACGTCACCTTCCACTTTTGCCAGCTCAGCAAGACGGACTTCAGCAGTACCCATTGCCAGCTTGGACGTGAAACCGAACTTCGGCACACGACGCTGCAGCGGCATTTGACCACCTTCGAAACCTGGCTTCACGGTACCACCGGAGCGAGACTTCTGACCTTTATGACCACGGCCACCAGTCTTGCCCAAGCCGGAACCGATACCGCGACCTACGCGCTTACCTTCCGGACGGGAACCTTCAGCAGGATGCAAATCATTAAGACGCATCACTTATTCTCCCTCTACCTGCACCAGGTACGAGACCTTGTTAATCATGCCTCGCACTGACGGGGTATCTTCAACTTCAACGGTGTGGCCAATACGGCGCAGACCGAGACCACGCACGCAGGCCCTATGCTTTTCGAGCCGGCCGTTGGTGCTTTTAACCAGCTTTACCTTGATCTTTTCAGCCATCGTATCGATTCCGCTTATCTGCGCTTAGTTCAGAATCTCTTCAACAGACTTGCCACGCTTGGCAGCCACAGATTCCGGAGAAGCCATGGATTTCAGACCATTGAAAGTAGCCCGAACCACGTTTACCGGGTTAGTGGAGCCATAGCATTTGGCCAGTACGTTCTGAACGCCTGCGACTTCCAGCACGGCACGCATGGCACCGCCGGCAATCACACCGGTACCTTCATCGGCCGGCTGCATGTACACCTTGGAGGCACCGTGACGGGCCTTCATTGGGTGCTGGATGGTAGAGCCGTTCAGCTCTACCTGAATCATGTTGCGGCGGGCAGCTTCCAGGGCTTTCTGGATAGCAGCAGGCACTTCACGCGCCTTGCCACGACCAAAGCCAACTTTGCCCTTGCCGTCACCCACTACAGTCAACGCGGTAAAACCAAAAATACGGCCGCCTTTTACTACTTTAGCAACCCGGTTTACCTGAACCAGTTTTTCCTGCAGACCTTCGTTGGGATCAACCTTCGCCATAACCAAGCACCCTTAGAATTCAAGCCCGTTTTCACGCGCGGCATCAGCCAGCGCCTTTACGCGACCGTGATATTTAAAACCAGAACGGTCAAAGGCTACGCGCTCAATGCCCGCTTCTTTGGCACGCTGAGCAATAATCTGACCAACTTTGGTCGCTGCATCAGCGTTGCCGGTAGCGTCAGCACGCAAATCTTTCTCCACTGTACTGGCAGAAGCCAGTACCTGGTCGCCTGCCGCAGAGATTACCTGCGCATAAATATGACGCGGGGTACGATGTACGCAAAGACGAACTTCGCCCAACTCGCGGATCTTCAGACGAGTGCGCTTGGCCCTGCGTAGACGTGCAACTTTTTTGTCTTTCATGGCATCAATCTCGACGATTATTTCTTCTTGGCTTCCTTACGGCGCACTTGCTCATCAGCATAGCGCACCCCTTTACCCTTATAGGGCTCAGGCGGACGGAAGGCCCGAACATTGGCTGCAACCTGACCAACCAGTTGCTTATCAATGCCCTTAATGACAATTTCAGTCTGGCTCGGGGTTTCTACGGTAATCCCTTCAGGCAACTCGTAAGCCACCGGGTGGGAAAACCCGAGGGTCAGGTTCAACACCTTGCCCTGAGCCTGTGCTCGGTAACCAACACCCAGGAGCTGAAGCTTACGCTCAAACCCATCGGCTACGCCGGTTACCATGTTATTCAGCAGAGCACGGGTGGTCCCGGCCAAAGCCCAGGCCTTCTGGGAGTCGTCGTGAGGCTTAACAGACATCACGCCTTCTTCCAGGGACACGGCTACCAGCTCGTGAACTTCATGCTCCAGGCTGCCTTTGCCACCTTTTACGGCGACTTTCTGGCCATCGACTTTAACTTCGACGCCCTTCGGCAGATTTACCGGATTTTTTGCTACTCTAGACATTGTTGCACCTAACCTGTCTACGCCGCTTCTGTTAGGACACTTCGCAGATCAGCTCGCCACCAACATTGGCTTTGCGCGCTGCGCGGTCAGAAATAATGCCCTGATTAGTGGATACGATCATAACACCAAGGCCATCTTTAACCTTGGGGATCTCACCAGCGGACTTGTAAACCCGCAGACCAGGACGGCTTACCCGTGCGATCTTTTCGATCACTGGGCTGCCTTCGAAATACTTCAGCTCAACCGTCATTACCGGTTTCTTATCGCTGGTTACTTCGTAACCTGCAATATAGCCCTCGTCCTTCAGTACTTTGGCAACAGCTTCCTTTGCTTTTGACGCAGGAATCTCTACCTGTACTTTCTTGGCCATTTGGGCGTTACGGATACGAGTAAACATATCCGCCAGGGTATCTTGCATGCTCATGCCGCAATCGCTCCGCTACCTAACTCTTGGCTTACCAGCTGGCTTTTACCAGACCGGGAACATCACCGCGCATTGCTGCTTCACGCAGCTTGATCCGGCTCAGGCCGAACTTGCGGTAGTAACCGTGCGGACGACCGGTGATGCGACAGCGATTACGCTGACGAACCGGGGAAGAATCGCGCGGCATTTTTTGCAGCTGAAGCTGAGCATCCCACTTCGCTTCAGGTTCTGCATTGGGATCCTGGATGATCGCCTTAAGCGCTGCGCGCTTGGCGGCAAAACGCTGAACCAGCTTAGCGCGTTTTGCTTCCCGGTTTTTCATGGATTCTTTAGCCATGATAAATCCTCTTAGCCCTTCAGCGGGAAGTTGAAGGCGCGCAGCAGCGCCCGTGCTTCGTCATCGGTCTTGGCTGTAGTGGTAATGGTAATATCCATACCACGCAGCTTGTCGACCTTGTCGAAATCGATCTCCGGGAACACGATCTGCTCGCGCAGACCCATGGAGAAGTTGCCCCGGCCATCGAAGGATTTCGGATTCAAACCACGGAAGTCACGGATGCGCGGAATGGCAACAGAAACCAGGCGTTCCAGAAATTCATACATTCTCTGGTTGCGCATGGTCACCTTGCAGCCAATCGGCCAACCTTCACGGATCTTGAAGCCTGCAACAGACTTGCGAGCGTTGGTTACCAGCGGCTTCTGACCAGAAATGGCCGTCATGTCCGACAATGCACCTTCCATCGCTTTACGATCCGCAGAAGCTTCACCAACACCCATATTCAGGGTGATCTTGGTGATCTTCGGCACTTCCATGATGTTACCGAGACCAAGCTCTTCTTTCAGCTTGGGCGCGATTTCGTCTAGATAAATCTTTTTCAGATCACTCATGGGTCACCTAAACCTACAGCGTTTCGCCGTTGGACTTGAAGAAGCGAACTTTTTTGCCGTCTTCAAAACGGAAGCCCACACGATCCGCTTTCTGCGTCTTGGGGTTCCAGATGGCAACGTTGGAAGCGTTAAGCGATGCTTCCTGTTCTACGATGCCGCCTTGAGTACCGCGGTTAGGGTTGGCTTTAACATGCTTCTTGACCATGTTAACGCCAGCAACGATGAGGCGACCGTTGTCCAGGACTTGCTGAACAGAGCCACGCTTACCTTTGTCCTTTCCCGCAATTACGATGATTTCGTCATCACGCTTAATCTTGAGCATTACCTTCACCCGCCTTTACAGAACTTCAGGTGCCAGGGAAATGATCTTCATAAATTGCTCAGTACGCAGCTCGCGCGTTACTGGGCCGAAGATCCGGGTACCGACCGGTGCTTTGTTGTTGTTCAACAACACCGCGGCATTTTCGTCGAAACGAATCAGTGAACCGTCGGGACGACGTACACCTTTACGGGTACGTACGACAACGGCGGTCATCACGTCGCCTTTCTTTACACGGCCGCGTGGAATCGCTTCCTTTACTGTGACCTTGATGATGTCACCAATGCCTGCATAGCGGCGGTGAGAACCACCCAGCACTTTGATGCACTGTACTCGACGGGCGCCACTGTTATCAGCTACCTCGAGCATGCTTTCGGTCTGAATCATCGCTTAATCTCTCCAACTCTGCCCTTACAGGCAGCCACAGCAACGGTCCGTTTAGGCCTTAGACTGTTCAACTACGTTAACCAGCATCCAAGCTTTACGCTTGGACAGCGGCCGGCACTCCTCGATGGTGACCAGGTCACCTTCACGACACTGATTTTCTTCATCATGCGCCATCAGTTTGGTGGAACGCTTGATGATCTTGCCGTAAATCGGGTGCTGTACCCGGCGCTCTACCAACACAGTGATAGTTTTGTCACCTTTATTAGAGATGACTTTGCCGGTAGCGGTCCGGCGCATTGTGTTCGCCTCTGCCATGACTAGTTACCCTGTTTCTCTCTCAGAATGGTCTTAACGCGCGCAATATTGCGGCGAACCTTCCCAAGCTCATGGGTTTTAGAAATCTGACCGGACGCGCTCTTCATACGCAGCTTGAATTGTTCCTCAAGCAGCTCGATTTGCGTCTGCTGCAGCTCCTCGACACTCTTATCTTTCAGCTCGCTCGCTTTCATGGCTTACATCACCGTCCGAGTCACGACACGGGTGCTTACCGGCAGCTTGGCCGCGGCCAGACGGAACGCTTCACGCGCAACGTCTTCTGACACACCTTCCATTTCGTAAAGCATCTTTCCAGGTTGAATCTGAGCAACCCAGTACTCTACAGAACCTTTACCTTTACCCATCCGCACTTCAAGAGGCTTATTGGTAATCGGCTTGTCCGGGAATACCCGGATCCAAATTTTACCGCCCCGCTTGATATGGCGGGTCATTGCACGACGGGCTGCTTCGATCTGGCGCGCAGTAATACGGCCACGACCGGTTGCTTGCAGGCCAATGGTGCCGAAAGACACCTTGCTGCCCCGCTGTGCCAGGCCACGGTTACGGCCCTTCATCACTTTCCGGAATTTGGTACGCTTCGGCTGCAACATCGTTCGTTACCCTTTAACCGCGGCCGCGCTTCTTCGCGCCCTTGGACTGCTTCTGCTCTTCCTGTACCTGCTCCATGCCACCAAGCACTTCGCCGCGGAAGATCCAGACCTTCACACCGATGGTGCCGTAAGTGGTTTCAGCACGTACGCTTGCGTAGTCGATGTCGGCACGCAAAGTATGCAGAGGCACTCGGCCTTCGCGGTACCATTCGGTACGCGCAATTTCTGCACCACCCAGACGACCGGACAGCTGAATTCGAATACCTTCAGCGCCAGACTTCATGGCGTTCTGCACCGCACGCTTCATAGCGCGACGGAACATGACTCGACGTTCCAGCTGACCGGCGACATTGTCACCTACCAGGCGGGCATCCAGGTCGGGTTTGCGCACTTCCTCGATGTTGATGTGCACAGGCACACCCATCTTGGCAGCAACATCACGACGCAGACGCTCAACGTCTTCACCTTTCTTGCCAATAACAATGCCCGGACGCGCAGTAGCAATAGTGATGCGAACGTTTTCAGAAGGACGTTCGATCTTGATACGGCTTACCGATGCACTTTTAAGGCGCTTGAAAAGATATTCACGCACTTGCAGATCGGTAACCAGGCAGTCTGAATAAGACTTCGGTCCGGCATACCAAAGCGAGTTATGCTCTTTGACAATGCCAAGGCGAATACCGACCGGATGAACTTTCTGACCCATCTGGTTACTCCTGACCTTCTGAGACTTTCACAGTAATGTGGCAAGTACGCTTGAGGATACGGTCAGCGCGGCCTTTGGCGCGCGGGCGGATCCGCTTCATCGTCATGCCTTCATCCACGAACACCGTGGACACCTTCAGCTCATCAACGTCAGCGCCGTCGTTGTTTTCCGCATTTGCAATCGCGGACTCCAGCACCTTCTTAACGATTTTTGCCGCCTTCTTCGGGCTGAATTCCAGAAGATTCAGCGCCTTCTCGACCTCCAGGCCACGGACCTGGTCGGCTACGAGGCGGGCTTTCTGAGCCGAAATTCTTGCACCGCGCAGACGGGCTGCAACTTCAGTAGCCATAACTGTCACCTTATCGCTTAGCCTTCTTGTCCACGGCATGCCCGCGGTAATTGCGGGTCAGGGCAAATTCACCCAGCTTGTGGCCAACCATGTGCTCGGAAACCATTACCGGCACATGTTGCTTGCCGTTATATACCGCAATAGTCAGGCCCACCATCTCCGGAATAATCATGGAGCGGCGAGACCAGGTTTTAATCGGCTTACGGGAGCCGGCTTCCACCGCATCTTCCACCTTGCCTAGCAGGTGGTGATCCACAAAAGGACCTTTTTTCAGTGAACGTGGCACAGCCTGAACCTCTCTCTATCCCTTACTTACGACGGTCACGCACAATCATTTTGGTCGTGCGCTTGTTTGTACGGGTCTTGTAGCCTTTGGTCGGAACACCCCAAGGTGTAACCGGATGACGGCCACCAGAGCTGCGCCCTTCACCACCACCATGCGGGTGGTCTACCGGGTTCATCGCCGCACCGCGAACGGTGGGTCGAACACCCCGCCAGCGCTTCGCGCCCGCCTTACCCAGTGAGCGCAAGCTGTGCTCACTGTTGGATACTTCACCGATTGTGGCCTTGCAGTCAGCGTGAACTTTACGCATTTCGCCGGAGCGCAAACGCAGAGTCACATACTGGCCGTCTTTTGCCAGCAGCTGCACGGAAGTCCCTGCAGAGCGAGCAATCTGACCACCTTTGCCAGGCTTCATTTCCACATTGTGGATAGTGGAACCCAGCGGAATATTACGCAGCGGAAGTGCGTTACCCAGCTTGATCGGCGCATCTTCGCCGGACTGGATACGATCTTCTGCTTTCAGGCCTTTGGGGGCCAAAATGTATCGACGCTCACCGTCCAGATACTTCACCAGCGCAATGTGCGCGGTACGGTTCGGGTCATACTCCAGGCGCTCAACAACACCAGCAATACCGTCTTTGTTACGACGGAAGTCGATAACGCGATACTTCTGCTTGTGACCACCACCTTTATGACGGGTGGTAATACGACCGTTGTTGTTACGACCACCGTTTTTCGCCTTGGCTTCCAACAGTGGCGCGTAGGGAGCACCCTTGTGCAGATCTTCGTTGACCACCTTGACTACAAAGCGGCGGCCCGGAGAAGTCGGCTTGCACTTTACAATCGCCATTATTCCTTACTCCCTTCCTTACTCTGCGCCCAGGAAGTCAATGTCCTGGCCTTCCGCGAGGGAAACATAGGCCTTCTTCCAGTCAACGCGCTTACCCGCAACGCGACCAAAGAATTTGGACTTGCCTTTCATGTTGGCGGTACGAACAGCTTCAACCTTCACTTCAAAAAGCGCTTCTACCGCTTTTTTGATTTCCAGCTTGCTCGCATCTTTAGCAACCTTGAATACGAAGGTGTTGTTCTGATCGGCTACAATCGTGGCCTTTTCAGAAACGTGCGGCGCACGCAGCACCTGCAAAATACGCTCTTGATTCATGCCAGGGCCTCCTCAAGCTTCTTCAGAGCCGGCACAGTGATCAGCACCTTCTCGAAAGCAATCAGACTTACCGGATCAACGCCCTGAGAATCGCGCACATCAACCTTCGGCAAATTACGTGAAGCCAGGAACAGGTTTTCGTCAACGTCATCAGTGACGATCAACACGCTGCTCAGCTCCATGTCTTTCAACTTGGCTGCAACCGTTTTGGTCTTGGGAGAGTCAACAGTAAACTCATCCACAACAACCAGACGCTCTTGACGCACCAGCTCAGACATAATGCACTGCAGCGCACCGCGGTACATTTTGCGGTTCACCTTCTGAGAGTGGTCACGTGGTACCGCAGCAAAAGTCTTGCCGCCGCCACGCCAGATCGGGCTACGAATCGTACCCGCACGGGCACGACCAGTACCCTTTTGACGCCACGGCTTACGACCACCACCACTCACATCGGAACGGTTTTTCTGAGCTTTGGAACCCTGACGGGCACCTGCCAGAAACGCAGTCACAACCTGATGAACCAGAGGCTCGTTAAAGTCCTTGCCGAAGGCGACTTCGGAAACGGTAACGGTACCTCCAGAGGCAGTATTGAGATTCATCCTCTATTCCTCTTTCAGGCCTTCGCCTTCACTGCCAGACGCACGATCACATCACCACCGGTAGCACCGGGGACCGCACCTTTAACCAGCAACAGATTCTTGTCAGCATCGACACGCACCACTTCCAGGTTCTGGACAGTGACACGCTCAGCACCCAGATGACCGGCCATCTTCTTGCCTTTAAACACGCGGCCCGGGGTTTGGTTCTGACCAATAGAACCCGGAGCACGGTGGGACAAGGAGTTACCGTGAGTGGCGTCCTGGGTGCTGAAGTTCCAGCGCTTAACGCCGCCTGCGAACCCTTTACCCTTGGAGGAGCCAGTGACATCGATCATCTGACCTGCCTCAAACCCCTCTACAGTCACCGCGGAACCCGCCTCAAACTCACCAGCTTCAGCACGGAATTCCCAGACACCACGACCCGCCTCAACACCAGCTTTCGCGAAATGACCGGCTTGCGCCTTGGTCACGCGGCTGGCACGGCGCTCACCTACAGTTACCTGTACGGCCTGATAGCCATCTGATTCTTCGGTCTTGACCTGGGAAACCCGATTAGGGCTAACCTCAATCACAGTCACCGGAACACTGACACCTTCTTCAGTGAACACCCGGGTCATGCCGCATTTTCGACCGATCACACCAATCGCCATTGTTTACCTCTTCACAACCTGTCGGGATAAACCCGCCCGTTGTTAACCCAGGCTGATCTGCACGTCCACACCAGCAGCCAGATCCAGCTTCATCAGCGCGTCTACGGTTTTATCCGTAGGCTCGACAATATCCACCAGCCGCTTGTGGGTGCGGATCTCATACTGATCTCGCGCATCTTTGTTTACGTGCGGAGAGACCAGCACTGTAAAGCGTTCTTTACGCGTCGGCAGCGGGATTGGACCCGTTACTTGCGCGCCTGTCCGTTTGGCCGTATCCACGATCTCCTGGGCGGACTGATCAATCAGACGATGATCAAAGGCCTTGAGACGAATACGGATTCTTTGGTTAGCCATAGCTAACAAACTCCAGACCGTTTCGAGCCATAGTTTATATGGCAAAAAGCCCACTTACCTCATCGCTACAGGATAGGTGAGTGGTATCAAAACAAGCCCGGGAACAATGCCCCGGTTGGTACTGCCCGAAGGCAGGGCGCGAATATTAGCCATACCCTGGGGGTATTGCAAGGGGTATTTCGCCAAAAACCCCAAATTAACTGTAAAAGCAGTTATCGCAAAGCGACATCCGCCGCCACAGGGCCCATCAAAGCCACAACCGCGGCGCCAGCCAAGGAACAAGCCAATACTGAACCCCTTCCTGGTGGCATCCTACCGGGCTGTGACGGTACTCCTGTTTTTCCGCCCCGCCAAGCCCTGTCTTGAAAATCCGACCATTCATTGCCGAACAGGCAGCCCACCACCTTCGACTGCAACCACCACAAGCGCGAACAACACCAGGCCGCATCACACTGCAGAAAACCGCCTCACACACCGTTCAGCACGCCACAGTGAAGCCGTCAGACCGCTCACAGCCCCAACCTTCAGCAGCCCGAAAGACACCTTTGGCAACAGCATAAAATCGCAGGCAAAAAAAAGGGCCGCCGAAGCGACCCTTTTTCATCACCGTAAAACTTACTCGGTGATTTTAGCTACCACGCCGGCGCCAACGGTACGGCCACCTTCGCGAATCGCGAAGCGCAGGCCGTCTTCCATGGCGATCGGAGCGATCAGCTCAACGTCCATCTGCACGTTATCGCCCGGCATTACCATTTCGGTACCTTCCGGCAGAGTACATGCACCTGTCACGTCAGTCGTACGGAAGTAGAACTGCGGACGGTAGCCGTTGAAGAACGGAGTGTGACGACCACCTTCGTCTTTGCTCAGGACATACACCTCAGCAACGAACTTGGTGTGCGGCTTGATGGAGCCCGGCTTGGCCAGTACCTGACCACGCTCAACTTCATCACGCTTGGTACCGCGCAGCAGAACACCAACGTTCTCACCAGCGCGACCTTCGTCCAGCAGCTTGCGGAACATCTCAACACCGGTACAGGTGGTCTTGGTGGTGTCGTGGATACCCACGATTTCCAGCTCTTCACCCACCTTGATGATGCCACGCTCTACACGGCCGGTTACTACGGTACCGCGACCAGAGATGGAGAATACGTCTTCGATCGGCATCAGGAACGGCTGATCAACGGCACGCTCCGGCTCCGGGATGTACTCGTCCAGGCACTCAACCAGCTTCTGCACGGCAGGCATACCGATTTCGCTGGTATCGCCTTCCAGTGCTTTCAGGGCAGAACCCTTGATGATCGGCGTATCGTCACCCGGGAAGTCGTAGTCGCTCAGCAGCTCACGCACTTCCATTTCTACCAGCTCGAGCAGCTCTTCATCGTCAACCATGTCCGCTTTGTTCAGGAACACTACGATGAAAGGCACGCCAACCTGACGGGACAGCAGGATGTGCTCACGCGTCTGCGGCATGGGGCCGTCAGCTGCGGAACAGACCAGGATAGCGCCGTCCATCTGCGCGGCACCGGTGATCATGTTTTTCACATAATCAGCGTGACCGGGGCAGTCTACGTGGGCGTAGTGACGAGTCGGAGAATCGTACTCTACGTGTGAGGTCGCGATGGTAATACCACGCTCACGCTCTTCCGGGGCATTATCAATACCATCGAAAGCAATGGCGCTACCGCCCCAGACTTCTGCACACACGCGTGTCAGCGCAGCGGTCAGGGTGGTTTTACCATGGTCAACGTGACCGATGGTGCCTACGTTTACGTGCGGTTTATTACGTTCAAACTTTTCCTTTGCCACGGCTCTATACCCTTAACAAATTAACCGTAAATTTAAGATTTCTTGCCGCTGATGACTTCATCAGCGATATTCTTCGGTGCCTCAGCGTACTTCAGGAACTCCATGGAGTAACTGGCACGGCCCTGAGACATGGAACGCAGATCAGTAGCGTAACCGAACATCTCAGACAAAGGCACCTCGGCACGAATAATCTTGCCGGCCATGGTGTCTTCCATGCCCTGAACGATACCACGGCGACGGTTCAAGTCACCCATCACGTCACCCATGTAGTCTTCCGGGGTTACCGCTTCCACCTTCATCATCGGCTCAAGCAGTACCGCGCCGGCTTCCTTCGCTGCGTTCTTCACAGCCAGGGCACCCGCCATACGGAAAGCGTTTTCGTTGGAATCCACCTCATGGTAGGAACCATCGTACAGAGTCGCTTTCACGCCCAGAATCGGGTAGCCCGCCAGCACACCGGATTGCAGCTGCTCGTCGATACCCTTCTGCACCGCGCCGAAGTATTCCTTCGGTACGGAACCACCGTGAATCTGCTCCTCGAACTGGAACTCTTCATCACGATCGATAGGCTCAAACTTGACCTTAACGTGACCGTATTGACCACGACCACCGGACTGCTTCACGAACTTGCCATCCACGTCCGCAGCGCGGGTGAAGGTTTCGCGGTATGCCACCTGCGGCGCACCGATGTTCGCTTCCACCTTGAATTCACGCTTCATACGATCCACGAGAATATCCAGGTGCAGCTCACCCATACCAGAGATAATGGTCTGGCCGGTTTCTTCGTCAGTCTTCACACGGAAAGACGGATCTTCCTGCGCCAGACGACCCAGCGCCAGGCCCATTTTTTCCTGGTCCGCTTTCGACTTCGGCTCCACAGCAACGGAGATTACCGGATCCGGGAATTCCATACGCTCAAGAACGATCGGGTGCTTCATGTCGCACAGGGTGTCACCGGTGGTGACATCTTTCATGCCAACACAGGCCGCGATATCACCCGCGAGAACCTCTTTGATCTCTTCACGGCTGTTCGCGTGCATTTGCAGCAGACGCCCCACACGCTCTTTCTTTTCGCGCACGGAGTTGATCACGCTATCACCGGAGTTCAGCACACCGGAGTAGACACGAATAAAGGTCAGAGAGCCGACAAACGGGTCGGTAGCGATCTTGAATGCCAGCGCAGAGAACGGCTCATCGTCTGAAGACTTACGCGCTTCAACGGTTTCGCCATCCGGCAGCACACCCTGGATGGCTTTTACTTCATCCGGGGCCGGCAGGAATTCGATCACTGCGTCGAGCAGCGCCTGAACGCCCTTGTTTTTAAACGCGGAACCACACAGGCCGAGAACGATTTCGTTGGCCAGAACCTGCTGACGCAGACCCGCCTTGATATCGTCATTGGAAAGGTCACCTTCTTCCAGGTACTTTTCCATCAGCTCTTCAGAGCCCTCTGCTGCCGCTTCCGTCATTTGTTCACGGAGCTCGTCACAACGCGCCTTGATGTCGTCCGGGATGTCCTTCTCTTCGTAGGTCATCCCCATGTCGTCTTCGCTCCAGTAGATAGCCTTCATCCGGATCAAATCGACGACACCCTTGAAGTTGTCTTCCGCACCGATGTTGTACTGAATCGGCACAACGGAAGCACCCAGACGCTTGCGAATCTGGTTACAAACGGAGTCAAAATCTGCGCCAGCGCGGTCCATCTTGTTGACGAACACGATACGCGGGACTTCATATTTGTTGGCCTGGCGCCATACAGTCTCGGACTGCGGCTCAACGCCGGAAGAACCACAGAACACCACCACGGCACCATCGAGTACACGCAAGGAACGCTCTACTTCAATAGTGAAGTCAACGTGCCCAGGGGTATCAATGATGTTGATACGGTGCTGATCGTACTGCTGGTCCATACCCTGCCAGAAAGTGGTGGTCGCAGCGGAGGTAATGGTAATACCACGCTCCTGTTCCTGCTCCATCCAGTCCATGGTGGCAGCACCGTCGTGCACCTCACCAATTTTGTGAGACACACCGGTGTAGAAAAGAATACGCTCGGTAGTAGTGGTCTTGCCCGCATCTACGTGCGCACAGATACCGATGTTGCGATAGCGATTAAGAGGAGTCTTACGAGCCACGGTGCTAACCTCGATTCACTGGTTCAAATACAAAAACCGGCCTGTACACAGGCCGGTTTCACTCGCTTGCCTTCTGCCTTAGAAGCGGAAGTGGGAGAAGGCCTTGTTGGCCTCGGCCATACGATGCACGTCTTCACGTTTCTTCATCGCAGCGCCTTTGCCTTCAGCGGCATCCATCACTTCGCCGGCCAGACGAGCAGGCATGCTCTTCTCACCACGCTTACGGGCAGCATCTACCAACCAGCGCATTGCCAAAGCAGTACGGCGGCTGGGACGAACCTCAACAGGAACCTGGTAAGTCGCACCACCAACACGGCGGCTCTTTACCTCGACGGCAGGACGGATATTGTCCAGCGCCTTTTCGAACGTCTCCAGGGAATCAAGCCCTTTACGCTCGGTGATAATATCCAGCGCACCGTAAACAATACGCTCGGATACAGATTTCTTACCACTAACCATTACATGGTTCATGAACTTGGCCAGAATCTGGCTTCCAAACTTCGGATCCGGCAGGATCTCCCGTTTGGCGACAACGCGACGTCTTGGCATCGGATGTGTTCCTCTAACATTCCCGCTTTGGGCGGGGAAAGCTTCAGGTGACTCCGGAACGGCATGCCGTCCGGACCTTACTCATCCCTCCGCAGCCACACGGGCTACGGCATTCAGAAAAGGTAGCTAGGTATTACTTCGGACGCTTGGCGCCATACTTGGAGCGACGCTGCTTGCGGTCCTGCACGCCTGCCGTATCCAGGGTGCCACGTACGGTGTGGTAGCGAACACCGGGAAGGTCTTTTACACGACCGCCACGGATCAACACTACGGAGTGCTCCTGCAGGTTATGCCCTTCACCACCAATGTAGGAAGAGACTTCATAACCGTTGGTCAGACGCACACGACACACTTTACGCAGCGCGGAGTTCGGCTTCTTCGGAGTAGTGGTATACACCCGAGTGCAAACGCCGCGACGCTGGGGGCAGCCCTGCAGGGCTACGGAGTCGCTCTTTTCTACCTTGCTTTTGCGCGGCTTGCGCACCAGCTGGTTTACAGTTGCCATGAAACTACTGCCTCACGCTTACAGTTCTGTGACAAAAACCGTCAGTTTACGGCCCATGCCACCCAATTACCGCCCATGAAACCATGGGGGGCAGCGATTGTAGGGAGCCCCCGGCATCCCGTCAAGGCGCCGGAGAATCTCTACGGTTGCCCCCGAAGGGGCGAAATGGCACCAGCCACTTGTGCGGGTGCCATTATCGGGTCAAGAAAACGCCCGCACTACTCGTCGGAGGAGCTAAGCGCCTCGGACAGAGCCGCTTCCACCTCGTCCATGGTCGGCGCTTCCGGCCCGCGTGCGTCAGCACGCTGGCGGCGGCGATCCATGTGGTAGGCATAGCCGGTACCGGCCGGGATCAGACGGCCCACAACCACGTTTTCTTTCAGGCCACGCAGATCGTCTTCCTTGCCGGTTACCGCCGCTTCGGTGAGAACGCGGGTGGTTTCCTGGAAAGACGCCGCAGAGATGAAGGACTCGGTTGCCAGGGAAGCCTTGGTGATACCCAACAACAGACGCTGGTATTGCGGCAGCATCTTGTCTTCGGCTTTCAGACGGTCGATCTCTTCCATAACGCGGGCATATTCTGCCTGCTCACCCTTGATGAAGTGAGACTCGCCCACTTCCAGGATCTCTACTTTGCGCAGCATCTGGCGGATGATCGTTTCAATGTGCTTGTCATTGATCTTCACACCCTGCAGGCGGTAAACCTCCTGCACTTCGTTAACGATGTAACGGGCCAGCTCGGACTCACCTTTCAGGCGCAGGATATCGTGGGGGTTCAGCGGCCCATCGGAAACCACCTCGCCCTTCTCAACCCGCTCACCTTCAAACACGTTGAGCTGACGCCACTTGGGAATCAGTTCTTCGTAATTGTCATCACTGTTATCCGGAGTGATCACCAAGCGAACCTTGCCTTTGGTTTCTTTACCGAAGGACACGGTACCGGTCTTTTCAGCCAGGATTGCCGCTTCTTTCGGGTTCCGTGCTTCGAACAAGTCAGCAACACGGGGCAGACCACCGGTGATGTCACGGGTCTTGGAGGATTCCTGCGGAATCCGCGCAATCACGTCACCCACACCGATGTTGGCGCCATCCTTCAGGCCACACAGCGCGCCGCCCGGCAGGAAGTACTGAGCCGGCATGTCTGTGTTAGGCATGACAATAGGCTTGCCCTTGCCATCCAGCACCCGGATAACCGGACGCATATCCTTACCCGCAGAAGGACGGTTCTGGGAACCGAGCACTTCGATATTGGTCAGGCCGGTCAGCTCGTCGGTCTGGTGGTTTACGGTGATACCTTCTTCCATATCACCGAACTGAACCTTACCTTCCACTTCCGCGATGATCGGGTGTGTGTGCGGGTCCCAGGTTGCAACAACCTGACCACCGCCAACTTCGTCACCTTCGTTCACGGTCACAGTGGCACCGTAGGGCAGCTTGTAACGCTCACGCTCACGGCCGATCTCATCAGCCACCGCCAGATCCGCAGAACGGGAAACGATGACCAGCCCGTCCTTGTGCTGCACGTGCTTGGCATTGTGGAAACGCACCTTGCCGCCGTGCTTGATCTGAATGCTGGACACCGCAGATGCCCGGCTAGCCGCACCACCAATGTGGAAGGTACGCATGGTCAGCTGGGTACCCGGCTCACCAATGGACTGTGCCGCGATAACACCGACAGCCTCGCCCACGTTGACCTGATGGCCACGGGCCAGATCACGACCGTAACAGGTGGCACACACGCCCCAGCGAGTCGCACAGGTAATCGGCGAGCGCACCAGCACTTCGTCCACACCCATGGTTTCCAGCTGCTCAACCCAGACCTCATCCAGCAGGGTGCCGGCTTCCACCGCCACTTCGTCCTGTTTCAGCGGGTTCATCACATCACGGGCAACCACACGACCGAGAACACGTTCACGCAGCGGCTCTACCACGTCACCACCTTCGATCAGCGGCGTCATCAGCAGGCCTTCCTCGGTGCCACAATCGATATGATTGATCACCAGATCCTGCGCCACATCCACCAGACGACGTGTCAGATAACCGGAGTTCGCCGTTTTCAGTGCGGTATCCGCCAGACCTTTACGTGCACCGTGAGTAGAGATGAAGTACTGGAGTACGTTCAGACCTTCACGGAAGTTACTGGTAATCGGCGTTTCGATAATGGAGCCATCCGGCTTCGCCATCAGACCACGCATACCGGCCAGCTGACGAATCTGGGCGGCGGAACCCCGCGCCCCGGAATCCGCCATCATGAAGATGGAGTTGAAAGAGCCCTGCTCTTCATCCTTGCCGTCGCGGTTCTTGACCACTTCAACCCGGAGGTTTTCCATCATCGCCTTGGCGATCTGGTCATTGGTCCGCGCCCAGATATCCACGACCTTGTTGTAACGCTCGCCGCGGGTTACCAGACCGGAAGCGAACTGCTCCTCGATCTCGCGCACTTCCTCTTCGGCAGCGTCGATCATGGTGTACTTGGCATCCGGAATCACCATGTCTTCCACACCAATGGAAGAACCGGACAGCGTCGCTTCGCGGAAGCCCAGGTACATCAGCTGGTCAGCGAAGATACAGGTCTCTTTGGTGCCCAGAATCCGGTAGCAGGTATTCAGCAGCTTGGAGATGGCCTTCTTGGTCATGTTCTGGTTGACCATATCGAAGCCCAGCCCCGCCGGCACGATATCCCACAGCTTACAACGGCCGGGGGTGGTGTCGGCGATGAAGGTACGCTCTTCCACGTTACCTTCCAGGTCTTTCACCACTTCATGCACTCGCACTTTAACGCGGGCATGAATGTGCACCTGCTTGTTACCCAGCGCACGCATCACTTCCTTGGTGTCGGCAAACACCTGGCCTTCACCCTGTGCATTCACACGGTCACGGCTGATGTAGTACAGACCCAATACCACGTCCTGGGTAGGACCGATAATCGGTTCACCGTTGGCCGGGGACAGGATGTTGTTGGTGGACATCATCAGCGCACGGGCTTCGAGCTGGGCTTCCAGGGTCAGCGGTACGTGTACCGCCATCTGGTCACCATCGAAGTCGGCGTTGAATGCCGCACACACCAGCGGGTGCAGCTGAATGGCTTTACCTTCAATCAGTACCGGCTCGAACGCCTGGATACCCAGACGGTGAAGGGTCGGCGCCCGGTTCAACATCACCGGGTGTTCGCGAATCACTTCGGCGAGGATATCCCACACCTCGGCAGTTTCGCGCTCGACCATCTTCTTGGCCGCCTTGATGGTGGTCGCCAGACCACGCCCTTCCAGCTTGGCAAAGATAAACGGCTTGAACAGTTCCAGCGCCATCTTCTTAGGCAGGCCACACTCGTGCAGCTTGAGAGTCGGACCAACCACGATCACGGAACGACCGGAGTAATCGACTCGCTTGCCCAACAGGTTCTGACGGAAGCGACCCTGCTTACCCTTGATCATGTCGGCCAGGGATTTCAGGGGACGCTTGTTGGAACCGGTAATGGCGCGGCCACGACGGCCGTTATCGAGCAGCGCATCCACAGATTCCTGCAGCATACGCTTTTCGTTACGCACAATGATGTCCGGCGCACTCAGGTCCAGCAGACGCTTGAGGCGGTTGTTCCGGTTGATCACCCGGCGATACAGATCGTTCAGGTCGGAGGTCGCAAAACGGCCACCGTCCAGTGGTACCAGCGGACGCAGATCCGGCGGCAGAACCGGCAGAACGGTCAGAATCATCCACTCAGGCGCGTTACCGGAATCCTTGAAGGCTTCCATCAGCTTGAGACGCTTGGACAGCTTCTTCAGCTTGGTGTCGGAGTTAGTGGATTCCACTTCCTCACGCAGGATCTTGATCTCTTCAACCAGATCCAGCTCCATCAGCAGCTGCTGTACGGCTTCGGCACCCATCTTGGCTTCGAATTCGTCACCAAATTCTTCCAGCGAATCGAAATACTCTTCGTCGGTAAGCAGCTGCCCACGCTCCAGCGTGGTCATGCCCGGCTCGGTCACGACAAAGGATTCGAAGTACAAAACCCGCTCGATATCACGCAGGGTCATGTCCAGCATCAGACCGATACGTGACGGCAGTGACTTCAGGAACCAGATATGAGCAGTGGGGCTGGCCAGCTCGATATGGCCCATGCGCTCACGACGCACCTTGGACAGGGTGACTTCAACGCCACACTTTTCACAGATTACGCCACGATGCTTCAAACGCTTGTACTTACCGCACAGGCATTCGTAGTCCTTGATCGGACCAAAGATTCGCGCACAAAACAGACCATCACGCTCAGGCTTGAACGTGCGGTAGTTAATGGTCTCAGGCTTTTTCACTTCGCCAAAAGACCAGGAGCGGATCAGATCCGGCGGCGCAAGCGCGATGCGGATCTTGTCGAACTCCGTGACTTGTCCCTGACTTTTGAGCAAATTCAGCAAGTCTTTCAAGGCCAGTCCTCCGTAGTGAGCTTTCGCTCTAGATTCTTTCCTAAACCCGGGTAACAGTGGCGCCGTCCGCTAACAGACAGCGCCCACTGCCTCAGTCGTTTTCCAGCTCGATATTGATACCGAGAGAACGAATTTCCTTCAGCAACACGTTGAAGGATTCCGGCATACCCGGATCCATGCGGTGATCACCATCCACGATGTTCTTGTACACGCGGGTACGGCCATTCACGTCATCGGATTTCACGGTGAGCATTTCCTGCAAGGTGTAAGCGGCGCCATAAGCTTCCAGCGCCCACACTTCCATCTCACCGAAACGCTGACCACCGAACTGCGCCTTACCACCCAGCGGCTGCTGGGTAACCAGGCTGTAGGAACCGGTGGAACGCGCATGCATCTTGTCGTCCACCAGGTGGTTCAACTTGAGCATGTACATGTAGCCCACGGTCACCTTGCGGTCAAAGGCTTCACCGGTACGGCCATCCCACAACTGCACCTGACCGGAGCGGTCGTGTCCAGCCAGCTCCAGCAGCTCCTTGATCTCGAACTCTTTGGCGCCGTCGAATACTGCCGTCGCCATGGGCACGCCGCCCACCAGGTTCTTGGCCAGGTCGATGATTTCGTCATCGCTGAAGCTGTCCAGATCTTCCGGTGTGCCACCGGCACCCGCCTGGTTGTAGATCTTGTCGAGGAAGACGCGAATGTCCGCAATCTTCTTCTGCTCGGCCAGCATTTCGCCGATCCGCTCACCAAGACCTTTCGCAGCCCAACCCAGGTGGGTTTCCAGAATCTGCCCCACGTTCATACGGGACGGTACACCCAGCGGGTTCAACACCACATCCACCGGCACGCCGTTCTCGTCATGCGGCATATCTTCTTCAGGCATGATTACGGAAATCACACCCTTGTTACCGTGACGGCCGGCCATCTTGTCACCGGGCTGAATACGACGCTTGATTGCCAGGTAAACCTTGACCACTTTCAGGACACCGTGAGCCAGATCATCACCACCGGAGATCTTGGCCTGCTTGTCCTTGTAGCGCTCGTCCTGCTCTTTCTTGTGCTGCTCCAGGTACTGCTGGGCACGCTCAAGTTGCTCGGCCACATCATCGTCAGCCGGACGCAGCTCGAACCACTTCTCGGCATCCAGGCCATCCAGAACGTCACCGGTCAACTCAGCGCCGCGCTTGAAGCCCGCACCACCGTTAACCTTCTTGCCCACCATCACGGTACGCAGACGCTCAAGAATATCCTGCTCGAGAATACGGTACTCATCTTTCAGATCCTTGCGGAACTGCTCCAGGGCAGCCTGCTCGATCTGACGAGCGCGCTCGTCTTTCTCAACACCATCGCGGGTAAAGACCTGTACATCGATGATAGTGCCCTTAACGCCGGAAGATACGCGCTGAGAGGTATCCTTCACGTCGGAGGCTTTCTCACCGAAGATCGCACGCAACAGCTTCTCTTCAGGGGTCAGCTGGGTTTCGCCTTTCGGCGTTACCTTGCCCACCAGAATGTCGCCGGCCTCCACTTCTGCACCGATGTAGACAATGCCGGACTCATCCAGTTTGGACAGCGCCGCTTCGCCCACATTGGGGATATCCGCAGTAATCTCTTCCGGACCCAACTTGGTATCACGGGCGATACAGGTCAGTTCCTGAATGTGGATGGAGGTGAAACGATCATCCTTCACCACCTTCTCGGAGATAAGGATGGAATCCTCAAAGTTGTAGCCATTCCACGGCATGAAGGCCACGCGCATGTTCTGACCCAGGGCCAATTCGCCCATGTCCACAGAAGGACCGTCAGCCATGATATCGCGGGCAGCAACCCGATCACCCACCTTCACCAGCGGACGCTGGTTGATGCAGGTGTTCTGGTTGGAGCGGGTGTATTTGGTCAGGTTGTAGATATCAACACCGGCCTCACCTTCACTCACTTCACTGTCATTAACCTTAACGATAATCCGTGATGCATCGACCTTGTCGACGATACCGCCACGGGTGGCGACCACACAGACGCCGGAGTCACGGGCAACGTGACGCTCGAAGCCAGTACCCACCAGCGGCTTGTCAGCACGCAGGGTCGGCACAGCCTGACGCTGCATGTTCGAGCCCATCAAGGCCCGGTTCGCATCATCGTGCTCGAGGAACGGGATCAGCGACGCCGCCACGGATACCACCTGACGAGGAGAGACATCCATATGGGTAATGGTGTCACGCTCCATCACGGTAAATTCGTAACGGTGACGCACGGTAACGAAGTCTTCCTCGAAACCACCGTCTTCTGTCATTTTCGCGTCCACCTGTGCGATCACGCACTCAGCCTCTTCGATCGCAGACAGGTATTCGATTTCTTCACTGACCTTGCCGTCAATCACTTTCAGGTACGGAGACTCAAGGAAACCGTACTCGTTGGCGCGGGCATAGGTGGCCAGAGAGTTGATCAGACCGATGTTCGGACCTTCAGGGGTCTCGATCGGACACACACGACCGTAGTGAGTCGGGTGTACGTCACGCACCTCAAAGCCGGCACGCTCACGGGTCAGACCACCCGGGCCCAACGCAGAGACACGACGCTTGTGCGTAATCTCGGACAGCGGGTTGTTCTGATCCATGAACTGGGACAGCTGGGAAGAGCCAAAGAACTCTTTCACGGCAGCAGCCACCGGCTTGGAATTGATCAGATCCTGCGGCATCAGGCCTTCGGATTCGGCCAGGCTCAGACGCTCCTTGACCGCACGCTCAACACGTACCAGACCCACACGGAACTGGTTCTCGGCCATTTCACCCACGGAACGCACACGACGGTTACCCAGGTGGTCGATGTCATCGACCACGCCGTTACCGTTGCGGATATCCACCAGGGTTCTCAGCACTTCAATGATGTCGGAGGTTTCGCCGCCCATCTGTTCGAAGTACTGCTTGCCTTCCTCATCGGAGCGGGCGCTGAAGTAACGGCCGTCATAAAGGATGCCAGGACCGGTCTCATCTTCACGACCGAGACGACGGTTGAACTTCATCCGGCCAACACCGGACAGGTCATAACGCTCATCGGTGAAGAACAGGTTCTTGAACAGGTTCTCAGCCGCTTCCTTGGTCGGTGGCTCACCCGGGCGCATCATGCGGTAGATTTCGACCAATGCCTCAAGCGGCGTACGGGTCGGATCAGCGCGCAGGGTATCGGCCATGAACGGGCCGTTATCCAGATCGTTGGTATAGAGTGTTTCAAAGTCGGTAATGCCGCCTTGCTCCAGCTTCTCCAGCGTTTCCGCGGTCAGCTCGGTATTACACTCCACCAGAATCTCGCCGGTGTCCTGGTCGATGATCGACTTGGCCAGGTATTTGCCCTGCAGGTATTCAGCCGGGATTTCCAGGTATTCAATGTTGGCTTTTTCCAACTGGCGAATGTGGCGCGCGGTAATACGACGACCACGTTCAACCACGACTTCACCGTCAGCCAGGATATCGAAGGTCGCGGTTTCACCACGCAGACGCTCCGGCACCAGCTTCATACGGTAAATGCCGTCTTCTACTGCGATTTCATTGGTATCGAAGAACATCTCCAACACTTCGTCGGAGGTGTAACCCAACGCGCGCAGCAGGATGGTCGCCGGCAATTTGCGGCGACGGTCGATCCGCACAAAGACCTGGTCTTTGGGATCGAATTCGAAGTCCAGCCAGGAACCACGGTAAGGAATCACCCGGGCAGAATAGAGCAGCTTGCCGGAAGAGTGAGTCTTGCCTTTATCGTGGTCGAAGAACACACCGGGAGACCGGTGCAGCTGGGACACGATTACACGCTCGGTACCATTGATAACGAAGGTACCGTTTTCGGTCATCAGGGGAATTTCACCCATGTAGACCTGTTGTTCACGAATATCCTTGATCGCCCCGGATGATTCACGATCGTAAATCACCAGACGAATACGCACACGCAATGGCGCCGCGTAGGTAGTACCGCGAATGATGCATTCTTTTACATCAAAAACGGGTTTGCCGAACTCGTAGCCGGCATACTCCAGCGCTGCATTTCCTGAATAACTGGCGATCGGAAATACCGATCGGAAAGCGGCTTCCAGACCTTCTTCCAGGCGTTCTTCTGCGCTCTTATCCTGCTGCAGGAATTTACGGTAAGAATCGAGCTGTATCGCCAGGAGATAAGGCACTTCCATAACTTTCGGAAGCTTGCCGAAATCTTTGCGGATCCGCTTTTTCTCAGTGAATGAGTATGCCATCTGCGTTCCTCAGCTGTTGACCTATCACCCTGTGGTGATATTTCTGCATGAAACCCTTCATACAGAAACGACAAAAGGCTGGCAGCCAAAAAGCTGCCAGCCGGCGCCTTTCCGCGAAACCGCGGAAAGACATAGCGCTAACGCGCTTACTTGAGCTCGGCAGTACCGCCAGCCTCTTCGATCTTTTTCTTGATCTCTTCGGCTTCGTCTTTGGCAGCGCCTTCCTTAACAGGAGCAGGAGCGCCTTCAACCAGCTCTTTGGCTTCTTTCAGACCCAGGCCAGTCACTTCACGGACAGCCTTGATCACGCCAACTTTCTTGTCACCGAAACCGGTCAGAACAACGTCAAACTCGGTTTGCTCTTCAGCGGCAGCAGCTTCACCACCAGCGGCTGCAGGAGCAGCAGCAACAGCGGCAGCGGCGGTAACGCCGAATTTTTCTTCCATGGCCTCGATCAGTTCAACGAGGTCCATAACACTCATATCGGCGATAGCGCCGAGGATATCTTCTTTGGAAACGGCCATTTTCAATCTCCTAAATCACCACTTTGGTGATCCGATTGGATCGGGTAGTTACGCAACCTGAAAAATCAGGCAGCACTCTGTTTCTGGTCCTTGACTGCAGCAACCGTGCGAACAAATTTGCCGGGCACCTCGTTGAGGGTACGAACAAACTTGGCCACCGGGGCCTGCATAACGGACATGAGCTGAGAAATTGCTTCGTCGCGAGTCGGCAACTTGGCGAGGATATCGATATCCTGCGCACCATAAGTTACGCCACCCACGGCCAGAGCTTTTACTTCCAGCGCGTCATGGTCTTTGGCGAAATCCTTGATGAGGCGAGCAGCAGCGCCCGGATCATCCTGGGAAAAAGCCAAAACAGTGGGGCCAACCAGTGCATCGTTCAGACACTCAAATTCAGTGTCTTTCACGGCGAACTTCGCCAGCGTGTTCCGTACTACTTTCAGGTACACGCCGGTTTCACGGGCCTTACTACGCAACTCAGTCATCTGAGAAACAGTGAGACCACGATAGTCAGCAACCACAGCAGACAGCGCTTCAGTAGCAACAGCATTAACCGAAGCAACAATCGCTCGTTTGTCCTCCAGATTCAAAGGCATGATGTACCTCCTGGATTCACAAACATTAACCGTCAAAATCGACTGCAATCTGATTTCGAGGCGGTCGCCAGAGCCGGTTTCCCGGCTATTATCGCGGAGCCACAACCTGAGCAAATCAGGAAACAACTACCGCGCCTGCGCAGGCGGTTACCCCTTAATTCCGGCGGCTTACTTACCTCATAAAGGCAGACACCAAAACACACCGAAAACCTGCGGTCTTTGACGCCCCGGCGTCACTCACTGCATGAGACGCGCCGCCGGGATCAAAGCCCTTTTGATCCTGCCTTGCGGCAGGATCGAAACTTCTTACATCGCCAGGGATGCCGGGTCGATGGACAGACCGGGACCCATGGTGGTGGACAAGGTAACCTTCTTGAAGAAAGTCCCTTTAGCGGAAGATGGCTTGGCCTTTTTCAGGTCAGCGATCAACGCTTCCACATTTTCCTTGATGGCGCTGGAGTCGAAACCCACCTGGCCGACGGTGCAATGAATAATCCCGCCTTTATCGGTACGGTAACGCACCTGACCACCCTTGGCGTTTTTAACCGCCTGGGCAACATCAGGAGTCACGGTGCCAACTTTCGGGTTCGGCATCAGACCGCGGGGACCCAGAATGGTGCCCAGCTTGCCGACAACTCGCATGGCGTCCGGGGATGCAATCACAACGTCAAAGTCGAGCTCGCCCGCCTGAACCTTCTCGGCCAGATCATCAAAACCGACAACGTCTGCACCCGCTTCTTTGGCTTCTTCAGCCTTGGCGCCTTGAGCAAACACGGCAACACGGACAGTCTTGCCGGTACCGTGAGGCAGAACAGAAGCACCACGAACGTTCTGGTCGGATTTACGTGGGTCAACACCCAGGTTTACCGCCACGTCCACAGACTCTTTGAATTTCACGGCAGAAAGCTCAGCCAGCAGTGCGACAGCTTCCTCAACCGGGTACAGCTTACCCGCTTCAACCTTCTCGCGGATGGCACGGTTACGCTTAGACAGTTTAGCCATTGGTTAACCCTCCACATCCAGGCCCATGGAACGGGCAGAACCCGCGATAGTGCGCACAGCGGCATCCAGATCCGCAGCGGTCAGATCCGGCTCTTTAGCCTTGGCGATCTCTTCCAGCTGCGCACGGGTTACCTTGCCCACTTTCTTGGTGTTCGGCTCACCGGAACCGCTTTTGATACCAGCCGCTTTCTTCAGCAGGTAAGCCGCCGGCGGCGTCTTCATGGTGAAGGTAAAGGAGCGATCATTGTAAACGGTGATCACGACCGGAACCGGCGCACCGGCATCCAGCTGCTGAGTCTGGGCGTTGAACGCCTTACAGAACTCCATGATGTTCACACCGTGCTGACCCAGAGCAGGACCAACCGGCGGTGACGGGTTAGCCTGACCCGCTGCAACCTGCAGCTTGATGTAGGCTTGTACTTTCTTCGCCATTTTAAGACTCCTTGGGTGCAAACGCCGCGCCTATGGCGGGCTCCCCTCAGGTTGTCAAAACGCCCCGGCCGCCTTTCAGCGACCAGGGCACCTAATTTAAACGCTGCTTCCAATCAGGTTTTTTCGACCTGACCGAACTCCAGCTCAACCGGTGTGGACCGACCGAAGATCATCACAGCCACCTGCAGGCGGCTCTTCTCGTAATTCACTTCTTCGATCACACCATTGAAGTCAGCGAAAGGACCGTCGTTAACACGAACCACTTCACCCGCTTCAAACAATGTCTTCGGCTTCGGCTTCTCGACTGCATCATCCATACGACGCAGAATGGCATCCGCCTCTTTCTGGGTAATGGGCGAAACACGACCCGGATTTTTCGGATCTTCACCAATGAAACCCATCACTTTCGGGGTTTCCTTGATCAGGTGCCAGGAGTCATCACACATCTCCATTTGCACCAGAACGTAACCCGGAAAGAACTTGCGCTCGGATTTGCGTTTCTGGCCACCCTTGATTTCCACCACTTCCTCAGTGGGAACCAGAATTTCGCCAAAAAGCTCTTCCATAGAACGCAATTTAACGCGCTCCTCAAGAGCACGTTTTACGTATTTCTCGAAACCTGAATAGGCGTGTACTACGTACCAGCGCTTTGCCATGCTTACCCCTTAGCCAATAACCCAGGACATGAGCCCACCGAGAATCCAGTCGAGCACAAACAGCAACAGGGCCACAATCACAACAAAGACCAGAACAATCAGCGTGGTCTGCAAGGTTTCCTGACGCGTCGGCCACACAATCTTGCGAAGCTCGACCAGAGAATCCTTACGCAACTGGTTGAACGCTTTGCCCTGCTCAGTTTGCAGAGCAACAAACACCGCCACCAGAGAAACAGCAACGACACCGATCACCCGATACAGGGTTGCCTGGTCGGAGAAATAGCTATTGCCCACTACGGCCGCAGCAACAAACCCCACAACCAACAACCACTTCACCGCCTCAAAGGCGGCAGAGCCGGAACGCGCTTCTGTTTTCTCGCTCATCTGACGATGCACCCCACCACCTGAGTGGCAGTTTTGGGAAAATTGGCAGGCCAGGAGGGACTCGAACCCCCAACAGCCGGTTTTGGAGACCGGTGCTCTACCAATTGAACTACTGGCCTGTAACTCTTTAAACCTGAAATAAAACAGGGTGGCGGGCCTGCCCGCCACCCTTATCACCGTAAAACTTACTCGGTGATTTTAGCTACCACGCCGGCGCCAACGGTACGGCCACCTTCGCGAATCGCGAAGCGCAGGCCGTCTTCCATGGCGATCGGAGCGATCAGCTCAACGTCCATCTGCACGTTATCGCCCGGCATTACCATTTCGGTACCTTCCGGCAGAGTACATGCACCTGTCACGTCAGTCGTACGGAAGTAGAACTGCGGACGGTAGCCGTTGAAGAACGGAGTGTGACGACCACCTTCGTCTTTGCTCAGGACATACACCTCAGCAACGAACTTGGTGTGCGGCTTGATGGAGCCCGGCTTGGCCAGTACCTGACCACGCTCAACTTCATCACGCTTGGTACCGCGCAGCAGAACACCAACGTTCTCACCAGCGCGACCTTCGTCCAGCAGCTTGCGGAACATCTCAACACCGGTACAGGTGGTCTTGGTGGTGTCGTGGATACCCACGATTTCCAGCTCTTCACCCACCTTGATGATGCCACGCTCTACACGGCCGGTTACTACGGTACCGCGACCAGAGATGGAGAATACGTCTTCGATCGGCATCAGGAACGGCTGATCAACGGCACGCTCCGGCTCCGGGATGTACTCGTCCAGGCACTCAACCAGCTTCTGCACGGCAGGCATACCGATTTCGCTGGTATCGCCTTCCAGTGCTTTCAGGGCAGAACCCTTGATGATCGGCGTATCGTCACCCGGGAAGTCGTAGTCGCTCAGCAGCTCACGCACTTCCATTTCTACCAGCTCGAGCAGCTCTTCATCGTCAACCATGTCCGCTTTGTTCAGGAACACTACGATGAAAGGCACGCCAACCTGACGGGACAGCAGGATGTGCTCACGCGTCTGCGGCATGGGGCCGTCAGCTGCGGAACAGACCAGGATAGCGCCGTCCATCTGCGCGGCACCGGTGATCATGTTTTTCACATAATCAGCGTGACCGGGGCAGTCTACGTGGGCGTAGTGACGAGTCGGAGAATCGTACTCTACGTGTGAGGTCGCGATGGTAATACCACGCTCACGCTCTTCCGGGGCATTATCAATACCATCGAAAGCAATGGCGCTACCGCCCCAGACTTCTGCACACACGCGTGTCAGCGCGGCGGTCAGGGTGGTTTTACCATGGTCAACGTGACCGATGGTGCCTACGTTTACGTGCGGTTTATTACGTTCAAACTTTTCCTTTGCCACGACTCTTCACCTCTTAACTTGGCTGTGCTCTCTCGCCATATGGCGCGCATACACCCGATAAAGACACATTTAAGGACTGCAGCTTATTCGCGCAGACCACCTTGGCACCATCAAGACACATGAAGCCGGACCCAGGATATACCTGGGCCCGGAAATTGGAGCTCTTGACCGGATTTGAACCGGTGACCTCACCCTTACCAAGGGTGTGCTCTACCTACTGAGCTACAAGAGCATAACCTTCATGCCACCTTAACGATGACCAAACCTCTCCGGAGCTGGAGCGGGTAGCGGGAATCGAACCCGCATCATCAGCTTGGAAGGCTGAGGTTCTACCGTTGAACTATACCCGCAATTCTTCCGATGCCTGCCAGCCTTCCGGCTTTCTGATTTTGCCGGGCGACTTGATCGCCCGGCAAAACCAATCTATCTGGTGGAGGGGGGAGGATTCGAACCTCCGAAGCTTTCGCGTCAGATTTACAGTCTGATCCCTTTGGCCACTCGGGAACCCCTCCAGAAAAGGGCCTACATTCTCTTTACGCTTCAACAACTTGTCAACTTGTTTTCAAGTAGTTACCAAGCGTTTATTAATTGGAGCTGGCGAGAGGAGTCGAACCCCCGACCGGCTGATTACAAATCAGCTGCTCTACCAACTGAGCTACGCCAGCTCACAAGGGTTGCGAATTCTATAGAAAGGCATGGGGGGACGCAATCCACTTAGGCATCAAACGCCTAATAATTGCGCACCCAATCAATAACAGGAAACCTTGTCGATACCAAGCGATTGATTTCCCTCAAGAAACACCTTCAGGTCAGCGTTATCTTCAGGCTTCGAGTTCGACAGATAGACCCAATATTCGGTCACATCCCGGGCCGTTTCACGGACAAACGCCGGATAGCCCGCATTTTGCATCTTCAACCGAAGCCCTTCTGCGGATTCAGCGCTGGAGAAATAGCCCAGGGAAATCGCATTGGCGTCCTCACCCTCCTTGACAACGAAGCTGTCGACACCATGGTCCTGCAGCTCTCTGAGCACACGCAAGGCACGCTCTCTATCCTCATAGGGAGGCAGATACACCCAGTTAAGGCGGTCCTTCTGCACGCTCAATCCCCGCACCCGGCCGGGCAGCCCAATGGCCTTGAGCTGTACCGCACCCGCCTCTGCCTGCTCGCGGTTTTCCCATGGCCCAATCACCGGACACAAGCTACCGCCGGGCACGCTGGCCGCCGGTACACTTTGCGGCTGGGGACTATCTGCGAGCAACCGCAAGCGCTCGCCACCGGCAGCCGCCTGGGAGACCGGCAAACGCAGAGAAGGAGGCTCCGGAGCCAGCGACTTGGTCAACTGAAAGCCCACGTAGACCAAATTGATCACCAGCAAACTGTAGAATATCCACCGCACAGGTGTTCCCCCATCATTTATTGTTGTCGTGCAGCCACTCGCTCCAGCCCATCGAGGACCAAATCCGGCGCGTGCTCAAATTCAAACGCAAACGAACCAATCAACTCCGGCGCATCACCGCCCGTGACGAGCACTTTGCTAGTATCATCAAGCACTTGGCGCAGTTCAACCACCACCTCCGTGACAAAGGCCACAGACATGCGCAAGAGTCCGTTATGAACACACTCACCGGTAGACTGCCCAAGCTGCAGCTGCGCCGTTCCTGGCTCGATATGCACATCCGAAGTATCGCGAAGCAAGGCGCCACGCAACATGCCAAGCCCCGGCACGATATAGCCCCCGAGGAAAACACCACGCCCGTCTACAGCATCGATCGTCAAGGCGCTGCCGCAATCGATAATGATCGATGCCCCGTAGCGCTGAAACCCCTCAATCATTGCCACCCAGCGGTCAACGCCAAGCTTTCTCGGCTCCGGATAACAACTTTGCACACCAAAATCGGATTCGCAGGAATAATAAAACCGGGGCTGACAACCTGTGCGACTCGCAAGACAGGAGGCAATAACCGTATCCGCCTTCGGTCCGGCGACTGACGCGATCCATATTTCTTCAGGCGACCGCCCTGCTCCCGCCAACATGACATCCACCACCCGCGACCACTCGCGCTCATGGCGGCAGCCACCCTGATGCACCGTTGCGCCGTCGCAGTAACGCCACTTCATGGCGGTATTGCCCACATCAACAAACAGCTTCATTGGATTCTCAAACTCACTTCTCCGCCGTACAGGGAGCGCAGCCCATCTTTTGTTTTCAGCAATAGCGCGCCATCAGAGGCCACTCCAGCAGCAACACCCACGAGCTCCTGATCCACTGCCCTGACAACCACATTCTTGCCGGATACCGCATCAAGCTGAGCGAACGATTCCGCAAACGCGGCAAATCCATCGCTCTCGAACAACGGCAGCATACCCATTAACCGGGTAATCACCAGGCTGGCGAGATCCGTGCGCGATGGCATCTGCGGCAATACAGCAGCCAAATCGATCCAGCGCTGATCAATGGCATCAGCCTGACCCGCCGTCATCCGGCCATTGAGCCCCACGCCGATCACCACATCCACACGCCCATCCATCTCGCCCGCAAGCTCGATCAACACACCACCAATCTTGGCACCATCAACCAAAAGGTCATTGGGCCATTTGAGAGTCACTGGCAGGGCAGGCTCAAGCTCGCGCAACGCCTCGGCAACAGACACGCCAACGGCCAGACTCAGCCCGCCCAACGCGGCAAAGCCACCACGTAATGTGAACCGAATGGAAACATAGAGATTCGCGGCGAACGGAGATTGCCATGCCCGGCCGCGGCGACCGCGACCCGCCAGCTGGCATTCGGTGACAAACACCTGGGGACGGGTAACGGGCCCCTCCAATGCCAGGGCATCCGCATTGGTGGAACCGGTGACCCACTGATAATGGAGGTCCGCAGCCCCGCCCAGGCGGCGCTGCACAATATCGGAGTCGATCAACTCCAAGGGCTGAGCCAGCCGGTAACCTTTGCCTTTCACGGATTCCAGAGTGAGACCAAAATCCGCAAGGCGCTGAACCCGCTTCCAGACCCCGGCCCGGGAAATACCCAACACCTCCCCAAGCTCTGAACCGGAACGAAAGTTACCGTCGGCGAGAAGACGGACCAGCGACTGGTCCGCCTCTTTCATCGCGCTCAAGCCTCCCAAACAACCCCGCGTGTCTTGGACCACTGAACAATATCATCGCCGTAACGCTTTTCGATTTCGTTGCGCTTCAGCTTCAGTGTCGGGGTGATCAGGTTATTCTCAACACTCCAGGCATCCTTGCACACGATCAACGTGGTCATACGCTCGTGAGGGTCCAGCACTTCATTTACGCGAGCGAGAAGCTTCTCCAGCTCCTTGGTAAAGTGCTCCTTCTCACTGCCTTTGCTCAAACGCTCCTGCTCTTCCGGAGTAATGTTAAGCAAGGCAACCGGCTGCCCCATACCTTGCCCGATCACACAGGCCAGCTCGAGACCCGGCATCGTCGACAGTCGATTCTCAATCGGCGCCGGCGCGACATACTTGCCTTTTTCAGTTTTGAAAATCTCTTTCACGCGGCCAGTAATGCGCAAGCGACCCTTGCCGTCAATTTCGCCCACATCACCCGTGCGCAACCAACCGTCTTCAGTCAGATCTTCTGCTGTCTTCTCTGGCTGCTTGTAGTAGCCCTTCATGTTCCCCAGGCTGCGCACCAGAATTTCGCCACCCTCACCGATGCGGCACTCAACACCATCATTGGGCGTCCCCACCCAGCCAATCTGCTGATCCCCTTCTTCCGTGGTGTGAGACCAGGCCAGGTTTTCGGTCATGCCGTAGACTTCGAGAATTTCCAGATCCAGCTTCTTGAACCAGGTAATAATTTCCGGTGACAACGCGGCAGCGCCGGACAACGCAATGCGGCACTCATCCAGCCCCATGGCACCAAGCACTTTTTTCTTGATGATCTTGTTAAGGAAAGGAATCTTGAGCAACCGATTGAGCTTCTTCGGGGGCACCGCCTCCGAAGCTTTCTGGTAGAACTTGGACCAGATACGCGGCACCGCAAAAAATACGGTTGGTTGTGCCCGCTTGATATCTTCGCCAAAGGTATCCAGAGACTCGGCAAAAAAGATCTTGTTACCGACATACAGCACGGCAATTTCCACTGCCACGCGCTCAGCCACATGAGACAGCGGCAAATAAGAAATCATCCGCTCGTCAGGCTTAAGGTTGTACACCTTGATCATCTTTTCGCCGACAGTGGAAAGGCTCGCAAAGTCGTGCATCACGCCCTTTGGCATACCGGTGGTGCCAGAGGTATAAACGATAGTCGCCAGATCACCGAGATCCGGTACATTCACATCCGCCAACGGCGCCGTATCACGAATAATGTCCGGCCATTTCGGGAACGCCTGCAGGGCATCTTCCGGCGCCAGGCTCAAGGCAATTTGTGCGACCCCTTCTGGCACACCGGCTTTCATCATGTCCCAGTCGTCGAGCTTGCCGACAAAGAGGAACTTGGACTCACTGTGCTCCATGATCTGACGCACTGTCTCGGCCACCAGCGTCGGATAAAGGGGAACACTGACGCCACCCGCCATCCAGATTGCCACGTCAGTGATGATCCATTCCGCACAGTTCTTGGACACCAGCGCAACATGATCCCCCTTCTGCATCCCCTGGGACTGCAGGTAGGCGGCAATTTTACGCGCCTCTTCATCCACCTGCTTCCAGGTATACTCACGCAGCTTACCGCCACCCAGAGGCTGAACAAACGCCACCGCATCGCCGTGCTGCGAACAACGCTGAGCCAGCGCCTGTAGTGGAGTCAGCACACTTTTTTCTGTTGTCATAATTCTCAACCTTTCCCGAGTCCAAAATTCAAAGAAACACCCCGCCATATGGCAGGCCGGTGCAGGCTAACCCTGCGAATTCTGTTAACGATGCCGAGGAAGACCAACATCTTCCCGACAAACCAAGCTGTCAAACGCTGACCGACAATACAGATCCTCTGCCGCCCCTCGTCAGCAAGGCTCAACCATACCACTTTCGCCGACAGCAATGGAGCCTTTCCAGGCTAGCAAATAGTTGGTAAACGCTTGTTTACTGTAGGAATAGCGAAAGTCACAGCAGCCAGAATAGAGGCTGCAGGCGCCCGAATAAAGCGTGTTACCGGTTAATCTTCCAGCAGATGACGATGAACTAAATTCAAGAGGAAAAACACGCCGACTGCACCCCGGCCAGTGAGCCAGTCTTTCAAGCGAACATCACTTCCGGCGACGGCAATAGCTTTATAATACAGGGGCGCAGGACATCGCGGTTGCGGCGTGTCTTTCTGGCAAGGGTATTACAGGGAGGGGGGCGGGGGCCTGGCAGCGCCAGGCTGTGACAGGAAACGCGCTTCTACCCAGCCTGAACACAAAAAACCCCCGACGCTTTCGCGACGAGGGTTTTCTGTTTCTTTAAGAGCCTGACGATGACCTACAGTGTGTGACGAGCATGCTCGTCATCCCTACGGGACGCCTTCGGCGCACCAAGCTTGCTCCTGCGGAGCACTGCTTGTCACATGGCGGCTTTGCCGCGAGGTAGGGAGAATTGATCACCGTATCCTAAATACAAAAAAAGCCCCCTAGCATACTGCGCTAGGGGGCCTTTTTTGTATTTAAGAGCCTGACGATGACCTACTCTCACATGGGGAAGCCCCACACTACCATCGGCGATATGTCGTTTCACTTCTGAGTTCGGCATGGGATCAGGTGGTTCCAACA
>Ga0207889_1000050_pt1 | contig 121679 bp, 102 predicted proteins | sample LinPmetageLP47_FD_184058 | JGI IMG/M metagenome (GOLD analysis project Ga0207889, IMG submission 184058) | Marine viral communities from the Pacific Ocean - LP-47 (SPAdes) | ecosystem: Environmental > Aquatic > Marine > Oceanic | place: Pacific Ocean | collected 2011-06-12 | reverse complement strand
CTTATTATCTTCAATTGGGTATATTTCACCAGCTCAATATGAAACAGACTACTATGATAATTTAAACGAGTCAGGTAAAGTGGCCTGACTTAAACAAACTGGTCTCCGATGAACTCGGGGCGATTCAGTATATGATTTAGGCGTTATTTACACAATAGCAGCCTTTTGTATCCGCTATTAATAATGATGAGTTAAATCCGGCCTGTAAATTACTAATAACGGTTTCCACAAAGCCACTACCTTGAGAGCATGCCAGCCCTTCAGATAAAGGCCCTGCATAAACAAACTCACCATTTTTATCAATTAAAACGGCGGCAGGTGTGGCAGGGATCACTGACTTTAACTCATTATTTAATACAAAATTTTGCACTTCAACGCCTTGGTTTGTAGCAAAGCGTTGCAGGGCTGATAAATGAGGCTGTGCTTGAATTGTACAGCCGCAATTTTCTTGCGTAATAATCACAAGTTGAGCACTGTCTTTGTTTTGCCACAGTACTTGGTTTTTAAATTGCGAAAACCAGTTTTGCTGTTTAAGCATATTACCCTCATCAAAGGGCTTTAGCTGCCCTAGCTGAAAGTAAACAAGTGCCGACACAACAAAAGCAAGCCATATACAAATTAAGCTAATGGTGAAATAACGAGACTTATTTAAATTTTGCAATACTTTGCTCTAATACATCAATACTTACGTCTATTAGCTGCACTTTAGCCGTTAATTGCTCAACTATTTTAGTCTCTTGATACTGATTTTGGCGCATTTGATCTGTACTCATTGCTATTTGCTCTGTATTTCCAGCCTGTTCGGCAACCACTTGAGCTACTGAGTTAGTGCTGGCAGATACCGCTTGAATTTGATCACTCATTGACGAAATATTCTCTTTCATCGTTGCGCTTATTTTTGTTAAATCAACCACAAATTCTACACATTGATTCATCGATTGAGTTGACGTACGACTATTATTTACCAGATCTGTAAGCGTAGACGCTATTTTGGTTGTTGTTGCTTGGCTGCTATTTGCAAGCGAGCGTACTTCATCGGCAACAACAGCAAACCCTCTGCCATGCTCACCCGCTCGTGCGGCCTCTATTGCAGCATTAAGGGCTAATAAATTAGTTTGGTCGGCTATGCCTGAAATTTCATTGAGTAAACTAGTAATAACATCCCCAGCGGCCACTAAGTGGCTTAACTGCTCTTCAGTGTTTGTTAACAAGGTGAGTAGCTCGGTGCTTTTTCTGTCGGTTTGTAATACTTCTTCCAGCGCAACATTGGCTGATTCAGTAATGCTATTAACTTGTTGTTTTAAAGTATCACTTTCTTGTTCAACTAACTTAAAACCATGCGCAACTTGTGCGCCTGAATTAGCAATATCATCTGTTTGCGCGTTTCGTTGCTGCGCGCTATTGGCTAACTCATCATGAACATGAATAAGCTCTTTAGAGTTATTTTTTAAAGAGTCTGACTGAACTTGGACTTGCTTAATCACATCTGATAAGTACTCAAGTAAAGTATTAAAACCAACTACCGCTTTGCTTGTTGTGTCATCTGCTCGCATAGAAAGCTTAACTTGATTTGGATCTTGCATTATTTGCTCTGTGGCATAACTTAACGATAGACCCGCACGGCGTTCGCGATTTAACGTTACGGCAATAAAACCAGCTACAAGCGCTTCCACAATGGCATACGCTGCGTGAATAAGCACTGTTGAAAAGGCGAGCCGGTCTGGATCAAATACGTAAAACCCCGTGTTTTGTGTTTGCAAATAGTAAAAAGATAAATGGTGTAGCGCTACAAACACAATAGCGGTAATAAACACTCGCCACTGTATGAACATTATTAGCATGGCTAAGAAAATGAATATTTCGAAATGCACTTCAATAAGGCCATAGGCTTGTTGAATATGTAAAAATGAAAACATCATAATTGCAGCCGCAACAACATGCGGTGCCATTTTGCTATCGGGTTGGGTTTTTAAAAGCCAAATGGGGAGCAAACATAACGGTAAGCCGACAAGAAATGCTTCTGTCAGGGTGCCAAAATAAAGACCAATACCTATAGACTCAATAAACAAAAGACTAAAAATAATTGTGAATAACCGACTTACACTAGACATAAAAACCTTAAATTAATTGTGTTCTAATTTAAAACACGTTCAGCTGATATTTAAACTCAAACAGCTAGCTATTTATTATTTCAAATCAAACAAAGTACAAATTATTTGATTTAAAACCGTTTTTAATGCGCTACTTAACAATTGGTAGTATTTGTTTAAAGGTAGACGTCCCTGCTTTTGTTGTCCATTGAAATATGATGGTCTCTACACAAGAAACTATAGCACCGGCTTGACGAAGCTGTTCTAGTGCAATAGCTTTGTGCTCTGTGTTTCTTGATGCTACTGCATCAGCTGCCACAGTGACCGCATAACCCTGCTGTAATAAATCTAAGCATGTTTGTAACACACAAACGTGCGCTTCAGTGCCAATTACAACTATATGTGGGCGATTTAATTGCGCAAGAATATCTAAAAACCCCTCTTGTGCACAGGCACTAAAGTTAATTTTTTCAAAATAGCGTGTATTAGGTAACACAGATTTTATTTTCTTATCACTTTCACCTAGTCCTTTTTTATAATGTTCTGTAATTATTGAAGGAATTTGATGAATAGCACTTGCTTTTGCTAACTGCAGAGCACAATCTAGCGTGTCATTAAACGAAGCAATCGCTGGTGCTAACTTACTTTGTAAGTCGATAACTAAAAGTATACTGTGCTCTGCTTTAATATTTCCTGCGTAATTCATACTATGTCCTTACGTTATAACTAGATTAACCTTGTAAAAAAACAACAAAAACACAACAAACAGTTTACATTTAATGCTTTTTGTAATTTTTGGATTAAACTCATGTTATATTACGCCAACATTTAATATCAACCTTGTTCGTTGTAAGGGTAAGTGCTTTTGAGTAAGTTTTTCTTTATTGTTTATATGTTTATATTTGTTTGCTCGCAGCATAGTTTTGCTTCACAAACTTATTCAGAACAATTACAACGTGTCACTAACAACGAACAATTGTCGCAAAGCTTTATAGTGAAATCACTCCAAGATGACATGGGCTATGTATGGATTGCTACAACTGAAGGTTTATACCGATTCGACGGATACCAAGTCACGCCTTACGAGAGCGAATTGGGTTTAAAAAATAACTACATTAATAGTATTTATAAAGCAATTGACGGCCAAATTCTGGTTAATACTCAACTTGCTGGAAGTTATTTGATTAACCCTAATACCTTGCAAGCAGAGCTAATATATTCAGGGCACTTAAACCAAAATCAAGAAAAGTTCTCTCCTGTTCAAGCTGTTGCTGAACAACCGGCGCATTTTTATTTTTCTATTGATTCGCACATCTACCGATATGGTAAAACATCAAAAGATCTAACACTCATCTCATCTTTGCCCGATGAAAATATGTTTATTAGAGCATTATCATTATACCAAAACACATTGTATATTGGTGCCGATCAGGGGCTATATGTTTATAACTTTGCCAATAACGACCTACAACAAATAACACTTAACGACATTCAAGAAGTTACAAACGATAGCAACAATGTTAAATTTTTATCCATAGATGATGAGCTTGGTTTGCTAGTTGGTACGGTTGAAGGAATGTATCGGATTGCTTTTGATGAAATTAAAAATATAAACCCTTCAGCATTAACAACTTTGATAAGTGACTATAATATTTGGGATTATATAAACACACCGTATGGTGAGTTTATTGCCACAGAAAGTGGGCTATTTGAATTCGATAGAAAAAACACAAGCATTAGCCCTATTTTAAACTTCAAAGATAGTAACTACAACGTAACAGAGAACACGATAAACGATATTATGTTTGATGAGTCGGGCTTACTTTGGTTAGGCTCTAGAACACATGGAATATTTACTTGGGCAGCACAAACAAAAAAGTTTAAAAAAATAACCTTACCTGAAAATAATATTGTAAACACTATTTACCAAGATAATAGTAAATTACTGTGGATAGGCACTGACGATGGGCTTGTTCAGTATAACTTAGAAACCCAAAAGAGTGACTTATATCTACAATCTAAAGATAGCAAAGCGGTCTATGGCCTATCGGCTATAGGTGATATTTTCCCTGCATATGGCAAAGGCGATAACTACCTATGGCTGGCAACTTTTTCCGGGCTCGATCTCTTTAATAAAGAAACAACAACATTTGAAAAAAACAAATACATTACTCAGTACAAGTTAAATACCGACTATACGTTCGGCATTGCACAAGTTGCACCCGATACTTTTGCTTATATAAACAATGATAACTTTTATATATTTAATGGTAACACAGGCGAAAACCGAGTTATTAATGGACTAAAAAAGCAGGTATCGCCCATGCTTGCATATACGTTTCATACCCCCTTTGAGGCTTTCCCTGGCGAATTACTGTTAAGTACCTCTGACACGCTTTATCGATACAACGAAGAAACAGCGACTTTAATTACTATTTTTAAATCTAAAACAGCAAAAAACAATCTTTACCATACAGTAGAGAATTATTATTACGATGCTAAGCGAGGGCTGCTGTGGTTAGCCACCACCCAAGAAGGCTTAATTGCAGTAAACGCTAAAACATATCAGCAAGTGCATGTATTTGATAAACACAACTCATTAAATACTAACTCTATTTTTAAACTTATTGCAGATAATAAAGACTTTTTATGGATAAGTACTGATAACGGTCTTTATCAACTTAATTTAGATACGCTTAACATCACCACGTACACAATAAAAGATGGCTTAAGTAACAATCACTTTACAGCACTAGCAGCATTAAGGTTACACAACAACGAGTTAGCGTTTGGTAACCGTAGCGGCGTGCTAATGTTTGACCCAGAGCAATTTGATAATGAACAGCGAAAAATCAATAATAACTTAGCAATTACTAATATTAGTTTATTTTCACAAGCCCTTAATTACTCCCCTTCAAAGTACAGCACTGATCCATTAATGCTTAAGCACGACGATATGGGCTTAACGGTTCGGTTTTCAAATTTTGATTATAAAAATATTAATAAAACCTACTACAAAGTTGAGCTTACAGGCCCTTCGTCTTTGAGCTACAACGATTTAAAATCTAACCAGGTGTTTTTTACTAAATTACAACCTGGTGATTATATTTTGTCTGTGTCTACTCAACAGCGAAATGGAGTGATCACAAGTGACCCCATACAGTTAAAATTTAGTGTAGCTTACGCCCCTTGGCAGTCTCCTATTGCATATACTTTATATTTTATTGCTATTGTTGTTATTTTGTTTTTATTTTTCTGGCAATACCGAAGCCGTAAAATTGCAATTGAACAAGCTCACCGCGCCGCTGTGCACTCTAAAACACAAACTGAGCTGGCACTAAAAAGTAATAAAAGCGGTGTATGGAACTATAGCTTTGCAGATAACTCAGTAAATACAGATAGAGGCGCAGAGCTTGGCTACGAGAACTTACCTGAACGCATCGATATAAGTAGTTTTTTTAATATTATGCATCCTGATGAGCGTCGCAGGCTACAAAGTAAATGGAATACTTTTACAAACCAAACTAAGCAAAAACATTGGCAAGCTACTTATCGTTTACGGCACAAAGATGGGCACTGGTTATGGTTTCATGATTTGGGGCAAACTATTTATAATGAAGACACTAAAGAGCCTCTTTATGTGTCGGGTATTTTTACTAATATTACCGAGCAGCTGGCAAACGAACAACAAGCCAAAATATTAGGCGAAGCATTTAGTCAAATAAATGACTTTTTACTTATTTTAGATGAAGACCTCGTGCCATTTTCAGCCAATAACAGCTTTATGGATGTGTTTTCTGATGAAGGCAGAGAGGGGGGTGTTACCTCAAAATTATTTATTAATGCCATTGGACAAGCTAAGTGTAGAGAGTTTGCAACAATTTTAAAAGCACTTAAACCAAAAGAAAACTGGCGAACAAATGCTTATGTAAAGACCACAAAAGCTGAAAAACACCCTATTCATTTAAGTGCCACAGCCGTTGCTAATGAAAAAGATAAAGTCAGTTATTATGTTATTGTTATTACCGATTTAACAGAGCAGAAACGCGCTGAAAATGAGTTACGCTACCTTGCTAATTACGATGCGTTAACGGGCTTACCTAATCGTAGTTTAATGAATCAAAAAATCGAAAATGCCATTACAAGCGCCGCTAAAGACGATTCGCAATGCGCTGTTATATTTATAGATTTAGATAAATTTAAACCCGTCAATGACTCTTTTGGCCATGCAGTGGGTGACAAACTATTGTGCAATATTACCGAGCGAGTGAGCCAATACTTAGGTGATGACGCTACATTTGGCCGCCAAAGTGGTGATGAATTTTTAGTGTTAGTTGAAAACGTTACCTCAATGGCTTCTTTACAACACACCCTCAACGAAATGAGCAAAGAGCTGGCTAACAAGGTTATTATTGAAGACTTCGCTATTAATATATCAGCCAGTATTGGTATTGCATTGTACCCATACGATGCAACATCGACCGATGCCCTCATACGTAACGCAGATATTGCCATGATGCATGCTAAACAAGCAGGCAGAAATGGATTTCAGTTTTTTAATGAAAAAATGAATGAGCAAATTAAACAAAAGCTTATTCTTGAAAACGACTTAAAAGATGCTGCTAGGGACAATCTGTTTTTTAATCACTATCAACCTATTGTTAATACACTAGATAAAACAATAAGTGGGGTTGAATTACTCATGCGCTGGGAAAACCAAGGCAAACCGGTTTCTCCCGCTTTATTTATACCTATTGCTGAAGAGACTGGCTTAATTGATATGCTAACTGAGCAAGCATTACAGCGTGCAATTACTGAGCTTGCTCCACTTTTGAACGTTAACCCGTTGTTTTACATATCGTTAAATTTGTCTCCAAAACATATTTTAAAGGCCAATATAACGCAGCAGCTCAGCTCCATACTAGAAAAAGCACAGATAAAACCACAACAACTTCGTTTAGAAATTACAGAAAACACGCTATTAGAAGATAAATACAAAGCAGCTAAGCAACTAAAAAGCTTACAGGCTGCTGGGTTCAAACTGTTTCTTGATGATTTTGGCACTGGCTATTCATCGTTAACTTATTTGAGTCAATTTCCAATTAATGTGATAAAAATAGATCAAAGCTTTGTTAATAGTATTGGTATTGATAAAGGGAATGAATCTATTATTAAAACGATTTACTCACTCGCTGAAAATTTAGAGTTATATTGCATTGCCGAAGGGGTAGAGACGCGGAAGCAGCTAGAGTTTTTAAAAAATATTGGCTGTCATAAGCTACAAGGTTACTACCTTGCTCGCCCTATGAGTGCTAACGATTTAATGAGCCCGAAGTGCTTCGAAAAAATTATTGATTTGATATGAAACTAAAAGCGACTTAGTTAAGACGCTTTTAGGTTTAACGCATTAGTGTATGTGCTTGCATTCGTAGCTTTCTATTTGTAATACGCTGTTGCGCACATTAAATTTATCTGCAAGCAGTTTAATTACCTTTAAGCGGCACTCTTCATCATGTTTTTCTATAGTACAGTGTTGTTTTAGCACAACATGAGCACCAACAATAACCTTTTTGTTTTTACGAACAACAGTGACATTGTGCACATTTGCAACATGTTCCATGGTAGTTATTTCTGTTTCAATATCGGCCACTTTAGGTAACTTAGCTTTATTTGAACGCAACCCCTTGAGACAGCTAATTATGACCTTAATACCGGTAAACAAGACAAAAGACGCAATTAACATGCTCGATAAAATATCAATTACATTCCAGCCTGTTATGTATATAAGTACACCAGCAGCAAAAGTAGAAACCGTTGATATTAAATCAAAAAACGAGTGTAAAAACACGGCATACACATTAATGCTCGCCTTACGGCCTTTATAAAGCACCCATGCCGCTGCGCCATGAAATAAAAAACCAATAGCAGCAATTACCGACATTAAGTAACTATTAATAACCAGCTCATGCCCCCCTTTATGATGCATAAAGCGCTCAGTGCCCTCATATAAAATAAGTGAACTAATGGCTAGGTATAAAACGCCGTTGATCAACCCCCCTATTAGCTCTGCTTTTTGATGGCCATCGTTATAGGTTTTAGCTAAATGAATAGCAAAGCTAGACGCAATGAGAGCAATGAACAAAGAGCTATTATGAACAAACAAATGCCCTGCATCAGCAAGTACTGCAAGTGAGTTTGCGTAATACGCACCCACTAATTGAATCACCATAAATGAGCAGGTAATTGCAAGTGCAATTAACAAACGGCGACGAGAAGCGTGATGTGTGGTTATTTCTGTCATGAAATATAATAGACCTTCATTAAAAATAAAGTAAGCTTATGAAATAAAGCAAATTGGGAAATACGTAATGATATACAGTCACAATTGTAATACGTAGGCCAAATAAACGCACTAAAAACTTAGTAAAACACAAAAAACTGTACTAAAAATAACTAAGCAGATACAAAAATAATAATTAATTCATAAATATGGTCAGTTTTCATATTTTAATGCGGAGAAACCCGTGAGCCATGACTCAAACAATACAATTTGGCAGGTTTTTAATCTAATTAATTTAGCGGTGATTGTTTATGACAATAAAACACATAATTACATCTTAAACCAACATGCCAAAACGTTACTTAACATAAATAGTGACGACGCGCTTAGCAGCGATGTTTTTAACAATATTACGCTTCGCGACTTTAATGATGATACGGTTGTTACCGTTGAGCAATTATTCACATCTACTATAACAGCTGTTTTATTAGAGTGTGAATTCACGCCTCAGCTTTTAAATGTAAACCACTCAATTATTGATGACTCTGTTTCTATGATCACTTTAGAGCAAGACCATAGTCACGCAGAGCAATATAATTTTGACCATATTATTTCAAAAATATCCACCAAACTAATTGATATTCAAAATGACAACATTAATCAACAAATTAACTTTGCACTCAAAGCCATAGGCACCGTTTGTAAAGCAGATAGAAGCTACTTATTTGAATTTAATACCGATAGTGAAACTTTAACCAATACGCATGAATGGGTGAACACCGGCATAACTGCCTACAAAGACAGGTTGCAAAACGTCCCTAAAGCCGAGCTACCCTACTTTTTTGATGTAATGAACTTAACACACCTATTTAAAGTTAATGATGTTGCTCAGTTACCGCCAGAAGCCAATTCAGAAAAAGCAGAGTTTGAAGCGCAGAGTATTCAGTCTGTTTTATGTGTTGGCCTGCGCTTTGACAAGGAGCTTGTTGGTTTTATTGGCTGTGACTGTGTTAATACAAAACGCTACTGGAGCAAAATAGATTTAATAAGGATCAAGCTCGTAGGCGAAATTATTAATAACGCACTCAAAAACATAAACTATAAAAAAAAGCTGCAGTTAGCCCAAAAACAATTAATTAACGCTAATACAAAATTAAATAAGTTAGCAAACACCGATGCACTTACTGATATTGCCAACCGCCGATTTTTTGATACCTCCCTAAAGAGCGAAATTAAACGCTCTGCAAGACAACACCAACCAATTAGTTTAATTATGTGTGATATCGACTTTTTTAAGCGCTATAACGACAATTATGGCCACCACAAAGGCGATGAAACGTTAAAACACGTTGCTCGTGCTTTAAAAAGTTTATGTAAGCGTGAGGGTGACATAGCAGCTCGCTATGGCGGTGAAGAATTCGCAATCATTTTACCTGCTACGAATATAGAGCAATGCCATAAATTTGCTTTGTTAATTGAGCAAAAAATAAAAGCACTTAATATTACGCATGAGTTCTCTCCTATTGCCCCTTACATAACACTTAGCTTTGGTTGCTTTTGTAGTTATCCAAATGCAGATACACACACAGAAAGCTTAATAAAAAGCGCTGACATCGCTTTATATAAAGCAAAGAAAGCTGGCAGAAATCAAATATGTATTTTTGAATAATCTATCTATAAAACCTACCTGCTGTTTTTATAGTACAAATTAAAAACTAATGATAATCTGTAGCTTGTTGAAATTATAAGCATCGTGCAGTTTTTGAACTGAACGTAATTAACAAGGAAAAACCCTATGGATCCCATCGCAGAAATTATAAATATTGTTTTTACTGTTGAAGCGTTTTTACTGATTTTTGTTTTAGTGCTGCTAAAGAGTAGCGTTAAATTTGTACCACAAAACCGTGCATGGCTGATTGAGCGTTTTGGTAAATACCAATCAACCAAAGAAGCGGGCTTAAATTTTATTGTTCCCTTTATTGATCGGATTGCTGCCGACCGTAGCTTAAAAGAGCAAGCCCAAGATGTCCCCTCACAGTCAGCTATTACCAAAGACAATATTTCGTTATCTGTTGATGGTGTACTGTACTTTCGTGTGCTTGACCCATACAAAGCCACTTATGGGGTTGACGATTACGTATTTGCAGTAACGCAGCTAGCACAAACCACCATGCGTTCTGAACTGGGTAAAATGGAGCTTGATAAAACCTTTGAAGAACGTGATGTCCTCAATACTAATATCGTAACCTCTATCAACCAAGCAGCTGAGCCCTGGGGTATCCAGGTTTTACGTTACGAAATAAAAGACATTGTACCACCACAATCCGTGATGGAAGCGATGGAAGCGCAAATGAAAGCCGAACGTGTTAAACGTGCGCAAATTTTAGAATCAGAGGGTGATCGTCAAGCAAACATCAATGTTGCCGAGGGTAAAAAACAGGCTCAAGTTTTAGGTGCTGAAGGTGAAAAAGCTGAACAAATCTTGCGCGCAGAGGGTGAAGCTAAAGCTATTATTGCTGTTGCAGAAGCGCAAGCTGATGCGCTGCGTAAAGTAGGTGAAGCTGCAGATACTGAGCAAGGCCAAAAAGCGATTCAACTCGATTTAGCAACCAAAGCCATTGCCGCTAAAGAAGCTATTGCGAAAGAGTCGTCTGTTGTTTTATTACCCGATAGCGCCACTGATGCAAGCTCATTAGTTGCACAAGGCATGTCAATTATTAACTCACTAAATCAAAAGCAAAAACTTTAATCTGTTGAGGATAAATAATGACGCTTATTACTAACAACTTACCTGAAGCACTGATGATTTTAGGTGTGCTTGCGCTCATTATCGAAGTGGCTGTGTTAGGTATATCTACCTTTATATTATTATTTTTAGGTATGTCTTTGTTTACTAGCGGTTTAATGATGAACTTTAACTTGTTAGATGACTCTTTAACTACCGCATTGTGGAGTAACACACTTATTACAGCTGGGTTTGCGCTATTTTTATGGAAACCATTAAAGCGTATGCAAAACAATGTGGACAAAAAAGGTGTACAAAGCGACTTTGCTGAGCTTGATTTTGTTTTAGCTGACGATGTTGATGAAAACGGTCTCACAATGCATCTTTACTCTGGAATTAGTTGGAAGTTAAAAAGTAAACAGCCACTTTCTGCAGGTACACATGTTAAGGTCGTAAAAAAAGAAGTAGGCACTATGTGGGTTGAAGCCATTTAGCCAACTAGAATCACATTAGATTTTAAGGGCTGTAATATCACTATTACTGCCCTTAAAATTTTTTATTTATTAGCTTAAGTCATCAGCACTTGGGATAACCACGCCATATAAGTCATTAATGGTTGCTAAGGCACTTTTATGTAGATCAGATGCCAACACATCACTCACTGAAGTTTGTAATGGCCTTGTAGCGCACGCGTCAGCGACTACCGTTGCGTGGTTACCTCTTAAAAATGCACCTTGCGCTGTAAATGTCACACACATGTGGGTCATAAACCCAACAATGATCAATTTATTATTACCAATTACATCTACTTGTTCGCCTAAGTCTGTTCCTACAAAACTATCGGGAGCTGTTTTAACGATAACTTTTTCATCCGCAATTGGCGCGACACTTGAGTGTATTTGGCCTATTTCGACATTAATATCGTAAGGCGAGCCTTCACCACCATCATGCATAATATGAATAATTTTAGAACCAGCAGCACGTGCATCAGCCAGTAAAATTGCCGCATTATTAAGAGCATCTTGCCACCCTTCTAACTCCATAATACCTTGTGTATAAGTATTTTGATAATCAACAAATATAAGTGTGGCGTTTGTAAGTGAAGCGGGTGTTGAGTCAAGCCCATTAAGTTCACGAAGTGTCATCGTCATAATTTATCCTTTAATACCGAGTTAAATTTAAGTTTATAAGCTATCACGGCTGTGATAGCCGTGTTGCTGCGTTTGCACCGTGACAGCTTATACTTTATAGTCAGTTGCAAATAGTGTCCTAAAGGACGGTAGTCGATGATATTAGGCCAAAATGACATTACTCTGTGAACATACCGTTGCGATTGTTGCTTATAACAATATCAGTTTGTTTCACCTATCTATTCCGTGTAGTATTTTTGGTGAAGACTTAGACCGCGTGGACGCTCGTCCATATAAAGTTACAGTATGTACAGAAACGGTAGGTCTGGTGCCAACACTTTCTGGCTTTCCCATAGAAATAAAACAAGACCTGTCAATACTTGAAACTGCTGATACTGTCATCGTACCCGCATGGTGCGATCCTGATATACCCGCCTCAACAGCTTTACTTAATGCACTTCGCCGTGCACATGCTCGTGGAGCAAGAATGGTAGGTTTATGTTTAGGCGCTTTTGTGCTTGCTGAAGCAGGTATATTGGATGGCAAAACAGCATCAACCCACTGGGTATGGGCTAACGACTTCGCACAAAAATATCCAAAAGTAAACTTTGATAACGATGTACTGTACATTGACGAAGGAAATGTTTTTACCTCAGCAGGCGCCGCTGCCGCAATTGATTGTTGCCTACATTTATTACGTCGTGATCACGGCGCAGATATTGCCAACAGCGTGGCCAGACGCATGGTTGTGGCGCCTCACCGCAGTGGAGGACAAGTACAGTACATAGAAAAACCCATTCCTCGACACATCGATAGTAACCGTTTAGAGCCTGCTATCACTTGGGCACTAAAAAATTTAACTAAACCTTTAACAATCGATGAACTCGCCAGTAAAGCAAGTATGAGTCGCCGTAATTTTTCTCGACTTTTTAAAAAAGCAATGGGCACTACATTTACACAATGGCTGCTGAGCCAACGTCTAACCATCGCGCAGCAGCTATTAGAAACAAGTAACCACAATATAGATAGAATTGCTAATCAATCTGGGTTTTCATCGAGTGTTAGCTTTCGACAACAGTTTTTAGCCGCTTTCTCTATTTCACCTTCCGCTTACAGAAAGCAATTTAAAAGTAGCGAGCCGCAATAAAAAGTTACTCGCACATACGCAAATCACTTGTTAGCATGGGGTATTATCAAAGGATGGAAATGAGCATGACGAACAATAATCATACGTTAGTCGTTGAAGGTGGTGCAATGCGCGGTATTTTTGCTGCAGGTGTGCTTGATGAGTTTTTAGAGCAAGGATATCAACCCTTTAATCGGTATTTTGGAGTATCAGCTGGTGCTACAAATGTGGCAGCCTATTTATGTAAGCAGCCAACACGCAACTATAAAGTGATCACCGATTACTCCTGTAGGCCAGAATTTATTAATCTCGCACGTTTTATCAAAGGCGGCCATCTATTTGATTTAGATTGGCTGTGGCAAGAAACAGTTCGTGAAATCCCCTTGAATACTGACGAATTCTCGCAATCGCCTTACGATTTTTATATTGTTGCAACGGCAATAGATTCAGGTAAAGCTCACTATTTGCAAGCAACGGGCAATGAAATGGTTGAGCAATTAAAAGCCTCTTGCGCCATCCCAATCGCTTATCGGGATTACCCAGCAATAAACGGGATCGCAATGACCGATGGTGGCGTTGCAGATTCTATTCCGGTAAAAAAAGCCTATGAAATGGGTGCATCAGAAATAACAGTTATCCTCTCCCAACCTTTAGGCTATCGTAAAAAAGACAACAAAGTACCGTGGTTAACTAAACAACTCTATAAACAGAGCCCAGCGCTTGCAGAGGCCGCCATACAGCGTTCTAAAAATTATAATGACAGTATTGATTTTTTGCACAATGCTCCGTCAGATTGCAAAATAAATATTATTGCACCACCAACAGGGTTTAAAGTCGGCCGAACCACTAAAAATCGAGCTATACTCAATTCAGGCTATCAAATGGGCATAAGTGAAGCTAAAAGTTACTTGGATAACCCTAGATTTGGTAGCAATGGTTATGAGCGATAAAACCATTCCAAACAGATTGCCCGAAGTCAAAATTGCATTTACTCATACACCCAAAGCTATTGAAATTATAAAATATGTTTATGGTGAACGTTACTCAACGTGCTTGAGCATACACAGGTAATACAAGAAGGGTTATTAATAAACAGCGTGGACTCAGAAGAACTACATAGTGATACAACCTGAATTTACATCTAATTCAAGCTATTAATTTTTAAACCCGCGAGTTAATGTGGTAAGGAGTTATGTGATAATGGCCTATTGTCAAAAAATAGATTATGTTTAGGCATAGTGCTTTCTTGTGTTTTTGTGTACGTACTAAATAAATTAAGGTTTTTTGTGAATTTTCTTCGATGCTTTCATAATATAGTCTCTGATCAACAGCTTAGCTTTGATCAAAAAATTGCAGACTTACTTGCTTTTGGGCTCGATGTTTTTCAGCTCGATTTGGCTATTATCAGCCGCGTAAAAAATAATTCTTACACTGTTTTACATGCTATTACCCCTGACAATTCTCTTGCTATTGGTACTGAGTTTGAGTTAAACGGCACTTATTGTACACATACTTTGTTGGCCAACTCTGCACTGGCATTTCATAATGCGTCGCAAAGTAGTATTGCAAATCATCCTTGCTATATTAATTTCCAATTGGAGGCATATATTGGAGCGCCTATACGAATAGGTACAGACGTATTTGGAACTGTTAACTTTTCATCAGCTCAAGAATGCGCCCCTTTTAGCGATGAAGCTTATGATTATATTGAATTATTGGCTCAGTGGTTGGGCTCAGAATTTGCGCGCAATCAGGATAAAGTTAATCTCACTAAAAATAGTGACACCTTATTGAAACTTGAAAATATTGCCAATATAGGCACATGGGAAGTCGACCTAATAGACAATAGCATTTTTTGGAGCCAGCAAACTCGACGTATTCATCAAGCCGAAGAAGGCTATACTCCAAACATGGAAACAGCCATTGAATTTTATAAAGCGGGTAAAAGTCGAGATAGCATTAATAAAGCGGTAGAAAATGCGGTATCTAAGGGTGAAAAATGGCATTTAGAGCTGGAAATAGTTACCGCAAAGCAGCAAAATATTTGGGTGTCGACTTTTGGAGAGGCCGAGTTTAACAACGGCAAATGTGTGCGATTATTTGGTACTTTTCAAGATATAACTGAAGCCGTTAAGTTACGCGAAGAGTTAAAACAAAAAAAAGCACTTGCAGAACAACTCCTCCAAGACCGTAGTATGCTGTTTGCCAAAATTAGTCATGAGCTTAGAACCCCGCTTAATGGTATTACGGGAATGTTAGCGACTCTCATTGATGAACACGATTATGACAAGCGGGCAGAAAAAATTAAAGTCGCCCTTCGAAGTGCTGACATTTTATTAAGTATTATTAATGAAGTACTCGATTTTTCAAAAATAAATCATGGTGAGTTAAAACTGGAGCCTCACCACTCTCTACTTAAAACGGTATTTACCGATTTGGTTTCTTTATATTCGGTATTGTTTAGTAATAAAAACATTGAACTGCTAGCCACTAATCTCATTCCTAATGATGTTTGGGTACACTGCGACACCTCTCGATTAAGCCAAATTGTCTCTAATTTACTAAGTAACGCGTTAAAATTTACAGAGCATGGATCTGTTTCTCTCTATTCGCAATTAGCATTAGACACAAAACACCCTTTACTTACCATTAAAATAACCGACACGGGTCGCGGCATGAGTAAAGCGTATTTAAACTCATTATTTAAGCCTTTTACCCAAGAGGTTGATGCTAACAACAATAAAGGCGGCACCGGATTAGGTTTAGCAATTGTTAAAGAACTCGTTGGTTTTATGAATGGCAAAATTGAAGTAACGAGTGAGATTAATGTGGGTACGTGTTTTACCTTAACTATCCCGATTGAACTTGGCAAACAACAAATACAGACACCGAGTCTTAAATCGATTAATAATCATGGTGCCAAATTATCAGTACTGGTGGTTGATGATAACGAAATAAACCGCCTTGTGTTAGAAGCTGCGCTGGATAAGTTTAATATAAAATCAGACTTTGCCATAGATGGCCAAGACGCAATTTTAAAGTGCAAACAAAAGCATTACGATCTTATTTTTATGGATTGTATTATGCCAATACTTGATGGTTTTGAGGCTACCAAACAATTAAGATCTAATAACATTTGTAGCCCCAAAAGCACATATATCGTCGCTCTGACGGCTAATGCTTCTTCCCAAGATAAACTAAGCTGTAAACAAGCGGGCATGGATATGTTTATAGCCAAACCATTTAAGCTTCCAGCAATAGATGAAGCAATTACAAATACATTAAAAAGGCTGAGCGTAGCCACATTATAATAACGAGTGTCGCTCAGATTAACTTGCACTAGAAAACAAAGGATCATTATGACAAATAAAATTATTGGTATTGTACTTATTGTTATTGGTATCGCACTGGCAATATGGGGCTATGACGTTTATGACTCAGCAGCCTCTCAGGTTACCCGCGCATTAAACGGCGAAACACCTATGGAAGCCTGGCTTGGCTTTATTGGTGGCGCAGTCTGTATTTTAGTGGGTATTACCCGACTTAAATAGCGCTCAAAAAAGCCGCCTTTGGAGAGGGCGGCTTGGGTGAACAAACAGCTATGGGTGAGAGCTGTTATATCAAGAGACTTTAAGCTAAAACACTATTAAGCAGCGCTTTGCTCTGCATCGGGCGTTTGACGAATTAAATAGTCAAACGCACCTAGGCTTGCTGTTGCGCCCGCCCCCATCGCAATAATAATTTGCTTAAATGGCGTAGTGGTTGCATCACCTGCAGCATAAACCCCTTGTAACGATGTTGCGCCTTTGGCATCAATGAGTATTTCACCAAATTGGCTCAGTTCAAGGTCGCTGTCTTTCAACCATTCGGTATTAGGTATTAAACCAATTTGTACAAATATACCGGCTAAGTTCAACTGTTTACTCTCGCCGCTAAGGCGGTCGGTATAACTTAACCCCGTTACTTTTTTGCCATCACCAAGTACTTCCGTGGTTTGGGCGTTTTTAATAATAGTGATGTTTTTTAAGCTATTAGCTTTACGAATAAGTACCTCATCGGCGCGTAACGTATCAGCAAATTCAAGCACAGTAACGTGTTCAACTATATTGGCTAAATCAATTGCCGCCTCAATACCTGAATTACCACCACCAATAACCGCAACCGGTTTACCTTTAAATAGAGGCCCATCACAGTGCGGGCAGTATGCAACGCCATGGCCTTTATACTGTTGCTCACCGGGTACATTCATTTCGCGCCAGCGTGCACCGGTTGCTAGTACGAGTGATTTTGCTCTTAATACAGCGCCATTTTCTAAAGTAATATCATACCCATTACTGCCTTTTTGCAGGTTTGCCGCGCGTTGGTTGTGCATAACATCAACATCGTATTCTTTAACGTGTTCTTCCAACTGAGCCACCATTTTTGGCCCTTGCGTTGCTTTAATTGAAATAAAATTTTCAATCGCTAATGTATCAGCAACTTGACCGCCAAATCGCTCTGCTACAACCCCAGTATTGAGCCCTTTACGTGCTGAATAAATAGCTGCAGAAGCACCAGCTGGCCCACCACCGACGACAAGTACATCAAACACCGACTTTTCATTGAGTGATGCTGCTTGGCGCTGTGCACCTTTGCTATCCACTTTATTTAAAATATCAGTGAGGCTCATGGCCCCTTGGCTAAAGGGTTCACCATTTAAATATACAGCGGGTACAGCCAGTATGTTTCTTTGCTCTACTTCATCTTGAAATAACGCCCCATCAATCATGGTGGCTTTAATATTACTATTTGTTGCTGCCATAGTATTAAGTGCCTGCACAACTTGCGGGCAGGTTTGGCAACTCAAGCTAATATACACTTCAAAATTAAGTGTTTGTTCAAGTGTTTGTATTTGTTCAATGTCATCTTTACTTGCTTTACTAGGGTGACCACCCGTATGTAATAGCGCTAACACTAAGCTAGTAAATTCGTGTCCCATAGGTACACCTGCAAAGGTAATATGGGTGTTTTTTTCTGGTGAATGCACCACCATAGAAGGCCTGCGGGCGCTAGTATCGGGATTATTTATTACACTAAACTTATCGCTTAGTGACGCTAAATCGTTTGCAAGACTTTCTACTTCTGTTGATTTTTTGCTGTCGTCCAAGGCGATAAGCAGCTCAACAGGCTGAGTCAGCGATTCAAAATGGCTTTTTAGTTGGTTCTTTATGTTGTTATCTAACATGGCTTAGCCCCTTAAGGAAAATTAAAACAGCAAGGTTCCCATGCCATCAGTGCATGTGCGAAATTTTAGAAACGTGTGATGGCGTGGGAGAGTGCCCAGTGAACCTATACAGGCTCACTGGGTTTAGAGTCATGTTCTACTCTAATTTTTTAGTTAGTGGTAAGGTTTAAATCTTACCAACTAGGTCTAGTGAAGGTGCTAATGTGTCTTCACCTGGCTGCCAAGATGCAGGACAAACTTCGCCATCGTGTGTTGCAATGTATTGCGCTGCTTGCACTTTACGAACTAACTCTTTAGCACTACGACCAATACCTAAATCATGCGTTTCAACAACTTTGATTTCGCCCTCTGGGTTCATTACAAATGTACCGCGAAGTGCTAAACCATCATCTTCAATCATTACACCAAAGTTACGTGTAATGCGTCCTGTTGGGTCGCCAATCATTGGGTAAGTAATTTTACCGATGGTGTCTGACGTGTCATGCCATGCTTTGTGCGTAAAGTGTGTATCAGTTGATACTGAATAAACTTCAACGCCCATTTCTTGTAACTGTGCGTAATGATCTGCAAGGTCACCTAATTCAGTTGGGCATACAAATGTGAAATCTGCAGGGTAAAAGAAAAAGATAGACCACTTACCTAATACGTCTTTTTCAGTGAGTTCTACAAAGTCACCATTGTGGTAAGCTGTTGCATTGAAAGGTTGTAATTTTGTGTTAATCAATGAAGTGCTCATAGTATTCCTCATTTATGTTTAGTGTATTTAAAAAGTTAACGCCTTGTGCGTTGGCTTGATTAATACAATAAGGCCATTGAGAAATTAAATAAAATTGATTGTTTAGATTAAAACAATCGATTTTTAAGATTGCAAATCCAAGGAGTGATCTACTGCTTACTTTTAAGCGTTAAAGCAGTTATAACTCAACTACCACTCATAGTCAGTTGCGCTATATAGATTTTAATAAGATTACGCTGCACATCCTTGCTACAATAACGTGGTTTACATTACACAACCTTCAAAGGCATTTCATTTATGGAAAAATTCGTCAATCACATTCAACTAGGCTATTTAGGCTTATTGCCATTTTTAGGCTGTGTGGGCTGGCCGCTCATGTTTGGCAGTAACAGTGTAAATTTAGAGTTTTTTAGTTTTTATAGCATTGCTATTTTAGCGTTTATGGCGGGTAATTTATGGCATGCAGGGCAACAAAGCTTTGCCGATGCAATTAAAGCTGTGCTGCCGGTCATTCCTATTCCGTTTTTATCATTTTTGCCAATTGAGTGGATGCTTGCGTGGTTAGGCGCGAGTTTTTGGTTGGTACTAATCTTCGAAAAAGCGTCGATTCATTGGCAGGGTTACCACAAAGATTATCAAAAAATGCGCTTTGTACTCACATCTGTGGTGTTTGTTTGTCATATTCTTATTATTGGTATGAGTATTTACCCTAAATAGTCTGCCATTACTTAACCATTGGTCTGTAATAGGGTAACATCCGCGCACTGTATTGAGAGGACACCCCATGATAGACCAATTACGCCAACAGCTTACTGACCTTGGTGAGAATTTTGTAGAAAAAAACGCTGCTTTCAAAATTAAAGTGATCCCGTTTTTTTGCGCTATTAGCATAAAAAAAGATCATAAAAGTGAGGGGCGTCTTTCTTTTTATTCAAATCAGCTCATTGAAATATTTATGGTGGTGTTGTTTGTTTTATTTGGCTTAGCCATTTACGACCCTCAAGCCGGTTTTACTCATGGCCCTATTCATATTGTGTTTGCTATTTTGATTACCTTTAACTTAATTCTTAAACAAGTTGCCATCGAAGGGTTAAAAACGCGTTTAGCTATGTATAGGTTACATCAACAGCTGATTAGTACACCGCATCCTGACACATCGCCTGTTACTAATAAAAACATATAATTTAATATGTACTTAAACCCAAATTGGAACATACTCACGGTAGGTGATGGCGACTTATCGTTTTCAAACGCGCTTTACAACCACATTAAACCGCAAAAGTTAGTTGCCTCAACCTATGATACAGCTGCAACTCTTACAGAAAAATACCCCGATAACGCGCTTGCTTCACTTAAAGCACATAAAATTGATGTGCTTAATGAATTTGATGTCACCAACACACAATGTTGGCAACAACTAGCCGAGCACCTAAACAGCTTTGATGTAGTGATTTTTCAATTTCCACTTATTCCTGCGTTTATTGGTCGCGACGCATTTGATAAAAATACACGTAATAACAGCATGAACGTGCTTAACCGTGCGTTACTGCATCAATTTATAAAATATGCCAATGAGTTTGCCTTGAACCCACAAGGCCCTGGGTTATGCTATATAACCTCAAAAGATGTTAAACCGTATCGTGAGTGGAATATTGAGGGGAGTTTAAATACCCATTTAAACGCGGCATACCAAGGACAAATGCCATTCGATATCAGTCGCTTTGATGGCTATAAAATTCGCAATGTCGACCGTGACAAACACGTCAAAGACACCAGCGGTATTACCTATGTATTTAGTGAAAAACCCTTACCTGAACTGGCTCATCTGTTAACTTTGCCTGCTTACTTAACAAATAATTACTGCTCGCTGTGTCGCGTAGGGCCGTTTTTAGCGGATGAAGATAAAAACAAACATTTTGCCGCTAAAAAGCACCTACAAATGGTCAAACTAGAGCAAGACTGGCAACAATGGTTAACGGCGTTTTATAAGTCAAGTTAATCACAGGTTGCGGCGAGCTTAATTAAATCAGCTGCTTTTTCTGCAATTGCTATTACCCCAGCATTGGTATTTCCGGTAATAATACTAGGCATTATAGAGGCGTCTACCACCCGTAAATTTTGCACACCGTGAACACGTAATTCGCTATCAACCACAGCCATATCGTCTTGGCCCATTTTGCAGGTTCCTACGGGGTGATATTCTGTATCGGCTGTTTGCCTAATAAACTCAATAAGCTGCGCATCATCGTTAATATCAAGCGGATACACCATATCTGCACGAATAATATCAAACGCTTTGCTTTGCATTATGCTTAATGTTTTTTTAAGCCCAAGTAGCATAACCTGTAAATCATCGGGGTGGCTTAAATAATTAGGATCAATGAGTGGCGCATTTACAGGGTTGGCATCCGCTAAACGAATAGTGCCGCGGCTTTTAGGGTGCATAATGCTGCTATGAATACTGTATCCATGACCATAATGCAGTTTACGGCTGTGATCGTCCACCAGTCCAATAACAAATTCAAGTTGCACATCGGGCACAATAGAATCTGTAAATAAGTTTACAAACGCATGCGACTCGGCAAAGTTACTGGTTAACTTTCCTTCACGTTTGGCAAACCAATCAACGCATCCTTTTGCAATATTAAACGCACCGCTGGCACTTATTCCAAATGTGCCTTGCGAATATTTTGCTTTGTATAATGGCACAACGGTTAAGTGATCGTGCAAATTACTGCCTACACCTTCTAATGGCGTTACAAGCTCAATGTTATGCTGCTTTAAATGATCTGCAGGCCCCACTCCCGATAACATTAAAAGTTGGGGGGAGTTAATCGCACCGGCACTTAAAATAACTTCTTTATGGGCATTTAGCACATAGCTTTTCTTATTAACTGCAACTGTTACACCAGTTGCAGATTTCCCGCAAAAATTAATTTTATTTACCTGCGCATCAGTGAGCACGGTTAAGTTTTTACGAGCTAAATTAGGTGTTAAGTACGCTTTTGCCGCACTGCAACGCTCCCCTTTATGTTGAGTGACCTGCGATAACCGCGCACCTAGCTGTTGCCGCGCATTAATATCGTCATTAAGGGCCACGCCTTGCTCTTGGCATGCTTTTAAAAACAGCTGATTAACCGGGCTTGGTAAACTTAGCTCTTGCACATGTAAGGGGCCATTTACACCATGATATGGGCTGTTGGTAAAGGTTTTGTTGTTTTCAGCTTTGATAAAATAAGGCAGCAAACTGGTATAATCCCAGCCGGTATTTCCCATAGCGGCCCAGTTGTCGTAGTCTTTTTTATTCCCTCTTATGTACACCATGGCATTGATTGAACTTGAACCACCAAGCACTTTACCTCTGGGCATAAATCCACAGCGGTTATTAAGCTCTTTTTGTGGCACCGTGTTGTAATGCCAGCTATTAATGCCATAAGGCACACTAGCTGCAACTCCCGCAGGCATTTGCACCATAGCACTTTGGTCACGGCTGCCGGCTTCAATTAAACACACACTCACATTTTTATTTTCAGATAATCGCGAGGCAACAACACAGCCGGCACTGCCTGCGCCAATCACAATGTAATCAAATGAGGTGGTATGCATAAAATATCTCCCATTAAAAAAACTACTTTGCATGGATTATCTACTAAAAACTTGATATTTTTAGACACCTCTTCACTAATGCAATTGTTATGAGCAGCCTAATTAAAGCCACTTCTTTAAAGGGAATTGATACATTAATTACCGAACTAGGTGGTGATACAGCAAACATTATGCGCCATTGCGCTATTGAGGTAACGTTAAACTCCCTTGAAACCCAAAGCTTAACTTATCGCCATTATGCCGAACTTTTAGAATACTGCGCTCATAGCTTAAACTGCCCAAGTTTTGGTCTTAAACTCGCTAGCAAACAAAGTTTTGATATTTTAGGGCATATCGCTATCGCCGCTAAAAGTGGAACTGATTTAGGTGAAGCGCTTACATGGGTAATTAAATACCTGCACTTACATACACCCGCACTTAATTTAACCACGCATACACTTGAAGATGACCAAAATATATTTTTATCATTCGAAATAAAACTCAAGCCATTACCTGTTATAAATCAAGTTATTGAATTAACAATTGCACTGGCGCTCGCTACCTTAAAAAAAGTGGGCCAAAATCAATGTAAACCCATTAAGGTATTTTTACCGCAAAAGATTGATGCAAATGTACGGGCTTATCATCAACACTTTGGCTGTAACGTTATTGAACACAGAAACAGCGCCGGTATTTTAATCGCCAAAAACGATTTATTATTGCCGCTTAATGTTTCTGATCAACACAAAGTACAAGCTGCATTAAACTTTTTAGCCGCTAATAATGCGCATACTCAGTCGTTACCTTCGCAAGTAAGTGCGCTTATTCGACCCATGCTGCCCCTTTTTCAATGCTCAAACCAAACGATAGCAACGGCACTTAATATGCATCCTCGCACCTTGCATCGAGAACTAAAAAAACATAACACCAGCTTTGTAAAACTAAAAGATGCCACTCGCCGCGCATTATGTGAACACTATTTAATGCAAAACCAATTTTCTATTTCACATATTTCCGAGCTGTTAGGTTATCAAGAACAAGCCACATTAAGTGCCAGTGTAAAACGCTGGTTTAACTGCTCTGCCCGCGCATTTAGAGCAAAATATTGTTAAACTGCAAAGCTGTGTAAAATACATAAAAAGGCTAAACATGAATTTTGTGATTGTAGGTACCAATTTTATTAGCGACACCCTACTCGATGCGGCAAGTACTCTGAGTAATTTTAATTTATACGGTGTGTGTTCTCGCGCAGAAAGTAGCGCTGAGCGATTTTTAGCTAATCACCCCACTCACTATCAAGCAAAAATATTTACCTCCATTGACGCTGTTTGCCAAGACGAGCTTGTAGATGCGGTGTATATTGCCGCACCAAATAGCCTGCATAAAGACTATGCTGTGCAATGTTTAGCTGCGGGCAAACACGTACTTGGCGAAAAACCCTCAGCAGCAAATAGTCATGAGCTTACTGCTATTTTAACGGCTGCTCAAAAACATCAACGTTTGTACATGGAAGCGATGATGACAACGCATTTACCTAACTTTGCTGTTTTAAAAAACGCATTAAAAAGAATTGGTACACCGCGTAAATTTATTGGCCAATTTAGCCAATACTCGTCTCGTTACGATAAGCTCAAAAACGGCGAGCGCCCTAATACCTTTTTACCTGAATTTGCAAATGGCGCATTAGTAGACTTGGGTATTTACCCACTTTATTTACTTATAGCACTGTGGGGCGCACCAAACAGTGTGCACGCCAGTGGCGTATTACTAGAAACCGGTGTTGATGGTGCCGGCGATGTACTTTTAAATTATGCAGATAAACAAGCGGTAATTAGTTATTCAAAAATATCGCAAGGCGAGAACATCACCGAAATACAAGGTGAGTTAGGCCGTATTCGTATTGAAGCTGTATCGCAACTTAAAAAAGTGGAATTCATCGCTAATAATGGCCAAAAAGAAACAATAAGTACAGATTTTGATAAGCATTTTATGAAGTATGAAGTGGCGCACTTTATTGAAATGATTGAGCAAAATGCATTAGAGTCACATATTAACAACCACCAGCTTTCACGCGATGTGATGACGGTACTCGATACCGCCCGCGCACAATTAGGCGTTATATACCCTGCAGATAGTAAAGCTAAACTATAAATTTTTACTCAATCAGTCAGCCCTCATTACCCGCCACCTCAATCTTAAAAAAGAGTAACGCTTATTTTTCATTCAGCCCAGTGATAGCCTCTCATCACTGGGGACTCCATGTAAAACGTTAATTTACATTTACCTGCGTAGGTAAAAGCAGGTAATATGCGCCGCAATTAAATGGCAATATTTAAGGACGACCATGCAAAAATCAACCAAAGAGCTATTACTGGCTATTTTATGCATATTGCTTGCAATGATCACTATTCAGTCTGGGGCTTCACTGGCTAAGCAGCTTTTCCCTATTGTTGGCCCTGAGGGCACAACGGCCTTACGTTTAGGTTTTTCTGCCGCTATTCTTTGTTTGATTTTTAAACCTTGGAGACACTTTCCGGTTGCAAGCCAGCGTTTACCCATCTTAATTTATGGTTTGAGCCTAGGCGGCATGAACATTCTATTTTATTACGCCATTGAACGTATTCCACTGGGTATTGGTGTTGCGCTTGAATTTACCGGGCCACTTGCCGTTGCGTTATTTTCATCAAGACGAAAGCGTGATTTATTTTGGGTTGCTTGCGCAATTACCGGAATATTATTACTGTTACCCGATATGAAAGGCCAAGAAAGTTTAGATCCAATTGGCGTGATTTTAGCTCTAGCAGCGGGTGCGTGTTGGGCAGGTTATATTTTATTTGGTAAAAAAACCGGCAGCCAAAGCTCTGGTGGCGCAACAGTAGCGATGGGCATGACCATTTCAGCTATTGTGCTTGTACCTTATGGTGGCATATCACAAAGTGCTGCATTTACTTGGGATATTATTCCGTTAGGTATTGCCATTGCGGTACTCTCTAGTGCCCTACCTTATACTTTAGAAATGATCACGCTGCGTAATATGTCGCCGCAAGGGTTTAGCATTATGATGAGCCTTGAACCCGCTATTGCAGCACTCGCTGGCTTAGTTATTTTAGGTGAACTACTTAGCATTTGGCAGTGGCTTGCTATTTTATTAGTTATTATTGCCTCGGTTGGCAGCTCAACGTCAAACAGTAAAAAGCAGCCCGCTGCTTAATATTTAATTAAATATTAAGCTACCGAGACACACAAAACCCACGCTATTTGCTTGGGTTTTGTAGTTAAGTCATTCACTATTTTATAGGGGATGGCTTGCCATGTGGGCTTGAGCGCAAATATTGCTTTGGTGCCTGCACTTGCGCGCCCAACTCGGCCGCAGCATGCCAAGGCCAATGTGGGTTATATAAAATCCCCCGCGCTAAAGCGACACCATCAGCACGTTCATCACTAATAATACTTTCAGCTTGCTGCGCCTCGGTAATTAAACCCACTGCTATCACTGGCATATTCACAACCTGTTTAATGGCGGTTGCAAACGGCACCTGAAAATTCTTAGCAACAGGTATATCTTGCTCAGGGCTTAAACCCGCAGTGCTTACATGAATAAAGTCACACCCTAACGCGTCAAGCGCTTTTGCCAGTTCAATTGATTGCGGTAAATCCCAACCACCATCTACCCAATCGGTTGCTGAAATACGTACACCCACCGCTTTATTGCTTGGAAATGCCGTTCTTACAGCTTTAAATACGTCGAGTAATAATCGCATTCTATTTTCTAGGCTACCACCGTATTGATCATCACGTTTGTTTGCCAGCGGCGATAAAAACTGGTGTAGCAAATAACCGTGCGCGCCATGTATTTCAATTAAATCAAGGCCCAACTCGTCAGCGCGCTTTGCCGCATTAACAAAGTCACTTATGAGCGAATCTATATCATCTTGGTTCATCGCTTTGGGAATGGGGCTGTTTTCATCATAGGCAATGGCTGATGGTGCAACCGTTTGCCAACCATTGAGGTGATCGGGCATAAGTACCCCACCGCCATCCCATGGTTTATCGGTTGAAGCTTTACGACCTGCATGGGCTAATTGAATACCAATAGGCATTGGGCTGTATTGTCTTACAGCCGTTAAACTTTTTGCTAATGCAGCTTGGGTTGTATCATCCCATAATCCTAAATCGGCGTAACTAATTCGCCCTTCGGGGTTAACGGCCGTCGCTTCTAAAATAAGTAAACCCGCTCCACTTAAACTCAATTGCCCTAAATGAATGGTATGCCAGTCACTTGCAGCGCCATTGTTGGCCGAGTACTGGCACATGGGTGCAATAATAATTCGATTATCTAGGCTTAACTTACCAAGTGACAATGGTGAAAACAGCTTTGACATTATAAATCCTCATATAACTAACTCACAGCCACAACTAAATTGTGCTGTTGGTGTTATCAATAATTAAACGTGTATTTATAAAGGTTATGGGGGGGAATATTCATTTTTATAGTGTTTATAAAAATATAAGTAATGACGTTTTAAACTATTCATTATCCAGTTTTTATCTCTATTAAGCACAATTAATATTTTGGTTGATTTTAAAGCAACGCCTTTGTTTATTTAATATACAGCGCGAAACACTTAAACTCGCCCCTATATTTTTATTCTAAAAAAGTGAATTAAAATTCATATTTTTATTTCCATCACTAAAACACCCTGATACTATTACCGCTCATTTATAAACACATTTTATTGAACTAGGATCACTTTTTATGTTTAAACCAAGCCTGTTAACCTTGGCTGTATCAAGCGCACTGAGCGGTGTATTATTTAGCAGTAATGCAGTGGCTCAAGAGCAAGTTATTGAAAAGAACAAATCGCTTGAAGTTATTGAGGTTACAGCAACGCGCCGAAGTGGCTCAATTCAAGCTGCGCCTCTTAACATTACAGCGCTCGATGCTGATGTAATGAAAGATCAAAACATCAGTGAGCTGGCCGATGTAGCACGTTGGGTACCTGGCTTAACAATTACAGATCAAGGTGGCCGTGCCGGTTCACCTATTATAGTCCGTGGTTTAAATACTAATTCATCAGGGCCTTCATCAGATGGTGGCACTGTTGCCACTTATATTAATGAAATTCCTGTCTCAGTTGATATGCGTCTTGTTGATGTAGAGCGTGTGGAAGTGCTTATTGGGCCGCAAGGCACATTATATGGGGCTGGCACATTGGGTGGCGCTATTCGCTATATGCTTAAAGAACCAGAGCTTGATTTCACCTCAGGTGAAGTATTTGGTGATGTTTTTCAAACTCAAGAAAGTGATTCAATCGGTGGTGAAGCGGGCTTTATCTTCAATTTACCATTAATTGAAGACAAACTTGCTGTTCGTACCAGCTTAAATATTTATGAAGACCCAGGGTTTATTGACTACGCCTACACCGTTCGTGAACCAGGTGTTTCGATTACCGACCCTGATTGGACAAACCTTGATGCAGTAAACAGCAATCTTAAAAATGTAAAAGACGCCAACGGTGAAACAACCACAACTGGGCGTATTTCATTGCGTTACAAAGTAAATGAGTCATTTGAAGGTACATTAAACTACTTCTATCAAAAGCAAGATACTGAGGGTCGTTCTATTGTTCATCACAACAGCCTTAATGCTAACAATGGCTTAAGTGATCGCATTGGCAAATACGAGTCAGCGTACCGTTATGAAGAGCCACGGATAAAAGAAGACCAATTACTGAGCCTTGAACTTAAAGCCGACTTAGGTTTTGCCGAGCTAGTATCAGCCACCGGTATTTCACAATTTGACGCCGATGGGCAACGTGACCAAACTGATCTTTTAATTCGCTTAGACTATGGCTACGAAGAGTTTCCCTCGTTTTCAGCCTATACCCGTGAAATTGACGAAAAAGACACGTTTACCCAAGAACTGCGTTTAGTCTCACAAAGCGATAGCGATTTAAGCTGGATTGTTGGTGGTTTTTACAACAAAACCGATACGGACGCATCAAGCAGAGAGTTTACGCCAGGCTTTGATCAGTTCGCGATTGATAATTTCGATGGCGCACAGCTAAGACCAGACTCTTTAGAATATTTAGAAATTACTGGCAGCAAAGTCACTGAGTCTGCACTTTTTGGTGAAGTGGGTTACCAGGTAACCGATAAACTCGACATTACCATTGGCGCGCGTTTTTACGAATACGACGTAGAATCAAAAGCGGCTTTTGACTTCCCATTAGCAAATACCTTGTATGAAGGTGCTGCACCTGATGCAATTTCAGTTAACTTTGAAGAGAACGAAGCCGGTGACAACGGTAATCTGTTCAAATTTAATGCTAAATACCAATTTACAGATTCAGTAATGGCGTATGCAACTATTAGCGAAGGATTTAGAATTGGTGGCTCAAATGGCTTAGTGCCTTGCCCAACACCTCTACCTGAGGATCAACAAACAGGCTGTGGTACACCTGATGAAATGTTGTATGAGGCAGATACAACCACCAACTATGAGCTAGGTTTTAAAAGTACCTGGATGAGAAGCCAATTACACTTTAATGCTGCGCTATTCAATGTAGATTGGGATAACGCACAAATTGCCGGTGCAACAACAGTAGGCCAATTACCTTACTTATCAAATGCTGGTAGCGCAAATGCGAAAGGGATTGAAATTGCCACGCGTGCAATTTTATCAGACTCATTTACAGCCTATGCAACTTATGCCTATACAAAAGCAGAACTAACCTCAGACGCTCCGTATTTATTTAATGCCGATGGCACTGATGGCGCAAAAGATGGCGACCGTTTACCGGGCTCACCTGAGCACCAGTTCTCTATGGGTATTAACTACCAAACAGAAGTTTTAAATGATAAAACCCTTGATATTAACTATGGTTTAACCGCACAAAGTGATGTAATTTCAAAAGTAGGACTACGTGACAACGGTGAAGCACTCCCAGGTTATAGCTTAAGTAATATTTCAGCTAAATTAACCGCCGATGCGTGGTCGACTACTTTATATGTAGATAACCTATTTAATAAATATGCGGTTACTTCTGTTCGTCGTTCAGATGCGGATATTACAACAGCCAATGGCGCAGACATACAACGTAACTATGGTTACTTTATTAATCGCCCGCTTACTGTTGGCATTAAATTTAACTATAAGTTTGAAATGTAATTAAACGAAAAGTTTAAGTACAATAAAAAGGCTCAAATTAATTTGAGCCTTTTTATTTTGTAAGTACATTATTTATAAGAGTATTCATGCAGCCAAACTTAAAGCAACTACACCAAAGCGCTATAAACAACTTAAACCAAGGCAACATTCAGCAAGCGCATAAAGCACTGGTTGAGCTAGTGACACTGCAGCCTGACTTTGCTGATGGCTACTTTTTGCTCGCTATGGTTAATTTACAGGTTGGTCAAATTTATAAAGCGATAAAGCTAATTGAAAAAGCATTAAGCTTTACTAAGTCTATTGAATATACAGCGCAACTTGCCAAGTGTTACGCCCTTACCGGCGATTTACAAAAAGCGAAAAGCACCGCCCTCGGCGTTAAGCCTGAACATATTAGTAAAGCACTTGATGCCGATACATTAGGCGTGGCGCTCACCCAAGCGGGTTTACATCAGCATGCGGCTGATTACTTTATATTCGCATTAAGTTTAGCTGAGGCGAGTAATACTCGTCAGCCGCAGTTTTATTATAACTATGGGGTATGTGCTAAATTTTTAGGCCAGTTTGATAAAGCACAACACGCGTTTGAAAATGCCATTGCACTGAATCCGCTTCATCATCAAAGTCATTTTGCTTTAGCTGATTTAACTAAAGTCACTGAGCAAAATAACCACATAGCGCGACTAAAAAACGCATTTGAACAGGTCAATCATCCCGACGCTAAACTGCATATAGGTCATGCGCTCGCAAAAGAATATCAAGACCTAGGCGAGTTTTCAGCAGCCTTTACCGCGTTACAACAAGGTAAAACAGCAAAACTCGCTAATAAGACGTTTGATAATCAAGCGTCTGAGGCATTATCTGCACATATTAAACAGCTCAGTGATAAATACAAAAACCAAAAAACAGCTGGCAACCAAAGCAGTGAGCCAATTTTTGTATTAGGCATGCCGCGCTCTGGCACCACATTAGTTGAGCGCATTTTATCAAGCCATAGCGACGTACAATCAGCGGGCGAACTGCAAGACTTTGGCCTAAGTGTAAAAAAACTTAGCCAAACGCACACGCCTCAAGTACTCGATACAGACACCTTAAACCAAGCTTACCAGCTTGATTTTGCAAAACTTGGCAGCACTTACCTTGAAGCAACCCGTGTTGTAACCGGCAGCCATAAACACTTTATTGATAAACTACCGTTTAACTTTTTTTATATCGATTTAATTACCAAAGCACTGCCAAACGCCAAAATAATTTGCCTACTTCGCGACCCCATGGACACCTGCATTGGTAACTATCGTCAGCTATTTACCATTAACAACCCCTATTATGCTTACTCGTTAGACTTACTCGACACCGCTAAATTTTACAGCCGCTTTTATAAACTGATGCAGCACTTCAGCGCCCTGCACAGCAATATTAAACTAGTAAAATACGAAGAACTTGTAGCCGCACCAGAGCAAAAGATAAAAGAGTTAGTGAGCTATTGCGACTTAGACTGGCAACCACAGTGCCTTGATTTTCATTTAAACACCGCACCGGTTTCAACCGCCAGCAAAATGCAAGTGCGCCAACCGCTTAACAACAAAGCCATAGGCCGCTGGAAAAAGTTTAAACCCCATACAGATGAAGCGCAGGCTTATTTAGTTAAGGAAGGAGTTTTAGGTTTAATTAAATAACAAAAAATATTACGTGGACGGATAGTTCAGTTTGATTAATTTTAAAGTTAGCGGATGGATATAAATTTTTAGCCTCAATGTATTAAAGGTTTTTTCTCTGTTAACTGACCCTCTTTCAGTTAAGGAAAACCCCAACGCTACCATAAAAAGCTAATAAAAAGTAATACGCCAATTACTACAGCAACTATAAATAAGTATTTACCAAGCTTAGCATTATGTTTAAGAGATTCTTGGTGTTTAGCCTTAAGCATAAGTAATTGTGCTTCGTTTAAATCGGAACAATGCGTACATTTATCCAAGAACTCAGAATAATGCAGTTCACACCTATCACATCGCTTTTGTTTAGGTTGCTTAGATCTCCATGATATGCTCATATCTAGAGACATTATAACCTCCACTCAAGAGTACCAGCGTACTCAACCTTAACCAACCTACCATTTAATAACGCAGGCTTAAATCGCCATAGTTTTAAAGCCCGTAAACCTTCCTTTTCAAATACACCTTTTGGGGCAGATTCAATTACTTCAACTCTTTCTAACGCTCCAACTTCATTCACTATTGCTTTGAATTTTAAGTAGCCCTCTACGCTATTTTTAGCTGCATCTTCAGGATATTTTGGTTCAATCTTCACAACCCATTTAGCAGGTGAATCTGTTTGTGCATTGATATACACAATACTTGAATTTGCCGCTTCATCAGTACTATTACAACCAACCAGTAAAAGGACTAAAATTATAGTTATGTACTTCAAAGACTACTCCTAAAAATATAGCTCAGTTAAATGTACAACTAGTGGTTAAGTTTACTAAGGTGTCCAGCATCAAGAAGCAAGACCAACCATTATGTATCCGATAATTTATGGCCTTGTTATATGTACTATTGCATTAACAAATCAGATAAAAACTTTATACTATTTATTTCAACTTTACCGTCAGATGACTGCAAACCTAATTGAATATGAGCTAATCCTGTATCAAAGGTTACAGGTACCTGATAAACAGCATATGTAACACTTGAGCTACCAACTGGAGATAACGTTTTCCAATTTTGCAACTCTGCTTTACCGACTGATTGCAATACACCTAATTTAGCAACCTTTTTTACGTACAACTCCCATTGCTCTGAAGTTGCATTAGTGTAACCTTGCTCAGACATTAGCTCTTTAAAAGGACTCACTTCCCACGTTGTTAACTTAGGGATTGCCTTTACAATAAAAGGCTCAAAGACGGCCTCTTTATCAACAGTATTTATGGATGCAACAACTCCAATACCAATGAAAAATATAACAACACTTAAAATTCCAAAACCTAGATATTTGAAGAGTTTCTTCACCATAACTCCTTGTACATACAACCGCTTTATCAGTTAACACATTCCTGCGTGAAAATGCCCTTATTTTATTAACTTATATTAATAACAAATAGTGTAAGTTATTACCAGCTATAAATTTTATGCTTAATGTAGGTTATTTCGCTATGTAAAAAAGGGAGGGTTTCTTTTTATTCTTACTAAGTTAAAAACGACTCACCTGAATGATCGTTCATCGCTCTTTGCCAAAGTATGCCTGTGTGCTATGAGAGGACATTGAGCACCATAGTCACTTGTTAGCATTAAAACTCTGATACTTATTCCGTGCGATAAAGAACCATACAGAAAAGCAGCCTGCGCATAAGTACCCGAAAAAAATCAAAAATGTAGCACTATTGATTTTTATACCTGTTGATATCGAGGCAACTAATAAGAGATTAGCTGTAAGCCCTGAGAATAGAATACCAACAAGTACATCATTAACGGGCTTTAAGTTTGACGCTGCTATAGAAACACCCAAAAAAGCAATTAAAAACCAATAATGGTTTTCATAAAATTCACCCTGAGATATCAGAATAAAGATCGCCACAACGGTATAAATTAAAAAATTAAGTAGCGATGTTATTTTCAATAGACTATCCAAGTTGACTCCTTAATGCTAACGCCCGCCTAACACGCAATGTGTTGGCATGGGTTTTTGCGTTGTTTGCCAAAACCATGACAACTTAACATTGTCGGAGTTTAGGCGCTTGTTATGTTTGAAATTAACTCAAACGACTGATTAGTTTTGCTGCCCAGTTATCCAGAAGTTTGGCTGGCGCAAAAGATAAAAACAAACCCGCTATCGGAAATAAAGCATTAAAAATGGCGGCTATAATTTTATCTGTTTGATCTTTTGTTGGAACACCATTAATTTCTATTACAGCATTTGGATCTAGCGCAGATTGAACAAAAACGAACACCAAAATACTACCAACAAGAATCAATGTACCGCCTGCAATACGGCTCAATCCAACTACAACATCAACTTTTTTCTTTAAATCTGCATCCATATCTGACTCAAACATAACATTTAAGTATTTATGCGACACGCAGTTTGTGTTGTAGTGTCGCTTGTTGGACTGAGGCGCTACCTGCTCGGTGTGTCAGAGTTGGTGTTGTTTATGCTATGGGAATTTGCTTTTTAGAGGCTCTAGCTAAATCAGCTAATTTAATAAGCTTACCTATTATAATTTAAGCTTTCCCTGCATTGCTCAGCGTTTATTATCTATTCATTAAACCGAATGTTTAACCGTTAAGCAAGGATATTTTTCGCTCGCATAGTCGCTATTAGCCTGAGCAATTAAGCAGGTTAACTCACTGATTTGATGCAGCAAGCAAAGCTGCTAACTCGTTCGCGTTATTTTATTTGTCACCACAGATAAATTATTCATCATACCTGTAAATGGCAAGATACCAATTAACAGTGAGGCTATGGATAAGTCAAAGTTGATGTAATGCGTGACCGCTTTCGACTGTCCGCTTATCGCTCTTACTTGCCTTCTAAGTTTTGATCTAATAGTTAAAACTATATAAAACTCAGCACGTATAAAGATTATTGCTCATCGGCGTCGCGAATGCGTTCTTTACGCTCTTGCTCTTCATCAAAGGCGGCTTGAATTTCGTCAAGTACTGAGTCTACATCTGCAGCTTCGTTGTCGTCTTCAAATTCGCCACTGAGTTTTGAGTGCGGGGTTAAGTTAGCATCTGCAAACAATGCCCACATTTCTTTGGCGTATTGCGTGTGTAATAACGCCGGTGCAAATTGGCCATAATAACGGCGCATATTATTAACGTCGCGGGCAAACATGGCTTCGGCGCTATTATTAGCAGAGGCGTTAACCGCTTGGGGTAAATCAATAATTACTGGGCCGTTGCCATCTACAAGTACGTTAAACTCCGATAAGTCACCGTGAATAATCCCTGCGCACAGCATGAGCTTGATGTAATGCATCATTAATGTATGCTGCTCAATGGCTTGTTGCTCGGTTAAATCAACCGCGCCAAGTTGTGGTGCAACATCGCCCTCATCATCGCTTACAAGTTCCATTAGCAATACACCGTCAATGCAGCCGTAAGTTTGCGGTACCCGAACACCTGCTGAGGATAAACGCGAGAGTGCGTCAACCTCGGCATTTTGCCAAATTTCTTCTTCTAATTGACGGCCATAGCTGGAACGTTTACCCATAGCACGGGCTTGGCGGCCACCACGTACTTTTCGTCCTTCTTGGTACTGTGCAGCTTTTTTAAAACTGCGCTTACTGGCCTCTTTGTATACTTTAGCGCAGCGAATTTCATCGCCACAGGCCACCACAAATACATCGGCCTCTTTACCGCTCATTAACCGGCTGATCACTTCATCAATAAAACCATCATCAACTAATGGCTGTAAGCGTTTAGGTATTTTCAAACGACACCTACTAAAAATACAGGGTTGGCTTTTTGTTTTGCTATGTGGTTCAAACGAGGCATACCTTTGGGGATTGAAGAAAGTTATAAATTATTAGTAAACTTTAAAGTTACATTTAATGACTAAATACGCTGCTAGAATAAGCGACTACACAGAAAAAGCCAACCGCCTTTTGTGCTTTTTAAACATTATTGAACAAGAGCCTAGATAAAACCAAAAAACGAGTACGGTTTAGCGTACTCGTTTACTTTGTATTATTAAAAAGTGTTTAGAACTGCCACACCAAAGACGCCCAATAACGGCGGCCATCTTCAACATAACCATACTCTTGCTCTGTGATCTCTTTATCAAGCAAGTTGTAAATTCCAGCACCGAGTTTAACGCTGTCACTTAGCTGATAATTAGCACCTAAATTGGCAATGGTATAATCAGGAGCAATTAAACTGCTTTGTGAAGGCCCTGTCGTTGGCTGGCTTTCTTCTCCACGATATTGCACGCGTAACCATCCGCCTAACTTATCTGTTGGACGCCAATTTAAAGACGTTTGTAAACTATGTTTTGGTAGCTGATTAAGTGGGCTCCCCTTATATTCACCGGTTTTTTGCTCTGAGTCGGTGTAGGTATAACTGGCACTCACATCAATTTCAGTTGAAATATCGTAATCTACTGATAGCTCAATACCTTGGGTTATTGCTTCATCCACATTAATGTACGTAGTTGGCATGGAGCCGAACTGATTTGGGCCATCTGTGCACTGCGTTAATGGGCATGCTATACGAGTTATTTTGTCATCAAATTCATTATAAAAAACGGTTGTCGATATGCTTAAATCGCGTCCAGAATCATAGTAAACACCCATTTCATAGTTAACTGACTGCTCAGGCTTTAAGTCAGGGTTACCATAAATATTACCGCCACGACTCACTTGTCCCCATTGAGCAGTAGATTGGCGAATATTTGGCGCACGGAAACCGGTTGATATGCCGCCTTTGATGGTGATCGCTTTAGATGCGCTATAAACACCATACAAACGTGGGCTCCAATGACCGGCAAAATTGCCATCATGATCGTAACGTAGGCCTGCGGTGAGCTTAAAGTCATCCGTTGCTGCCCATTCGTTTTCACCAAAAACAGACCATTGTTCGTTTTCTACATGGGTTAAGTCGCTAATTTTATTGCTTGTATAATCATCCAATGACTCTTTTAGATAGGTCGCACCAAACGTAGAGTTATGCTCACTAAATAGCGGTAAACTCCATGTCGTTTGAATGTCGGTATTTTCGACAAACATTTCACGTGAGTTATTATCAAACTTATCGTATTTAATGTAACTACGCGACGATCCAAACTCATAAAAACCATTGTGTGACATAGAGTATGTTTGTTGCTCATACTCAGTAGTTGCTGATTCAGGGCAGCCACGTCGACCACAGCTTTCTCCTGGAGCAAGCTCGGCAACTGTTTTGCCGAGGGTTTCATCTAATGTTTGTTTTGCCGAGCCAAGTTCAAACATTAATTCGTGACTATCATTAGGTGTTAATGTGAACTTAGCTTTTACATTACTTTGTTCTTTGCCTCGAAATCCTGCAGTAAAATCATCTTCATTTCGCTTTGAAAATTGACCGTATAATTGCACGCCCAATAGATCTGGAATAATGCCACCAGAAGTGAAAAAGCTGGCTTGGTTTATATCACCTGACTGGCTTTGCTCTTGAATGGTGCTGTCTAAACGCAGTTCTCCATACCACTGCTCTGGCGCTTTACGGGTAATAATATTGATCACACCACCAATAGCATCAGAGCCATACAACGACGACATAGGGCCACGTATTACTTCAATACGTTCAATTGCTGAAATTGGCGGCGTCCAAGCACCCTCTACGCCCGGGCCATCACTATTTGGTCGTGTTTCTCTTGAACTTTGGCGTTGTCCATCAATTAAAATAAGCGTGTATTGGCTTGCCATACCACGCAAGCTAATATCTTTTCTGTCACCTCCGCCAGTCACTATTACACCCGGGATATCAGCCATTGCGTCGGTTAAGTCACGATAAAAGCGTTTTTCTAGCTGCGCTCTGTCGATAACACTAATACTTGCAGGTGCCTCTTTGAGCATTTGTTCGTAACCAGAAGCAGTGACAACCATTACTTCCATATCTTGTTTTTTTTCATCAGCAAAAGCAGGGTTAGCAATTGCAAAAGTACTTAAAATAAATGCAGTTACCGGCCTTAACTTACAACTTACCGTGTTCATGATATTTCTCCGTGACATTTAGCATGTAAATGATAATAATTAGCGTTTGCGATAATAGTGAGAAGTTCCCTTTCTCACAACGCTATTTTTATTAAAGCTAATTTAAGTAAGGCTTAACGGTATGAGTGATAAGTTAACTAAAACCCTGAATATATTTGTTCGCACAGTACAAACGGGAAGTATGAGCAAAGCTGCCGCAGACCTTTTAATGACAACCTCTGCAATTAGTCAGCAAATAAAACAAATAGAGCAAGATGTAGGTTTGAGTTTATTTAATCGCAGCCCTCGGGAATTAACGCTTACCGAGGCGGGTGAGCTGTATTATCAAAGTTGCTTACAAATGCTTGCCGTTGCAACAGCTACTTCAGAACAATTACAGCATTTACAAAACTGTCCGAGTGGGCAATTAAAACTAGCCGCCCCTGTTGGTTTTGGTGGTGGGTTATTAAGCGAGCCTGTAAAGCATTTAATTAGCCAATTTAGTGATATAGATGTGCACTTAACGCTTTCTGACGAGCCGATTGATATGATCAGAACAGGTATAGATTTAGTGCTGGCAATTGGTCCTCTCGAAGACTCAAACTTAATTGCACGCCAACTCGCTAGTTGGCCATTAATACTGTGTGTTCATAAAAATCATGCACTAGCACAGCAACCAAAAATCACACTGGATGACCTAAAAGCGCATAACCGCATTGCACATATAGCTGTTGATCCGGCGCTTACGCACCTTACCCGCGGTGAAAGCACAACACTACCAAAAGCGCGTATTGCCATTAATAATATGCAAACTGTGATTCAATTTGTTCTCGACGAGTTAGGCTATGCTATTTTGCCAGAGCCTGAAGTACGTAATTTTTTAGCTACAGGAGAACTTTTAGAAATATGCACGGATTGGCAGCTTCCCCATTACGATGTATTTGCTCTAACGCCTGCACGCGACACGTTAGCAGCAAAGACAAAAGCTGCAATTAAAGCACTTAACGCATCATTTTCAGCTATTTAAATAACCTAAGTTCAGTTTAAGGCTTGTTTATAGTTAACTAATTGCAAGCCAAACTCCTACCTGCATCATTTAAATCCCCGCAATACGATTCAGTCAATTAATATTATTGTCTTTGGTTAAAGTTTATTCTAGCAGTTTTTCTGTTATGTAAACGCAAAGCTAGCATATAGCTAAGCGCTCATTCAGTAAGACTGCATTATTATTAATACTTTATAGAACATTAATAAACACAGGATTATTACACAGGAGTATATATTACATGGCAACCACACCTAAAAAGTCACATGAGGTTAGTAATGCGCAATCGGCCTTATTAAACCCAGAGCACAGCATTCAAGTAAGAGGCGCACGTGTTCATAACTTAAAAAATGTGGATGTAAACTTGCCTCGTAATTCACTTGTGGTGTTTACCGGTATATCGGGCTCGGGTAAATCATCGCTCGCCTTTGGAACATTATTTGCCGAATCGCAACATCGTTATCTTGACTCGGTTTCACCTTATGCACGCAGATTAATTGATCAGGTAGACGAGCCTGATGTAGATTCGATCGAAGGACTGCCACCAACGGTAGCATTACAACAACAGCGTGGTGCACCCTCGGTACGTTCATCGGTGGGTAGTGTAACCACTATATCTAACGCGCTGCGAATGCTTTACTCACGCGCAGGCGAATACCCCAAAGGGCAAGGCATACTGTACGCCGATGCGTTTTCGCCCAATACGCCTCAAGGCGCCTGCCCAGAGTGCCATGGTATTGGCCGCGTTTTTAACGTAACCGAAGAGCTGTTAGTGCCCGACCCGACTAAATCAATTAAAGAGCGCGCCATTGCAGCATGGCCGCCGGCTTGGCAAGGTAAAAACCTAAGCCGTATACTTACCTCTTTAGGCTACGATATTAATAAACCGTGGAATACCCTGCCTAAAAAAGCCCGTGATTGGATTTTATTTACCGACGAAACACCTACAGTGCCCGTGTTTCCTGAGTACACACTTGAGCAAACACAAGCGGCAATTAAAAATGAAGAAAGCCCTAGCTACATGGGTACATTTACAAGTGCTAAACGTTTTGTTTTACAGTCGTTTACGAGCACTCAAAGCCCACGTACTAAAAAGCGCGTATCGCAGTATATGCAAATATCACAGTGCCCGCAGTGCGAAGGAAAAAAACTCAAAAAAGAGTCGTTATCGGTTAAAGTAGCTGGTCTTGATATAGGCGAAATTTCGCAGCTAACACTCAATGAGCTGGCAGATAAGCTAAGGTTTGCTGCTAATAATCCCGCTAAAAGTAACGCTGCAAACCCCGAAAAAGCCATAGTTGCAAAGCGTATAGCAGGCGACATTCTTAAACGCGTTGAAGCACTCACCAAACTTGGTTTAGGGTATTTATCGCTTGAGCGTACTACCCCATCGTTATCGCCTGGTGAATTACAACGCTTAAGGCTTGCAACGCAAATTCGATCAAAATTATTTGGTGTAGTGTATGTGTTAGATGAACCCTCAGCAGGTTTACACCCTGCCGATACACAAGCCTTATTAGCCGCACTAGATGAGCTAATTGCCGCTGGTAACTCAGTGTTTGTGGTTGAGCACGACGTAAGTGTTATTCGCCATGCCGATTGGGTAGTTGATGTAGGACCAAATGCGGGCTCCCGTGGCGGTAATATTGTTTATAGCGGCCCTGTTGCAGGCTTAAAGCAAATTTGTAACTCACACACGAGCCAGTATTTATTTAAAAATGACGAATCTCAGCAAGCTCAAATACAAAGTAAACAACGCCCAGCAAAAGCATGGCTAACGCTTAAAAATGTTGAGCGTAATAACTTACAAAAACTTAATGTAGAATTTCCGCTTGGGGTTATTACAAGTGTTACAGGGGTATCAGGCTCAGGTAAATCAAGCTTAGTAAGCCAAGCGCTTGTTGAATTGGTTTATGATGCACTAGGGCAAAAATCGCAGCCACAAATACCTACAGATGAAGCCGAGCTACTCGAGCAAGAGCTCGATATAACAACTGGCGGGCAAATAACTCACGGCATTGAACACATAAAGCGCTTGGTAACGGTTGATCAAAAAGCCATTGGCCGCACACCTCGTTCAAACCTTGCAACTTACACGGGCTTATTTGATCACGTACGTAAACTGTTTGCCAATACCAAAGAGGCAAAAGCGCGTAAGTACGATGCCGGTCGCTTTTCGTTTAACGTTAAAAAGGGTCGATGCGAAAATTGCGAAGGCGTAGGCTTTGTAAGCGTGGAGCTGTTATTTTTGCCTAGCGTGTATTCGCCTTGTCCTGTATGTAACGCCAAGCGTTACAACCAAAAAACACTCGACATTACCTATAAAGATAAAACTATTGCCGATGTGCTTAATTTAACCGTTGAATCAGCGCATACATTTTTTGCCGACGAACCTATTATTTTGCGCGCGCTAAATGCGCTGCTACAAGTAGGTCTTGGCTATTTACGTTTAGGCCAACCTGCTACTGAGCTTTCAGGTGGCGAAGCCCAGCGTATAAAACTGGCCACTGAACTACAGCGTGCTCAGCGCGGCGATACGCTTTATGTTTTAGATGAACCAACCACTGGTCTACATCCTAAAGATGTGGCCATGTTAATGACGCAGTTAAATGGCTTAGTTGATGCTGGCAATACCGTTATTATGGTCGAGCACGATATGCAAGTGGCCAGCAACAGTGATTGGGTTATTGATATTGGCCCAGGAGCCGGCGACGAAGGCGGCTTAATTGTTGCTCAAGGTAAACCAGAAGATGTGGCTCAATCTAAGCATAGCCGCACGGCAACGTTTTTAAAAAGCGCACTTTAGCTTTTTAAAAACCGCTCTAATTTAGGTTTTACGGTAACCGACATAACAAGCATTAATGTTAAACCAATGGGTAGCGCGGCTAATAGCCCCTCTACCCACGCGGTATAAAATAAGGCATATTGGCAAAACCTATATTGTTAGTGGCAGTTACAAACGCCATTAGCGACTCCATGGTAAGCGCCATAAAAACACTAATCACTAAATTGCGTTTTAGCTCACTTGCTTTTGGTAATAATTTAACCACCAAGGTATTCATAAGGGCTGTCATTGCTAACCCCACAGGGGCCATAACCAACACAGCACTTAAAAACGAGGTAAACCAATCCATATAAAGATGCTCAGTTATACCTACATTTGTGTAAGTCATAATGCCTGTTAAGCTGCCGCCTACAAAAACAATAATACTTACCATTACCATTATTTTATAAATTACAGGTGTTTTTTTAGGCTCTACGAGCGCAGAATTTACTAAAGCAGGCGTATTCATTAAACAGGTATTTCTCTTAAAATAGATGACAAAATCAACTATGGCAAATTAATTGATAATATCAACTACTTTCTTTTGGTTAATTGGGCCGCCAAAGATTAAAAGTAGTGGTAACACTCAATGCCACCACTACTTTATGAGAATTTAAATTTATTCTGATTTATTAGCTATTTTTTGAAGATTTTCATGAATTTTAAATAGTACAATTAATAGCTCACACCAGATGCGCGCACCAATCGCCCCACCAACAATTATGGCCAAACCACTAATCAAACCACCACCATACTTAGCAAACATTGTTGTAACACCTGAGATCAAAGTGCCTATTAAAATTAACCAGTAAACAAATGTAATTATTTTTGGGGTTAACATTGAATCAAAAAAGAATATATCTTTCATTTCAGTCCTTCATAACTCCGTTCAAAAATACTAGTTTAGCGGAGTTAGAAACTAAACTACTAATATAGAATTTTTTATTAGTTATTTAAATTTTCTAGCTCTTTTTCAAGTTCTTTGATCGCTTTTTGGGCTTTGAACTCTTCGTAAAGTGCTTCACGCGAACTAGGATCTAAACGCTTACCAGATTGAGCTACTAGGTTATTAAATGTTTCTTGTGTATTGCTAATTACAACGAATGTACAAAGCTGCTTTACACCGTCTAATTTCGCAAATGCCACTTCTTGTGGCACAGCACCCACAAGGCTTTGCTGTGCAACCTGTTTGCTTACTTGCTCAAAAGTACCGCCAACATTTAGCTCATCATTACTTTGTGCTTTACGTTGGTATAGTTTATCCATAACACTTGCTTTAACTTGTATCTGCTGGGATAAATCGGCGCGTGCTGCTGCAATTGCTTGCGCTCTATCTACAGCCATACTTCCAGACCATGGCACACATGATGATGATGCCAATCCCTTTTCTGAAACAGGTAGTAATACCCAGCTAGGTACCGAGTCATTTTTAGCAAGCGGTTCTGATTGTGTGTTTTCAGTGCTTGAACACGCACCTAATGCCAAAGCGGCTATGACGGGTAAAAACTTCTTCATTTTAAATTCCTTTCAATTGTTCTTGGTAATAAGCGGTACGTTTAACCACTTTTTGTAAATAATTACGGGTTTCTTGAGCGGGTAAATTATTAATCATTAATGTATAAACTTTATCAGCAGACATACTATTGGCCGCTATGCTTGCTTGATTTAGCGATTTAGAACCGCTAATTGTTTTAGCAACATTACCAGGGCCTGTATTGTAAGCGGCTATACTCATATAGAGCCGAGACTCTTCATTTCGAATATTTTTAAAGTAGCGATTAGTTAAAAGATGTATATAAGTACTACCTGCTTCTACATTGTTATCTGCCTGAAACAAATATTCTGGACTCAATAATAATGGTTTTCCTTGCAAAAAATTACTGACATCTTTACCAGCTGATGTAGGTACTATTTGCATTAATCCAAACGCTGGGATTGGCGAGCGTGCCAGCGGATTAAAGCTAGACTCAGTATGAATAATAGCAAGCAACAGTGCAGGGTCCAGTTTATAACGAGCAGCTTGAGTATGTACCTCGGGCAAATACCGCTTAGCCTGGTTTGACAAATTATTGGCAGGCAATGCATAACTCACTTTTACCCTATCTTTTTGCTTAGTAATAACGGGAGCATTTGCTGATAAGGTTTGCCTGACCGCATCAACTGATAAAACAGTTTGTTCAGTGTTTGTTTGAGGCCTGATTACTTTTCCTATAGGTACCGGTGAAAGGCCTCTATTTGACTGACCTGTAGATATATTAGAATTACTTCTAATAGTATGATTAGCTGCTATGTATACGGGGTCTTTTGCAAGCGTGTTTGCTACCGACACCTGCGACAATGCGGTTAATTGCTGATTTGCATATTTAACTGCTTGCTGATCATTTTGGCTATTTAATAGTTCAACAACGACTTCACCGCGTTCAAAATTTACACTAGTGCGTGCATTTAAATCTTCACTGTATTCAACCCATACCTTGGAGCTTGGTAAACTTGGATCTTGCCATTTTTTATTTACCTGTTTTAAGTAGGTGTTTTGTGCATCACGCCATGCACTGACAAAGGCATCAAACTCTTTTTTTTGCTGTTGTTCAAACTGATTAAACTCACTTTGTTGTTGCTTTAAAAAGGCTGCAAACTCAGCCTCTTCGCTATTTTCAGCAACGCTTGGCATACTAAAATTAACACAAAAAAACATGCCTAGTATGCCAAAACACTTAGCGTTTATACGCATTAATAATTTCCTTTTTATTAAAAGTAGCTATTTAAATCATCTGCTGTTACTTGCTCATATTTAGTTTTAGCTGCTAGATATACACGCTTACAGTCTACACTTTGACAATTTTTTAATAGTTCTATTGCGGGTTTATAGCGTTGGTTATCTAACCAAATTTTTGCCACCGCTTCTTTTGCTTGTTCAAGTTGCAGCTCACTGACTACTAGGTATTTGTCTAAGTAATTTAATTGCTCACTTTTAGATGACTGATCGGCAATTAATGCCACAGCATCAGAAATTGTTGTAGAGTGACTCATAGCCACTTTAAGCAAGGGTCTTAAACTCGTTTTATCTTTGTCTGTGCTAATTTTCCAAGCCGCTCGTATTGCCAGTCCAGCTTGATTCAACTCATTATCAGCAACTAACACTTCACCACTACAGGTTAACCACTCTCCCTGTTTTTGTTGTGAATAATTAGTGATGGTAGATTCAATAAAACTAACTTTTTTAGGAAGCTCTACATTGAGCTTAATCGCTAAATCAGCTTTTATATTATTTCTTTGTACTAAAGTAAGTGCATATCTGCAAGCTTGTTCAAGTGCACTAGTAGCGCTGGGTTTTAACGCCATTACACGGGCATATTGCCCAATCGCCTGACTTTTAAAAAACGCAGTTTGTTGTTCGATTGTTTGCTCAGAATCAAAGGTGGCCGAAGCCACCAACGACAGCCCTATAATGGGTGCTAACATTAAAGTTCCTCTTCGCTCGCCACTTTACCTGACGCACCTTGTGGATTCGCCGCTTTCTCGTTTAAACCACCCACTGCTTTTATTTTTCTGCCTGAACGGTTCATACCATTGACCGTATTACCGTTATTACCCGCCATTTCTTTTGCCGCTTGGCGTGCCGTCGCCTCTAAGCTTGGCGCATAAACAGCCACACTGTATTGCCATAAACCATCGTCGCTGGCAAAGCTCTTAACACTCACACCCGGTGGTAATTTACCTTTAGTGATTGTGGCGTATTCATCAGAAGTCTTTAATTGATTTAAAAATGTATTGCGATCTTCTTCAAGCACTTGAACTTGCTGCGGATCATTCAGGTTAGGATCGTCGTACTCAAATTGTTGAGTGCCTTCCATTTGATTTTCATCAAAGCTGCCTTGCCAATAAACTTGTTCACCTTGCATCGTGGCAAGCAAAGCTGAGCGAGCGCGCGTTTGCGATTGAGACTTAGCCACGCCTTTTAGTTTTCGTGCTATTTTATTGTTTTTATTACTGCGAATAATCGCTGAACCATACCCGAGTATTATTACTTCACCGCTATCAGCATTTGTTAATACTTTGGCACCAACCGGTGGCAATACCCCTGATTTAACATCACTAATTACTTGTTTAAAAATTGCATTAGGTTCACTTGTCACTGCCACAGCGCCACGATTACCCTTTATTTGCGAGCGCGTTTTAGGAGTAGAAATTAAGCTTACGCGTACTAATTTATCATCATTATTGTCGTACACATCATAGGTAACAAAGCCGGCTAACGAGCCTGATACTGACTCTTTACACGCTTCCATCATATTCGTTTGCTCATTAACAGTGCTTTCAACGCCGCTGTCTATTGAATCCATGGTAGCCGTAACTACATTACCACAACGCTGTTCCACGCCTTTCATGTTTTCTATTAGTTGTTTTTTTGCAATTAAATACGCTTGATTATATGCACCACGCTTTGAAAGCAAGGTCGCATTCATATTGTCATAGGTGTTATAGCTGGCAGTACCAATAGATAAAATACCGGTGCCACTGCCTACTTGAATCATCTTAATGCCATCTTCGTCGTCATCAATCAGCGACTGATGCGCAACAGCAACAGCAACATTAGTATCTTTTGCTACTACAACATCGCCAGATACTGTTGCTTGTTCAGCACCCGCAACTTGCGCACCAGGGCGTGCAGGGATCATATCGGTTAAGCTAAATTCTTCAGCAGCTACAGGCATAGCTAAAGCCATTGCTAATGTTAATATTTTTAATTTCATCATACTTCCTTATTGGTACCTGAGAGTAAAATCATCTTCTACGATAATTTTTGATAGTGTATTTGCAGTAATGGTTGCCATTGCTTGTTCTACTGCATGAGCGAACTCACCAGTATCACCTTTGTACCTGAGACTTGCTACGGTATAATCACTACGTTTATGAATCGATACATCGCTCACACCGCCTAAGGTGCTAAGTACATCATATAATTTTTCTGGCTGCGTAAGCTTTTTACTCGGTAATAATACCTCTCTGACTAAACCGCCTCGTGCAACGACTTTTGTAAACGCCCCAGTTAATGCCCGATGCAATGCTGCCGATTGTGACTCACTGGCTAAATGCACAGCCATTAAATCAGTCTTAACATTTTCGTCGTTAGGTAATGCCATTAACGAAGGGTCGTTTTGCCACTTCCCATAAATATTGCCAGCTAAATCACGCACATCAACAATTAAACGAAGCTGTCGGTTATTGTCTCGCTTAACTAGCTCAGACCTAGCATACAGTTCTAAACTGGCTGCAGCGCCCACCTCAATACCTTGCTCATTTAGCCATGTTTTAAGTTCTGTTTTTAAAGGCTCAGGTGCAATCACATGCACGCGAGGCGAACCTATCATGCTCAATAATTGCGAAGCTTGTTGAATTAAAGGAGCTTTTTCGACCACCGCCATAATAGTAATTTCCACCCCGCCATTTTCTAACTGCTTACTTTGGAGCGTTTGCCACTCTTTAATCAACCCTTCGCTATGACTTGATAGTTGCTGGCCAATTAACTCTTGCATAGTAGTTGATTCATTATCATCACTAATACTTAAGCTGGTGCTTGATGACTGGGTATGCTGTTGTGTAAGCCAAACCCCAACCACCTGCGATACCGCACGCTGTAATGCATCTTGCTCAGCATTGCTGAGCGCAGTCTTACCTTGCTTTTGCCAGCCTTGTCCTATCACCGTAACGCTAATATTTTGCGTTGCTTGCTGCCAATTTTGCTCTACCGGCTCACCTAAGTTTGATGGATTTAGGCTCACCGTCATGCAGGTATCGTTGCCATTGAGTCTTGGCACGCTGTAATTTAATGGTACCGCCCCCGCATTTAAGCCCTCTAGCATTACACTACGTTGCTGCTCATAAAGGCTTGTCGCGTCATCGGTTAAATCTGTGGTTAACTGCTGCTGCGCACTTTGCATTGTGAGGCTTTTGTTCCCTTGTAAAAAGCGTATCAGCTCTGCACTGGCTTGTGCTTTAGCACCAGTAATAGCGGTACTCCCGCGCCCATAAGCACACGCCTGGGTTTGTAATGTACCATCTGCAAGCACTTCTACTTGTGCTTGTGCACTTAACGAACATAGTGCTAAAACACCAAGCTTTTTTATCATGTACGGCTCTCCAAAAAGTTAGCTGGCGTGCCTACCGATACAGCAAAAATTTTGGCGCCACTGGCGGGGCGATATATGCCATTCTCGGCTTTATTTTTTACGTTATCAGCCATGTTCGAATCTTTCCAGCGAATAATCTCACCATTAGCGCTATTACGTGACGGGTTAACATGTGCCACCCCTAATGGCTCAACAAAACCTGCTTCGTAGCTAAATATAATCATGGTTTCATTGGGTAATACGCCAGCATTTTGGCCACGGTCAAGGCTAATTTTGTTGCCTTTAATGCCTAACACTTGCGCTGTGGCAGGCATTTCACTGAGCATACGGGTTAATAAAATATCAATACCCCGCGAACCCATATCATTAAATACCGCGTTTACATGCGCGCTATCATCATAATGAAAACCCGTATAATAACGACCACTTAATCTGGTAAATTGAAGCTCAGAACGCTCACGTACGTCTTCTGACTTAACCCGTATTTTACCCAAATTTGGGTGTGAAAGCTTTTCGCGAGTTTGTGGGTTAATTACCCCGGTGGTGAGCTCTAAGGTATAATCTGCCCAATCGCTATAAGCTCCTTCTGTTTTAATGGTTCTCAGGGAATCTATTTTTACAATAAAATCCGGCATTAACGCTTTTACTTCGGCGCGTTTAGCTGCTGCTTTAGCACCTTGTTGCTGTAAAAATATTTGCTGCTCTTTTGAAATAGTGTCGTCATCACGGGTAATAATTCTAAAGCGATTAATGCCGGCAAATTGATTTTCAACCATCAATAGTAAGTTATTATTATCGAACTCTCGCATGGCATCTACGCCAATGCCACTTCCAGTTACTTGAGCTAGGTCAAAATACATACGTACGATAGGCTTTTTTAACGGGCAGCTATCGGTTTCGTTATTAACATCAAACGTACAGCGCTCTAGCCCTTGAGTATCAAAATAAGCAGGAATAGTAATATCGTGGTCTTTAAAGTCGTAGGCGCTTTTAGCCACTTGCGCGTTAGAGGCACGATTACTTACTTTGGCCACTTGTGTGCTACTACCCGGCTTTGTCTGACAACCCGCTAATAAAGCGACAGTGATTGCTGAAAGGGTAATTTTTTTTATGAGTTTCATTATTATTCCTAAATATCGAACAGCCATGTACTAGGTGGCGCTTTAAGTTGTTGAACTAAATTTTGAATCACTTTTTGTTTCGCAGCATTCGTTGTTGCCCCCGTTTCTTGGGCGTGTAAATCGTGTTGTAATAACACCTTGAATGGGCTACTACTGCGGGTAAGTGCTAAAGATAAAATCGCTTTTGCGCTGTGGCTATTTTTACTGTTAGCATAGTACCAGCGTAATTGCGGGCGCATCCACAATTGAGTATTACCACTGTGGGGTAGGGCATCGTTTAAAGCCGACTTGATTTCATGGGCGCTCAGTGCACCAACCACATCGCATGCAACGTCATTTAGCGCGCTTGACTGATCCGTTAATAAGGTATTTAAGCGAGTTCTAATTAAAGGTTGAGCCCCTGACAAGTACTCAAGTACCGCGAGCTTTTTTGTTGCATCACTGAGTAAACCACTATACTGCAATGCCCAAATAAAGCGTTGTTCACTATTTTTGTCGCTCGGTGACACGCGGAATAACACTGACAAATCAGCTTTTACCGTGTTAACAATGACTGATTTTTTCACACCGAGTTGTAGGGCAAACAAATTTGCCTGCTCAGCGCTATTAAGCTCCTCTGTGCCCGTAAGGGTAAACGTCAAGCTACTAAGGGACGTAGTTTGCTGAAAATAACCTGTTGATTGAGTATTTTGCTTGCTTGATAGCTGTACTTGCTCGGTACTTACATCAACACTCAGTTGCGTTACTATGTCAGCTAGAGCCGCTTGCTTTGCAGCTAAGCGACTTTCACCAATACCTACAGCTGTAATATATTCATCACTTTGTTGAGACTGAAGTACCCAAGCAGGCCAACTTTGTGCTGAAGTAATACAAGCAAATGCCAGTAACAAGACAAATAGGCTTGTTTTCATTAATTTTTCGCTTCTAGCGTAAGCTGCCGCTCGTTAATTGATGCTATGGTTGCTTGTTCAAGTTCAATAATTTCATTCGCTTCAAGTGCTAACGCAAGTTGATCTTTTGCTTTTAATAATGCGACACCAATATCCTTTGGGTTCTCAGCTTCATTTTCATCATCTGCGAACATACTCATTACACTACTGCCTGCACTTAGTGTTAAAGCCGCAGCAACTTCGTTTCGATACTCTGTTAGTAACAGTGCAGATTTAGCGGCTTCAATAGTTAGCTGTGTGGCAAGCTCAACGTTTTGTTGATAAATCGCTTCATTAGCTTCGTTGTAAGTAGCAAGTTTATGACCTATCTTTTCGTCTTCATTTTTAGCGCCCGCATCAAACTTTACAATAGCTGCCTCTAGCTCTTCAGGTGAAGCATCTTTATTGGCGTATAAGAATTTTCGTGCATCAAGATGATCAGTCGATGTGCGGTACTGCGACATAACTTTATATTGGCGCTCTAGCACCATGGCCGATGCATTTAAAAATTCGTTAATACCAGGCACAACATCTACTGGGTATTGATAGCCAAGAGTATCCATACGGGTAGTTAATTCAGCAACAACTGCGTTGCGGTCTAAGTCACCAGAATTATCTGCAGTAGACACACAGCCTGCGAAAAGAGGAGCAAAAATCAGCGCGGAAAGAATGGTTTTCTTCATGTGGAAATTTCCTATAAGTTTAAAAGGCAAGAAAGCATGTAGCTAAGCTATTGACTTAATTCATTCTTCCTTGAATTGCCCTTATATAGTTGCTGAATTTAAGATGAATTGCAACACGAAATTTCAAAATTTATACGCAGTTTTCGCAAAATAATAACAAATGTAACTACAGCTAGGCATTATTTTAGAAATGATGACTACAAAGTAATTTTAAATCTAAAGAGGTTCATTTTCTAATTACAGCAAATTTAGTATGGTTGATTTAATTATCAATCTATAGCTAACCAAACCCCCACTAGCACCATTAAACTTCCCGCAATACGATTCATCCACTGAATGTTATTGCCTTTGGTTAAAAATAACCGCAGGCTTTTACCACCTGTTGCGTAAATCATCATACAGATAAACTCTGAGAGTAAAATAATGGCCACCAGCACCGCTAATTGGGGCGCAACACTGTATTGTACGCTAATAAAAGGAGGTAATAAGGAAATCATAAACGCCCAACCCTTTGGATTGGCAATGGCGGTTACAAACCCCTGTGAAAATAATGAATATCGGCTCACGGCTGTTATATTATGCGTATCAACCGACATTTTTCCTTTCGCACGCCACATATTAATGCCAATGTAGATTAAATAAGCACCACCTAGCCATTTTAAAATATCAAATGCACTGGGGTAATTAAGCATAACACTGGCTACACCTAGCACCGCGGCTACCGCAACACTGGCGACACCTAATAGCTCGCCAATCATCATCCATAAAGTTCGGCGCACGCCTATACTCATGCCTAAAGTCATGGCCAGTGTCATGCACATACCCGGAGTAATAGACACAAAAAAGAAGGTAGGAATAAATACCGAAAGTGCAGCTACATCAATCATTTAAAGCTCGCAATAGGTTAAAAAAGTAGTGTTAATTTTGAATAAAAGGGTAAAGGAAAAATAGCTATCGGTAAATTAGAAATAACAGCATCGAGAGTCGGGCTACGGGCAATGGGCAACGAGCTTAGCCCGAGTTAGCAGCGCAGTATTTCGCGCCGCCAAACCTCGAAGCCCTGAGCTCGAAACTCTTAGCAAATTAATTTACTGTTGTTTCAGTGTCTACTTCGTTATCACTTAACAAGTACTTATCAAGCCACTGCTCTTGCTCCCACAGTACATGTAATAAGCTTTTACGGGCACGGTAGCCGTGGGCTTCGTAAGGAAGCATCACTAAACGCGCTTCTTTACCCAAGCCTTTAAGTGCTGCGTACATACGCTCACTTTGCATTGGGAAAGTTCCAGAGTTAGGGTCCTCTTGACCGTGGATCATTAACATAGGCTCGTCAATTTTTTCAGCATGGAAAAACGGCGACATGTTAGCGTACACACTTTGTGCTTGCCAAAAATCACGTTCTTCACCCTGAAAACCAAACGGCGTCAATGTGCGGTTATACGCACCACTGCGGGCAATACCTGCCTTAAATAAATCGCTATGTGCTAATAAATTAGCCACCATAAACGCACCGTAAGAGTGCCCTGCAATAGCAATGTTATCTTTATCGGCAATGCCCTTTTCAACCAGTACATCAACCGCTGCTTTAGCGCTAGAAACCAGCTGTTTTCTAAAGTAATCATTTGGCTCACTACCATCAACGCCTACAATCGGCATTTTAGGATCGTCAAATACGGCAATCCCTTTCGCAAGGTAAGGCATAGGGCCCCAGTAACCTATGTAGGTAAATTCGTATGGCGATTCACGCACTTGTGATGCTACGCCTTTATCTTTGTATTCAAGTGGATATGCCCACATCAATACCGGTAATGGCCCTTGTGTTTTGTCATACCCTGGTGGTAAATAAAGCGTGCCTGAAAGTTCTACACCGTCATCGCGTTTATAACGTAACTGCTCTTTTGTAACCCCTTTAAATGCTGGGTACGGATGAGCAAAATTAGTAAGCTGTGTAAGAGTATCGTTATCTAAATCACGAATAAAAAAGTTAGGTTGCTCGGTTTCAGACTCTCGCACAGTTATAAAGCGCTCGCCTTCGTCGTCAAGCAATGCACGAACACGCTCGTAGTATGGCGCTTGTGATTGCCATAAACGCTTGCTGCTATTCGTTTTTACATCGTACTGGTCTAAAAACGGAATATTACCTTGCTCAGACGCGCCGTTACCGCGCAGATACATATAACGCCCGCCAACAATTTTAATAACGTTGGCGCCTAAATCGTTACGCTCGTATATAAAGCTACCTGGGTTTTTGTACGCATCGTTATAGCTTCGCTCAGAAAAAAGCACGCGGTTACTATCGGCATTACGTGGTTGAATTACATACGTGCGCACTTGTCGGTCACTAAAACGCCAATCACTTAGCATAGCAATATTATCATTACCCCATTGTATGCCAGCAAAACGACGCTCTACTTTGGCTAATAATTTAGGGTCGCGTTTAAATGGCGCTCGTAAACTGTAAAGGTAGTCATGATATTCAACCTCAGTTTTCATATCACCGCCATCTTGCGCCTCGGCCCATATGACTTCAGCACCTTGATCGGCTCGCCATTCAAAATCACGACGACCGGTGCGTACACTGTCGTAGCCTTGTGGAATGTTGTCGGCAAGGGGTTGCTTTGCCAGCTCTACTAATGCATAGCCTCGCATTCCCCATATTTGCCATGTAGTTGCAAAACGACTGTAAGGGACTTGATACGAAAATGGCTCGTCGATGGTCGCGACTAAAATATTGGTTGAATCAGGCGAAATTGAAAACGATTTAAATAAACCGGCACGGCCAATCGGCTGTGCTTTACCATCAAGCGTGATATACGCTAATTGACCTTGGCCATAAAATTTAAATTGTGCTTCATCAAACGGGCTGGTCAATAAGTTTTGATAAGTCCTTGCTGGGGCTTTTTCGCCAGTGCTTTGCTGTATAACAGGCACTACATTTTGACTGCTGTTTTTTAACGCGGGTTTACCTATATTAACCGCTAAATTTGCAACCAGTGCGCTGCTATCGGGTAGCCATTGGTAAGGCGTAGCGGTAATAACTGAGTTAAGCGCTGCATTTGAGAGCATTTTAGCTTGCTTTGTCTCTACACTGTAAAGCCATAAATTTGCTTGGTTTTGTTGCTCTACAACAAACGCTAAATATTTACTGTTAGATGACCATTTAGGCGAGCGAATAATACCGTTTGGTAAATTATTAATATTAATAACGGTGCCGCTTTGCACATGCTTAAGCTCAAGCGCGCTGTATTTAGCGCTAACACGCGAGCGTGAAAAGTTAGCAGGGTTAAGCTTTATACCCGCAAGTTTAAGCTCATCTTTAGCAAGCTCGTCAAGCGTCTCTACGCGCTTACGCTCAAATAAAGCAAGCCATTGGCCATCGCTAGATAAAAAACTAGTGGGTGCTAATTTGGCATCTACCACAGCGGCTAGCTCAGGCGAAGGTGTTTGATAACCTTGCTCAGCATAGCTGTTTGGCATTATTACAACACAACAAATAAAGGCAACTAACAGCCTAAATGCGTTCATGTTTTTATCCTTTTGTTATTTTTAAGATTATAAAAGGTATATAAACATGTTTTGCTCTGTTCATAAAGTATTAAGCTTTAAATTACAGGGCTAAAAGATGACTTAAATGCATTATATACGCTACACTACGCAGCTATTTACTCACTACTGCGCGCTTAAAATACCATGCCTAACAAAGCTAAATCGGTCACTATTTTTGATGTTGCTCACCGTGCGGGGGGGTCTAAATCGACCGTATCGCTGGTGCTTACGCACAGCAATAAAGTAGCCGATAAAAGCAAACAAAAAGTGTTACAAGCCATAGATGAGCTAGGTTATGTGTATAATCGCGATGCAGCGGCTATGCGCTCTGGGCGCTCTAATTTAGTGGTTGTAGTAATTGACGATTTAACAAACCCGCTTATGGCATTACTTGCTAAAAATATAGAGCAGGCTTTAAACGAGGCTTTTTTTCAGGCCATTATTGTTAGTAGTAACAACAGCGTAGAGCGCCAAACGCAGCTAATAAATAATTTAAAAGAATACAAAGTGGCTGCATTTATAATTTGCCCTGTGGCTAGTACTTGTGCGCAGTGGCTCGACAACCTTGCTGCTGCCTACCATGTTATTAGCCTAATGCACGAAGTACCTTACAGCTCAGCCCCGTGTGTTTTACCCGACTACACTAAAGCAAGCCATGTAGTAACATTGCAGCTAATAAATGATTCGCCTAAAAACATACTGTTTATGGGTGATGACAGCTTATCTGCACAGGATTTATTAAGTGGCTTTAATAGTGCGTGTAAAAAACACAATATAACCCCTGAGCCTGCAATTACGTGCACAAAAAGCACCCCATTGCATGCTAAGCAAGTATTTAGTAACACATTACTTAATAATCCGAGTATTGACGCGGTTGTATGCGCTAATAATATAATTGCGCATGGCGTTTTAGCCGCCGCCCCGCATTTAAAAAGCAATATAGTAAGCTGCTTACATATTCCTGATATTACCGAAATGCAACCTCGCTTTACTTGCGCCAATATAAACACGCAAGAGCTTGCTAAGCGCAGTATTTTAGTGCTGCAAGAACAACTTCAAACAAACACTGCACCAGTAAAAACACTGGTAAATGTAAACCTACAAATTAGAGAAACACCGCAATGAAAAAAGTGCTGGTAATTGGCTATGTATGGCCAGAGCCCAATTCGTCTGCTGCGGGTACGCACATGATGTCGTTACTTAATGCGTTTAGGGCGCAAAACTGGGGTGTTGAGTTCGCCACGCCCGCACTGCCTACCGAACACATGGTTGACCTCGCCGACTTTGGTATAACCAGCCAAAGCATCGCTCTTAACTGCGAAAGTTTTGATGAGTACGTTAAAGCTTACAACCCCGATTTAGTGATGTTCGATCGTTTTATGATGGAAGAGCAATTTGGCTGGCGCGTAGATAAGCATTGTCCTAATGCACTTAAAATTTTGGATACCGAAGATTTACAATGCCTGCGTAATGCACGCCATGAGGCGCATAAAGGTGAGCGCGAATTCAACCACAGCGATTTACTATCAGACATAGCTAAACGTGAAATAGCCGCTATTTTACGCTGCGATCTTAGCTTAATTATCTCAAGCTATGAGATGGAACTACTCAATGAAGTGTTTAAAGTTGAGCCTAGCGTGTTACATCACTTACCATTTATGGTTGATTTAAGTGCCTTACCTGAGCAAACTAAATCGTATGAACAACGCCAACACTTTATGACCATTGGCAATTTCCGACATGCTCCAAACTGGGATGCGGTACTCTATTTACAAAAAATTTGGCCGCTTATCCGCAAACAACTACCGCAGGCAGAGTTGCATATTTATGGTTCCTACCCACCGCCAAAAGCCACCGCGCTTAATAATCCTAAAACCGGCTTTTTAATTAAAGGTTGGGCCGATGATGCGTATGAGGTAATGCAAAGTGCGCGTATTTGCTTAGCTCCTTTGCGTTTTGGGGCGGGTATTAAAGGTAAACTTTTAGAGGCCATGATCATGCAAACTCCAAGCATCACCACGCCTATTGGTAGCGAAGGTATGCACAACACGCTACCGTGGCCAGGTGTGGTAACAGCAGATGCGCAAGCTTTTGCAGATGCCGCAGTCTCTTTATACAACAACGAGGCTAAATTTAGCGAAGCGCAAGCCGCTGGCAACCTTCTACTTAATACTCTGTATGACAAAGTGCAGTTAAGTGCTCACTTAATTGAAAAAATCGACTCAATAAGCAGTAATTTAGATGCTCACCGGATGAAAAATTTCACGGGGCAAATGCTCAAACACCATACCATGCGCAGTACACAATATATGTCGCAGTGGATAGCAGAAAAAAATAAAAAATAACTTTAAAAATCACTAGACAGGCGGCGATTTGTGTTTAAAATCGCCGCAAATAAACTTGGGCAATTTTAGCATTATTGCCTATATTTTTAGCTTAGTTATTTAATAGTTGGTTCAAAACAAATTTGAAAACCGCAACGTTTACTGAAAAACGCAAATTTATCGTTAAATTGGGCAAAATGCTCCATAAATACGGTACCCCTGCCTATCGCTTAGAAGCCCACTTAATGGAAGTGGCGACTTATTTAGATCTTAAATCTTCGTTTGTTATGTCGCCCACGTCGGTTACCTTTGTTATTTGGACCGATGGCCATGAAGATGAATATACCCATGTTGCCCGCGTTGACCCAGGCGATCACGATTTAGGTTCACTTGCCGATACCGACGATTTAGTTAATAAAATGCTCAATGGCGAGCTCACGTTGCAAGAAGTTGATCAGCAACTTGATATCATTTTTGATGCCCCAAACCCTTATAACAGAGTGCTGACAGGTGTTGCTTTTGCTACCTCTGGCGGCGCATTTGCCATGCTCATGGGCACCAGTTGGAATGACGTTCTGTGGTCTGGGTTATTAACCTTTATTGTATACTTATTTGTATTGTGGTCGGCCCGTTCGAAACGTGTGGCTCACATGCTTGAGCCATTAGTAGCAATAGTGTCGGCTATTCTTGCTTGTGCTATTAGCGTTCATTTAGATGCACACATCAACATTCGATTAATTGTACTCTCTGCCATTATTGTGTTTATACCCGGTTTAGCCCTTGCACTTGGCCTTGCTGAACTTGCAGCCAGACACTTAGTATCGGGCACAGCACGCGTGATGGACTCATTTATGTTGCTGTTTAAGCTTTATTTTGGGGCTTTTATTGGTCTTGCTATTGGCTTTGCGGTCTTTGGGCAAGCCGATTTCGTACAACCTGAGCCGCTACCAAAGTGGACTGCATGGCTCGCTATTTTACTTTTGTGTAGTAGCTTAATCGTTATCTTTAGAACAAAGCTTAAACATGCAATGTGGTCTATTGCCTCAGGCTTTATAGCTTATGGCACTAGTATTGGGCCTGCTATTTATTTAGATTTAAATTACACGTTAGGGACCTTTATTGGTGCCTTTTCTGTTGGTGTGTTCAGTAATTTATTTAACCGGGTTGCTAATGCCCCGGCCTCAATTGTAGCTATGCAGGGATTAATTGTATTAGTGCCTGGGAGCAAAACGTATATTGGTTTAAACTCACTCATTGAAGGCCAAGACTTTGTTTATGCAGATCATATTGGTCAGCAAACGTTTTTAATTTTCATGTCGCTCGTGGCCGGACTTATTTTTGCAAACGTGGCGCTTCCTCCTAAAAAGAGTCTATAGATTTATGCGCGGTTTTAAGCCGCGCTTTTGCATAACTACAACATTAAACCTCCTCTTTTGAGGATTAATCGCATTTTTTAGTATATTGAGAACACCTTGCTATAATGGCTGAAATCTAATAAAGCAAAGGAAATAACAATGCTAAAAACTAGCTTAGCGATAGCAATTGGGCTCTCAAGCTCACTTGCATTTGCGCAATCAGCAATTACTGTTGAAGACATTCCAAAAGTAAAATCGGTAATACAAACAACCGTTAGCCCCGATGGCGACAGTGTTGCATTTACCCGTTCATTACCTCGCACGCTTTACGTTGATGAAAATGGTAGTAATTACAGTGAGCTTTATGTTGTTGACGATAAGGGTGTTGAACGCCCTTTTATTACCGGTTCAGTTAATATTAAAAGCCTACAATGGTCAAACGACAGCAAAACAATTTACTTTTTAGCGAAATTAAAAGACGACAAATATACTTCGCTTTACCAAATACCTGTTGATGGCGGCCAAGCACAACCTGTTCTTGCTTTAAAAGACACTTCTATTTCAAGCTATCAGTTAAGCCCTGATAACAAGCAAGTCGCTATTTTAGCGATGCCTGCAGCAGACAAGTCAGAAAAAGAACTTAAAAAACTTGGCTTTAAAGCAGAAGTGTACGAGCAAGGCCTTAAAAACAAGCAGCTTTTTATTGTAGATTTAGCTAAAGCCGACAAGCCACTTACTCCAACCGCACTCAATGTTGATAGCTACGTGAGTGACGTTAATTGGGCTGCGAATGGTGAAAAGCTACTGGTTAAAACTCAACCTACCGCATTGATTGATGATAAATACACAAAATCTATGTGGCATTTGTTTGATATTGCTAGCAATAAAGTAACCTTATCGTTTAAAACTGAAGGCAAGCTAGGCGATGCCGAGCTTTCGCATGATGGTAAATACATTGCTATTTTAGGTGCAGAAGATAAGCACGACCCTGCAACAGGCCGCTTATTTATTGCTGACACTAAAACCGCTGAAATCACTGAATGGTTACCTAACTTTATAGGCCACGTTGTTGATTTTGAATGGTCGCATAAGCGTAATACACTTAACTTTATTGCTAATGTAGGCACGCAAAGTTTTGTAGCGAGCATTAAAACGGGCTCTAATAAATACAAAAAATTAGTCAAAGAAGGTAAATTTATTGCCTCACAATTAAGTATTTCAGATTCAGATAAAACACTCGCACTTCGTGGTAATACCGCAAAACACCCTAACGAAGTATTTATTGTGCGCAGCAATAAAGCAACACGTTTAACCGATTCAAATAGCTGGTTAAATGATAAACGCTTTGCCAAGCAAGAAACCATTACCCTTAAAGCACGCGACGGCGTTGAGCTTGATGGTGTGCTTGTTTACCCATTAAATTATGAAAAAGGCACACGCTACCCACTGATTATGTCGGTACACGGTGGCCCTGAAAGCCATGATAAAGACGGCTGGGTAACTAACTACTCACGCCCAGGTCAAATGGGTGCAGCACGTGGCTATGCGGTGTTTTATCCTAACTATCGAGGCTCTACAGGAAAAGGAGTAGATTACTCAAAATTAGGCCAAAACGATTACGCAGGTAAAGAGTTTGACGATTTAGTTGATTTTAAAAATCACCTTGTTGATATGGGTTTAGTAGACACTAAACGTGTTGGTATCACTGGGGGGTCGTACGGTGGTTATGCATCGGCGTGGGGCGCAACAAAACTAACCAAACACTTTGCTGCAAGCGTTATGTTTGTGGGTGTCACCAACCAACTGTCTAAATTTGGTACTACTGATATTTCTAACGAAATGAACCTAGTTCATGCGCGTTCATACCCATGGGATAAATGGCAGTGGTACTTAGAGCGCAGCCCTATTTACTGGGCAGGCCAATCTGAAACACCTCTGCTTATTATGCACGGTAAAGACGACCCTCGCGTTCACCCTGCACAATCTATGGAGCTTTACCGCTACATGAAAGTGCAAGGTAAGGATGTACGTCTTGTTTATTACCCAGGTGAAGGTCATGGTAACCGTAAAGTGGCAGCGCAATACGACTACAGCTTGCGTTTAATGCGCTGGATGGACAACTATTTAATGGAAGGCAAAAAAGAAATGCCTGCGTTTGAAATTGACCATGCTGCTAAGTTAAAAGAAGTCAAAGACGCAAATAAATAAGCACTTATAAACGCGTTTAATTTTAAAAGGCCAACATAAAAATGTTGGCCTTTTTTATAGGTCTAAATTGGCGAGCACGCATCCTTAGTGACATAGCACAGCTTATGTTAAACTCTCGGAAATTATTTTGTTAACTGCTAATTTTACTGCCATGTCAAACCCTGCTAGCTGCTTTACCGTTTTTGATGAAAACGTCGATTCCCTTGCTCTGCCTGAGCAGTTTACATTTCCATTTTATTATAAACCGCACCCTTTGGCCGTTGTCGCTGCACAGCAATTGCAACAGCAATTAAAAAAGCTAGATAAGGCTATTTTAGATACGGATGATATTGATGCGGGTAAAATGTTTGGTGTGCTAGTCGTTCAAAATCAGGCGCAACAACTGGGATTTATTAGCGCCTATTCGGGGCAAATAGCGGGCATAGATGAGCAACTGAATTTTGCACCTAATGTTGCACTTAAACACATAGACGATGCTGTATTTAGTCAGCAAAGCCAAATCATTAACGCCATTAATGCGCAAATTACGGCATTAGAAAACAGTGAAGATTATCAAGCTCTTGAGCAGCAATTAGCTACAGCACGTAAAAATTATGAACAGCAACTTGTAGCCAAACAACAAGCCATGCAAGTGACCCGCAAACAGCGAAAAGAGCAACGCCAAACTGGCCAAGAGCAACTCAATGCCGATGACTTTGAACAACTTAAAACAACCTTAGCTGGGCAAAGTATTGTTGAGAAAAAACAACTGCAGGCATTAAAGCAAGACTGGCAAACGCAAATTACAGCGCTTGAGCAAACCCAAGCAGCTATGCTGGGTGAAATTAACGGATTAAAAAAGCGCCGCAAAACACTCTCAAAAAACCTACAAAAGAAATTATTTGCTCAATACCAATTTTTAAATGCACACGGTGAAGTAACCGATCTGAATGCTATTTTTGCCAAACTTCCTGAGCACACGCCGCCTTCGGGAGCGGGGGATTGCGCCGCCCCTAAATTATTACAATATGCATACAAGCACCATTTAAAACCAGTGGCTATGGCCGAATTTTGGTGGGGTGCACCGCCTAAATCAGCAATTAGGCATCACTTACATTATTACCCATCGTGTTATAGTAAATGCCAACCCATTTTAGGTCATATGCTAAAAGGCTTAAATGTTGAAGAAAACCCATTACTAACAAACCCAGCAAAAGGGAAAGACTTAACTATTGTTTATCAAGACGATGATTTACTGGTAATAAACAAACCCGCTGAATTTTTGTCGGTGCCAGGGATTAATATTGATGACTCAGTGTACATGCGTATTAAAACTCAGCTCCCCGCGGCTTCTGGCCCACTTATTGTGCATCGGTTAGATATGTCGACCTCAGGGCTGTTAATTATTGCGCTTAATAAGCGCGCGCATAAAGCGCTGCAAAAACAGTTTATTGAACGCACAATTGAAAAGCGTTACGTTGCTTTAGTGGCGGGCAATATTACTGAGAATAGCGGAGTGATTAATTTACCTCTTGTGCTCGACTTTGATGATAAACCACGCCAAATGGTGTGTTATAAAACCGGTAAACCGTCGTTAACAACATGGCATGTACTGGAGCGCAAAAACAACACCACCCGACTGCAGTTATACCCTAAAACAGGGCGCACACATCAGTTACGGGTGCATTGCGCTCATCAATTAGGTTTAAATACCCCGATAGTTGGCGATACTCATTATGGTGAGGAGGCAGAGCGCTTACATTTACATGCCGAGTATTTAGCCTTCACCCACCCTATTTCTCATCAACGTTTAGAATTTGAAGTAGCCGCTGATTTTTAAATCAGCGATACTAAAACTCCCCCTCTGTTTTAAAAAGCCTTGCCATTTTTTTATATTGCAAAGTCGGTAAACTTTACCGTTGCAATATAGAAAAATTTACCTGCATTATGCAAAGCCTCTACTTATAAATAATAAATAGCTATATATTTCAATAAATTAAAAGTTGGCATTAGCTTTGCTTTTATAAAAATAAGTATTTATTACAGTCCACTTTATTTGATTAAAAGCGCCAATAAGCGCTTTTAATGACACACAGTAAATGGGTAACTAACCGTTTACTGCGTACAACAGAACTTCCTACACTCCCTGTGTACTTTATTGGTTATAGGCTAACGCTTATAACCATTTTTTTTGCCTTTATTATTTAATCGTAAATTTTACGTCTTGATCGCGTAATAAATAAAGCGCAAAACACGCAGCCCACATCGGCCACGCCACAAAAAACAGTAAATTATTAAAGCCATCAATGTATTGATTATATGAAGAAAGCGTAGATAAACCATGCATTATAAAAATAGCACCGTAAGTAATACGTTTTTTAATACCGACCAAAAATGCTGATTGCGAAAGCGATTTTAAATGTATTTAAAAAACAACGGGTTTATAAAAACTACACTAAGCCCAAAAAATTCGACCGTAACATGATTGTTATTGGCGCGGGTGCAGGCGGCTTAGTTACCAGCTATATTGCCGCCGCTGTAAAAGCCAAAGTCACCTTAATTGAAGCCGGCGAAATGGGTGGTGACTGTTTAAACACTGGCTGTATGCCTAGTAAAGCGATTATTAAAAGTGCAAAAATAGCACAGCAAATGCGCCATGGTGAAAACTATGGCCTTGAAAACACTACACCGCAGTTGTCCTTTAAAAAAGTAATGGCACGTGTACGTCAAGTCATTGCTGATATAGCCCCGCACGACAGCATAGAGCGCTACACAAATTTAGGTGTGGAGGTTTTAAAAGGCTATGGAAAATTGATTGACCCGTGGACAGTAGAAATTAAACTTAACGATGGCAGCACGCAAACTCTTACCGCTCGCACACTTGTTATTGCCACCGGTGCTCGCCCGTTTGTACCGCCACTGCCAGGTATTGAAGAAACCGGTTGCGTTACCAGCGATACTTTATGGAGCAAATTTGCCGAGCTCGACGAAGCGCCCAAAAAACTGGTTGTTTTAGGTGGGGGCCCGATTGGTTGTGAGCTTGCACAAAGCTTTGCTCGTTTAGGCTCAAGTGTGACGCAAGTTGAAATGACTCAGCGCGTTATGATCAAAGAAGATGTTGAAGTGTCAGCTTTTGCACACCAATCACTGGCCGATAGTGGCGTTAATATTTTAACCTCACACCAAGCGCTGCGCTGTGAAGCACGCGAGGGTAAAAAGTACCTCGTGGTGAAACACAACGACACCGAAATTGATATTGAATATGATGAGCTACTGTGTGCCGTTGGCCGAAGCGCACGCCTCAAAGGCTATGGCCTTGAAGAGCTTGGTATAGAAACTAATCGCACCATAGTAACTAACGACTACTTAGAAACACTCTACCCTAATATTTTTGCCGCAGGCGATATTGTAGGCCCGTACCAGTTTACTCACGTTGCGGCTCATCAGGGGTGGTACGCGGCGGTTAATGGCTTATTTGGCCACTTTAAAAAGTTTAAAGTAGATTACCGTGTTATTCCATGGACCACGTTCATTGATCCAGAAGTCGCGCGCGTAGGCCTAAACGAGCAAGAAGCGATTGATAAAGGCATAGACTATGAAATCACCCGCTTTGAGTTTGAAGAGTTAGACCGCGCCATTACTGAGAGCGCCAATAATGGCTTTATTAAGGTGATCACTCCTAAAGGAAAAGACAAAATACTCGGAGTTACTGTGGTTTCTGGGCATGCAGGCGATTTAATTGCTGAATTTGTTTTAGCCATGAAACACGGCCTTGGCCTTAATAAAATTCTAGGCACAATTCACAGCTACCCAACATGGGCAGAAGGCAACAAATATGCCGCTGGTGAATGGAAACGTAACCATGCTCCACAAACTATTTTAAACATGCTTGAAAAATACCATGCATGGCGCCGAGGTTAAGCCTTTGTATACGTTATTGAAGTTTTTAGTTTTAAGTGCACTACTGGTCACGGCGTTTAAAAGTAGTGCACAAAACCTGCACGATAGTTGGAACACGCTATTAACTAAACATGTTGTCGCTATTAATCATGGGCACAGCACTGAGGTTGATTACGCTGCAATTAAACACGAGCACTACCATTAGCGGTGACAGTTTTTCAGTTGGGCTACCTGTTGCACCTAATTCACTACAAAATTGTTAACAATGGCTGTAGCCTTCATAAAATAGACTTGCTACATAAACGCCAATGAATATCCATAATGTGGCTATTAACCCTGAATAAACCGCAATCGTTTCAAACATCATCAAAATCCTTTTTAGGAACTAACACTTAGCTAACAAGCCAAAACCAGCTCTACAGTTATCGCAAATGCGGTATCTCCGGCACAGAATCTCCCTGAAAGTTTACAGTTTTATAGTGCGCTAATTGCTCACTTTTAAATAGGGAGGGAGGCAAACAACTGAACTATTTACTCATACACATTTTATCCTGCTTAGTGGATGCCTGATGTCTAAAATTTGATTACTTATTTGTACCTCTAAAAGCGCAGCGTCTCTTTACCCTCTTTGTGTATAATTCACTAAATTTTTTTGAACTGAGAAAAGTAAATGAGAAATAAATGAGCGGGCTTCGAGTGACGAGCAGCGAGCTTGTGAAAACAGCCTGAAACCTAATCATAACAGCCCTGAACTATGACCTTTAACCTACTCTTTCAGCGCAGCGCTTCTTTGCTCTCTTTATGCATAATTCATTAAGATTTTTTCGCCTCATGAATAAGCCATTTCTTTATTGTTGTAATTAGCCACTAATTTAATGCAATGGGTATTGGGTTTTAAAAACAAAGCGCTACAAATTGTAGCGCTTTCATTACTTATAGGTTGTTTGTTTAAACTAAAACGCGTTATTAAAAAAAGCCAAGCGGATCATCGCTGTAACTTACTAGCAAGTTTTTAGTTTGTTGGTAATGATCCAGCGCGAGTTTGTGAGTTTCGCGGCCTATACCAGACTTTTTATAACCGCCAAACGCTGCATGTGCTGGGTACATATGGTAACAATTAGTCCATACACGACCTGCTTCTATTTTGCGACCAAAGTGATAAGCACGATTCATATTACGGCTCCATACCCCTGCGCCTAAACCAAATTCTGAGCTGTTAGCCAGTTCAAGTGCTTCGGCTTCGTCTTTAAAGGTCGACATTGAAATAACGGGGCCAAAAATTTCTTCTTGGAACACGCGCATGTCATTACGTCCTTTTAGCAGTGTAGGTTGAATGTAATACCCGCCGTTTAGCTCGTCGCTTAATTGCTCAACATGGCCGCCAGTTAATACTTCAGCACCTTCTTCTTTACCAATTTCAATGTAGCTTAAAATTTTATCAAACTGGGCTTTAGAGGCTTGTGCGCCTACCATAGTTTCGCTATCAAGCGGGTTGCCACGTTTAATTTGTTTAGTACGTTTTAAAATACGTTCTATAAATTGCTCATAAATATCTTCTTGAATGAACAAGCGTGATGGACAAGTACATACTTCACCTTGGTTAAAGTAGGCAAGAATGGCACCTTCAATTGCTTTATCTAAGTATGAGTCGTCTTTTTCCATAACATCGCTAAAGAAGATATTAGGTGATTTCCCCCCAAGCTCTACCGTTGAAGGAATAATATTTTCGGCTGCACATTTTAAAATATGTGAGCCCACAGGGGTTGAGCCTGTAAAAGCAATTTTAGCAATCCGCGTACTGGTTGCCAGAGCTTCACCTGCTTCTTTACCAAAGCCGTTTACCACATTTAAAACACCTCCTGGGAGTAAATCGCCAATAATTTCCATTAGCACTAAGATTGAGGCAGGTGTTTGCTCGGCGGGTTTTAATATTACACAGTTACCTGCTGCAAGTGCAGGCGCTAATTTCCATGCGGCCATTAATAATGGGAAGTTCCACGGAATGATTTGTCCTACAACGCCTAGTGGCTCATGAAAATGATACGCCACCGTGGTTTCGTCTATCTCGCCAATGCTGCCCTCTTGAGCACGCAAACAACCGGCAAAGTAACGAAAGTGATCGGCGGCCAGTGGAATATCAGCGGCAAGGGTTTCACGAATCGCTTTGCCGTTATCCCATGTTTCGGCCACAGCAAGTAACTCTAAGTTTTGTTCAATACGATCGGCAATTTTTAATAAAATATTGCTACGCTCGGCGACTGAGGTGGTACCCCACTGCGTTTTTACTGCATGGGCTTTGTCGAGTGCAAGGTTTATATCGTCTTTATCTGAGCGCGGTACTTTACAAAATACCTTGCCATTAACTGGGCTTATATTATCAAAGTACTGGCCGTTGACTGGGGCAACCCACTCGCCGCCAATGTAATTACCATACTGCTGTTTAAATGTGACGAGTGCGTCTGCTGAACCTGGGTTTGCGTAAATCATATGTGTGTTCTCTTGTTGTTAGCTAAAAGTCTAAGCCGAAATTTGTTAGAGTAATGTAGCAACTTGCTTTATATTTAATCGGTATTGATTGACATTAGACCAATAAGCGCTTAAAAACTTGCTTAGCTGTCCAAAAAAGTTGTCTGTGAGTCCACATTAAAAACGCTCTATAACGATTAAAAAAGGCTGAACATGCACACATCTCAGTTAAATAAAAAACGCCAACAACTTGATGTACTGATTGAAAACAAAGTGACCTTTGCTGCCGATAACTCCGAGCTAAGTATTTACGATACCTATAAAAGTGCGCAAAAAGTGGCGTTGCATTCTAACGAATTACTGTTTTGCGCTATGCTCAGTGGTAAAAAAATAATGCATGTTGAGAGCAGTCAATACCACAAAGCGTTTTTACCACATGAATCGTTTGTATTAGCGCCTGAGCAAAGCGTGCTGATTGATTTTCCGCATGCATCTATGAACGCACCCACCACCTGTTTAGCCATTGAAATAAGCACCGATAAAATAACCAATGTGGCTAATGCGCTTAATATGCAGCAAAATTTTGCAAACGATGCCTTGTTTGAATACAACCCTAATTTAGTGCATACCCAACATAATACTCAAACGCAGCAGTTATTAGAGCGCATGGTGCATTTATTTAGTGAGCAAGGCGCTGAGCGACACTACTTAATTGATTTATCGTTAAACGAATTGATCACCCGTTTATTACAACAACAGAGCCGTGATTTATTGCTGGCAAACTGCGATAAACTACGCCTAAAAAGTAACGTGAGTGATGCACTGCAATACATTGAAGAGCATTTAAACGAAAACCTCGACATAAACACCCTTTGCAAAATAACCTGTATGAGCCGTAGTAAGTTTTATCAGCAGTTTAAACTTGCTTTTGGTACTAGCCCTGCGCTTTGGCAACAACAACTTAGGCTTAAAAAGGCCCGTACGCTTTTATTAGAAGGCCACGCTGTAAGCAAGGTGTGCTACGACCTGGGTTTTAATAGCGCCAGTCATTTTAGCCGTTTATTTAAGCAAACTTTTGGTATTGCGCCAAAAGCGTGTCGCCACTAACCTAACACAACAGTTTTTGTTATATTAAACAGCCTAATATGCTAGATTGTTTGCAATGTTGTAAGTAGTAATGAGTCACCGATGAGTAAACCCACCCGCTGGACATTAAAGAGTATTGCCAAAGAGTTAGGTGTGTCTAATGCTACGGTATCAAATGCGTTTAATCGCCCTGACCAACTCTCTGCTAAACGCCGCGAAGCCATACTTAAAGCATGCAAAGAGCTGGGGTATTATGGCCCTAATAAAGCGGCGCAGTCTTTGCGAAGTGGCACCTTTAATATTGTTGCATTAGTCCTTCCCGATAGCGTGGAATACATGGTATCAGACCCTGTTGCGAGCAGTTTTATGCGGGGAGTAACCTCGGTACTTGAAAAAAACAATATTAATGTTTTATTGTTTTCAGGCAATAATGACAACCTCAACAGCGTTGTTGATTTTGTCGATGGTTTTATTTGTTATGGTCGCCCGCGCAATAAAGCACTAGTAGAGCAACTAAAAACAGTCTCCAAACATGTGGTGACGGTTGATTTTGACATTGCCCGTAACGCCTCAATTAATGTTAATAACGAGCAAGCCAGTTATGAAATAGCCAAACATGTTTTACATAATCAAGATGATAAAGTGGCTATATTAGGCTTAAGATTACTTGATGAAAATGTATTGTGCCGGGTATACGAACATCACGAATTTGAAACTGGCCAATCTATTTCGCATCAACGTTTGCGTGGTTATCAACGCGCCTTAAGTGAGGCTAATATAACGGTTGCCGACGACCGCATTTGGAATATCCCTGAAAGCAGTGAGCGCTTTGCAAATATTGCCGCAAAAGAGGTATTAACAGCTTCCCCTCGCCCTAACGTGATTATATGCATGAGCGATTTAATTGCCCTTGCCACCATGCGAGAAGCCATAAAACAAGGGATAAAAATAGGCAGTGAGCTGCGTATTGTGGGGTTTGATGGCATAGAAGAAGCCGCTCGTTTCGTACCTCGCCTCACTACAATTCATCAAAATAGCCAAGAAAAGGGCGTTATGGCTGCTAACTTATTTATTTCTAAAGAAGAAAAACAATATGAAGTAGGTTATACACTCGATATTGGTGCAAGTAGCTAAGCACTGCTAATAAAGCAGATAAAAAAGCCAAGCAGAAGCTGCTTGGCTTTTGGTTTTCAACAAATAAAGTTATTTAAGCCAATAAGCTTTGTAAGTTTAGAGTGCTTTCTTGAGTGCCATTAAGCTGCGTAATAAGTGCAGTACGGCTTGCAAAGTCAATCCTTAATGAAATTGATTGTTGTTCAAGCTTCCACATTAAACAGCAAACACTTGCGCCGCCTTGAGCCGAAAATTCACCTGCAAATGCGGGGTGTTCGTTACGCATTTTAATTAGCTCTATGAGCCCTTTTACTACCGGTTTATTAAGGGCTTGCTCTATTTTAGCCGCGTTCAAATATGGGCGATTTATATCACGGCCAACATTGGTTTTTGCTAACAGTTCCATATCGTTTTCACAGGCAAATAAGCCGCCGTAATAAACTTGCGGTACACCTGGCGCAAAAAATTGAATTGCGCGCGACAGTAAATAGTCAAAATCATTAGCGCCTAATGCATTGTAATAAGTACAGTTTACTTGATATAAATCGACATTACTGGCAGCCGCGCCTGTTGCTTGGCGGCTTTGATTGTTACTATTTGCATGCATGGTTTCTACTAGGTTATCAATTTGCTCTGCATTTAATAAGCCTGGTTTTTCACCCATTGGGCCTGCATCAATAATGCCTATGCCATCATGCGTATCAAGTACCGTTAAACAGTTACGCGGCGATATTTTTAGCCATTTAAGTAATGCATCCGCATTGTTATTAAACAAGCTATGTAGAATTAGTGGCGGTAACGCAAAGTCGTAAACCATATTAACGCGCTTAGCTACATCTACTTGTGTTTGATAATGGCTATGAATTTCTGCAATGGTTTCCATGCCTAAATCGTTGGCTTGCTTTGATAAATTATCTAAGTAGCTAAACGTTTCATCTAGCATAAAACAATTAGTACCCGCCTGCTTAATAGCATAACCCGCTGCATCTAAACGAATAATATTAACGTTGTTAGCAGAGAACTTAGTAAGTACATTATTTAAATACGCAATTCCCGCCTCTACTTTTACGTTTATATCAATTTGATTGTCGGTAAAAGTGGTCCAAAAATCATATGTTTGACCATCACCGCATTTCATTGGCGTAAAACAACTGCCTGGGCGTGGACGGTAAATAGCTTGCTGCTCAGCCTCGCTCATACCATTGGGAAACACGTCTTCTTTGGTTAAAAATAAATCCCAAAATGCTGACGCTTTACCTTTAGCCAGTACATCTTGAAACTGAAAAGATTGCGCCGACACATGGTTCACTATTAGATCAGCCATTAAATCATGGTCTTTACCGAGTGCCTTTATGTCGTCCCAAGTACCGATTCGAGAATCAACTTCACTATGATCAATCGGGTCAAAGCCTGCATCGCTGCCATCAATTGGGTTATAAAATGGCAATAAGTGCACACCACCAAAAACGCCCTCTAATGGGCCATGTAAAAGAGTGGTAAGTGCATTTATATCTTGGCCAGTAATTCGATCAGCGTATGTGATCAATTGAACTTTATTCTTCATCATTGTGTGATTACCATGTTGAAACTTAATCGATTAAGATATATCTTTAACTAGCACGTACGAATTTACAAGTTATTTTTATAAATTTTACATACAAATATCGTGGCGACATTAATACTATAATCAGTAACTGACTGACTTACTGAGTGTTAAGAACGCATTTAACGAGGAAAAGCACATGACAAAATCACACACACACGTAAGCAGCGATCCGTTGCAACAAATTCGCTGGCTCACATATATGATGTTTTTTATGTTTGCCATGACCTCCGATGCCGTTGGCATGATCATTCCCGAGCTCATAACTGAATTTGGTTTAAGCATGACCCAAGCCAGTGCATTTCACTATGCGCCTATGGCACTCATTGCCTTTAGCGGATTATTTTTAGGCTTTTTAGCCGATAGCCTCGGGCGTAAAAAAACGATTATGCTAGGGTTATTAATATTTTCTGCGAGTTGCTTTTTATTCGCCATTAGTAGCAGCTTTATATTTTTTGTTTTTTTGCTTTGCTGTATTGGCTTAGCTATTGGCTTATTTAAAACCGGCGCTTTGGCGTTATTAGGCGATATTTCTCATAGCAACGCAGAGCACACTAAAACCATGAACAAAGTAGAAGGCTTTTTTGGTATTGGTGCCATTGTTGGACCTGCACTTGTTGGTGTATTACTGGTACAAAATGTAAGTTGGACTTATTTATATATTATTGCCGGTATTATGTGCCTAATTTTAGCGTTTTTAGCGTGGCGTGCAGAGTATCCGAGCGTTGTTAAAAGCACTGAAAAGCCCGCTTCACTTGCTACTACCATGAAAATGATTAAAAACCCCTACGCGCTTGGCTTTTCGCTCGCCATTGCGCTTTATGTTGCAACCGAGGTTGCCATTTACGTATGGATGCCGACGCTGTTAAAAAACTACACAGGCTCTTGGCCCCTTTTGGCAACCTATGCACTCACCATATTTTTTATACTGCGTGCCGCAGGGCGTTTTATTGCGGTGTGGTTATTAAACCGCTATAGCTGGCAAGGTGTTATGGCTTACTTAAGTTTAGGTATCGCATTGTGTTATGTGGGTACTTTAGTCGGTGGCGTTGATTGGGCTGTTGGTTTATTGCCGCTTTCAGGGTTATTTATGTCGATGGTTTACCCGACCTTAAACTCCAAAGGAATATCGTGCTTCCCGGTACAACAACATGGTGCAGTTGCTGGGGTTATATTATTTTTCACTGCACTTTCAGCCGCATTAGCACCTTTATTTATGGGTATGATCAGCGATTACTTTGGTCATGTACGTTATGGTTTTTACCTTGCAACCGGCTTTGCCATTATTTTATTTTTAGCAATGCTGTTTAACTATTTCCGTGACCCATCAGCCTGCGCTTTACAAGAGAGCAACCAAATAACTGAGTAAATCAACAAATTGGGGGCTAAAAAAACACTATATAAATCAATAGATGAGTAAAAAAACAGCAAATAAAGAATAAAATAATTTGCTTATTGTAAAAGATTTGTTATTTTTACTTAATCGATTAAGTAAAAATAACAAACCCCTTCGGGCTCACAAAACGAGGCGTTCACATGACAACACACAACACACCTTTATATTTAATGAGTGCTTTAGCGCTGGCTGTAAGCCAAGGCGTTTATGCACAACAAGAAGAGCAAAACACACAAGCGCAAGCTAACAAAGGTCTTGAGACTATCGTTGTAACCGGTGTACCACGTCGTACAACCATTATGGCATCAAGCTCATCAGTGAGCAGCCTATCGCTTGCTCAAGTTGAAGTATCTACACCGCGTTCAACTGCTGAAGCGTTTAGAATTATTCCGGGCGTACGCTCAGAATCAACCGGCGGTGAAGGTAACGCAAACATTGCTGTACGCGGCTTACCTGTGGCCTCTGGTGGTGCTAAGTTTTTACAACTACAAGAAGACGGTTTACCCGTTATGCAGTACGGTGATATTGCTTTTGGTAACGCTGATATATTTATGCGCCTAGATAATACCGTACAAACTATCGAATCAATTCGTGGTGGTTCGGCCTCGACTGCAGCAAGTAATGCACCGGGCGGCATAATTAACTTTATTTCTAAAAATGGTGAAAACGAATCAGGCAGTGTTTCTACAACACTGGGCCTTGATTACGACACTATTCGTACAGACTTTGAATACGGCACTTACCTTAGTGATAGCGTACGTTTTCATGTAGGTGGTTTTGTGCGCCAAGGTGAAGGCCCGCGTGAAACAGGTTACACATCAAATAAAGGTGGGCAAATTAAAGCCAACCTTACCAAAGACTTTGAAAACGGTTACGTGCGTCTTTATTACAAACATTTAGATGACAAAAGCGTGGGTTACTTACCAATGCCAATGTATGCAAATGGTGACTCAATCCCAGGGTTTGACGCACAATCAGATACCCCGCATTCAGCATTATTTACTAAAACAGTGCGTTTAAATGGCGAAAATCAAATTAGTAGCGGCGATATTCGCGATGGCATGAACCCGCAAGTTGACTCAGTGGGTTTTGAAGCTGTATTTGACTTAGATAACGATTGGCGTATTGAAAACCGTTTTCGTAAATCCTCTGTTAGCGGTAACTTTAATTCACTTATTCCTGCTGAAGTAGGCAGCGCGACTGCTATTGCACAAAGTATTGGCGGCGCAGGTGCAACGCTTAGTAATGCAAATACCGGAGCTGCATTTAATGACGATTTAGCCATGCGTATTCATACGTTTGACGTCACAATGAACGACTTTGACTCTATTGTGAACGACTTCAAACTAACTAAATCACTAAGCGATGATACAAGCGTTACGTTTGGTTACTATGCTTCAACGCAAAATATTGCTATGTCATGGTTATGGAACTCTTACCTTATGGAGCTTAAGGGCGATAATGCGGCGCTACTAAATGTAACAGCTGCTGATGGTACAGCGTTTTCTGAAAATGGTTTATATGCATACGGAACGCCTTTTTGGGGCAACTGTTGTCAGCGTGATTACGATACAGAATACGATACCCGCGCCCCGTACGTTTCATTTTCAACAAAAGTGGGTGATGTAAGTATTGATGCCAGTGCTCGTTACGATAGTGGTGAAGCACGCGGCAACTATGCAGGTGCCGTTACCTCAACGGTCGATATGAATCGCGATGGAGTGATTTCAGTTCCTGAACAAAATGTAGCAGGCATTGATACCGCAAATGCTAGCCCAGTAAATTACGATTGGGATTATGCATCCTATTCAATTGGGGCTAACTACCAAATAGATTCAAGCCTTGCGACATTTGCAAGACTGAGTAAAGGTGGCCGCGCAAATGCTGACCGACTTTTATTTGGTAAAGTACGCGCTGACGGTTCGGTTGCTGATGAAGATGCCGTTGATGAAGTAAACCAGTATGAATTTGGGGTTAAAAAACGTTTTGATTCACTCTCAGTTTTTGCAACAGCGTTTTATGCAGAAACAGAAGAGCAAAACTTTGAAGCAACATCGCAAACCTTTTTTGACCGTGAGTACGAAGCAAAAGGGATTGAAATTGAATCAACTTACTTCATCGATGCATGGGATTTTCGTGGTAACTTAACATGGACTGATGCAGAAATTGCTAAGGATGCACTTACACCTGAAGTGGTAGGTAATACGCCACGCCGCCAAGCTGATTTAATCTACTCTTTAATGGCTCGTTATAGCTTTGATAAAGGTGCTGCCGGTGTCAACTTTATTGGTACTACTGATGCTTACGCTCAAGACAATAACGACCTTAAATTTGACGGTTACACTCAAGTAAATGGCTTTGTAAGTTACGATTTATCTGAAAACCTTAATATTGCACTTAATGTAAATAACTTATTCGATACGGTAGGTATTACAGAAGCTGAAGAAGGCTCAATTCCAGATAATAACATTATTCGCGCCCGTACTATTAATGGCCGCACAACATCAATAACGCTTAAATACGCGTTTAACTAACCATCTTTAGTGTAACAAACGCTGAAGCTATGTTTTTCAGCGATTGTTACACTAACTTTAATTAGTTTTAATAATTCTCCCTTGAATTTTGACCTAGCTCTGCTGGGTTTTTTAGGATTTACACTATGACCAAATTACTTAGCCTCGGCGAGCTACTTATTGATATGCTGCCACAAGATTCTCAAAACAGTGCTTATTTGCCCATTGCAGGAGGTGCCCCTGCCAATGTAGCGGTAGGTTATGCAAAGTTAGGCGGCAAGGCTGCTTTTTGTGGCGGTATGGGTGATGACTACTTTGCTAAACAATTAGGTAAATCGCTTGAGCAATATAAAGTAAGTACAGAGTACTTATTTACGATTAAAGACTCTCAAACGGCCGTGGTTATTGTGAGTTTAGATGAAACCGGTGAACGCAGCTTTAATTTTTATCGCCACAATACGGCTGATTTACTGTTAACGAGTGATCACTTAAGCCATATTAAATGGGATGAATTGAGTACCCTACACTTTTGTTCCAACACGTTAACCAATCCAGCCATTGCAAACACCACCGTGTGTGCTTTAAAGCTGGCTAAAAACAACCATAAACTCGTTAGCTTTGATGTAAATTTACGCTATAGCTTGTGGCAAAATAGCAATGACATTGAACACAATGTACACGCGTGTTATGCCTATTGCGACATTGTTAAGCTATCGCGTGATGAGCTGAACTTTTTAGCTGAGCAAACACAGCAATCACCTGATGATTACTTACAGTCTATTTTAAATACAGGTGTTAAATTGGTATTTTTAACCGATGGCCCTGCACCGGCAACGGTTTACCACAAGGCGTTTATATTAAACGAATCGGCGCCAATCATTAATGCTGTGGATACTACCAGTGCCGGTGATGCGTTTATTGCAGGCGTGTTATATTATTTAAATCACACCGATGAAAATAGCTCGCTTATCGAAAAAATTAATAATGAGCATCTAGTAAAACACGCTTTAAGTTTTGGTTTGCGCTGTGGCTCTAAAGCCTGCTTAGCCAAGGGGGCATTTCCCGCATTACCTACACTTCAAGAGGTATAACACCAATCCGCAATAATACTTAATCATTTACGAGGCTAAACGTGTCGCCATCTGCGTTAAAAAATTCTCATTTAGAACAACTAAATAGCAAATTTTTGCCTAGCTATCAATACGTTTTTCCAGCCTCAAAATAGATCACTTAATTAAGCGAATTGGTATAAATACTTTAAAAATAAAGGCCGATTATGGCCTTTATTTAAGCATCCGCTTCTTCATCATTACTTTTTAACCATTCTAAAGCCGCAGTGGCGTTCTCAAAATATTGAATTTCACCTGATACAAACCAACTGCCTAATTTAGCGATGGTTGATTGCCAGTCTTTGTTGCCGTATATGGCTATTTTTTTAAATTCTTTGTTATGCTTTAAGCCAAGTTTTAAATCATCCCATGCAGCTCTAAGTTCCCAGCCATCAAGCTCAGTACCATCTATGAGTACATTAACAATAGGATGTTTAACTTCGCCAAGCGCAGAGTCAATCATCGGCGTGATCACCTCATAATCTTTGTGAGTGAGTGTACCTATAGCTTTTAAGGTTAAAAAAAACTCGCAACCAGAGCGCTCAATACCAATAGATAAGCCGTGTGTTAAATTTACCATAACCCGAACTCCACAATAATATGAGCATCAAGTATAGGTGATAGCTTATTAACCAATAGTGAAGTAGATCAAAAAACAGGCACATCACTTTTATTGTGCCCATTTTAATTAAATGCTTAATTATGCATTTTTAAGCCGTGCTATTTGGTTTTCAACATCTGTTAAATGACCGATTTTAAGCCACACTCTGGCTCCTTCACTGCCTGCTGTTGCTTTAATTTCGCTGTTAGGCGGCACTCTTAACCAGCTGTGCTTTACTAATGTATCGCCCTGCTCTTCAAGCGAGCCTTCAAGAACTAAAAGCTCGCCCCCACCTAAGGCGTTTAACGATATTTCACTGTTAGGTGCAAATGCAAAAATATTCACCTCTTCAAAGGCATCTTTATAAAGAGAAACTACATTTACATTACTAAACTCAGGGTGAGGAACACTGCACATGGTATTAGTTTGCAAGCGAACATGCTCTCTATCCTCTGGCTGAAACTGCCATAATTTCACAAATATAACGCACCCGTTTTCAGAGCTTGGTGTATGTTTTGACTCAGGCGGATTGCGAATATAAGAGCCCTTGGGGAAATCACCATGTTCATCTTGAAAAACACCTTCAAGCACAATAAATTCTTCACCGCCGGTATGTGTATGGGCAGAAAAATGGCTGTTTGGCGCATAACGTACAATGCTGGTTGCGCGTGCAACCTCATTGCCCACTCTATCAAGTGGACGCCTATCAACACCCGCCATCGGTGAGGCTATCCATTCTAACGATTCGCTATGTACAACAACACGTTCGCTAAAATCAGCTGCAATTTTCATATTTGACTCCATATCTAAACAGCAATACTTGGACGCTGAGCGACCTTTTCTTGCCATGCTATTAAATGTGATAGCTCACTAGGAATAGCTATTTTTGCAAAGCCTGCAAACACCAGACCGGCGTACAAAGTAATATCTGCAACACTGAAATTCTCACCAGCAACATAAGCAGAGTTAGCTAATACGCTATTAAAATAAACAAAGCCTTGGCGCGCTTTTTCACCTTGCTTTTCTCCCCAAGCAACATTTTGATAGGTTTCAAGCGCTGGGCCTAAACCATCCGTTACATGATGAAAGTAACTGGCTACAGCATCAAGCACCATAGACTCCGCACGTTTTTGCATCATATTAATCACCGCACGTTCTTTTGCCTCAACACCGGTTAATGAAGGGCCTGCAAAAGCGGTATCAATATATTCAGTAATCGCGGTGCATTCTGCGATGAACGTTCCATCATCTAGCTCTAAAACAGGTACGCCTGCTAAGGGGTTTTTAGCTAAAAAAGCCTCAGTACGGTGCTCACCATTTAATAAATCGACAGCAACAAACTCTACTTTATCAGTCGCCTTTTTTCAGCAAGCGCAATACGTACACGTAATGGATTAGGAAAGTTTTCTACATCATAAATTTTCATAATTATCTCTTTATATTTTTAATCACAGTTTGAGCTAATACTGGCAAGAATAAATTACCTACCTACTGATAGGTAATTTATATTAAGATCTCGACCTTTGCAAACTAAAAATAAAAGAGCTTGAAAATAACTACCTACTGGTTGATAATTTTTTGCAGCGATATGAAGGAAGTTTAAAATGACAAAAAAAGCAGCCCTGTTAAAAGCAGCAGAAAACAAAGTTAGACTTGGTGGCTATAGCAATTTTAGCTTTAGAGAGTTGGCCAATGAAATTGGTATTAAAAGTGCCAGTGTGCATTATCACTTTCCAACTAAAGCTGATTTAGGTGCAGAGCTTGCGCATCAATATACCGATGCCTTTATCGCTGTACTTGGTGAACCAGAGGCACACAAAGCAAACGGTAAAAACCCTATTGATATTTACACTCAGTTATTTAGAAATGCACTCGTGATTGATAAAAAAATGTGTTTATGTGGCTTGCTCGGCGCAGAAAGCGACAGCCTACCTGATAAAGTGCGGGTTGAAGTTCAGCGGTTTTTTAATAAAAATTTAGCCTGGTTAACCCAAGCACACGCTGTGAATGGTGAAGAAAACCCTGCTCGCGCGGCAATACAAACAGTGAGCTTATTAGAGGGGGCGATGATGATTAGTAAAACCCTAGATGATATCAGCTACTTCGAACAAGCCACTTTTTAGCGATTGGTGATCAAGTATAAAAAAAGCGAGCCTTTATAAGGCTCGCTTTTACATTTTTGAGATTACGATTTATTAAGCCGTACGCACTTTATGCTTTGAATGCACAACAGCTAATACAATAAACCCTATAACAGCCACCGCTGCACCAATCGGTTTACCTAAATCACTTGATAAGTTTAACCCTATTGCCGCAGTCATTATGTATGACAAGGTCACTGCTGTAGCGATTACTGCTGGTATGCTAGTGATCCAGTGGAATGTACCACGGTCAAATAAGTACTTGGTCGCAAGCCACAACACACTGGTAGAAAGCAGCATATTTGAGAATGCGAAGTAGCGCCAAATCACAGAGAAATCGAGCTTAGTCATAAAGTAGGCAATGGTTAAAATAGGGATTGCTAGTAATAAACGATTACGTAAACTTTGCGGAATACTAAACGCATCAACCACGGTCAAGCGCAGTGAACGAAACGCCGTATCGCCTGAGGTAATAGGGAAAACAGCAACAGCAATAATTGCCATAATACCGCCAAATACACCTAAGTAGCTGTTTGCAATATGGTTAACCACCAAACCTGGACCGCCTAAATCAAGCATAGCTTTTAAACCCGCATAGCCTTCAGGGAAGGCAGCAATACCCGCTAATGCCCATACACAACCTACAATGCCTTCACACATCATCGCGCCGTAATAAACTGGGCGTACGTATTTTTCATTGGTTAAACAACGGGCAATAATAGGTGCTTGCGTTGAGTGAAAACCACTAATAGCACCACAGGTAATGGTTATAAATAGCAGCGGCCAAGTGGGCAGTCCATCAGGATTTGGTGCTAAGAAGTCATGAGCGTGATCGGCCTCAAAGTATGCTAAAAAGTCGCCCGCTACTGGTAAATGCGGTGCGTTTATTAGCAGTGATACCGCAATAGCTACTGTCATCACAATCATTAACAAACCAAAAATAGGGTAAAACTTAGTGATGATTTTATCAATGGGTAATAACGTGGCTAAAAAGTAGTAAGCTAAAATAGCCAAAACCCAAAAGGTATTATTTGCAAATATTGTATCCTTAAATATATCAAGGTTACTTAATAATCCTGCCGGGCTCATAATAAATACAACACCAACAAAAAATAGTAGCATCGCAGTAAAAATAAGCATAAAGCCTTTAAATACAACGTTGTAGTAGTGCCCTGCTATTTCCGGTAAGCTTTTACCGTCTTCTTTTATACTCATTACTCCTGAGAAGAAGTCGTGTACAGCGCCACCCAAAACATTACCAAGCACAATCCATACAAGCGCAACCGGACCATATAATGCACCCAATATTGGGCCAAATATGGGGCCTACGCCTGCTATATTTAAAAATTGAATCAAAAATGCACGAACAGGGTGAATTGCAACGTAATCAACACCTTCGCTAAAGCGTTTTTGTGGTGTGTCGACCGTTGAATCCATGCCCGCTTGCTTTTCAACAAACGGGCTATAAAACTTATAGCCTAATATTAAAATAGTTAGGCAAATAAAAAAGATGATCATAAAGCACGCTTCTCTTTTTGTATGTGTGTATAGGGCCAAATATTGCAGCCCAAATTTTAAAATAACAATTGAACGTAGCATATGAAAAAGCACGCAACAATGAGACGTTTGGCTAATGCTCTGGCAAAATCAAATTTATTCAAAAAAATTAAACTAAGTAACAGCATAAGTTACTTATAAAAAACGTTAAAAGTGCTTATATTGCGACTAAAATCTATACGCCAATTTACAACAATAGCTACACCTGAATGATTAATTAGCCTACGATAAACATTATTACTACTTTTAATGTACTGCCGTTGGCCTACGTGGCTTTATAAAAAACAAGGATGCCCTCAATGACACAGTTTACTACGCCCGATTTATACGATGAACATCGCGACCATGTGCAAGTCGCTGACAGTGGCTTGCAACACTTTGGTAATAAAACTCTCTTTTATGGTCAAGTAGTGACTGTCACCTGCCCAGACGATAACTCGTTTGCTGGCAACATATTACATGAAAATGGTGAAGGCAAAGTGTTGGTTGTGGATGGCTTTGCTAGTAAGCGTTTTGCCTTCATTGGCGATATGATTGCAGAGCGAGCCCTAAAAAATGGCTGGCAAGGCATTATTATTAATGGTTGCTGCCGCGATATTGAAATTCTTGCCACGCTTGATTTACCCGTGATGGCGCTAGGCGCTACGCCGCGCTGCACCACTAAGCGCGGTTTAGGTGCCAAAGATCACCCGGTTAATATGTTAAACACCACAATTAATACTGGTGATTGGGTGTATGCTGATGTCAATGGATTAATTATTAGTAATAAAGCCTTGTTTTGAACAATCAAAGTGGCTGTTCGCGATAAAAAAAGCAGCTCGAGAGCTGCTTTTTTTAAAATCAAACAATAAAGTTTTACATTAAAGTGCTAACCATACATCGGTTGAACCAGGCTCGTTCCCTTGAGTCCACCATTTTGCTTTATATTCAACGCCATTATAAGTGACGACATCGCCACCAACGTATGCAACGCTCGTATCCCAATCTCCTGTTGGTGGAGTGGTAATATCACCATTTGTCACTGTTACGCTAAAGCTTTGTGTTGTAGTTAATTCGCCATCACTGACTGCAACAGACACTGTGAAGTTTAGTGACTTATTTTAGTATTTAGTGTTCGGCTAACTTTGTTTAGTTAACCGCTGAGTGATTAAACAAACGAGCAAAAGTAAGCTAGCGCTTACCCACAAACAGGCCTGCAGCCCATATACTTTATACATAAAACCAGAAAGTACTGTCCCGACCAGTCTTCCTGCAGCGTTAGCCATGTAATAAAAACCTACATCCAAAGAAACACCATCACTTTTAGCAAGGCTGACAATCAAATAACTGTGTAATGATGAGTTAATAGCAAATGCAGCACCAAAAATAAATAACCCAACAATTAGCGTAGTGTTTACAGCTATATTCAACTGCATCAAACAAGCTAATAACAAGGTGACACACGCCAATACTCCCCCCCAGTAAAACGCTTTCTTTATCGCATCATTACTGACAAGTGACTTACCCGTAATTTTTGGTGCTTGAGATTGCACTACCCCATAAGCAATCACCCATAGTGCCATAAAACCACTAACCCACCAGTGTGGCCAATTAAATTGCGAGGCTAAATAAACAGGCAGTGCAACAACAAACCATACATCACGAGCAGCAAATAAACAAAACCGAGCGGCACTAAGTAAATTAATTGCCCTAGACTTAGAAAATAACGCTTTAAATTTTGGTTTATTTTTAGCTTTGCCTATTTCACCCTCTAAATACACTAAGCTAATGATCCAAGCGATAGTTAAAAGCATAATTAAAGCAACTAACGCTCCAACAAATCCTAGTAAAGTAAGTAATAGCCCCCCTAAAAAGAAGCCAACTCCTTTTAATGCATTTTTAGAGCCCGTTAATATAGCAATCCATTTGTATAATTGGCTTTGCTGATTGTCACCTTCGGGAACTAAATATTTAATCGCACTTTTAGCGCTCATTTTATTGAGATCTTTGGCAACCCCACTTAAGGCTTGCGCTAACATTACATAACTTACCGATAACCAATCGCTTGGTGCACACAACATAGCTAAGGCCACAACTTGCAGCCCTAATCCTATGTTCATGGTTTTATTTAAACCTAAATGCGCACCTAACCAACCGCCAATTAAGTTAGTAATAACCCCAAATAACTCATAAAACACAAACAGCATGGCAATCGCGAGCGCGCCATACCCTAACTGATGAAAATACAGCACCACCAGCATGCGAAGTGCGCCATCTGTTAGTGTAAAAGCCCAGTAATTACCCGTAATAATGCCATACTGTTTTAAAGCCGATGGTAAATTGGCGATTTGCGAAAACATCTTCAATACCCTGAACTAGTTTACTAAATCACTTTGTCCTACTTTGAGCATCAGCTCAGCAGTCCGGTTGGCATAACCCCATTCATTATCATACCAAGCATAGAGTTTAAGTTGAGTGTGGTTTATAACCATTGTCGAAAGCGCATCTATAATTGTGCTACGAGGGTCTGTTTTGTAATCAATAGATACCAATGGCTTTTCTTCATAGCCTAAAATGCCTTTTAGCTCGTTATTAGCCGCTTGCTTAAACCATCCATTCACTTCTTGTTCGGTTACACCACGCTCTAGTTCAAACACGCAATCAGTAATTGATGCATTGGTTAGGGGGACTCGAACTGCATGGCCGTTTAATTTTCCTTTTAGCTCAGGGAATATCTGCGTAATAGCCGTTGCACTGCCGGTAGTGGTAGGAATTAAACTTGTTCCGCATGACCGCGCGCGACGTAAATCTTTATGAGGTGCATCTATAATGGTTTGGGTGTTGGTAATGTCATGAATCGTTGTTATGGATCCATGCTTAATCCCTACCTTTTCTTGCAATACTTTTACCACAGGCGCTAAACAATTTGTTGTGCATGAAGCCGCGGTAACAATTTTATGTAACTGCGGATTATAAAGATGATCGTTCACCCCTATTACCACATTTAAAACACTTTCTTCTTTAACTGGGGCAGTAACAACCACACGCTTTACACCTTGCGCTAAATAAGCGTTAAGTAATTCTGTGGTTTTCATTTTACCGCTGGCTTCAATCACCACATCACATTGTGACCAGTCAGTCTCTGCAATCGATTTATTATTTGTTACTTTAACCGTATGCTTTGCTACAGAAAAACTATTATCATCGGCTTGCACCTCATATTTTAGGCGCCCGTGAACCGAGTCAAATTCTAATAAATGGGCATGTGTTTTCGCATCAGCAGCCACATCATTAACATGTACAAATTCAACCTCAGGCCAATCAATTGCCGCTCGTAAGGTTAAACGTCCGATTCGTCCAAAACCATTTATGCCTACTTTAATCGTCATTATAAAATTCCTTTAGTTAGTCACAGCATTTTAAAATTCGCTCAGGACGCTTGCCCATCACATTTAAACGCTGTAATTGATGCTCATAAAATGTAGGGGTGGCATGTAATGTTTTTGTAATTACATCTTTCGCCCAATCAGGTAGTGATTTATTTAAGCTATAGAACACCCATTGATTTTGCTTACGATCAGCAAGCAAACCGCATTGACGTAATACAGCTAAATGCCGTGAAATTTTAGGCTGGCTTACATCAAGTGCCGCCACTAATTCACATACACACAACTCATCTTCATGCGCAATAAGCAGTATTGTCTTTAAGCGGGTGTCGTCAGCGATACATTTAAAAAAATGCAGAGGATTTAGTTGATTCATACAGTGTAGTCTTGTTTTGCATACAACAACAATATATGAAAAGAAAGACATATGGAATAGTGAATATGTGAAATTTCATATATTCAGGTAAAGTTATCTATTTTCCGCGTCAACTCAAGTTTGGCTTTTAGAGGTGTGCCCAATAAAAAACACGCAATGATCACTCATGGCGTGTTTTTATAAACAATATAAAGGGGTTAATTAAATAACCGACAGCTCTACTTCAATATTGCCGCGAGTTGCATTTGAATATGGACATACTTGATGTGCTTTCTCTACCAAGGCTTGTGCCGCTGCTTTGTCCATATCACCTAGTGATACAGCCAATTTTACAGCAATACCAAAACCGGCATCAATCGCACCAATAGACACTTCAGAGTTAATGTAAGTATCGCTTGGTAACGCAATTTTTTCGCTACCCGCTACAAACTTAAGTGCACCAATAAAACAGGCAGCATAACCTGCTGCAAATAATTGCTCTGGATTAGTGCCTTGTCCATCGTCACCACCTAACCCTTTAGGTGTTGATAAGTTAACATTTAAACGACCATCATCCGATTTAGCAACGCCTTCACGTCCGCCTGTTGCCGTTGCTTTTGCTGTATAAGCTACATTTTGTAATACATTCATAGTGAACTCCTAAGATTAAAATTTTTAAGTTAATTACTTTGCATGCAAAATAATAGATCAACTAAATTCCGATTGCAAATACTTTGCATGCAAACTAAAATACTCTGTATTGAAATGAAGGATAAACCGATGTCGTTTGAACAGTTAAAATTAAAAAATCAGTTATGCCATCGTTTATATATGGCGTCCAACAGCATAGCCCGTGCCTATCGAGAACCTCTAGCTGAGCTTGACCTTACCTATCCTCAGTATGTTGTTATGATGGCGCTATGGGAACAAGATGAAGTAACCATCGCTGAGCTAATAGATAAAACCGCAATTGATGGTGGCGCGCTTACTCAAATCTTAAAAAAAATGACCGACAAGTCATTACTTAACGTTATAAAAGACGAACACGATAAGCGTAAGCGTTTGGTGCAACTGACTCACACGGGTCACTCTTTAAAACTTGAAGCTGCCGACATCCCAAAAAAGATTTTTTGCAAATTTGACAGTATCGACACAACCCAAGCACAACAATTAATGCAGTTACTCGACTTAGTGGTCAATGATCTGACCGACTAAAAACCCAGCTATAACTTAACAAACAAGGCGTTAATTAATGACTCATTTAAAAAAACGACTTATTGCTATTACTTACAGCATTACATTACTGGTAAGTAATGGAGCACTTGCCAATAATAGTGAATTAACCACTGTTGCGACATTTGATGCACAACACCCGCCTGGCAACATAGCCATTACGCCATCTGGCCGTAAGTTCTTATCTATACATGGTTTTTATGGGCAAAATCAAAAAATCATGGAACTATTAAGTGATGGCACCACTAAACCCTACCCTAATGAGCAATGGGCTTACGCATACAACAAAGGTAAGGGCTTTTACGGGGTACTCGGTGTTAATGTATCAAATGACGGCATACTATGGATGCTTGATACCTCAGGGCCCGATCATGCGGGGAGATTAGTTGGTTGGGATACCAACCAAGAGCAACTGCATAAAATTATTTACCTAGCCAAACCAACAATTACCGATACCTCGTTTTTAAACGATTTAGTTATCGATAATAAACACGGCGTTATTTACATTGCCGATACAGCACAAGGCAGTCAGGCTGCGATTATTATAGTAAACCTAAAAACCGGTGAAGCGCGAAGAGTATTACAAGATAGCCAATACACCACCGCCGAAAATATTGATATGGTTATTAATGGCCGAACAATGCGCCTGGGCGGACAACCTGCGCGTTTAGGTGTTAACCCAATTACGCTTGATCCTAACGAAGACTGGCTTTACTTTGGGTCAATGTCGGGGACTTCGGTTTATCGTATTGCCACCAGCGCAATTAACAACGAGCAGCTTTCAGCAAAAGCGCTAGAAGCTAAAGTAATGCGCTACGGCACTAAACCCATTTCCGACGGTATTACGGTGGATGGGGGCGGTAACGTCTATGTGACCGATATAACCAATGGTGCAATTGGCGTCGTAAAACCAAGTGGCGACTATGAGGTGTTATTTAAAGATGATCGCCTAAGCTGGCCAGATGGCTTTAGTTATGGTGCAGATCATAAAATATATTTTACAGTAAACGATTTGCACAACTCGCCGGTGTTAAGCAATGATAAAACTCAAAACCCTAATAAGTTTAAAGTGATGTCGTTTACGCCCCTTGTAAAAGGTAAAGTAGGTCGTTAATAACCTAACGTAATTACCCTAGCCCTGTCATGTAATGCAGGGCTTTATAACATCACACCAAAAAAGTGCATATTTTATAATTACTCTCCCAATTTGGTGCTTCAGCCAAATTAGGCATTAAAGAAATAATAGTAAATATCTGATTTATATTCATAAAATATTCAATAAACAATTGGCATACTTCTTCCTTATATTTAATTGTCATTAGTTACACCAAGGAAAAAAATTATGTCTAATTTATACAACACTCTTTATTTTTTATGGCGCTTAGATATCACAGTGTGGCAAGTTAATGAGCCAACAAATACGCATACCACCAGTGAAAAAGAGCGTATCTACTCGCGTTAAAAACTATTTTTGAACAGACTTTGCAAGCTAAGTCATAGCGTTGTATTGTAAAAGACTATTTAATTGGTTAGTGGAACGTGTATGCATGCTTTAGAAGTTAATTTTGACGGCTTAGTCGGCCCTACTCACAACTACGCAGGTTTGTCGTATGGAAATGTTGCCTCGTTAAACAACGCGGCGAGCTTTTCAAATCCGCAAGAAGCAGTATTGCAGGGCTTGGCTAAAATGAAAGCCATGCACGATAAAGGCTTAACCCAAGGGGTATTTGCGTCTCATGCTCGCCCAGATTTAAATGTATTGCGGCGTTTAGGGTTTACTGGCAACGATGCACAAGTCATTAATAAAGCCTTTAAAGCCGATCCTATTTTATTGCGCGCTTGTTACTCTGCCTCAGCCATGTGGACCGCTAATGCAGCCACCGTATCGCCTTCACCTGATACTAACGACGGCAAAGTACACTTCACTGCGGCTAATCTAAATAATAAATTTCATCGCTCTTTAGAGCCAAACACCACTACACGTTTGCTCAAAGCGATGTTTAATAACGAACAATACTTTGCACACCATTCACATTTGCCTGAGCAAGGTTTTTTTGGTGATGAAGGCGCAGCAAACCATACTCGGCTGTGCGACAGCCATGGTGAAACCGGGCTAGAATTATTTGTATTTGGTGCAAGTGCCTTTAACAGTCAGCTTGTTAAACCCGTTAAGTTCCCTGCAAGGCAAACTTTGGAAGCATCGGAAGCCATTTGTCGATTGCACAATATAAAAGATACCAGCCAAATACTATTACAACAAAACCCTGATGTAATTGACCAAGGGGTGTTCCATAATGATGTAATTGCGGTGGGTAACGCCAATGTTTTATTATGCCATCAGCAGGCGTTTTTAAATCAAACGCAAGCATTAGACGATATCCGCGAAGCTTATGTAGGTAACAAACAGCTTTATATTATTGAAGTACCAACCAGCAAAGTGAGTATTCAAGATGCCGTTAGTAGCTATTTATTTAATAGCCAACTGGTTAGCCTTAGTGACGATAAAATGTTGCTCGTTGCCCCACAAGAATGCCAGCGTAATCCTGCTGTAAAAGCGTATATTGAAGAAATGATTATTGACGATAACCCCATAAATCAAGTGCAATTTTTTGATTTGCGCCAAAGTATGCAAAATGGCGGCGGGCCTGCTTGTTTGCGTTTACGCGTGGCGCTTAATAGCCAAGAATTAGCAGCGGTAAATCCTGAGGTTATTTTAGATGAGCAAAAGTACACCCAATTATGTGATTGGGCTACGCGCCATTACCGCGATAAACTCGGTGCCAACGACTTTGCAGACCCTGCTTTACTTACCGAAAGCTACCAAGCCCTTGATGAGTTAACCCAGTTACTTAGCCTAGGATCGGTATACCCATTTCAACTAGAAGCTTAATTGCTTTCGGCTACTAGGGTTTGAAACATACGTTCAAACCCTTATCGCTAATCTCTCTAAATTCAATTAAGGTTAAGTTTATATAATTATACTTATAGCTTAACTATTCAAATAAATATGATTCTATCTATTAGGGTAATGAATTACTCCTGATAACATGCTTAAACGACATTACTGTCACTCAATTAACCCTAACTAACTCATTTAATTGAGTCTATACACTCAAGCTTGGCAGAATTCCAAAAAAGGAGACAAACCATGGCAACACATAAAGTAATTTTAATTACCGGTGCCTCTAGTGGTATTGGCGAGGCGACCGCTAAAACATTAGTTAAAAATGGTCACAAAGTAATATTAACTGCGCGCAGTGAAGATAAACTCAATAAACTAGTTAACGAATTAGGCCATGAAAATGCATTTAGCGTTTCAGCCGATGCCACTCAGTTTAGCGAGCTTGAGAGTGTAGTAAGTAAAGGCATTGAAAAATTTGGCCGATTAGACGTTGCATTCGCTAACGCGGGCATGGGCGTATCATCACCTGGCACCGAAAATGGCGACCCCGATGAGTGGTCAGCCATGGTTGACCTTAATATTAAAGCATTGCTTTGGACTGCTAAACTCACTTTGCCTCATTTACGTGAAAACCAAGGGCATTTTATTTTAACCAGCTCTGCAGCAGGACGAAGACCCATTGATGGCTCTATATATGGTGCCACTAAATGGTTTGCACATGGCTTTGGTCAAAACCTAGCAGAGGAAATGAAACCATGGCATGGCCGATGTACAACCATAGCCCCAGGCATGGTGAATACACCATTTTTTGATGAAGCAAAACCCGATAAGCTCGACCCACAAGATGTGGCCGATGCGGTATTATTTGCCATTGAAGCTAATCAGCGTAATAGCGTACGCGAAATCTATTTAATGCCCACCAACTAACAAGATAATCCAAAGGCCAATCTTTATTGGCCTTTGCTTTAAAAGTACTTAATTGTTCTTTGTTAAAATTACTTTCGACTAAATCAATAAAAAATCACTTATTGAAACGCCGCTTACCATGCTAAACCTCAACTTTATGTCTATTATATAAAGAAAGTAATTCAATAACTGGAACCCATTTAATGGCTCCCAATAAAACTAATTATATGCCAGCTCATCAATATATTACTAATGATCCGTTGCATCAACTTTTTGATGCTGTCGATTCTATTTCAGTACAAGGTTATGATGAGCAACGGCGTGTAATTTATTGGAATAAAGGCAGTGAAGTGCTTTATGGGTATTCGCACCAAGAAGCCATTGGCAAAAAACTCGAAGATTTAATTATACCCACACCAATGCGAGAGCCCGTTATTAAAGCGCATGGTAATTGGATTAAGCATGATATTGAAATTCCCGCATCAGAACTCATACTCAGCCATAAAAATGGCAATGATGTGGCTGTATTTTCAAGCCATGTTATGTTTACTAATCAATACAATACCAAACAAATGTACTGTATTGATATTGACCTTTCTGAGGTTCACAAAGCACAAGCAGAAGCCACATTTAATGCCACCATGCTCAAAACTTTATTTGAGGCAATTCCTGATTTATTTTTTGTACTAGAACAAAATGGCACTATTACTGACTACCATGCAAATAATGAAAACGATTTATATATTTCACCTAACCAGTTTATTGGTAAAAAAATGGTGGATGTATTACCTGAAAAAGTAGCGGAAAAATTTCAAATTCATATAGAAAAAACAATAGCTCAAAACAGTATGGTCAGTTTTGAATATGAATTGAGCATGCCTGAAGGCGAAATTTATTATGAGGCGAGATTGCGCCTACTGCCCAAAAAAAACCAAATCATGGTGATTATCCGTGATATTAGCGAACCACACCGCTCAGCAGAATTGATCCGTCATCAAGCTCTCTTTGATAGCTTAACCGATTTGCCTAACCTCTTTTTGTCTTTAGATCGCTTGTCACAAATATTAATGGAAGTACAAAAGAGTCATGAAAAAGCCGCGGTGTTTTTTTTAGACCTTGATGACTTTAAAAAAGTGAATGACTCATTAGGGCATGAAGTAGGCGATAAACTGTTAATTGCAGCAGCCGCTAGATTACAGCAAACACTAAAGCAAAATGACACTGTCGGTCGATTAGGGGGTGATGAATTTATTGTTTTAATATCCAGTTTAAACGATGAGAATGATGCTTTAGCAATTGCTGAGCGGTTACTTCAAGCATTTAGAAAACCCTTCAAGCTCGAAGGCAGAGACTTAATACTGACATTAAGTATTGGTATTGCGATTTCTCCCAAAGACGGTACGTGTGCCTCGGTGTTGTTACGTAATGCCGACACCGCTATGTACCAAGCAAAAGCGATGGGGCGCAATACCTCCTCTTTTTTTACCCCGCAAATGAACGTTGCTATGCGCCGGCGTTTTGAAATAGAAGAGCAAATGCATGGAGCCCTGGAGCGAAACGAATTTGAGCTTTATTATCAACCGCAAATAGATGTAAAAACAAACACCATCATTGGCGCTGAAGCCTTGCTACGTTGGCATAATATAGTGTTAGGGGAAATCACCCCTGATGAATTTATTCCCATTGCAGAGCAAACAGGCTTGATTGCGCCTATTGGTTTATTTGTTCTTCAACAAGCCTTACGCTTTTTGAATGAATGGCAATCAATTAACCAGCAAAACTATACCATGGCGATTAATTTATCGCCGCGTCAGTTTAGAGATCCGGAACTGGTTAATATAATTAAACATACTCTACATAAAAATAGCATTAATAATGAATGCTTAGAGCTGGAAATTACCGAAGGGGTACTAATGAATAGCCAAGCCTCAATTCATGATGCCTTAGTGCAAATTGATGAGCTGGGCATAAAACTGTCAATGGACGACTTTGGCACAGGCTATTCATCATTAAGTTACTTACGAGAATACCCTTTTGATGTGCTAAAAATTGACCGTAGCTTTATTGCTGGCATAACAGATAACAAGGCAGACTGTAATTTAGTGAAAGCGGCCATAGCTATGTCACACAGCCTAGAAATAAAAGTAGTTGCAGAGGGAGTAGAAACCAAAGAGCAGCTAGATTTACTCAACGAGCTAAACTGCGATATTGCTCAGGGGTTTTATTTAAGTAAGCCCTTATCTGGTGCCAAGTTACTTAATTTTTCATTACATTACTGCAAAGCGACTTAAAAGCACTTTAGTTAAAAAGTGCTTTTACAGCTGCGAGTTAGCTCATGATTTTAAAAAGCAAATCGCGCACCGTTGCAGGTTCAAATGGTTTGTCACAAATGGCATCCACACCGGCTTGAGCAATATTAGCTAAATGAGTATCGTTGGCCTCTGAGCTCACCATCAGAACTGGAATATGTGAGTAAGCATTCGATTTTCTAACGGTTTCAGTTAACTCTTTACCATCCATTTCTGGCATATTGTAGTCAGTAACAATTAAATCAAATGATTGATTATTAAGTATTTCAATCGCTTGTTTACCGTCTTCAGCCTCTACCGGTGCTGGAATTCCCATCCCCGCTAGCACTCGTATTATGTGTTTTCGTGCAAAACGGCTGTCATCAACTACAAGCACTCTAAGAAGTGTCACATCAAAGTGCTCTAGTTCCACTTCTTGCTCGCTAATAATATCCAAAGTAGCTTTAAGCGCTCGGGTTATTTCGTCGGCACTAAACGGTTTAGGTAAAATCGCTAATACCCCCGATTGCCTAAGTTGCTCTAAATGGCGCTTATTACGCTCGCTCGACACCAGCATAAACGCCTGCTGCTCGGTATTACTATTACTGCGTATTGCCTGTAATAAAGAATCAGCTGTGCCATCACTTAAGTACATGCTGCTAATGACTAAATCAGGGTGATAATTTGATAAAGCAGCCAGCGCGTTTTCTTGAGTGCTGGCCGTTTCAATTTGTGTCACCCCGCACTGAGCCAGTGATTTTTTTATTAGCTTTTGTTGCACTTCAGAAGGCTCAACTAATAAAATAGATAAGTTGGCTATTGCCGTTAAATCACTCATTTCAATCCTGTTATTAGGGTCTGTTGACCTTTCAAGGTTAAATTTGCAACAGTCTGTTTGGTATTTAGGCAAGGCAGAGCCTATGAGGTGTGGTTATTCCCCATAAATAGGCGATAACGTAGCATCAATGCCAAACAGGCGCTGCCCGAAGGGTTCTGCCTAGGGGCTATTTACTCTTTGTTGCCTACATGGATGTAGGTAAGGGGCGTGAGCAGGACGCAGAAGCTTTGCTCGGTTTTTACTTATTCTTACATGGATGTAAGCCAGTAGAATAACGCAGGAGCAGTTATCGAGCCCACTAGGTTACAAAGCTCGCGCCGCGATTAAATCACCCCTAGTTTGAACAAATATTAATCCGCAAAGGTCAACAGACCCTAGTCTTTAAATAATTTTTATAATGCTCATTATAAATTAATAACTTACAAGAAAAAGCTAAAACAGCAACAAAACAGCTTGTTTACCTAAACTCAACACACTCAGCTTAAAAACGGTAGTTTATGCCCGCATAATAACGTCTTCCCGAATAGCTTGAGTTTAATAACCGAGACTCAGTGTCATTACCTAGGCGCTTTACCGACTCAGATTTAGTTAAATTAATAACTGCAGCGGTCAAACTCAAATCCTCTAATAAATTAATCGAAGCATTTACGTCAACTTGCTCGTATGGGTCTTGGTATACATTTAAGCCGCTATTTAAACCCAACACGGTTTCACCGCGTTTATTATAAGAAGCACGAACATTGAAGGCATCTCCTTCATAATATATCGAGGTATTGTATTGATACTTAGCACTGCCTATTAGTGGCGATTTACCAAACTCTTTACCATCCACTTCGACATCGGCTTTATTGGTTTTGTTATAAGTGTAGTTTGCATAAAAACCAAAACCACTATCAAAGGCATGCTGTATAAATACTTCAGCCCCTTTAGATACGGCATCAGTGCCATTGCCTACAGTGCTATATGGCGACACAGTAATATTTCCCGAATCAACTATGCCCTCTTTACCTGCAAAATCTTGTTGTACGTCAATAACTAAAGGAACAACAAAATTATCAACAGTTTTATGAAACAGTGCTAAACCAACAGCAGAGCCTTCGCTGTAATAATATTCAATAGATAAATCAGCTTGCACCGACTCAAACGGTTTTAAGTTTTTATTACCGCCACTGCCACTAAAACCCGGAATTTCATTAAATTCAGCTCTGTCGTCGGCCCACTCATCTGAAACAAACGTAATGCGTTGTTGTGCGCCTAAATCGGCATAATCAGGGCGAGACATTACTTTTGCAATCGCGCCGCGCACAACAATATCTTCGCTTGCATCCCATGCAATATTAAAGCTAGGTAAAATTTGGGTATCGGTATTCTCTTGAGTATTGAGTTGATAATCTTCAACAAATCTATCGTCTCCGGTTACCACCTCCCCGCTTTCATCATCAGTATGATCCAGCAAATATGTGTATAGATCGGTTGATGATGTCATGGTTTTCGTGCGTACAACACGTACCCCTAAATTACCGCGCACGCTATCAAATTCAAAATCACCTTGTAAATAAAATGCCGCTATTTGCTCTTCAATATCATAAATGAAATTATCTTCTTTACGTGTATACGGCACATAATGACTGGTCACAATGTCACGATATTTTTGCCAATCAATACCGGGCATTTGGTTTATATTAAAACCACCAGCAATGTTACCTTCGTTAATAAACATGTCTTGTGCTAGTGGCATACCGTTGTTCCACTGATAACTGTCAAAACGTGTGATCCCCCCCTCGCTGGCTTCTCCTGCAGCAATATCAAAATTAGGATCTAAAAAGAAGGTATTACCGGTTTCGCGGTGAAGCGTAGCTTCTCGGTACTTTACGCCGGTTTTAATTGTTCTTAAAATTCCCCAATCGGTATAAATATCAAAGTCAGCCTGATAGTAATCTTCTTCGAGTTCACTGCGCACAAAGCTTGAATTTGACGAGCCTGGATCGCGCCCACCGCCCACACCATTTAATAAGTTAGCTAGCGTATTAGGGTCTATATTTAAACTAATATCGTTTTCATTAATTTGCCAACCCGCTGTTTGCGATGCATTTTCTATACGGCTTTCATTTTCACCGGCGTTTGAACTTTTATACGCCGCTTCCCAACTCTCCTTTGGCCCGCCTTCAGAGCGCGTATTGCCCGCCACAAAACGGGCTTTAAAATAATCGTCTTCATAAGTTAAATTAAAATCAAAGGTGTCTGAGGTCGACTCTTCACGCACATAACGGCCTCGCATCCACGGCAATTGCATATCATTCTCTGCGCCACTCGCAGCTGCATCAAATTGCATCCCATTGATAATAGTGCCCGACTCATCCAAACTTACATCGGTTAAAAAGTCAGGATTTAAAGACCATTCAGGTATATCAATCACCGACTCAGTTCTATTTTTATCAAGTGAAAATCCAAAATAGTTAAAGCCAATTTCAACACGGCTTGTTGGGCGCCACTGCGTGCTAAATTGCATCCCTTCTCGCTCACGTAATTCGTTTACAATTGAGCCACGAACCACTTGAGGAAACCAAACATCGTTATAATTATTACCCTGAGCATCACTTATTGAGTCCCACTGATTATTGTTTTCAACCAGCTCGCCATTGGTATCTATCGGGTTATCACCGGCAAAGCGCCATACGTTTGCATCTGTGCCTCCTGAGAGAGTTCGATTAGTGCGTTTTTGTGAGGTATAACCAAGCAACACCCCAAAGGTATCAGCCTCATTCTTCCAAGAATAAAGCGCAGTTAACTGCGGCTCAGACTCTTCAGTCACATCGGCATAGGTGCTTTCAATGTTAATTACCCCAGAGTTTGCCTCCATACTCAGCGGTTTACGACTATGCATTAATACCGTGCCGCCTACGCCCCCCTCATCTAAACGCGCTTCTGGCGATTTATACACTTCCACGCTTTCAATCATGGCTGAGGGCAGTAATGCATAATCAAATGAGCGAGACGGCTCACCTGGTGATGACGCAATAAAATTACCATTTAGCTGAGAAAAGGTTAGCTCAGATGATAACCCCCTAATACTTACCGATGAGCCTTCGCCTCCGTCACGGTCAATCACCACGCCAGGTACGCGTTGTAATGAATCAGCGACATTTTTATCAGGAAACTTACCAATATCTTCTGCTGTTATGGCATCAACCACAGAGCTCGATAAACGCTTTATATCTAAATTAGCCGCCATACTGGAACGGATACCGCGTACCTCAATGACTTCTATATCGGCATTATTTTTAACAGGTATGGCTGGTTGCGCCGCATACGCGCTACCTATTGCAGATAAAACAGATAAACACAGTGCTGATTTTATAAATGTTAATGCAGGTAGTGAAAAGGGACGATTATTGCAAGTACTCATGACAGTGTGCGGTTCCGTTTTATGCGCTTTTGATACTTAGCGGCAGCGCTATCAATAAAGGTCAATAGCGGGTCAAAAATTGCTGCTCAGTCTACAGCGCCAAACTTAATGGCCGATTAATAAAGTCGATAACTTACTGAATAACTTATGTAAATAACAAAGTGTAACAATGTTTAACGTTATTTATAAAAAAGCCGGTAAAACTTTTACCGGCTTGACGTTGCACACTATGTACTTGGTTGGTTTTTTACTTGGTTGACTTACTTGGCAGTGGGCCGAGGATCTCAGTCATTAATGAGGCAGGCGGTAAACCCATTTGCATTTTTACCGCCCCATTAGCATCGTGATAAAAAGTAGCGGGGGTTGCTCTGGCACCAACACTCATCATTATTTGATGGTTTTTCATTAATTGCGCATTTATCTGCTCAGGGGGATTTTTTAGCGGCTGTAATGTACGCGCTAAATTATCGTTTTCAAACTTTTTTAATACTTCTTCAGGGTTACTGGCACTCATAATAGCCGCCGCTTTGCCTAAACTGTCGGCTTTTAAAATACCCACTAAAATATGGCGTATTTGTACCTCTCCCGCATCCACCCAAGGACGCGCATTTTGCCAAAACTGTCTGCAGTAAGGGCAATTGGGATCGGTGAAGGTATAAATTACTCGCTTTGCCTTGGCTGAACCATCGACTATCCAATGGCTACTCTCTAATGTTTGCCAGTCTTTTTGCGCTTTAGGGCCTGTAGCGTAGTCGTTTGCCGCTTGCTCTCCTACATTATTACCATTGGCGTCAAGCATAGGGCCGGTAAATAAATATTGCTCGTCGGCGGTGATATATAAAGTAATAACTTGGCCTTTAAAGTCGGCAACATAGCCTTTCATGTTGGCAGGCGCTGCAAACTCGCTGACTATTTCACCGCCTTGCTCAGTAACTAACTTAAGGGGTGAAGGCAGTGCTTTTTGTTGAGCCAATAGGGGCGAGGTAAACGCTAGTAATGGCAGTAAATAAATTAACTTCATGAGGCATCCTTATTGTGCAGACTGTTGATTTATAGCTTGCATGTAATAACGCAAACTCGCGTGTGAGAGCTCTCCCATGTGACTGGTTACTAATTTGCCATCACTGCTATAAAAAAGCGTGGTTGGTAGCCCAGCAGCTCCGGATTCACGACTTACATTACTGTTTTGATCAAAAAACACATTGCGTAAGTCGAGCTGCTCAGCATTAATAAATTTTTGTACCGTAAATAAGTCCTCTCCTTGGTTAACAAAAACAAAAGCTATATTAGGATTGTTTTTTTGCGCAGCCTGTAATACCGGCATTTCTTTACGGCACGGTGGGCACCACGACGCCCAAAAGTTAATAACGACAGGTTTGCCTTTAAATGACTGTAAATCAACCTCTTTACCACGCAGGTTATATACCGCAGATTGTGGCAGCTCAACCCCAGCTTTATAAATAGAGGCAGCAAAGGTAGGCACCATAATGGTAAGCAACGCGACAATAGCCGCTATGAAATAGGTTTTCAGCACTGCTTTTTTGCCTCGCGCATACAGTGCCAACACAAGCGCACCCGCCACCCAGCCATAAGAAGGCATAAAGCCGCCATCAATTATATTAATAAGTTGCCACCAGTTTTCTTGATACGCATCCCACATAGTCAAAACAAACATTAATCGCGCAACAATAAAGCCCACTACAAACGCTTTAAATACCGTGTCTAAAATTGCTTTTTGCTGTGGTTGCTTACGAGTTTGTAAATAGGTAAGCCCCCAAAATACGCCTAAGCCTAATAAAATAATAAGCTGCGAAATGGCAATAACAAACGGCCCAATTGAAATACTTAACATAGCTATAAATCTTCTTTAAATACGGTTAGCCGCTATAGTATACAAAGCGTTAATTAAGCCAATATTAAGAGCAAAAATTAATAGTAAATAAGCACATAGCAGTTACTTAACCTGAACTATGGTTAAGAGATTTACTAACGTATTGAATCATAGTTATATTTAAATTTATTTTCTCTAGCCAGAGATTTTCAGTGAAAACAAGGCCAATTTACGCGTCAATAGCTGGCCTATTGCAAGTAAATTCAACGCAGTTAGCGCTGAAAATAGCTGCTTGAGATAGATTTATTATCCAAAGCTCAGGTTACTTAACCAATGGAAACAGGTATTCTAGCTAGGGTATTTTAAACAGGGTAGCGAGTATGTTTGTATTGTTAGTGGAAGATGATGACGTAATAGCCGACGCTATTTGTACTTACTTAACCCACCAAGGGCAAGCCGTTGAGCACGTTAGTACCCTAAGCGCAGCGACTACTTATATGCAATCGAGCAATTTTGATTTATGCATTCTTGATTTAAACCTACCCGATGGTAATGGCATTAACTGGTTAAGCTGGCTGCGTGACAATCGTTTTTCGCTCCCCGTGCTTATTCTTACCGCGAGCAATACCATAGATGACAAAGTTATTGGATTAAAAAAAGGCGCCGACGACTACCTGGTAAAACCTTTTGATTTAAGAGAGTTATTAGCGCGGCTATTAAGCTTAAAGCGCCGCGCAAGCGATAGGCTCAGCAATACAATTACTCACGGCGCACTGCAATACGATTTAGAGCAACATAAAGCATTACTCAATGGCACGCTTGTTTGCTTATCACGTAACGAGGACTTATTACTGCAAACCTTTTTAAATAGTCCGCAACAAATTTTAACCCAAAGCCAGTTAAAAAATGTACTTTATGGCGTGTGCGATGATGTAGCGAGTAACGCACTTAACGTACATATTTTTAATTTACGTAAAAAACTAGGCGCACCGGCAATAGAAACCATACGTGGCCTAGGCTTTAGATTAGGCACAATAGAGGTGAGCCACTAATGAGCTTGCGTTTACGGTTAACGGTATTGGTTGCAGCGGTATTTTTAGGCTTTTGGCTTATCGCCAGTGTGTGGATGATATCGGGGTTAAATAATAAGTTAGCGGTTAACTTTGATCAGCGCCTTCGCTCAACCGCGTTTATGTTAGGTAACATTTTAGCCCATGTACCCAAAGATGCGCTCAGTAAAAGCCTCCCTGATATTATAAATGCCAGCGGGGTAAACACTGAAAAAGGCCTAACCTGTCAAATTAGCTCTTTGCAAGGCAGTATAATTGCCAGCAGTAATAGTCAATCGTTTCCCCATCAACCTACCCTAAACCAAGGTTTTAGTTATGTAAGCTCTGAGCAAGCTAAGTGGCGTACGTTTACCTTAATTACTGCGCAATATAAAATTACCATTGCCGATAAGGTGGCCGAGCGCGATGTGCTCTATCACGACTTGCTCATTAGCATACTCATTCCACCTGCGTTAGCTATTTTTGTTGCCCTGGTATTACTTTGGTTTGCCATAGGCACAGGAATACGGCCAATAAAGTTATTAATACATGCGCTTGAAAAACGCGGCAGTCACGACTTAGAGCCGATACAGTTAAACCAGCCTTTAAAAGAACTGCAACCGCTTATTACTAGCCAAAATGCCTTAATGGCACGCTTAGCAAAAGGGATCAGCCGCGAAAAACACTTTACCAGTAATGCCGCGCATGAGCTAAGAACCCCACTAGCCGGCATTTTAGCGCAAATACAATTAGCAGAGCTTACGCAAGATGCCACCCAACAAAAAGCACTAGGGCAAGCTAAAAAAAGTGCGCATAGATTAAATACCATTTTAGACAACCTACTGGTATTGGCCCATGTAGATGCCGACACGCCGCCAAACACTACAGAGCCTTGGGAACTTGAGTCGTTGATTACTACTGTGGTAACAGAATCAAACAACAATAGCGCCCGCTTAACCTATAGCATAACAGCAAGCCAGCCAGTGTGCTGTATGCCCAGTGCCATGCTCACTATAGTGTGTCGTAATTTACTTGATAACGCATTTAAGTACAGCAAAGCGAATACAGCTGTGGTTTTAGCCGCTAATTTAACAGCCACAGCACTAAAAATAACCATTAGTAACCACGCTCATATTAACCCGGCCGATTTAGCTAATATGGCAACTCGTTTTTGGCGTAAAGGTGCAGAAAACGGCGCAGGGCTTGGTCTGTCAATTGTGGCCAGCATCGCTGAAAAATACCAAGGCTCACTCATTCTTAAAAATGATAACGCGTTATTTATTGCCGAATTTACCGTGCCCGTTAAGGTTAATAACTAAGTTACGAAGTAACCAGATGCAATAACCTTCCTGTTACTGCATGTTTTATTTTTTAGGTTAATAGCAGTTTTATTAAAATATGCTGAGCACTTGCTAATACATGCGCAGCAACCCACACGCTATCTCGTGCTAGTGGCGGTTGATATTATTAATAAACCAGCGATGCCCTACACACCATTTATTTACCTGCCGACTACAACATCAACAATTAATTCACCCTATTCACCTAGTATTGCTAGATTTAGAAAATAACAACTGGTATAACAGGTATACATCTAAAGCAGTGTTATCCATCTTTGTGTATTAAACTCTGCTAAAAATAATAGGAATACCCGCTATGCATCGCCTTTTTTTAATGCGCTTACGTACTCATTCATTGCGAGCTTTACATGTTATTTTTTGCCTTATGGCAATCTTGCTTGGCTTAACTTCTCAAGCGTATGCTGGCGAGCGCGTTGCACTACACTGGAGTGAACAAGCCGCGCCAGTAGAAGCCGTTTCTCGCTATGCGCCTCTAGTTGGGGTACATAATGAATTACTAATAATTGCTGGCGGAATAAGCACTAACAACTCCCGTAGTAGCGCACCCAAATACCTCAGTTCAATATGGCTTGCAGAGAAAAACCCTAATCAGCCACGTGCTTTAAATTGGAAAAAAGCAGCCATAAAGCTGCCTTCACCACGTGCTTATGGAGCCTCTGCCTCTTTTGAAAATGGCATAGTACTGCTTGGTGGCAGTGATGAAACTCATACCTTTAACGACACTTTGCTAGTGCGTCGTAATCAGGCATCTGGCATAGAAATGCATACATTGCCTGCACTGCCTATTCCTATGCGTGAAGGTTCTGCTGCCTTTGTTGGTAGTACCTTATATGTACTGATAACGGCAACTGACACAGGTAAAACCACTGCACTCTATGCGCTTGATTTAACCACAGCAGCGCTAGCTACTTTTACCCAAGATAGTGAGCCAAAGCACTATACTGCAGCTGCAAACTGGCAAAAATTAACCCCTCGCCCGCAAGCAATTACATTAGTTAGCCAAAATGACGGCCGTGGAGATGTATTATTTGCTTTAGAAATGCCAAATTCCGACAGCCAAAGTTCACTATGGAAATATAATACTGATAATTCACAGCCATATTGGATGCCACAAAGCGGGTTTAACAGTGCGTTACCTAATTTACAGTTAAGCTCTGGTAATGCGCTGGCAATTGGTCAGTCTCATTTTTTAGTGTTTGCCAGTAGCGCCAACCAAACACAAGTGCTGAGCTATAACGCCATCACTAATGTGTGGGCAAAATATGACAGCATTGACCCACAGCTTTTGGCTATGCCTGTTCATCAAGCAGCAAGTTCAATAGCAGTATTACCTTGGAATGGAAAAATACTCGTTCATCAAGCCAGTAAATTTAATAGCAGCCTAAAATTGGCAGCAATAGCCGAGGCGAGTGACGCCTTTGGCTGGCAAAATATGACAGTGTTGGTGGTTTACTTATTCGCTATGGTCTTAATTGGCGTGTACTTTGTGTTTAAAAACAAAAACGTGAACGACTACTTTCGCGGTGGCCAACATATCCCTTGGTGGGCCAATGCGTGCTCTATGTACGCCACTATGCTCAGTTCACTGACCTTTGTGGGTATTCCTGCCATTGTTTACAGAACCGACTGGTTATATTGGGGCGGTATTTGGATGATTTTAGCGGTAACGCCCATTGCAGCTTATGTCGCGATGCCGTTCTTTCGTAAAATAGACGCCACCAGTGCGTATGAGTTTTTGTCACTGCGCTTTAACATGCCGGTAAGGCTGTTTGCCAGTGCGTTATTCACCTTATTTCATATCAGTCGCATGGGTATCGTAATGGCATTAACTGCGCTGGCACTGGCAGCGGTCACGCCATTTGATGCGTGGCAATGCGTATTAATCATCGGCTTATTAAGCTTAATTTATTGTACTCTTGGCGGAATTGAAGCAGTAATTTGGACCGATACCATACAAACCGTGGTCCTGCTATTAGGTGCGCTATTATGCTTTGCTTATATTGTCAGCGGTGTTGATGGTGGTATAGCAGAAATATTTCGCAGTGGCATCGCTAATGATAAATTTAGAACCCTTGATATTGATTTCAGTATGGATAGTTTTACTAAACTGTCGATTTGGGTCATCGTACTCGGTGGCATTGGGCAAAACCTATCAACCTACACCGCCGATCAATCTATCGTACAACGTTACATGACCACTAAAGACGTCGCCTCTGCCCGCAAATCAATTTGGACCAATGGTATTATGGCACCGGTAGCGTCTGTACTGTTTTTTATCATTGGTACTGGCTTGTATGTTTTTTACCAGTCGAATCCCGAAAAACTCGATCCAACCAAACAAATTGACCAAATATTTCCGGCTTTTATTTCCAGCGAACTGCCGATTGGTATTGCAGGGCTGATCATTGCTGGTATTTTTGCGGCCGCACAGTCCACCGTATCAACCAGTATGAATTCGATGTCGACTACCCTCGTAACCGACTTTATGCGCCCTTTTAACCTTTGTCGTAGTGAAAAAGGCTATTTAAATGCAGCGCGGCTGTTAACCCTATTGGTAGGCATTTCTGGCACTTTGGTTGGCTTGTTATTTATTAGCCCCGAAATCCGTTCGTTAATGGAAGAGTACTTTAAAGTAGTGGGTATGTTTATGGGCGCACTCGGTGGACTATTTATTTTGGGAATTATAAGCACCCGAGCCAATGCCTCTGGTGCCATGGTTGGGCTATTTTTTGGTGTAATAACTATGCTACTCGCCTGGGTATTTGAACTAGTAGAAGGCTACCTATTTGGCTCCATTGGCATCTTAAGCTGTATTTTGGTGGGCTACCTTGCCAGTGCCTTATTTAGCAATAAACCGGCTAATAGCTTAAACGGCTTAACCATTCATACCATGAAGTGAACGGCTAGCTGCAGCCGTTTAAACCATTATTATTTAACCCTTGCAGCCGAGGAGTTTTAAATGAGTACTGTGCAACCTTCACTGACACACAACACAGTGATCCGCAATATTTTTGAGGCCGAAACAGAGGGCTTTGGTAGTTATCGTATTCCGGCATTATTGCCTATGCCAGATGGTAAACTACTGGCATTTTGCGAAGCACGTGCGATATTGTCAGATCATGCTCACAATAAAATCGTACTAAAAACCAGCCAAGATAACGGCACAAGCTGGAGCGAGCAAATTCTGGTAGCCGATGCTGGCGATAATGCCTTAAATAATCCTTTGGTTGTAATTGATGCAAGCTCAGGCGATATAGTATTAATGTACCAAGAGTATCCCTATACCACAGCCGATGCAGTAGCAGATCCCGCAGCATGGGTGTCGCATGCTGGGCAAAATTTTCCGTCTAATGTACACGAAGGGGCAGTAGAAACTGGCTACCAAGGGCGCATCTGCCGCACCTTTGTGCAGCGCAGCAGCGATGCGGGGCTAACTTGGTCAGCAGCCGTCGAAGTCACACGGCAAGTGAAACGCCCTACTGAGGTGACTTGCTATGCTGGGGGGCCAGGAATTGGTATTCAACTCCGTACCGGACAGTATAAAAACCGTATTATTATGCCCTTCACACAAGGTCCTTGGGACAATATGAAAGTGTACGCGGTATACAGTGACGACGGCGGCTATCAATGGCAATACGGTGAGGTAGCGCCTGCTGCAGTTAATGAACATGCCAATGAAACACAAATGGCGGAACTATCCGATGGCCGAGTGATCCTCAATGCCCGCAGTTACCAGGGTAATTACTTGCGCAAAACCGCTGTTAGTGACGATGGTGGAATCAGTTGGTCTGCACTGCGCGACACTCCAGATTTACCCGAGCCCGAGTGCCAAGGTAGCATTATTAGCTTGCTGCACAATAGCCAACATAGCGGCTTAGCTTACTGTGGCCCAGTAAACCCAACGCAACGCAGTGAAGGGGTACTAAAAATAAGTCAAGATCATGGCAGTAGCTGGCAACATGCAGCTTCTGTATATACTGGTTCATTTGGCTATTCTTCTATTTGCCAGCTTGGCAGTGGTGAAATTGGTGTGATGTTTGAACGCGATAACTATAACGCTATTTCATTTGCACGCGTGAGCTTACATAACCATACAAGGTAAACCAGCCTTTCCCTCATAACCCCCTCGGCTAGCTTCGTGCTAGCCGCATTAACCTCGTTGTTAGCCGCAGTTAATAAATAACCTAAATAAAATTAATAATGTAGCGACTTTCATGTAAATAAACGGTAAAAAAATAAATTTTAACTTTGACAATTTAAACTGCCAAATGGTATGTTGGTATAACAGGTTGATGGCATACTTGTAGCTGCAGTGCTTTGTTGTACTTTTTGTAATCACACAACAACGCTAGTTATGAATAAACATCTAAAAATAAGTATAATTTTGGGGATATCATGATGAAATCAAAAACGTTCGTTAAGTCACTACTGGCGATAAGTATTGCTTCGCTAGCCACCTCTACGCTTGCTGCTGATGAACAAGACATCAAAGTAAACGCAAAAGTAGAAAAAATTATTGTTACCGGCTCACACATTAGTAAAGGCGATTTTGAGTCTGCTTCTCCGGTAAAAATACTGGACGCTGATGATATTGAAGGTGTTGGTGCTGTTAATGTTGGTGATTTACTGGCTAAAATGCCATCAGTGGTTGGCGATACTACTTCTGCCAGCTCTAATATCAGCGAGCAAGATTCTGGTTTAAATACCGTTGCGTTACGCAACTTAGGCTCTTCGCGGACTTTAGTATTAGTTGATGGTAAACGTTATGTTTCCGGTATGTCTGTAGGCTCTGGCTACGGCGTTGATTTAAACACGATCCCCACCACTATGATTCAAAGCATTGAAGTACTTACTGGGGGGCAATCTGCCGCCTATGGCTCTGATGCGGTTGCCGGTGTTGTTAATATTATTTTAAAGAAAAACTTTGATGGCGTGGCATTTAAAGCGCAAGCTGGCCGCAGCGGCAAAGGTGATAAAGACACCACAGATATCGAATTTTCAATAGGTAAAAACTTTTCCGACGGTAACGCGTGGTTGTCTGTGGGTTATTCTGAAGATGACGGCTTAATGGCGCGTGATCGTGATTACTCGCGCGTTCATAAAGATGCGGTAGACACCGATGGTGACGGTATCAGAGACACCTCTGCCTATGTCGGTTCGTCGCATGTTTATGGTGGCCGCATTGATAAATACAATGGCGATGGCAGCTTATTTACCCGCACTGACGACCCTGCTACATCAGATGCATTTAACTTTCACGATTTCCGCTCAATGATAGCGCCCCTTACACGACACTTTATTGCCAGTGGTTTATCGCTGGATTTAAATGAAAGATCACGCATGAACTTTACGGCTAACTATGCGCGTGTCGATTCGCGTGCACGTTATGAGCCGATTCCGCTTGATACTCGAAACGATATCTTTAAATTATCTAAAGGTGGCACAACCGGTATCGATATCGCAACCCACCCATGGTTTGCAGGAACGACGCTGGGTAATAACTTACTTAACGACGGCATCACGAATCTTGACGATGCCAGTTTAACATTCAGACGCCTCTATGAATTTGGTGACCGGGGTGCAGAAAATACTCGCAGCACATTTAGAGTTGCCGGTGAATATGAGTATGATATTTCAAATGATATTTACTTGAAATTAAGCGGTACTTACGGTGTTACTGACCAAAAACAAACCAACCACGGTGACATTAACTTAGACCGCGCTCGCTATGCATTAAATGTTGAAGACAATGGCGCAGGCGGCTATCAATGTGCCGACGATATTGCGCGCATTAATGGCTGTGTGGTGTTTAACCCGTTTGCACTTGATGGTATTTCCCCTGAAGCCGTTGATTATTTAGCTGCTGATACCAACTTAGAAGGCAGTATTGAACAAGTTGTGGTGACTGCTGTTGTTGCTGGTGCGTTAGACTTTGCTGTTAGTAATGACGTTGACGATATTGGTTTTGCAGCCGGGGTTGAGTACCGTGAAGAAAAAGGCCATGAAACTCCCGACCCATTACGCCAAGCCGGCATTGTACGAGGCGCAGCCATTGCAAAAACCAAAGGCTCATTTGACGTTGTTGACGTGTTTGGTGAGTTGCATATTCCACTACATGAAAAATTAAGCTTATCTGCTGCGGTACGCTTTGGTGATTACTCATCGGTAGGTAGCACCACAAACTGGACATTAGGGTTAGATGCACCAATTACAGACAGCATTCGTTTACGTGGTGCGGTAGCAACAGCAGTACGTGCACCTAACGTAAGCGACTTATACGCAGGGGGTACTGCAACTGCAGCACTGGTGACCGATCCATGTGATGGCCTAACCAATGCAGACACAGGTAATATTGCGGTAAACTGTCGCTCGGTTGCCGCTATTCAAGATCGTATCGATAGCGACGGCGCATTTAACTTAACGCAAGTAGAACGTCAAAATACCGCTGGTTTATTAAGCGGCTCTACCGACGTTAAAGAAGAAAAAGCCGATACTTTCACAGCCGGTATCGTGTTTACGCCTGAGTCAATTTCTGGCTTACAAATGTCACTTGATTATTACGACATTAAGATTGATGATGCCATCGCTAAAACAGACCGTACCGTTATCTTAAACCGTTGTTACTCTGCAGATCCAAGTAACTTTGATGCAAACTGTAATGGCTTAGTACGCCGTGATGGTCGCTCGGGTGCTGCACTGGACGTCAATGCTGCATCTGGAAACGAAAACCTAATTGAAACTAAAGGTCTTGATATTGATGTATCATATATGACTGATTTAGGTGATGGCGACTTGTACGTTGGCTTTGCTGCAAATATTTTAGATACTTACAGCATTACTGGCCTTGAAACTGGTGACAAACAAGAACTTGCCGGTGAAGTATTGTTCCCAGAACTGCGCTTTAACATTAATGCCTCTTACACAATTAATGACTTCAATATGTATTGGCAATTACGTTACTGGGATGAAACAAAAGACCGTAACGATAACACCGTGTTGACTGAAGAGCTTAATTCTATTGACTCACAAGTTTATAATGATGTGCGCTTTAGCTATAACTTCACCAACCAAATTAATGCTTACTTTGGTATCACTAACTTATTTGACGAGCAACCGCCACATTTAACAGCGGGTCATAAGTATCAACAGCAAGGGACATTAACCAACGGTACTGCATACGATTTAACCGGGCGCGCTTATTACGCCGGTGTTAAATTAAACTTTTAGTCATCCAACTCGCTTAAGTAAGCCGTTTGATACCTTAAAGTATTAAATGCAAGGTGGGCTGAACTTTCAGTCCACCTTTTCCCACTGCAGCACAAACCGAGAAGACTTTCATGATCACTACATTAATCGCCGATCAACTGTTTGATGGCAAAACACTGCACGTTAACCGCCCAATCAGTATTGAAGATGGCAAAATCATTGCGTTCGATACCATCAAAGGCGCCACTGAAAAAAAAGTAAGAGGTTTATTAACCGCCGGATTTATTGATACACAAGTTAATGGCGGCGGCGGTTATTTACTTAATCAAGATACCAATTTACATACCTTAAAAGCAATGAGCACGGCGCACGCTAAATTTGGTAGCAGCAGTTTGCTACCCACACTTATCACCAGCAACGTGCAAAAAATAGCGCAAACAGCCGACTTGATCAGTAACGCTATTGCACAACATACCCCAGGGATTATTGGAATACATTTTGAAGGGCCGCACATTAGCGAGCCTAAAAAAGGCATTCATAGCGGTGAACAAATTCGCAGCTTATCTCAGCAAGAGCTAGATATATATTGTCGTGATGATTTAGGCATAAAAATAGTTACACTCGCCCCAGAAAATGTCAGCTGTGAAATCATTAAAACCTTAGTCGCTCACAATGTGCATGTCTGTTTAGGGCACTCAAATGCGACCTTTGAGCAAGCACAAGCAGCCTTAGCTGCGGGCGCTACAGGCTTTACCCATTTGTTTAATGCGATGTCAGCACTTGAGTCGCGCGCACCGAATATGGTGGGCGCCGCGTTACTCGATGAACACAGCTGGTGCGGGCTTATTTTAGATGGTCATCATGTGCACCCAAGCTCAGCTAAGTTAGCGTATAGAGCCAAAGCAGCGCATAAAATGATGTTGGTTACCGACTCAATGTCGACCATAGGCAGTGAGCAAAGCCAATTCCATTTCGATGGTCATGACATTAATTTAATTGGCGACAAACTAACCAGTAATAGTGGTCAATTAGCAGGTTCAGCATTGAATATGATCACAGCGGTGAATAACGCCACACAAATGTTAGCTATTCCATTAACCGATGCCCTTAATATGGCCAGTTTATATCCCGCAGAGTTTTTAGGCATTGCAGACACGCGTGGACAGTTAAGCATTGGTGCTAACGCCGATTTAACCCTTCTTTCTACAACAAATTCGTCGCCCCGTGTAGTAAATACATGGATTGGCGGCAAAGCACTATTTTAAAATTACAGAGGCTTGAAATGAATAAATTAACTGGGCTGATTGCAGCCCCCCATACTCCATTTGATAACAATGGCGATGTTAACTTACCGGTGATTGACCAATTAGCAACATTACTTATCAAACAAGGCGTTAAAGGCGTTTATATTTGTGGTACAACGGGCGAAGGGCTTAATTGCTCGGTTGCCGAGCGTAAAGCGGTTGCGGAGCGCTGGGTAGCCGCGGCGCAAGGGAAGCTAAGTATTACTGTGCATACCGGTGCATTGTCAATTGTTGATACGCTGGAGTTAACTAAACACGCTGAAACACTGGATATTTTCGCAACTTCTATCATTGCACCTTGTTTCTTTAAACCGGGATCTGTTGATGAATTGGTGGATTACTGTGCTACTGTCGCAGCCGCTGCGCCCACCAAAGCATTTTATTACTACCATTCAGGTATGTCAGGCGTGATGTTCGATATGGAGCAATTTTTAATTAAAGCCGACAAGGTTATTCCTAACCTTGCGGGTATTAAGTTTAACCATGTTGATCTGTACGAATTCCAACGCTGTAAACGCGTGTGTGACGGTAAGTTTGATATTCCATTTGGTGTTGACGAATTTCTTCCTGGCGGCCTAGCAGTAGGTGCTATCGGTGCTGTGGGCAGTACTTATAATTACGCAGCGCCCCTTTACTTAGATATTATCGAGGCGTTCAATAATGGCGATCAACAAACAGTAACGGCATTAATGGATAAAGTAATTGCGCTTATTCGCCCACTGGTTCAGTACGGTGGAGTCGCTGCAGGCAAAGCTGCAATGCAACTGCATGGCATTGATGTAGGCAATCCTCGTTTACCAATTCGCGCACTAAGTGATGCCGAAAAGCAAGATGTGGTTGCAAAAATGCAAGCCGCAGGCTTTATGGATCATCAACCTGCGTAATAACCACTAAGTAGTGCACTGCTTCTTAGCGCACTATTGGGAGTTAATGTTTTGTTATCCCGTTATTAGCCGCATTTATGCGGCTTTTTTTATAGCTATAAAGCTAAATTATCACTAATAATGTGTTGTAATAATTGCCAACTTTGCAAGTTCTCATTAAAACTAGGAAACATTGTAAAATGATCAATACCCGCTAGAACATGGAACACAATATTAGCTTCGTTACTGCTGCTTACAAAACTAATAGCCTGTTTTATATTAACTTCTTTGTCTTTATCGCCATGCATAATTATATATTTTACGCTATTGTCAATTAACTGTGCGGGGTTACAATTTTTTATACGACTATGCCCATCAGCAAATTCACCAGCTAATAATTTTACTATTTGTTGTGGTTGCCCTAAATCATTGCGGCGCCTTAAATCAAGCACCCCCGCAATAGCAATGACTGTTTTTATAGCTAAGTACTCGGCTTTGTACAACGCTGAATTTTTATCTATCATACTGCGGGAGGCCGCCCACGTTGCTAAGTGTCCACCTGCTGAATGACCAATAATCATCACATTGCGTAAATCTAATTTATGCTCTGTCGCCAAGGTGGTTAAAAAATCGATGCCTTGTGCAACATCATTAAAAATACTGGGCCATGGCGCACTCACATTAGCGCCGACACTATTCATACGGCGATATTCTAAATTCCATACCGCGACATTTTTATTCGCTAAATATGCAACAATCTGTTTAGTTGGGTAACTGTCTAAACTATGGTTATCTTTCCAATAACCGCCATGAACCACAATAACAACGGGCAAAAACGCATCATTTTGTGGACGAAATAACTGACCAAATTGTTGTGAGTCCGCCCCATAGTGATAGATGTGCATGTTGAATCCTAATTAATTTTGTAAATCAGCAGTTGTGTTAAAAGTGCACCGCTGGTATAACAGCTACACCAGAGTACATCAAAACCTTGTCCTTATGGAATAAAAATAATAATGATGTATTACTCATCACTAATGCACACAGCTTGAAAGGAATAATATGAAAGTACTTGTAGGGGCGTACGCATCAGTGCCATCAGACGCTAGCTGGGATCAACAGGCTGAGCAATTATTTTACCGACAACTAAAAAATAATCCGTATATTGATGGTTTAGAAATTCCATTTACAGGTAAATTGCATAAATTTGATAATGACTGGTTTTATGCTCAGTTAGATGAGCGTTGGCGCTATGTTATTACCTGTATTCCTGGCACGATGGGAGAGCTTAGTAAAGACCCGCATTTTGGTATTGCGTCTAATAATGAAGCGGGCCGCCTTAAAGCTATTAACTTTTATAGGCAAGCCAATCAAGCAATAAAACAACTCAATAACCACTTTAACAAACCTGTGGTGACACATATTCAAATACACAGTGCACCGACGTTAAATGCGCAGGCATCCTCATCAATAAGCGCATTAGTTAAATCGCTGCAGGAACTACAAAACTGGGGTTGGCACGGTGCTAAACTAGTGCTTGAACATTGCGATGCACAACGTGAAACTTACCCCAGCGAAAAGGGCTTTATGCGTTTAGAAGATGAAATCAGCGCCTTAACAATAGCCAACCAGCACGCTAAGCATACATTAGGCATTACAATAAATTGGGGACGCTCTGCAATCGAAGCACGTAGTGCTGATGGTGCTATACAGCATATGGAGCTTTGCATAAAAGCAGGCTTACTCACTGGGCTGATATTTTCTGGAGCCAGCAGTCAGTCGGCACTCTACGGCAGCTGGAAAGATAGCCATATGCCGCCACAAATAAACACTTTTGATCAGCCTATAAACAAAGATTCGGCGCTCAATGAGCGTGAAATAAATCGCTGTATGCAGTTGCAGCAATTGGCTAATTTAGACTTTGTTGGCTGTAAAATTTCGATTTTGCCACAGCAACAATCGTTAGCAAATAGAGTACGCTACATCGAAGAAACAGTGGCGATGATAAACCACGCGCGTTTGTCTATTACCACTAAATAAGGGTATTTTTCAGCTAAAATTAGCGAACTCCCTATTTTATGGTACGATAGGGTAATAGCTAAACAATTGATAGGTTTTTAAATGACATTAAAAGTTACTCGCCCAGTTGAACGAAAAAAATTATCTGAAACCGTTGAAGAAGAACTCGAGCGGATGATCAGGCAAGGTGAAATCGCAGAGGGTGATGCCTTACCATCAGAAAGAGAGCTTATGGCTGCTTTTGGTGTTGGTAGACCATCAATTAGGGATGCACTCGCAGCACTTGCACGCAAAGGTCTTGTAAAGATAAGTAGTGGCGAAAGAACCCGAGTTACCCGCCCATCCGCAGATACAATAATTGCTGAACTATCAGGGATGTCTAAAGACTTTTTGGCTCAACCAAATGGTTTAAAGTATTTTGATCAGTTAAGACGTTTTTTTGAGTCAAGCCTTGTAAGGCATGCAGCAGCATCAGCGACACCTAGCCAAATAAAAGAACTGGAAGAAGCGCTAGAGTTAAATGGAAAGTCTATCGAAAATGATAGTCAATTTAGACGGACTGATATTTATTTTCACCGTGTGATAGCCTCTATACCTGGTAACCCTATCTTTTTAGCTGTTCACCAAGCCTTAATGGATTGGCTAATTGACTCGCGTCCAGATCGCATTAATACCGCGGAATTAAATAAAAAAAGTTATGATGATCACGTAGCTATTTTTGAGTGTATAAAAAATGGTGATGTTGAGGGCGCAGATGCGCAACTTTCAGCTCATATAGACTATGTTTTTGATAATTATTATGGCTGATATAAGTACACTTTATAAATTAAAAAAAGGCTAATTTTAGCCTTTTTTTGTATCTTAAATGTTAAAACAATAGATTTATGCCGAACCTAGTGGTATAACAGGTATACACTACAAACAGGTATACAGTTGCACTATGAGAAAAATAATTACATTTTTATTGCTTCTAGCATCAAGCCATTCATTTGCGCAAACACAGTTAAACTGGCACCCCATAAGGGGGGGAGCTGAACACTTAACAGTAAATAAAAATACAGTTTACTTCGCAAATAATGACTCGGTATTTATTTCAAATAGTCATTACAACAAACTGATTAAATTTGATCTAACAAACAATAATATTATCTCACTGCTCCCCCTTAGCCCGACTGAGGGTAATAGAGCCGCAGCGATATCTCTACAATATGGCAAGAAAACGTTTATATTAGGAGGTGAGTTAGATTCGATTCAATCGACTATGGTAAATGTGTTGCAGTGGAATGAGTCATCTAAAAAATTAGTGTCTTCTCAGTTTACTAATTTACCGCGTCCACTTAAGCAGATCAGTGCACAAATATATGAAAATAATTTATATGTAGCTGGCTTCGACCAACAATGGTATTTTTTTAAGATTGCAGTTGATAGTGAACAGCGTAATTGGACTCAGATCAACAGCGATATATTTACATCAACTAGTACTCGCCAATTAAAGTTAGCAATACAAAATGATGGAAAAAATGACCGAATTTATGCCATTTCTGAAAACTATCCATCTAAAAGTTATGACGCTAGCTCAGCGTTACTTATGCATATGTTTAACCCTGACACCAATACTTGGATGCCCATCGTTAATCGTACAGCTAGTCAACTTGTTGAGACAAACTCGTTAATTTATGCTTCCGCTTTAGGCCAGTCGCATTTATTAATTATTACAAAAAATGGTCACGCTAAATCGTTTAATACCATCACAAAAGCCTGGTCAAACTATGAAAGCTCAAATTATACATTTCATAACATAGTGGCTAATAGAGCGCACACTTATGCTCTAGTCACCGATACCATCACCGCTAAAACAACACTCGTTAAAGGCAATATTAACAATACAGCTCGTGAATTTGGCTGGCAAAACATGCTGGTATTAGTGGTTTATTTACTCTCGGTTGTTATGGTTGGTTTATATTTTATGTTTAAAAACAAAAATACCGATGACTACTTTAGAGGGGGGCAATCTATTCCTTGGTGGGCAGCAGCCTGCTCAATCTATGCCACTATGTTAAGCTCATTAACCTACATAGCACTGCCCGCCATTGTGTATCAAACAAACTGGGTACTGCTGATTGGCATTTGGATGATTATTGCCGTTGCTCCAATTGCCGTTTATGTTGCTATTCCATTTTTTAGACAACTAGATGCCACTAGCGCCTACGAATTTTTATCAAAACGATTCAATATGTCAGTACGCCTTTTTGCCAGTGGTTTATTTACATTATTTCATATTGGTCGAATGGGTATTGTAATGGCACTTACTGCGCTGGCTTTATCTGCAGTTACACCAATTAGTGCAACTGAGAGCGTGTTAATTATGGGCGTATTGTGCTTATTGTATTGCACTTTAGGTGGCGTAGAAGCAGTTATTTGGACTGATACGATTCAAACGGTAGTACTACTAATTGGGGCTGTAGTCTGCTTTTTTGTTATTATTGCTGGGTTGGATGATGGTTTTACAAGCTTCATTCAAATAGGCTTTGCAGATGACAAATTTACCATTGTAAACACCGACTTTAGTTTTGAAAGTATTACCACTTTATCTATTTGGGTAATAATTCTGGGTGGAATTGGGCAAAACTTATCAAGTTATACGGCCGATCAAGCCGTTGTTCAAAGATACATGGTTACTAAAGATCCGGCTGCTGCTGCAAAATCTATTTGGGCCAATGCTATTCTTGCTGCCCCTGGCGCCTTATTGTTTTTCTGTATAGGTACGGGCTTATATGCGTTCTATCAACTTAATCCTGAAAAACTCGATCCGAGTATTCAAATAGACCAAATTTTCCCTACTTTTATTTCTAATGAGCTCCCTATTGGGGTAGCTGGGTTAATTATTGCCGGTATTTTTGCAGCTGCGCAATCAACGGTTTCAACTAGTATGAACTCAATTGCAACCACAGTACTTACTGACTTTGTTAGGCCATTTAACTTCGTTAAAAGCGAGAAAGCTTATATGAGCCTAGCGAGAATTTTAACATTTGTATCGGGGGTTTTAGGCACGCTTGTCGGGCTTATATTTATTGATCCTGAAATCCGTTCACTAATGGAAGCTTACTTTAAAGTTATCGGTATGTTTATGGGGGCACTTGGCGGTATTTTTATACTCGGTGCATTGACCAAAAAGGCAAATTCGATTGGCGCTATTGTTGGCATTATTAGCGGAGTGAGCTTAATGATTTCAGCCTGGAAATATGGCTGGGCTAACGGCTACTTGTACGGGACGATTGGCATTCTAACCTGCTTAATTGTTGGCTACTTTGTTAGCTTACTATTTCCTGCCCACAATAAAGATTTAACCCGATTAACCTTGTTTACAATGAAAGACTAAGCAATATCAAGAGTGAAAGTTATGAAAAATTACGCATTAGAAAACGAGTTAATTAATCAGTTGAAAAATAGCTTAATTGCATCATGTCAGCCTGTAGATAATGGCCCAATGGATAAACCTGAACATATTGTTGCTATGGCATTGGCAACACTTGCGGGAGGTGCAAAAGCATTGAGAATAGAAGGGATAGAAAATGTACGTGCGGTGGCAAAAGTAGTAAATGTCCCGATTGTTGGTATTGTAAAGCGAGATCTTGATGATACTGAAATTCGAATTACACCTTATGTTGAAGATGTAATTGCGCTTGCGCAAGCTGGTGCCACCATTATTGCTTTTGACGGTACAGACAGACCGCGACCAGTGGATAGATTAACGTTATTAGCTGAAATTCATAACCAAGGCTGTATTGCGATGGCTGACTGCGCCGATTTTACTGACGGTAAACTGCTGCATGAGGCTGGCTGCACCTTTATTGGAAGCACCCTCTCGGGGTATTTAAATTTAGCACAAACACCCGATGAGCCAGACTATCAGCTCGTCACCGAGTTGGTCAGTGCGGGTGTGAATGTTATTGCTGAAGGGCGATATAACTCACCAGAACGTGCAGCAAACGCTATAGCCTTGGGTGCACTGTGTGTGACGGTTGGCTCAGCAATTACCCGTGTAGAACATATCACCAGTTGGTTTGTAAATAGTATCAACAATGCTCAGGACGATGCTTAAATATGGATATTGCAATTGATATTGGCGGCACCAAAATAGCGTGTGCCCTTATTGATAATGACCAAATTGTCGACGCTATAAAAGTAGACTCTATCATTCATACAAATATTGATGATTTAGCACCCTATGTATATGCACAAATTAAACATTGGGTGGTACAAGCACGCTCAATCAATATTGCCTGTACTGGCCAAGTGAGTCCTGATGCTGTTAATTTTTTATCAGTGCGTCGACAATTACCATTACAGGCTCAGTTTCGCAGTTTAACGGGTCTGCCTGTCACCATTATTAATGACGCCTCTGCAGCTGCTTGGGCAGAGTACGTATTAAATGAGCAACTGAATAATAAAAACTTTATTTATATCACCGTCTCAACAGGTGTTGGGGCAGGTATTGTTTTTAACAACGATATAATAACCTGCGCCGATGGGTTTTGCGCCCACTTGGGTCACACCACAGTTAAAACCTTATCAAATCAACACTACGCTTGCCATTGTGGCCGAGAGAACTGTGTGGAAGCGATTGCCTCTGGCACTGCTATTGCAAAATATGCAAGCCAAGCATTAGACAAAACGATCAGCGCAAAAGATGTATTTACAGACTACGCTGAGCACCCAGATATTATGCCTATTATTAACAATGCCGCTGCAGCCGTAGCCGAACTTATATTTAATATGAAAGCTACTTTTGGTAATAGCAATGTTGTTATTGGGGGCAGTGTCGGCTTAGCACCATTATTTTTTAACAAGGTGGCGGCAAAAATTCAACACGCACCCGAGATTTATCAAGTCAATTTACTAGCACCTAAATCGGGTGCCAATGCCGATGTTATTGGTGTTCATCACTATGCTAAAAAACAATTAAGCGAGAACTAAAATGCAAGTACTTATATTTGATGATAAAGCCGCTGTTGCCAACAATGCCGCTGAGCTTATTAAAAAGTTAATCAATACTAAACCTAATGCCAATCTAGGACTTGCAACTGGTAGTACGCCTGTTGATTTATATAAACAGCTAATAGTAAAGCATAAAAACAAAGAGGTTTATTTTAGCCAAGTCAGCACCTTTAATTTAGACGAGTATTACGACATTGATGAAAATAGCATCAATAGCTACCGTTACTTTATGAATGAACAGTTGTTTAATCATATAGATATCGACCCAAAAAACACCTTTTTACCCACCTGTAATCGTCATCAAGATCCAAGACAACAAGGGACGATGTTTGAAAAAAAAATCACAGAGCTGGGCGGAATTGATCTGCAATTACTCGGTATTGGTGGCAATGGGCATATTGGCTTTAATGAACCTTCATCCAGCTTTGCATCACGCACTCGCATTAAATCTTTAGCAAAACAAACAATACAAGATAACAGCCGACTATTTACGCCCCAAGAACCGCAACCAGATATGGCAATGACCATGGGAATTGCGACCATCATGGAGGCAAAATATGTGTTATTAATTGCCACCGGTAAAAATAAAGCACAAGCAATACAAGAGATGGTAAACGGTCCTTTATCAGCCAGCTGCCCAGCATCTATATTACAAATGCACCAAAATGCCATAATAATGGTCGATAATGAGGCGGCCAGCTTGCTAGATAATAAAGAATACTTTACGTGGGTGAGTCAACAAAACCAGGAAATTAACGACTCTTATGGTTATTTCCCTGATTTATAAACTAAGAGAGTTTGATGTACTGACCACAACTTAATACACCAAACGATGCCCTTAACCCATCAATCTCACATACTTCTCTGCCAGTTCGTCCACACTTTCTCGATGATTAGGGTCGGGCTTTATACAATCAATGGGGCATACACTGACGCACGTTGGCTTGTCGTAATGACCCACACATTCGGTGCATTTTGCAGGATCTATTTGATAAATTTTAGCGCCCATATAAATGGCTTCATTTGGGCACTCTGGATCGCACATATCACAGTTAATGCATTTGCTATTTATGAGTAAAGCCACTTTTTAGCCTTTTCAATTAATATCATTATAAAACAAAAAGATAAGTAAAAACAAATGTGTGTAAAGGCTAACTTTTGTGCAGTTCTAGTTTAATAAAAAACCGCTATTTTTCATTAAATCGTAACACAAATTAGTAACACAAATTTTTATTTTTGGGTGTAAATTACAGCCGCGAATTATGCCTATTTTTCTATGTTGCTTTGTTGATCTTAATCAATAAAAATCGCCGCAAGGCCTTTATTTATATAGGTTTAATCAAAGTGAAAAAATCACTATCAACGCTTACCAAAGCTCAATACACGAAAGCGAAACTAGAATGGAAGCAACTGAAATCGCCATTTTCTATGCAGCACATAAATCGCTGTGTTATTTTGGCCTCTCAAATCATCTTTTTTGAGGAAAAAGAAAAATCAAAACAAGAGGTTAAGAAGCAAGATACGAAGCGATTATCGAAATATGAGGCACAACACAATCTTCGTCTTATATTTACCCTATCTGGAACAGTATCTTTTTACTCAGCTTTCCCTAAATCATCTGGCATAGCTAATACCAAGTTAGGTGAAGCATCTGAATTAACAATAGCAAAAGCGCGTAAGCTCACTGAACAAATGAAATATGGCGTTTTAAATAATCATAATATTAAAACTGTGTTTGATGCATATGAACAAAGCTTAATAGAGCGCCATAACACCGCACCTACCAAATTTGCAGCTTCATCGCTCAGAACATATCAATGCAGAATAAAAAAACTCAGGCATCATTTTCCGCTTAAGCGTGCGTTCCAGTCTCTTACAGCTGGAGAATTAGAAAAGATTGTAGATATAATTATCAAGGCAGAGTCCAATAACCAAGCAATCGAACTTTTTGCACAAATTAGAAGAGTATGGCGATTTGCCAAAAACAAATTCAACTCAGGTAAAAACCCAGCAGCTGATATCGATGACTTTTACGTATCTGACCGTGTAGAAAGCCCCCGCCCTTGCCAAGTTTATACAGACTTAGATTCGATAGCTGAATTATGGATAAATCTAGCATCGGCCCCAAATATACATCAAAAAAATGCTGCTCGATTTATGATATTAACAGGCATACGCCCTATCAACATTCCACAAATGAAGTGGGGCTGGCTCAATAGTATCGATTTCCCAACCTTAATTACCTTTCCGGCATCTGTTGTTGGGGTTCGTGGAGAAATGAAAAACCAAAAAGAATATAAGCTGCCATTAACCAAGGCCATGCGCGCCATTATTTTAGAGCAGAGAGCCTGGATGGAAAATGCATTACCCAACTGTAACCCTGATCATATATTTCTTCAGCCTCGCGATCTTAACAAACCATTTGCTAAAAGGTCGCTGGACAAAATCATCAAAGATTACTCCCCTGTTGATGCAGTAAAAGGAGACCAAAGAAACATTGTAATGAAAGGATCTGCGGGTGCATTTTGCACAATGTGCCGAAGTTTTTTTAAATCCAACACAAAAGCGATTATGGTTGCCAACGGCTATCATTTTAAACACGCAGAGGAACTTACTAGACTCGCTCTTCATCACCTAAGAAAAGAGGACGATCCAAACGGCTTGAATTATGATAAATCTGAAGAGCTATTTGGCACTTCAACAAAGCTAAAATTTAATGTATTCAAAATTCATGAAGCCAGTATTTTAAAAAGAGCGAAAGAACTCGAAAGCCAAAAACTCAGACTTACAGGTATGCAAAGTAAACAAGCTAAAAACCTAGAAGAAAACAACCAAAAGAAAGCCCTGAGAGATAGAATTAAAGCTCACTTACCCCCTGTGTCAGGATAGTTGTCGCCTCTAACATTTAGCAGAGGCAAATAAAATGAGACGTCAATTTACACAAGAATTTAAAGTTCAAGCTGTTGAAAAAGCATTATCTCAATGTGATGATGTTCGCTTAGAAGATATTGCAGATGATTTAGGTGTCGGTTATTCAACGTTACAACGTTGGATAGCACTGGCAAAAAAGCATCAACTTGAAATACACCAGACGGGTAGCCAAATGACAGCAGAAAAACGACCACAAGACTGGAGTTTAGAAGAAAGACTCAACGCAGTAATTGAGTGTGGAAGTTTAGATGAAGCCGCCATAAATGAATACTGCCGTAATATAGGGCTTTATCCGCATCATATTCAGCAATGGAAGAAAGACTTAGTAACACCACCTTCAAATAAAACAGTAAAGTCAGACAGTAAACAGCTTAAGCAAGAAATAAAGCAACTGCAAAAAGAACTGAATCGCAAAAATAAGGCCTTAGCTGAAACTGCCGCTCTACTTGTACTCAAAAAAAAAGCGGATGCACTTTGGGGTTTCAACGAGGACGATTAACAACAGCGACTGAGCGACATGAATTAATAACGCTTATCACAAACGCACAGGCTTCAGGGGCAAGGAAAGAAAAGGCATGTGAGTTACTTGGACTGACACTAAGAACCGTTCAGCGGTGGATTGAAGCAGACGATATGACTGACAAACAGACGAGTACGAAAAAACAGCCGCCTAACCGTCTCACAGAGTTAGAGCGGCAGCGCATTATTAATACGGCTAATTCAGCCGAATATGGGCATTTACCGGCCAGTAAAATAGTCCCTAAGCTGCTTGATAAGGGCATATGGATAGCGTCTGAAAGTTCGTTTTATCGTGTCATGAAGGCACATAACTTATTAACGCATAGAGAAAAAGTAAAGCCAGCTAAGCCGATGAAAAAGCCAAGAGCATTGAAAGCAGTGCGTGCAAATGAAGTCTACACTTGGGATATCACCTATTTACCAACGAGCGTAAAAGGGCAGTTTTTATACTTATATTTAGTGATGGACATTTTTAGTCGAAAGGTTGTTGGCTGGCAGGTTTACGACACACAGTTAAGTGAATTAGCCGCAGATTTAATGAAGGATATTTGCAGTCGGGAGCAAATAAAGCGCGAGCAAGTCACGTTGCACTCAGATAATGGTAGCCCAATGAAAGGCGCGACATTACTGGCAACATTACAGGAGTTAGGGATTGTGCCATCATTTAGTCGACCGTCAGTAAGTAATGATAATCCATACTCTGAGTCGTTATTTAAAACGTTAAAGTATCGCCCAGAATACCCAGAAAAGGCATTTGAAGATATAAGCGCAGCAAGAGAATGGGTAAGTGGGTTCGTTGATTGGTACAATAATGAGCACCTACACAGTGGTATAAAATTTGTGACGCCAAACCAACGTCATTCAGGTTTAGATAAAGAAATATTAGCTAAGCGTCAGCAGGTAAACGACGCAGCTAAATTGAATAACCCAAGTCGTTGGTCAGGGAAGTCACGAGACTGGTCAATGATAAATGAAGTAAATTTAAACCCTGAGAAAAAAGAAGAAATGCGGGCGGCATAAAATTTAACTTGAGGCGACAACTAACTTGAAAAACTCCGGTATCTAATCTACGTAATACCACCATTGGCAAAATTACGTCACGATATTTACCTCGCACGTATACGTCACGGAGGCAGTCGTCAGCAATTGACCAGATGAAAGAAACTAATTTGTTGTGTACGCTGTGATCCATTGTTATTCCTATAGGAAGCGACTCTTTCGCTTTGATTAATTCTTAAAAATCTATTTATATCCGCGCGAGATTGTCATACTCGCCACGTTTTCTAATTTGTTTATATTGCTTAGCCAAAGATGATACTCATCACCTACCAAAGAGGCATTTTTAGTGCAGTCAACGTTCCACTGGCGCATTAGGTAGCCAAGCAGGGCCTCTCTTACTTCTAAGCGCAAAACACCGTCAGCCATGTTGTAATCTAGCTCTATCGCTTTTTTATGCTCTATAGATGGGTGGACACTCAACTCAATATTAATAATGTTGTTCCAACTCACATCATTTTTAGCGAGTTTATTCTCACTTACTGGCTGATGAATTTCTGAAACGTTTTGTAAACGCGTGCAGACGAAATCACGAAACTCATTGGTTTTGCAATCAAATGCTCTTACGTGCCAACGTTGACCGTTGTTTGCAATGGAGTGTGGAACAATCTCTCTATGGCTTTCACCAGACGACAGAGAAACATAATCGCATAGAACTGCTTTTTTGCTATTGATTGCACGCATTAAAGTGGCAATTAGACTTGAATCAGGATGGATTAAACGAGTCGCATCTAAGCAATGTTTTGATGGTTGTGAGCCATTCGATAAGCCATCGCCAAAGCCTCGGCAAAGGCTAGTTAAAACGGCTTCTGGACTATGAGTAAAGGCAGGTTGGAACTCGTTTGTACGATAATACTGCTTGGTTTTGTGCTCGAGTACTAAATTACTTGGAGCAAGTTCTTTGTAGAGCGTTAAATCTCTAGAGCTAGATGCTAACCCAATACCAAAGTGGCTAATAAGATCTGCACGCGACATTTGCCCTACAAATTGCAAACAAAAGTCAATAAACGCCAGACGCTCACGTTGCGCGTAATTCAGCTTATCAAAATCCATTTAGTATAAAATCAACTTTAGCTATTAACATTACGAAGATACTACTAGATGGGGGTAATAGGTGCAATCATTTTGATAACACCTACCTCTGTGTGCTAAAGCTAATCACTTAAGTATAAAGGAGTTATTCGAGAAACACTCCATAAAAGTGCTCTTCTAATGGCTCAATGCGGCTTTCAAACCAACTTAAAAGCTTTTTAATAGCCTGCTGATTTTTAGTCAACAAATCTATGTTGTGGTAGTCCACATTAAATCGCCCATTTTTATAGTATAAGCTTTGTTCTTCATCAAAGAATCTATTTGATATGCCATTTTCATTGATTATCCACCCTTCTGGTGGGGTATCATCTTCATTAAGGTCCTCAAGGAAAAACTCGTTTGTTATTGAGCAAAGCGTAATGCCAAAAAACACTAAAATTTCGTATGTGCTCAAGCTGTAATGAGAAAAAGTTAATGACTTTAAATTTAAGGTAAATAATAAAGCCTGCCTCATATCATCATATTGCTCTTTCGAAGCAATACTTCCCCAAACATAAATTTCATCAACATTAATAACAACTTGGCAAACGTCGTCATTCTCACTTTGGTAATTTATTTCTAGTGTGTCATCCAATCTAACAATTTCTATTGTATGACTTTGGTAGCTAATGGTTTGAATTAATTCATCTACATTATTTTTAATTCCCAACACTCTTAATTCTTTAATTGAATCGCCCCGAGTTCATCGGAGACCAGTTTGTTTAAGTCAGGCCACTTTACCTGACTCGTTTAAATTATCATAGTAGTCTGTTTCATATTGAGCTGGTGAAATATACCCAATTGAAGATAATAAG
>Ga0207889_1000049_pt1 | contig 122220 bp, 98 predicted proteins | sample LinPmetageLP47_FD_184058 | JGI IMG/M metagenome (GOLD analysis project Ga0207889, IMG submission 184058) | Marine viral communities from the Pacific Ocean - LP-47 (SPAdes) | ecosystem: Environmental > Aquatic > Marine > Oceanic | place: Pacific Ocean | collected 2011-06-12 | reverse complement strand
CTTTTATATTTATAAAACGAGCTGATAGATACTTGATGGTGTTTGCAAAACGCTTCATTCGTTCCAGTAAATGATGAGCGAAGCGCTAGGATTTCTAGCCAACGTTTAGGGATGGGTGAATTCATAAAGACCTCCAATAAAAAGTTGAAGGTATTTTCAAATACAAAAAATGGTGTTGCTAGGTGTGGTTGGCCGGACGCTTACTTGATTATGTACTCTCTAGTGCTGTGGGCACCAAGTCATTACCAGACTCCAAATACAAGCAAGCCCGACTCAAAAGAGTCGGGCTTTTTTGCATCTGGAATAAAGTGAAAATACGGGTTCGAGGTATAAGGGTAAATGTGAGCCTAAGGCTTAACGATGATCCTTAGCACTTTCTTATTTCACGTGCTGGATTGCCGGCAACCACAGTATTTGATGCAATGCTCTTAGTTACCACTGAACCCGCACCAACAACAGCGTTTTCGCCAATGGTAACGCCAGCTAACACAATAACTCCCGCGCCAATCCACACGTTATTGCCAATGATTATCGGTGCTCCAAAGTTTTCTTTATTGAGCCGCTCTGTGGGGTTCACAGCATGCGAAACGGCCAATAGTTGAACGTTAGGGCCAATTAAACAATCACTGCCAATGGTAATTGCACCCTCACTAATGGGGGCATCCAATACAGTGCAGTTAATGTTTATAAAAGTACGATCACCTATTTGTATTTGACTACCATAGTCACAATGAAAGCCCGCTTCAATAATTACTCCATCACCACAGTGTGAGCATAATTCTTTTATTCGCTTTAAATTACCTTTACTGGGGCTTTTATTAAATAAGCGGCAAATTTCGTGCACAGTTTTACGCTGCGCTAGATTCTCTTTACTAATACTATTAAATGACTGCATATCAATTTTGTTTAACTTAAATAATGGTGCCTAGCTTAACCTACTTTAAGCATGATGATAATTTGAATAAAACTGCTTTATTTTTATGCATTCACTTGCCATTTATTATGTTTCGTTTAAAATCCCCTAACTTTCGAAACGAAACTTAATAGCAGTTACTTAATGACCAAACGAAACACCCAGCAACGCCGTCATCTGATCCTTAGCCAAGTAAATGAGCTTGGTGAAGTGGCTGTTGAGACTCTTGCTGAACAGTTTCAAACATCAGAAGTAACCATTCGAAAAGACTTAACCGCGCTTGAAAAAAGTGGCTTGTTGCTGCGCCGTTACGGCGGTGCTATTGCGCTACCAAAAGAGATAGTAAGCGATGAGATCGATTCTAAGCGCAAAGTAGCGATTGCTAAGGCAGCAGCGGCGCTTATAAAAGATCATAACCGCATTATTATTGACAGCGGCCGCACTACTGCAGCGATGATCCCTGAGTTGGCTACCAAGCAGGGGTTAGTTGTTATGACTAACGCAATTAAAGTGGCAACACGTTTATTAGCACTTGAAAACGAGCCAACCCTTTTGATGACAGGTGGCACGTGGGATCCGCATTCAGAATCGTTTCAAGGGCAAGTAGCTGAAAATGTTCTATGCTCATATGATTTTGATCAGCTATTTATAGGTGCCGATGGCATTGATGTAGCGCGAGGAACAACCACGTTTAATGAGCTTGTTGGATTAAGCCAAGTGATGGCTAAAGCGGCGCGCGAAGTTATTGTGCTGGTTGAGTCAGAAAAGATTGGCCGAAAAATACCAAATTTAGAATTACCGTGGCAAACAGTAACCACATTAATAACCGACAGTGGCTTAGCGCATGATAAACGCGCAGCCATAGAGGCGTGTGGTGTAAAACTAATTTGCGCAGAGATTATACAATAGCAACTACATCGTGAGTTGCTAGAATTAAAAAATTAATGGAGACACTATGTGTGGAATCGTTGGGGCTGTTGCAGAACGTCCAGTAAACAAAATCTTAGTTGAAGGCCTTAAGCGTCTTGAGTACCGTGGTTATGACTCAGCAGGTGTAGCTTTACTTGAAGGCAATACACTTAATACAGTTAAAGCAGTTGGTAAGGTTGTAAACTTAGAGTCAGCACTTGAACAAGCAAGTGTTAGCGGTCACACAGGTATTGCACACACTCGTTGGGCAACTCATGGCGGTGTAACTGAAGCCAATGCTCACCCACATGTTTCAAGCAATCAATTAGCGCTTGTACATAATGGTATCATTGAAAACCACGCAAGCTTGCGTGCAGCACTTAAAGGCGACGGTTACGAGTTTTTATCAGACACCGACACTGAAGTAATGGTGCATTTAATTCATCAGTTACGTCAGCAGCACACCACTTTATTAGCGTCAGTTCAAGCAGCTGTTAAACAGTTTGAAGGTGCATTTGGTACCGTTGTGTTCGATAAAGCGAATGATAACGAAATTATTGTAGCGCGCTCAGGTAGCCCGTTAGTTATTGGTTTAGGCCTTGGTGAAAACTTTATTGCTTCTGATCAACTTGCCTTATTACCAGTAACTCGCAGCTTTATCTTCTTAGAAGAAGGTGATGTAGCGCGTATTACTCGCGACACGGTAGAGATTTTTGATGCAGATGGCAACGCGGTTGAGCGTGAAGTTGTTGAATCAAACATCACACAAGATGCATCAGGTAAAGGTGATTACCGTCACTACATGCTAAAAGAAATTTATGAGCAGCCACTTGCAGTACGTAACACCCTTGAAGGACGTTTAAACGACGATCGCGTAGCGATTGATGCCTTTGGCGACAGTGCACAGCAAATATTTAAAGACGTAAAACACGTACAAATTATTGCCTGTGGAACGTCATACCACTCAGGTATGGTTGCTCGTTACTGGCTTGAGCAATTTGCAGGTGTTAGCTGTAACGTAGAAATTGCCTCTGAGTTCCGTTACCGTCAGTCATTTGTACACGAAAACAGCCTACTAGTAACGATTTCACAGTCAGGCGAAACGGCTGATACTTTAGCAGCACTGCGTTTAGCTAAAGAGCAAGGCTACATGGGGTCAATGACTATTTGTAACGTACCAGGCTCATCGCTTGTACGAGAATCAGACCTTGCCTTTATGACCAAAGCAGGCGCTGAAATTGGTGTAGCCTCTACTAAAGCATTTACTACACAGCTTGTTGGTTTGTTAATGCTTACTGCGTCTATTGCGCAAGAGAAAGGCTTAGATCAAAGCGCGATTGTTAACGCTATTAAACTGCTACCAGCTAAATTAGAAGAAACGCTACTATTGGCTGATGGCATTGCAGACCTTGCTGAAGAATTTGCTGATAAACACCATTCACTGTTTTTAGGGCGCGGCTCACAATACCCAATCGCGATGGAAGGCGCACTTAAGCTTAAAGAGATTTCATACATTCACGCTGAAGCCTACGCAGCAGGTGAGCTTAAACACGGCCCATTAGCGCTTATTGATGCCGATATGCCAATTATTGTTGTAGCACCAAACAATGAATTGCTTGAAAAGCTTAAATCAAACGTAGAAGAAGTACGTGCTCGCGGCGGCATCATTTATGTATTCGCTGATAAAGACTCACACTTTGAGTCAGACGACACAATGCGTGTAATCAACGTAAACCACGTAGATGACGTAATTGCCCCTGTTGTATATACAATTCCACTACAGTTACTGTCGTACTATGTAGCGGTCATTAAAGGCACAGACGTTGACCAACCACGTAACCTAGCAAAATCGGTTACAGTTGAGTAAAATCAAAAGGTTATAGGTTTTTATTAATGTTAAAAAAGCGCTTAAGGCGCTTTTTTTGTGCCTGAAACTCTGTTAGCTTAAGTAACTTATTATTCTCTAAGGGATTAGTCATGCGTTTATTAACCATTATTTGTTTTGTTAGCTTTAGTATTATTTTTAGTTCACAAAGTGCCTTTGCACAATCTGGCACTAAACAGCAAAGTACAGATTACTCTCAGTACACACATACTATTAAATCGGTTGTTTTAAACGAAGAACGCACAGTTGTCGTGCAATTGCCTAAAAGCTACCAAGCTCAGCCAAATAAGGTATACCCAGTTGTTTATCGCTTAGATGGGGCGGGTAATATACCGCTTGCGAGTGTTGTTATTGAGCGTTTACAAAATGATAATCGTGCTCCAGAGGTAATTATTGTCGCTATTGAAAACACTAATCGACTTAGAGATTTTTATCCTACAGTGAATAAAGAGCCGCAAGGTCCTGTCGGTGAAGGGGGCGGCGCAGCAAAATTTTTAGCGTTCTTTGAACAAGAGCTTATTCCTCTCGTTAATAAAAATTATCGTACGCATGACTATAAGGTTATATCTGGCGCCTCTGCGGGCGGTGTATTTGCGCTATATGCTTTGCAGGCCAAACCTGAATTATTCCAAGCACATATTGCTTATAGCCCCGCAGTTTGGTGGAACTATGGCGCAATGGTAAAAAGCACAAAATCATTTATAGCTAAAACGAAAGACCTGAATAACTACGTGTACATCAATATTGGCGAAGAAGCCGGCATAATGCGAGAAAGGTATGATGAATTACAGCAGTCACTGCAATCGCATAAAGCGCGAGGGTTACGCTTTTTTAATGATGCGTTTGATGGCATCTCGCATGGCTTAACCACTGCTGCTGGCGTATTTAATGCCTACTACAACTTATTTTTACCTAAACAAATGCCTATAAGTGCTTTAACTGACGATGTAGCCTCTATTTATGGTTATTACAAAACATTATCTCAACAATGGGGCGAGCAGATATCTCCACCAGACCGTGCTGTTAGATCACTCGGTTATAACCTAACGGGCAGCAAGCAGTTTACCCGTGCTATTGAGGTGTTTAAGTACAATTTAAAAAACCACCCCAAATCAGTCGATGCGCTTTCAGCTTTATCTTATGGCTATGAAATGCAAGGTGATACTCGTCAAGCACTTGAAAATATGGAATCTGCTCTAGCCATTGCAGATGACTCATACCCTTATATAAATTACTTAAAAGAAACAAAAGCTAGGTTGCAGGTAGAGTTTGATAACAGTAACTAGGATTTTTAGTTACTGTTAAATAAAAATGACGCGCAAGCGTCTTTTTATTACCTGTAGCTAAATATTATTTAAATCACTAACCTCTACTTAATAGCTGCTAAATACGCTAAAATTACAGGCTATTTTTAGCAATGAGCCCGCACCTTTTATGACCTCAGCCGCAAATCCTAGTAATTTCAACGAACTTGGCCTTATTCCAGAGCTAATTGCTCGTTTGTCTGATCTTGAATACACGCAACCTACGCCGATTCAGGCAAAAGCAATCCCAAGTATCTTGGCGGGCAGTGACTTAATTGCGGGGGCAAATACCGGCTCAGGTAAAACAGCAACCTTTGCTTTACCTATGCTACAAACGCTATTTTTAGCGCAAGGTGCTAATAAAGCGCCGAGCAAAGGCAACTTTGTAACAGGGCTTATTTTGGTACCTACTCGCGAGCTGGCAGTGCAGGTAGCCGATAGTGTTAAATCGTATTCTGCTAACTTTAATGGCGCCATTAAAACGGTGGCGGTATTTGGTGGTGTGTCGGTTAATACCCAGATGCAAGCACTTCGCGGCGGTGCTGATATCATTGTTGCAACGCCAGGGCGTTTACTCGATTTAATCTCAAGCAATGCGATTAAGCTTGATAAAGTTTCAACCTTAGTGCTTGATGAAGCTGATCGCATGTTAAGCCTTGGCTTTACCGAAGAGCTTGCTGAGCTATTAGCGCTTATGCCTGCTAAAAAGCAAACCATGTTGTTTTCAGCGACTTTCCCAGAGCAAGTCACACAATTAACACAAAAGCTGTTAACCAACCCTGTTGAAATACAAGTACAAAGCAAAGACGAAAGCACTTTAGTTCAGCGCGTATTTACGGTTAATAAAGGCGAGAAAACCACGGTTTTAGCGCACTTAATTAAAGCGCATCAATGGCGCCAAGCACTTATTTTTGTCAACGCTAAAAAAGATTGTGAGCACTTAGCCAGCAAACTTGAAAAACGCGGCGTGAACGCACAAGTATTCCATGGCGATAAAGGCCAAAGCGAGCGTACTCGCGTAATTGAAAAATTTAAAGCTGGCGAAATAGAAGTACTTATTGCCACCGATATAGCAGCCCGTGGTTTAGATATTGCCAAACTGCCTGTTGTTATTAACTTTAACTTACCGCGTAGCCCAGCTGATTATATGCACCGTATTGGCCGAAGCGGCCGTGCTGGTGAAGTCGGTTTAGCGTTATCGTTAATTGATTATGAAGACTTCCATCACTTTAGAATTATCGAAAAGAAAAACAAACTTCGCTTAGAGCGCGAAGAGGTAGCAGGTTTTGCTGTAAACCAAGCCAACCTTGATGCGGCACAGGCGCTAAAAAACGACAAGCCAATGGCCAAGCCAGAAGGTACAGGTAAGAAAAAGAAGAAAAAAGCCAACCAAGAAGATGATGTATGGAGCGGCTGGAGAAAAAGATAAGCCTTAATACATATAAGTCATTAAATCCAAGTCATAAAAAACCCTGCAAATTTGCAGGGTTTTTTATTGGTATTAGCTTGTTTAGCTATGCAGCAAATTAAAACTTAGAAGGTGCTGGTGGTATCACTAAGGGTTGTTTAGGATTTTCTTTAAGCTCCTTTAATAACTCTTGTACAGCACGCTCTATTGATGGATCTTGGCCTTTATAAATAAGCTCTGGACGATCAATTACTTTAATATCTGGTGCAACACCTTCGTTTTCTATGATCCAGTTACCTTGTGTATCTAAAATACGGAAAGTAGCAGCAATTACTTGCCCGCCGTCTACAAGGCTAGGGTTACCAGAAATACCAATTAAACCACCCCATGTACGGGTACCAATTAGCTTACCTAGACCAGCCTGGCGGAAGTAGTAAGGGATTGCGTCACCACCAGAACTTGAATAGCCATTTATTAGCATAGCTTTAGGACCATTGTGCGAAAACTGCGGTGTTTTAGTTGGCTCTACACCACGGCGTTTCCAATAGTTAAGCGGTTTACGCGCAAGCCAAGTGATCATATGCTCAGGAATAAAACCACCGCCATTGTAACGGTCATCAATAATCATGGCATCTTTGGTTGTTTGCGGCATGTAGTTTTTAAACATGGCGCGGTTACCCTCATAGGCTGTATTTGGCAGGTGCACATAGCCAATACGCCCATTTGATAGCTTATTAACGTAGGCTGCACGCGAGTTAACCCAATCTAAATAACGTAGACCTTGCTCACTGGCTACCGGTTTTACTGTTACTTGCCACGCACCTTTGCTACGCGGTTTGCTGTTTAGCACTAGCTCTACTTGCTCGCCTTGGGTGTTTTCAAGGAGTTCGTAAAAGTTAGCAACGTCTTTAACCGAGCGGCCATTTACCGCAATAATGTAATCGCCGTTATGTGCTTTTACACCAGTAGTCCCCAGCGGTGAGCGGAAATCGTCATGCCAGTTTTCACCTTTAAAGATTTGCTCTATTTTTACGTAACCAGATGGGTCGCTTGCAAGCTTAGCGCCTAATAAACCGTGATTTTTACGTTCGGCTTTTGGCATATCGCCCGATTGCACGTAAATATGACCTGAGTTAATTTCGCCGGCAATTTCGCTAAGTACGTAATCAAGGTCGCTACGGTGGCTAATAGCATCAGCCATAGGTTGGTATTTAGCTAAAATAGCATCCCAATCTTGACCGTGGTGATTTTCGTCGTAGAACCAGTCACGCAGTGTGCGCCAGCCTTCTACGTACATTTGTTGCCACTCAGCTTGCGGGTTGATTTTAAGCGTCATTTTGCTTAAATCTAGCTTGTTGGCGTCTAGGTCTTGCTTTGGCTTAGGTTCAATTAAGCTGTAACCGCCACCTGTATGTACAAGTAGGTGTTCGCTATTGCTTGAAATAGTGTAATTACTAACGCCTTTGGCGACTGTTTCTAGCTCACTGTTGTGATCGGTGCCTATTAGCTGTAAACCGCCATTAGCAAGAGTTAGTACGCCGTCTTTTACTGCAGTTAAGCCACGGTAATCGCCCGCTGGGGCATTAAGTGCGGTAACACGTTGCATAAAGTCATTGCTTTGCAGTGCATTTTTAACTTTTTTGTCGTCTTCTTTTTCATCTTCTTTATCTTGGACAATCGTGGCTTCGTCACTTTGTAAGGCAATAAGCGGTTTAACACTATCGTTTACTGCAGCTGCATAAATACGAGTTGCACGATTAAACATGTAATCAAACTCGTAGCTACTAAATGCCAGGTTAAAGTCGCGCTCAGAGCTAAAGTAAAGGTATTGACCATCAGGCGAAAAAGTAGGGTTTTGCTCATTACTCATTTCGTCTGTTAAGCGCGTTACCTTTTTCTTTTTAAGGTTGTAGTGCCATAGCGAGGCATAACGGTTTTCGTTATTTTTAACAAATACAATGTCTTGGCTGTTAGGCGACCAAGTATATTGAGTAATGCCGTCTTCGTCGTAAATACCGGTATCAATTTTGTGTTGCTTGCCCGATTTTGCATCTAACCACCAAAGTGTGTTGTTTTTATCTGAAAACAATAGCTTAGCGCTATCGGGTGACCAAATAGGCGTAAAGCGCCAAATGGTACCATTGCTAGTAAGTTGCTTAATGGCATTGTTTTTACTGCGATCTTTTAAGTAAATTTCGTACTCGCCGCTTTCATCGCTCATGTAAGCAATGTAACGCCCATTTGGTGACCAGCTTGCATCTATTTCGCGGCTTTTTTCTGTGTAAGATAAGTTGCGTGTAGGCCCTTGTTTGATTGGTACGCTAAACAGCTCACCACGGGCAGTAAATACAGCACGTTTACCATCGTGAGAGAGCGACATAGAATCAATAAAATCGCTAACATTTTTGCTATACGGCATTGCGTATTGGCGCACGCCTGCAATGTTAATGCTTAGCTTAGCGCTTTTTTGTGTTTTTGCGTCAAAGCGATATAAATAACCGCCGTTTTCATAAACAATCGCATTTGGGCCAGCTGAAGGCCAAAGTACGTCAAAGTTTTTATAGTTGGTAAGTTTTTTTGGTTCGCTGCCTTTGCGGTACTGGTAAAGGTTTAGCGTGTAATCACGGTCAGACACAAAGTAAATATCGTCACCAACCCAAGTTGGTTGCTGGTCGGTTGCACGGTTTGTAGTTAGTTGTTCTGAGGTGTTTGTTTCTAAATCATAAATCCATACATCTTGCGCACGACCACCACGAGTACGTTTCCACGTACGAAACTCTCGATCAATTGGCGTATAAACATACTTGCTGCCATCTGGAGATAGCATGCCGCCACCAGTTTCTGGAATCGCTAATGGCTGTTCAAGTCCGCCATCTGCAGGGACCATGTAAGGGCGGCCCATACGTTTTCCCCATGGTGTGCGGTTAGCTCTAAATACCACATTTTTACCATCGGCGGTCCAATCTAAAACGCGGTAATCAAAACCTCCACGCGGTGGCATTGGGCCAACGTCATTATAATAAGTAAGTTGCTTTAGGTTTGAACCGTCACTGTTGATCACATAAATTTGTCGGCTACCGTTATACTCGGCTGAAAATGCAATGCGCTTACCGTCAGGGGAAAACTTAGGAAATGCTTCAAATCCAATATGGTCGGTTAAGCGTTTGCTTTCGCCTGTTTGCGTATTCGCAATATAAATATCGCCACTGTAGACAAAGGTAACGGTTTGGTTATGGATATCTGGAAAGCGGAGTAAACGAGTGTCTTTAGTCTCATAGGCCGATACACCCGGCGCGATTGCTGCAGCCAAGGCAAGAGCCAATGTTGTTAGTTTTTTCATGGAATTACATCCTATATTAATAGCTATCCCATCATAACAATAAGGTGAAAAATAGCGATGCACTTACGATAAAAGGTCTGTTACAAAATGTGAATAAAAAAGGTTGGCAAAAAGCGCCAACCTTTAAGTAAATACAGATATAAAATTAATGTTCGTGTGCGTGTTCTTCCTCTTGTGCAATACCTAACCAAGTGATTGCAGCTGGTGGGAATGTAAGTTCTAGTTCGCCTTCAATTTCTAAGTCTTCTAGGTGTACTTGCACAACATGTTGGGCTATTGGGTCGGCTACGTAAGCAAACTGACCATTTTGCGCTACTGTCATACTAAACTTCATGCCTTCAGGCATGGTTGTTACATCTTCTTGTGTAATATCAACTTGACCTGCTAGCTCCCAGTGCATTTCGCCGTCGTGCGCATGCGCCTCAAGCACATTTAAAAAGCCTAGGCTGTCTAAAACTAAAAAGTGCTCGCCATTCGCTGAGAAAGAGTAAGAAACAGCGCTTGCGCCATCGGCTAGTTGCCATTCAAATTCTTCCATTTCAGCTTTCGCAGGATTTATACTCACAATTACTGCAGGGCCGCTGCCGTGACCAGATGCAACACCAATAAAGATTTCGCTACCCTCATGGCCGTATATACTACCAATGCGTAAGTCGCCGACGGCATCAATATTTATTACTTTTTCAGCGTGGTATTCGTCATCATGCTGGTGGGCTAATAGCACACCGTCACTACAGCCGAACGCTACGTAATCATGGTTTTGTGCTGCGCCGTGCAAATCAGGGCATGTTAACTCTAACGTTTGTTCAAGTTCGTATTCGCCATCATGAAAGTGATAAACACCCACTTGATCCGGCAGAACTTTAGCGATTGATGAGCTCTGTGCATCATCGCGACGAATGGTCGCTAATAAATGCTCTCCACGAGGTTCTGCTACACCATGCATATTAATGTCGTAACTAATACCAGGTAAGGTCGCTGTTGCGTTTGTTATGTCGTTATCTGTTAATACTTCAACAGACGCAGTTGTGCCTGATGCTGCATCACCATCATAAAATACCGCTAATTTACCATCGTGCTTTACCAAGTGAGTAGGGCGATTGCCGCTAGTTAGCTCATAACTGCTAAACTCAGGGCTTTGTTCGTAATCATGCAGGTGTGCGCCGTGATCTTCACGCCATAAGCCACCGTCTATAAAGCCGAGGTAATCTTGAGCGCGGCTAGCAATCACGGCATAACGAAAGTCAGGCGACGACGATAGCGTGTTTGAATCATTAGTAAGAGTGAATGTATCAAGAAGCTCATTGTCGTCTAAGTCGAAAAAGTTCGCTTCGTTGCTATCACCAGCAAGTATCGCAAGCCTACCTAATGAATCAATAGTGTATTCATCACCGTGGTCGCCACCATCGCCATGATCGTGGCCGTCATCAGGTACTTCTATTGGGTCTTTTTTAACAATGTTTGTTTCTGCATCACCACAAGCGGTGATTAATGTGCTGCTTATTGCCAGTGCAATTAATTTTAATTTGAATAGTTTAGTCATGTTAATTTCCTTTATTTATAATTTTTTAGCGCTTAAAAGTAACCGCGAATACCTAACGCAAAACTACGTCCTGGACGTGGCGCTATATCCTTTAAAAATGAGCTATGCACGCGCGCTTCTGTGTCTGTTAAGTTAGTGCCTCGTAGATATAGCGAAACATCTTGATTTAGCACTGATAAGTCATATGAAACGCTGGCATCAAGTATTGTGTAGCCGTTTGTGGTTGTTTCTTCTGGCGCGGTACGGTCTTGCTCTTGATAACGAGTTACGTGAAGGTGCGCACTCAGCTTTTCTGTTTGGTAGCTAAACTCAGTACCAAAACGTAGCGGTGGTGTGCGTGGTAAATCGCCACCGTCTTTAAGGCGTGCACGAACGTAATCTGAGAATAAATCAACTTTAAACTCATCGGTTAACTGCCATGCAAATTGGGCTTCAAAGCCATGCAAAATTACGTCATCTGTTTTAAATAAATAAACTGGGAGTTCAGATGAGTGATCATGCTCGTCACCGTGGTCATGATTATGCTCATCACCATGGTCGTGGCCGCTTTCGGCGTATAGGCCTGTGTCGATTTGGTAATAATAATTGTCGACTTGGTTGTAGAAAGCATTAAGAATGAAACCGATATCACCTTGGGTTTTACGAAACGTTAAATCAATATTGTTTGCTGTTTCTAGGTCAAGCGCTTGCTCAGATAAACCAAAATGGCCGTCTTCATGAATATCAAATAGTGCGCCTACTTCATAAGTACCAGTTCCAATGTGAGGGCCGAATGATAATAGCTCCGACACCGAAGGAGCACGCTCAGAACGAGATACCGACAAGCCTAAGTTGTAGCTAGGTGCAAAATCCCACACGACACCTGTTGATAAACTAACTGGTGTGAATTCTTGTGCTACGTCAAATACGCGAGTATTGCCGGCATGTTCTTCATGAGCATTATCGTCATGAACACCGGTGTCATTGTGTGCGTGTGCGTCAATGTTAGGTAGTAACACGTTATCAGCATCGATGGTTACCCGTTCAACTCGGCCACCTAATTGCACTAAAAAGTCACCAAAGTGTTTTTCTTCCATCAGTGCTATAGCAAAGCTTTGTGTTTGTGACGGTGGTGTGAATGCCTCAGAGCCTTGCGCTTCAACATCACTGTGTTTGTAATGAAAGCTCAAACCACCATTCCACTGCGCAAACGGGTTATGCATTAAGTCTACGCGTAACTCATTGGTTTCATTTTCAAACGTGGTACCCACTGCGCCATGTTCAATTTCAGCATGTTCGTAATCTGTAAAACCTGCGCGCAGGTTTACTCTATTAAGCCATTTGTTATCAAGGTTATATTCACCTAGCAACTGCACTTTAGTTTGCTCTAAGTCGGCATATACGCTTTCCTCAACGCTATTAACATCTTCGCCACCATGGGTGTGGCCTGGAATGCCGTATTGACGATTAAATTGCTCAACAGCTATACCTACAAAACCTTGGTCAAATAGATAGCTAGTACCTAAGGTAAAGCCGTCAGACTCTTCATTACTATTTGCAACGGTGTAATCGCCACTATGTTCTTCATGGTTATGGTCATCATGGGCTAATTCAGCGGCCACGGGTATTTCATAGTCATCGGCTTCACGCCAAAAGGCGTCGGCATAAAATGCAAAAGAATCAGTTCCTGTAGTGGCGTTAAATGAGGCGATTTTTTGATTATCAACAGAGTTGTGCTCTACATTCCACTCACCGCGAGTAGTGCTATCTGTTGGCACCCGATTATCAACTACATTAACCACACCACCAATGGCGCCGCTGCCATAAAATAATGTGGCAGGGCCACGTAATACTTCGATTTGTTTTGCGGTTGATGCCTCTGATGCGACTGAGTGATCAGGGCCAACGCGCGAAACATCACTGACATCAAGACCATTTTGTGTAATTAGAACACGCGGCCCGCTTAAGCCACGAATAATAGGAGTACTGGCTACTTTTGCATGAAAGTTAGTATTAACCCCCGGGAGTTTTTCAAGGCTATCGCCAAGGGTTGCAGCTTGCTGCCGTCTTAATTGTTCGCCAGATAACACGCTAACGGGAGACGAGGATTCCATTGCCGACATGTGAATAGGCGTCGCTTCAATATCAATTACTTCAATGGGTGAACGTTCTAAGTTAAAGGTAATTGACTGGCTTTTATCATCACTAAATGTGATATCTCGATGCAGATGGGCATAACCAGGGGCGGTAATATGAAGTTCTTTTAAACCACTTTTTAAATCAGTTATTACGAACTTACCGCTTGCATCTGTTACTGCTGTTATATCTGAGCCTTCAACTTCTACAGTTGCATTAGTCACCACTTTACCTTGGTTGTTTAGAACAACACCTTCGATGGTATTTGCAAGTGCATTTGTTGGTAGTAGGGCTGCTATAAACAAAGCTAATTGAGATTTTCGTGTCATTTGAATTCCTTTGCGAATGTTATGTTGTATCAATAGTTAATTAACTAAAAATCACTCAGGATATATAATTTGGCTGCTTCATCTACATAACTTAAGTTTAATTTTTATTTAAATTCAGTGCTTTAAGTTTTTATGTCATTGTTTAGGTGTTGTTCGTGGGGGAGCAGTTTGCTGTAAAGCAAAAGTTAGTTGTTACATTTATTTAGCTCTAGTTAATAAATTTTTAGATAAAACCACAGCGGAGGCATTCAGCAACAAGGATGGCAAAGTTAAAACATCAGCTCACTACATTAGAGTGGGTAATATGAATAAGCAGCAATTTAAAGAGATGATGGGCTTTGCGATAAAAAGATGTGAAGCCTTTGAAAAAAAATTAACGCCAAAACGTCAGCAGGTATTTGAAATTCTATTGAAAGCAAATAAACCTTTGTCTGCTTATGAGTTAACAGATCAATTTAATAAGCAAATAAATACACCGATTTTGGCAATGTCCGTATATCGGATATTAGGTTTTTTAGAGTCGGTAGGTCTGGTACATAGATTAAAGTTAGAAAATAAGTTTATACCGTGCAGTCACGTTAATAATGATAGAGAGCATCAACTATCGATGTTTTTAATTTGTAGCTCTTGTAATAAAGCAAGTGAGGTGAATGACCTTAATAATTCGGTTAAATCTTTGTTTAGGGAACTGAAAATGAAAGGGTTTACGCCAGCAACTTCGCAATTAGAAATCTCAGGTGTTTGTTTTGGGTGCCAGCAAAGTACCGCTAACACAATTAAAAAGAAGGATAAATAATGAAGCTGACTCAAACGACAGCAGATAAGTTTGCCATTGGGCTTTCGTTAATGTGCACGGTACATTGTTTTGCAACACCGATTATTTTAGCGCTGTTGCCAAGCCTTGCTGTACTACAAATAAATGCTGAACAGTTTCACTTATGGATTCTTGCTGTACTACAAATAAATGCAGAACAGTTTCACTTATGGATTCTTGCTGTAGTATTACCAACAAGCTTATTAGCTTTGAGCTTAGGCTGTAAAAAGCACAAACGTACACGTTATATGGCGTGTGGAGTTGTTGGTCTAGCTTGTTTGATAATTGCAGTATTGCTAGTTCAAGAAGAGGCCGAAAAAGCGCTCACTTTAATTGGCTCCGCTTTTATCGCACTAGCCCATTGGTTTAATTACCAACAGTGTTTTAAAAAGAATAACGAAAATTGCCCCTGTTCAGGTGATAAATCAGATCAACTTGTTTAACACTGCCAGTGTTAAAAATAACGACTATGTGGCATTGTAATTATAAATATCGTTTTTTAGGTAAACTAATTTAGTGAATACTGCTTTAAGGCTTTTGCTGTTACTTTGTGTTTTCATCTGTTTTAAATTAAGCGCAAATACCTCCTACGAGATCCCTAGAAGTAGTGTTATTGAGCTCACCGATCCTGCTACCAAGCGGGTGTATCCTATTTTTATACAGCTACCTAAGTCATATGCAAAGGAGCCTAATAAAACGTATCCTGTTATTTATTTAACCGATGCGCCGTATGCATTTCCTATCGTTGCCGGTGCCACACGGTTTCCAATGAATAGCGGCAAAATGCAACAGGCTATTATTGTGGCGATCAGCTATGAAAAAGGCTCAAGAGGAGCTAGTAGTCGAGTTAGGGATTATACACCCACTCAATCCCTGAGCTGGAAAAAACAAACCGGTAACGCTAAAAATCATGCACTGTTTTTAAAAAATACTGTGCTACCGTTTATCGAAAAAAGTTACCGAGCAAGCAACACGCAAAGAACGTATATAGGTAACTCGTTAGGCGGTTTATTTGGCGCCGCTGTTTTATTTACGATGCCTGAGCTATTTAGCAATTATATTATTGGCAGCCCGTCGGTTTGGTTTGATAATAATGCACTGCTAGCGTTAAAAGCGAATAAGCCCCAAATGCCAATAAAGGTTTATGTATCTGTTGGGGCAAAGGAAACTCCAGCCTTTGGTGAAGGGCAAAATATGGTTGAAGGCGCAGCGCAACTTGTGAAAAAAATTAATGCGCTCAATAGTGATAATATAAAATTAAAAAGTGTTGTTATTGAAGGGGCACAGCATGCAACCGCATTCCCAACCACCGCAATACAAGGGCTTGATTGGGTATTGGGAAGCAGTCAATAAGCTCGCAATGGATTTTCGATGCTTTTATAGTTAAATAATTGATATTAAATCGCTTTAATGTCGCTTTTCCACTTTACCAATGCTTCAATAAATTCAGGGCCAATACCACAGCAGCCGCCAATAATTGTTGCGCCTAGGCTATGCCATTGTTTAGCAAATGCTACATACTCAGCAGGTGATAAATCGCGGTAACCTTGCGAGCCTTCATTGGCTTTATAATCACTGGCGATTGGTGTAAAACCATTCGCAAATGCTCCTAAATCAACATGTTTATTTTGCTGTTTTAGCACGCGATTAGTGTCGCGCAGCGCTTGTTCAATAACCTCGGGAATAGAGCAGTTAAAGAATATGCCCGCTATTTTATATTCGAGTAGTGCTAGGATAGCGTCTGATACTAATTCACCAGAGCGCAATGTCGCTTGTTCGCTTACTTCATCACTTAGGGTAAATGCGTAATAACATGGCTTGTTTGAATTCTTCAGTACGCTTGCCATTACCCGCGCTTCTTCAATGTTTGATATGGTTTCACCAATCCAGATATCTACATATTCGTCTTGTGCTTTATACAGGGTATCTAAAATAGTAAATGCGCGATCACTTTGGAAAAAATCAGCACGATACGAGCCAAAGGCAGGAGGCAGTGAACCGGCAACGAGTACCGTTTGCTTTGCGTTTTGAGTCACCTTTTTTGCAATAACCGCTGCCTGCTCAGCAAGCGCAGCACCTTTTGCTTGGTAAAGCGTTTCACCCAAGTGAAAGGGGACACATGCATAGCTGTTAACAGTAATTATTTCAGCGCCAGCATCTATAAAACCTTGGTGTGCTTGGGTTACACATTGCGGTGCTTCTATTAAAGCTTGTGCACTCCACAGTGGCTGTGAAAACGGCGCTCCCATGCGTTTGAGTTCACGACCCATGCCGCCATCTAATATCATTAACTTGCTCATAACGGACTTCTATACGTCTAAATAATTAAAGCTATTCAAACATACTTTTTGAAAATTCATAATGAAACTTCATCAGGTTGAGTATGAAAAAAGTTCAACATGTTAAAGCTGTTTTTAAAAGGCACAAAAAAAGCGACTACCCAGTAAGGTGTCGCTTTTTTTTTACAAGTAAGCTATTACTTGTAAAACGCTTCTACAGTGCCTTTTACTTTCATAAGTAACGGCTGGCCGCGACGGTCTAGCGCTTTAGGTGCCGCTACTTTTATCCAACCTTCGCTGATGCAGTACTCTTCAACGTCAAAACGCTCTTTACCGTTAAGTGTAATACCGATTTCATGTTCAAATACTTCTTCTACATAAAATTTGCTACGTGGGTTAATAGACAGTTGATTAGGTAATTCTGGTTTGTTTGTATCAGTCATAATAGTGATCTGCGTTGAATTAATTATGCGCTATTGTAGGCAATAGCAAGCTTAGGCTCAAGCAAGAGATCAATAAACTAATATATTGTGACGTGCTTTTATAGAGCTGTTACATATATTATGAGAAGGGTTAAGCAGTCGATGGAAATACAAAGTAGGTGTTATTGATATAAAATTTGGCTGTCACCTTCTTGTCATTAAAATTACCTTTATTAGTAACATCTATTTCCTATAGTGCAGCGGTTGATGTTTTTGAGCTCACAGTTTTTAAAAATAACCACTACATAATGGGAATTACGGATGAAAATTAAAAAAGTCGCTGCGGCAATCGCACTTACCTGTGCGTTTAGTGCCGTTAGTCATGCCAATGTTCTACCGCAAAGTCAAAAAGACAGCAGCTGGTATAGTGCCGCACAAACAAAACTAACAACTAAAACAACGCAAGCACAAGCGGTTAAAAGCACCAAAGCTAAAAATGTAATTTTATTTGTTGGCGATGGCATGGGTATTTCTACCTTAACAGCGGCGCGTATTTTACAAGGTCAACGAAACAACCAGCTCGGTGAAGAAGGCTATTTAAGCTTTGAAAAATTCCCGTATTCAGCACAAGTTAAAACCTACAATGTTGACGCACAAACGCCAGATTCAGCAGGCACTATGACAGCAATGATCTCAGGGGTAAAAACCGATGTGGGTGTTATTGGGGTTGATGAGAAGGTTGAACGAGGTAACTGTACAACGGCTATCGGTAATGAGTTATTAACAGCCACGGAGCTGGCTGAAATTAAAGGCTTAGCTACCGGTGTTGTTTCAACTGCACGTATCACTCATGCGACACCGGGTGCAACGTATGCTAAATCGGCTGATCGCAACTGGGAAGATATCTCAGACATGCCAGAGGCAGCAGTTAATGCAGGCTGTGAAGATATTGCCTCACAGCTAGTTAACTTTGAAAAAAACCTAGAAGCGCGTTTTATAGGTACCGATGTTGATGGCTTAGACTTTGTAATGGGTGGCGGCCGTCGTCACTTTTTACCTAAAGATGCATCTGCAAATTCAAATGATGCAATGAGCGCCGTAGAAGGCGATCGTACTGATGAGCGCAACCTTGTTACTGAATGGCAAACACAATATCCAAATGGCACTTATGTGATGGATCAAGCTGGGTTTGATGCTATTGCCGATGATGCAACCCAAGTCTTTGGCTTATTTAACGAATCGCACATGCAATACGAAGCTGACCGTGCCAACGATATAGCTGGTGAGCCGTCGCTTACCGATATGACAACCAAAGCGATTGATGTACTGGGTAAAAACGAAAAAGGGTTTTTCTTAACGGTTGAGTCGGGCCGTATTGACCATGCTCACCATGCGGGTAATGCTTTTAACGCACTTAACGACACTATTGAATTTGCAAAAGCCGTTCAAGCTGCCGTTGATAGCACCGACCCTGAAGAAACGCTTATTTTAGTTACAGCCGATCACAGCCATGTATTTACTATTGCAGGTTACCCGAAACGTGGTAACCCAATTTTAGGTAAAGTGGTTGGTGTTGGCCAAACTACACCAACGCTAGCTGCTGATAACATGCCATACACCACAGTAGGTTATGCAAATGGCCTCGGTTTTAGAAACTTAGTTGATGAAACGGATGCAGATGCAAGCTATGAAACAGCTGCGGTTGCAGGACGTGTTGAGCTAAATGGTGTTGATACAAATACGCCAGGTTTTCACCAAGAGGCTACTGTTCCACTTGGCTCTGAAACGCATGCAGGTGAAGATATTTCATTGCATGCAATGGGCCCAGGTGCTCACCTTGCTCAAGGTGTTATAGAACAAAACGTTGTATTTCATTTAATTAATCAAGCTCTTGAACTAACTCAGCAATAATGGCGGCTCACATGAATAAATTAACAGTACTTTCTTTAGCAGTAATGGTCGCATTAACTGGGTGTTCGAGTGATGACGACAAAAACAGTAATAATATTTTAGCGGTAGATAACCAAATCGCAGTAGGCTCAGCACAATGTGTTAATGGCGGCGTAGAAACGCAAAGCGGTGTTGATACCAATACTAATGGGCAATTAGAGAGCAGCGAAGTAACGCACACTAACTTAGTATGTAACGACCCAGCTACCTCATTAACGAGTGAACAGCTCGCTTCATTAAGTAACAATGCTTGGTTTAGCGACGCACAAACTAAACTTGCTAGTGCGCAAGATGCAGCAAGTAAGGTAGTAACAGAGTCAGGTAAAGCGAAAAACGTGATCTTGTTTGTTGGTGATGGTATGGGTATTTCTACTATAACGGCAGCGCGTATTTTAGCGGGGCAATTGCAGGGCGAAATGGGTGAAGATCACCAATTAAGCTTTGAAACTATGCCGTATTCTGGGTTTGTAAAAACTTATAACGTAGATGCACAAACACCTGATTCTGCCGGTACGATGACAGCAATGGCCTCTGGTGTAAAAACCGATGTGGGTGTAATTGGTATTGATGAAGCGGTTGAGCGTGGTAATTGTGCATCAGGCAAAGGGCATGAGCTTGTTACTTCGTTAGAGCTTGCTGAAATTGCTGGTAAATCTACCGGTATTGTTTCTACGGCACGTATTACCCATGCAACGCCTGCGGCAACTTATGCTAAGTCGGCTGATCGTAACTGGGAAGATATTTCAGATATGCCAGCTTCAGAGTCAGCCAATTGTGAAGATATTGCTTCACAGCTGGTTAATTTTGAAAAGAACTTAGAAGCCCGTTTTAGTGGTGTTGATGTAGACGGAATCGAAGTGGTTATGGGTGGCGGGCGTCGTCATTTTTTACCTAAAGATGCAGCCTTTAATTCTGCAGATGCGGTGAGTGCTGTTGAAGGCGACCGTACTGATGCGCGTAATTTAGTGACAGAATGGCAAACAACTTACCCTACTGGTACTTACGTTATGGATCAAACTGGGTTTGATGCCATTAGCGATGATGCCACAAAGGTATTTGGCTTATTTAACGAATCGCACATGCAATACGAAGCTGACCGCGGTAACGATATCGCTGGTGAGCCTTCGCTATCGCAAATGACCGAAAAAGCTATTAATGTTTTAGATAACAATGATAAAGGCTTTTTCTTAACAGTTGAGTCGGGCCGTATTGATCACGCCCACCATGCGGGTAACGCTTACAATGCATTAAACGACACTATTGAGTTAGCGAATGCAGTAAAAGTGGCGATGGAAAATACTAACCCAGAAGAAACACTAATCGTGGTCACGGCCGATCACAGCCATGTATTTACCATTGCGGGTTACCCTAAGCGTGGTAACCCAATATTGGGTAAAGTGGTTGGTGTAGGCCAAACAGAGCCAAGTTTAGCTGCCGATGATATGCCTTACACAACGGTTGGTTACACTAATGGTGGTGGCTTTAGAGACTTAGGCAATGAAACCGATGCAGATGAAGGATATAACTTTGCACCCGTTACAGGGCGCGTTGATTTAAGCAATGTTGATACTACAACGCCGGGCTTTCACCAAGAAGCACTTGTGCCACTATCATCAGAAACCCACGCGGGTGAAGATGTAGGTGTGTATGCAACCGGACCTGGTGCGCATTTAGTAACAGGCACTAATGAGCAAAGCTTTTTATTCCATGTAATGGACTTTGCCGCAGATTTTGTAAAAGCGGCGGATGAAAAAGTAGCGCAATAAATTAACTAGCAAAACAAACAGCCCGCACACTGTGCGGGCTTTTTTGTGTCATACAAATGCCATTATTAAGCGTTATTTTAGAGTCATAAAGTAATGTTTAACTAAGAGATTACCCCAATGAAAAAGCTATTATTTATATTCTCAGCACTGGCCAGCACGAGTGCGCTCGCCCAGCAGTGCGACATTGATGCTGCGCAACTAAAAGCCGACTATAAAATTACCAATCAGCACAAATCGCAGCACAGTACCCAGTCACTTACTCTTTGGCGAAACAATCAGCAGGTGGCGCATCAAAGTGAAATACTAACCGAGCTTTGGCAGCAGCTAAGTAATAACCAGCTTCGTCCTATTCGTTACTTTAATGCCGAACAACGCGGTATTGAGTACCAACCATCGGAGGTACGTGGAGTGCAAAATTGGAGTGCTAAAAGTCAGCTGGTGGATAACCATTTAATTGCAAAAATGACCCTAGTCAGTTCACAAGGTGAGGGTTGTAATGAGGTAAAAAATTACGTGCTTAATGAGGGCGATAACCAATTTAAGCTGGCTTTTCTCCCGCAAGCAAAATTAGTTAAAACTTTTAGTGTGACCAATAAAAAAAGTGATACTCAAACCTTGCTTAGCTTAAATGATGTAAACAGTGATACACCTGCAATTAAGGCTCAGTTTGCAAAATGGGATAACTTTCAAACCACCGATTACGCGGATATTGGCGATAACGAAAGCGATCCATTTTTAGCTAAAATGATTAATCTTGGTTTTATAGAGCACGGCGCTACCGGTTTTTATAATCAGCAAGGCGAGGCTATTCAAGGTGGACACCATCATTAGGTCGTTTTTTAGGCTTAGCAGAGTCTTCTGTTAAGCCATTTTCATAATCGTTTGCATCACAGGTATTTAAATTTTGCCGTGCTTGTTTATCTTGTTGTAATACTTGCTTTAAATCCTCCATACGCTGACGCACAGCCACACCATAACTGGCATCATCACCCCATAGTTCGGCAAGTTGCAGTACCGCTGCACGGTCGTGATCTCTAAATAATTTACCAGCACGTTCAGCATCTTCTTTGCTATTACCAAGCAATTGCAACGATTCTATGGCTAAGTTTATGGCTGAGTCGACGGTTTCGCGGTTAAATGCATCTACTTTTAAATTAAGTAATTGGTATGCATGGCGGCGATCTATGGCACGCGCTACTATTTTTAATTGTGGATAGTTTTTATGCGCCAGCTTAATAATCTCAATGGTTTTATCAGGGTTATCAATTGCAACAACCAGCATTTGTGCTGTGTGCGCGCCTGCTGCTTCAAGCAGTTCTTGGCGTGCTGCATCACCATAAAATACGGTATTACCAAAGCGGCGCAGCAGTTCTATTTGGCTTGGGCTGTGATCAAGTACGGTAATTTCGTAGCCTTGCGCATGTAATAAACGTCCCATTATTTGCCCAAAACGGCCATATCCGGCAATGATCACATGTTTTGCTGTGCTTATTTGTTCTGGTTTATCAAACTCGGGCTTAGTGCTACTACTTCGTTTTTGTAGTTGTTCATAAAACATCAGGAGTAAAGGGGCTATTAGCATAGATACCGCAACCACTAAGGTCACTAGGCTGGTTTGCTCTGGAGTTAAAATACTTAATGTGGTGGTCACGCTTAAAAGTACAAACGCAAATTCTCCACCTTGTGCGAGTGCTAGAGTAAACAAGAGTTTTTGCTTTGAGCTGATATTAAATGTGACAGCAAGGGCAAATAAAATGCAGGCTTTAATGACAATTAATAACACCACTAATGCAATCACGGTACTGAATTGGTTGAATAGCAATTCAAAATTAATTGATGCGCCAACCGTGATAAAAAATAATCCCAGTAATAAGCCTTTAAAGGGCTCTATATCGGCTTCTAATTCGTGTCTAAATTCACTTTCGGCCAATACAACACCGGCTAAAAAAGTACCTAAAGCAGGTGATAGGCCAATACTGTGCATTACAAGCGAAATAGCCACGACCAAAAACAATGCAAAAATAGTAAATATTTCACGCATGTGAGTTTGTGCGATGTATCTAAACAGTGGTGCCGACACATATTTACCGCCAGCAATGATAGCGGCAATAACGCCAACAGAGACGCCTACTTGTTGCCAAACAGGCCAGCCTGCAATGATTGAATCGCTAATTTGTTTTGAGCTACTTGGTGCAGCAAAGGCCAGTAAGGGGAGTAGCGCTAAAATAGGAATAATGGCAATATCTTGAAATAATAAAACCGAAAATGCATTTTGCCCAGCTTCTTGCTTTAACCAGCCTTTTTCTTCGAGGCTTTGCAATACAATCGCGGTAGAAGAAAGTGCCAGCATTAAACCAATGGCCAATGCGGTTTGCCAATGCATGGTAAAAAACCAATAACAAAAGGCAAAAATAACCGCCGCAGTTAGCACCACCTGTAAGCCACCAAGCCCTAAAATAGAGTGCCGAAGCTTCCATAGTCGTGAGGGTTGTAGTTCAAGTCCGACCAAAAATAGCATCATCACTACGCCAAATTCGGCAAAATGCATTACATCGGTTTGATCCCCCACCACTCCCAATGCATAGGGACCAATTAGTATGCCAGCAATTAAATAACCCAGTACTGAGCCTAAGCCAAGTCGTTTGGCAATAGGAACAGCCACAATGGCGGCGGCTAAATAAATTAAAGCAATTTCTAACACGCGTTTATCCTAATAATTTCAAGACATTTAGCATGGCTTAGGTGTTAGTAAAATACAATAACTGATATAGTGAACAGCCATTTATTTCGCTTTATTAGTGTATTAGCGGTCTAATTTTACAGTGCCTGAAATATTATCAATACTGACATCACCCGAGCCTGCTTCTGTAATAGTTAGCGCTTTAGCGTAATTAACGCGAATATCGCCAGAGCCATCTTCAATCGTCACGCTTGAGCCAATATGTTCAATCAACATATCTCCTGAGTTATCGTCTACGGTGACTGCGCCTTTAATATGTTTAATAGTTATGCCGCCCGAGCCATCTTCAACATTTAATACGCCTGTTACGTTAGCAACGTGCATTTCGCCAGAGCCATCTTCAATAGCGACATTACCACTGACATTATCAATATCAATGCTGCCTGAGCCGTCATTTAATGCTAAGTCGCCGACTACATTTTTTACGTAAATACTGCCCGAGCCATCATCAATATTTAGGTTTTTAGCACCATTGATAGATAAGCTGCCAGAACCATCTTTTACATCAATATTGCTTTGCATCTCGTTAATAACAATATCGCCTGAGCCGTCGTTAATATCTAAATTTAGGGTGTTAGGTACAGTGACCACTAAATCAATACTTGGTGATTGACCGCTGTAAAAGGAAATTCCAGTATTACTTTTGTTTTGTGCAACAAGCTTTGCTTGTGTACCGTTTTGCTCGAGTGTGAGTTCGTATTCATCGTCAATGTCGGCAGTGTATATAGTGGCGTTAACACTAATACTGGTTGCTGTTGATGAGCCTGTTATTTTAAGTGAACCTGCGCCGCTTAGTACGTCTAGGTATTCAAGGTTATTGCTAGGTAATGTAAGTTGTTGTGTTTGTTTTACCGACGCAACGCTAGGCGATATATGAAATACACAACCGCTGAGTAATAAAATACCGCTAATTAGTGAAACGGGCTTAGTGAAGTTGAATAGAGTTGATGCGCTCATGTTTAGTCCTTTGATATTGATTATTTTAGTTAATATACAAAGTATAGAGCAAAAATGAGACCGAAATGTAAGTTATTGTTTTATATGAAATGACAGTGATTGCTAAAAAGATAAAATGCCAAAATATGGTGAAAAAGACTAAATGTTAATAAAAAGGATGCGCGATGCATCCTTTTGTAATTACTCTATTTTTAATTGATGTTTACTTAAAAGCTATAAGTAATGTTACCGTATAAAAAGCGCCCATCTAAACTGTAGGGTGTATAAGGCGTGTATGGAAATATTTGCCCAAAGTTAGAGTAGCCAATGTTATCTACCGTTGCTTGTGGATACTGATCAAACAGATTATTTGCACCGACTGCAAACTTCCACGCATCGTTAGGGCGATAAGCAACTTCTAAATCAGTGATCCATTTGGCATCTAAATATTCATCACCCTCGCTGGTGGTTGAAATATCTGCCACTTCCCCATAGCGAGTTGCACGCAAGGTTGTTTGCCATTGGTTAAAGCTCCAAACAGCCGATAGGTTTAGTTTGTTATCGGGTGTGCCTTGCTCAAAACGGCCTACTTCACGACGGGCAAATACCACGTAGTCATCGCCTAAAGAATTTAGCTCGCTCGGGTTTGCATCTACATGAGTCACTTCGGTATCGTTAATGTTTGCCGCCGCATTTAAGCGCACATCACCCAATGTATTTAAATCAAGTGTGTACGTTGCCACAATATCAACACCTTGCGTGCGCGAATTGATGGCGTTGGTAAAGTAACGAACACTTTCGGTATTTAGCTCGCCAGCATTCGCTAGAATTTGCTGCACAGCGTTACCGCTTAAGTTTTCAGAGAGTACAATCCGGTCATCAATATCAATGCGGTACGCATCAACTGTTAAGCTAAAGCCACCTTGAGTGTAAACAAATCCAGCGGTAACATTAACCGAGTCTTCTGCATCGAGCTGTTTTGCACCTAACGCTTGCGCTGCAGGAGCAGAGCTTGGGAATAGACCAACTTCAAAAGGCTGGTTATTTTCGAGAATAGTCGATATTTGACGGTACGAGCTTTGTGCAAGTGACGGCGCACGAAAGCCAGTACTTGCCGCACCACGTAACGATAGGTTGTCGTTAATACTGTAACGCGTGGCTAATTTTGAAGTAAATGTGTTACCAAAATCGCTGTAATCTTCATAGCGACTGGCTAAAACAATATTCCATTTATCAGTTAAGTAAGTATCAAATTCAGCAAATACAGCAACATTATGACGACTTTCATTGGTTGCGCTTTGCGGCCCAAACCCAGGAAGCACTTGCGCACCGCCAGCAGCAATTGGGTTGCCGTTGTTATCAAGCGCAGTAATATAAGAGGCTTCTTCGCCTTGCTCTATTTTATAGCTTTCACGGCGATACTCAGCACCAATAGTGAAAAACACATCATCGGGTAGACCAAAATCAACGCTGGTATTAGCATCAAAATTAACTAAAAATTGATCGTAAACCATGGCGCCGTTATCAAACTCAGTTTGGCTGTTAGTACCTAACGAAGTATTGAGGCTATTTACAACCCCTAAACCAAAGTCATTTCGGCCGTAGTTGGTACTTACATCCCAAGTCCAGTCGCCACTATCGCCTTGTAAACCAAGTGCCAGCGAGTAATCTTTTACGTCGGTAGCAATTTGTGGCAAAAAGCCATTAGGGTATAGCTCTAAAACATTGCGGCTGTCTTTTGCACGACGGTAAAATCCGCCCGAGTTACCTTCACGCTCTGAATAGCTACCAAACGAATAAACATTAAAGCCATTCTCTAAATCGTATCCCATATTGTAAAACAAAGCGTAGTCTTCCAGCGCTGCTTTACCAAAACGGTGATTGTAGCGATCAATTGTAAATTCGCGCGGGTCTAGGCTGCCATCATCTAGGCGGCTGTATTGTTCGCGCGGATCAAAACCAGAGCGTTGAGTTGAGTCGTTATCACGGTATTCAATTGATACATTTACAAAACCATTGTCTGTTAATGAAAAACCTGAGTTTGCGCTAATTGTGCGGGTACTACCGTCGTTAACGTGACGATCGTCGCCTAAATTAAATGCAAGGTTGCCGTTATCATCCGCATAAGTGCTATTTAGTTGCGGTACACCGGCCATTTGGCTGTCGTATTGGCCATAAGTTACGCTAACACTGCCGCCTTCGGTGGCATCTTTTAAAACAATATTGATTACTCCCGCAATGGCGTCAGAGCCATATTGTGCTGCAGCCCCATCGCGCAGTACTTCAACACGCTTAATTGCAGAGGTTGGGATCATGTTTAAATCAACCGCGGTAGAGCCGCGACCAACCGTACCGCCTAAGTTTAATAACGCACCAGAGTGGCGACGTTTACCATTAATAAGCACTAGAGTGTGATCAGGTGCAAGGCCTCTTAATACCGCTGGGCGAGCATGATCGGTACCATCAGACAGTGTGGCACTTGGGTAGTTAAAGCTCGGGACTTGGTTAGCGAGCACTTGGCTGATTTCAAGTTGACCTGTGCTTGCCATATCGTCGCTGCTAATAATATCCACAGGCACGGTACTTTGCGCAATACTTCGTAAGCTGCGGCGCGTGCCTGTTACTGAAATTACTTCGATATTCTCTTCCACTTGGTTAGTTTGCTCAGCCGCATTCGCAACTGAAAAAGAGGCGCTAAGTGCGGTGGTAATAGCCAAGCTAAGTGCTAATTTTTTATTAGCTGATAAATGCTGAAAAGTCATTAAGCGTGCCTTGAAGATTTTGAAAAGTGCGCATCATATAGAAGCGGCTAATGTATCGCAAAGATCTAAATTGACTAAGTTATTCAACTATTTTCATAAAAATAAGTGATCGGAACCATAGATTGAAATAGGAACAGACAAGGAGGCTAAAATATAGGATTATGCTTATTTAGGCAGCGAAAATGATTAACTTAGTTTAAAGCTTTGCTAAAGGGTTTAAATTATAAAGAAGCTACAGGCCAAACGATTAATGTGGCCTGTAGGGAATTAAAAAGTTATTCAGGTGCTACTTCAAGGGTGGTAAATAATACATAGCGGCTGGCGTCTACACCTTTTTCGTTTACTGTCACTTTTTGAGAGGTTTCGATTAGGTATAGGCCAGGCTCTTTCCACGTTGTGCTAAACATGCCGTTTTTGTCGGTCGTTACTTTTATTTCGCCACGTTCGTTACGGTAGCGTGTATCACCTTTTAAAATACTTATTTCAATCCCTTCGCCAACCGGCTTGCCATCGCTTAGTAGTTGAAAGCGCGCTTGCTCACCAACAAATAAATCGTTTGGATGGGTTGGGCCGCTTAGCTCTAGCCCTTGACCTAATAGTGCCGGTTTAGACGTGCCATTATGGCTAACAAAGGTATCAACAGTAGAGATGGTTTTAATTGTGGTGATATCGCTGGCGTCTTTAGGTAAGTTGGCATCATCTTTTTTGGCGAATACGCGGCTTCGCTCACCTGCTGCATTTTTGTAAAATGTCATGTACATAGGTTTTTGCGTCATCGCAATATGGTAAGTACCTTGTTGCTGAAGTTTTACTGCAGCAGAGCTTTTGCGTTTTAGGTAATAGGCACGAATGGTATCGGTAACTTGCTCGCCATTTGGGGCAAGTGCCATAAGCAGAGTATCGTCGTACTCTGCGCCTTTTGTGCTTGGACTAAATGCTTTATCAGGTGCAAAAATTTCGTTAGAAATACTCGCATCAATCATAACATAATGCGCTTTATCGCCTGATAGCGAGGTATGCGAAGGGAGTAACCAGCGGCCATGTGCACTTGCGGTTGTTGATACCAGCGCTGATAAACTCAGTGCGCCAATAAGTGCTGTTTTTAATAAATTAACGTTCATTATTTTTCCTTTAAATTTGAATGATAAATAGGTACTACCTAGCGCTTACAGTGACAAAGCTGGTTGAAAATTCGTTTTTACCATCAATAGTTATTTTCTCTGATTGGGTTAAATCAAGCTCAATGCGGCTGTAATCACGCCCACCTTCTTCGCGAACAACTTCAACATTAAGTAGATACTTGCCGGGTGTTACGGGGTTACCGTTTAGATCCTTGCCATCCCAGCCAATTGTGTATGTGCCCGCACGCTTGGTAGCGCTACTAACCCCATCGAAGTTTGCATCACTTTTACCTGCTTTACGCCACCATTGGCGTAGGTCTTTAAACCATTCCGCTTTTTGTACCCAAAGCGCTAAAGTTGTGACATGTTTACGCTCTGGTGTTTCCAGCCATACAGCAACATAAGGGCGGTGGTAGGGTTGCACGCTTAAATCGGTAAGGGTTAATTCAACGTCTAACCTTGGCGATTGTGCATAAGCATTAATTTGAAATAGTGCGGCGACTAACAGCGTGATGCTTAGCCATGGTTTAATTTTAAACATTAAGACACTCCTTTTATTTGTGGCACCCAACACAGGTAAATAACGATAGGTGTTGCTACACCTAAGGCGGTTATCCATATTCCTGCTAAGCGTTTTTTTCTGTTTTGAAATAAAATAATCATGCCGGTGATGGCAAATAGAATCATCAGCACTGCAGATATATCAATAACCCAGCTCCATACATCACCGCTGTAACGACCTTTATGTAAATCGCCAATAACACTTAAAAACCCCCCGGTTTGATAATCGAGTAACAGTTCGCCACTAATAAAATCAAACTCTGCGTAGGCGTAGCCTGCCGGTAATGGGTAGTCGAGCATGACCAGTGAATCTTGCTTTTCCCACTCAATACTTTTTACTTTATTCAGCCCATACTGCTTGGCGAGGTAAGCTTCTATTTGGGGGTAAATAGCAGGTAGGGTGTTTAATTCTGTTTGTGCTTTTGCAAGTAGTTCAGCTGGAATTGCTGCGGTAATTTGGCCGTTGTTTTTATCGTTTTTTAACCAGTCAACATGGTTTAGCACTATGCCGCTTACGCAAAATAGAATAAGTAAAAAAAACAAAGCGGTAGAAATATAGATATGCAAAGCACGACTCGTACTATATAAAGCGCGTTTATTAACAAAGGGCATAAAAGGTGCAGATTTAATTAATTTTTACGGATGATAATGATTTGCATTAGCTGTTACAAATTTATTTACCAAACTTTACACTTTATTTTTTAGGAGGAGCTGAGGGCTTAGAAATTAAGTAAGTTAAAACCAGTACTTCAACAACAGCAACTAAGGCAATAACCCAAGAAGGGGGGCTGCTGTATAATAAAAATATAAAACCTACTAGCATACCTATACCCGCAGCATATTTTGCCTTTACAGGAATTACTTGATGTACCCGCCAATGTTGTAATGTTGTACCAAAGCGAGGGTGGTTTAATAACCAAGATTCAAGCGCGCTAGATGAGCGAGCAAAACACGCTAAGGCTAAAATTAAAAACGGTGTGGTTGGCATAACGGGTAAAATAACGCCAATAATGCCGAGTAACACACACAGCAACCCCAGCAATTTAAAGCCGATATTTTTATAATAAATAAAAACGTTTTTTATGTTCACGCCAGCTCTTTTTCAATAAATTAAACGGTCAAAGGGTAAGCTAATTAAAAGGTAAAATGAAGAGAAAGTGGCTTAGTTGCATGTTATCAACTAAGCCACTTAGGGTTAGCAAAGGAAAAGTATTTCCCGATTGCATTACCTATTAAAAGTAATAGCCTAAATTAATATTAAAGCGGCGCTCGGTATCGCCATCGCCAATAATGGTACCGCCGATGAAAGGTTGGTTTCGAGCTTGTACAAAATCAACATAACTAAAGAACCCGCCAGCAGTAATACTCATGCCGGTTACATTCATCCAAGTGTTGGCGCTATTATCTGATTTGTTGTAGATGATCCCATAGTCATTATAAAACTGCAGGTTGGTAACTGGGCCCCATTCTAGTGCGTAGTCATAGGCAACATTAAAGTTGGTCATTGTCGCTTGGCTCGACACACTGTCATAATAGTCAAAAGCACCCACTGCAAAGCGGTTGCTGCCATCATCTAAGTCGTAGTCGTATTCGCCGTGTTGAAATTGAATGTTCCAGTTATTAATGTTGCTGTTTAAGTGAACGGCCCACGCACTGTAATTACCCGCGCGGTCATCACCATCATGTAGTCCACCGCTGAGTAGCGATACACCTAAATCTGTGGTTATATTTTTACTGTGCTTAAGTTGATAAGTGGCTCGACCGGCAAAAGTGTTGTATTCACCAAGTTGCTTTGCAGGCTCGGCATAGGTACCTTCATCGGCAGGGCGACTGCCAATAATGTCATAAGAGTAACGGTGGTTTTTATCTGATGCTGAGCCATCAACTCCGCCAAGTTCATCATTTTTAAAAAAGCCGAGATCAAGTGTCCAGTTGTCTTTAAGCTTACGCTTGGCGACTACCCCTAAATCAAAGTCATCTTCTAGTCCTACATAGTAGTTAGTGCTAAAAAAGTAGCTGTGAGAATTGTAAGGACCATTTCCAAACGGTACGGCGGTTATACCGGCTTGACCTTCCCAGCCATCAATAAATTCGTACCCTAAGTAAGCGTATTTCACTACTGTCATGTAATCGTAAAAGCGCACTTCACCATTGACTGAAATATCATTAATTTCACCAGAGACATTTAAACGGAAAATATCAAAATCAAAGTCGCCACCGCGATCTTCGTTATCATCATCGTATGAGTTAATGCCGTAGTTAGCACGAATAGCACCCCCTACCTTTATTCCAGATGACTGTTGCTCAGGTTTTGCTGCTTCATCAGTTAGTTGCTGAGCTTGTTTTTCAGTGAGTTTACTTTCAAGTTTTTCTACTTGTTGCTTTAACTGCGTTAATTGGCTTTGGAGAGGTTGAAGATTTGATGCATAAGAATTACTAGCAACACCACCTAAAATTAATGCGAGTGTTAGTTTTGAGAGTTTAGTCATAATAGCCGTTTTGATTGTGATTAAAAAAATAAAGGCGCAACAATGCGCCTCTTAGTGTGGAAAAAGGGAAAATGGCAGACTAGTTTATTATTTTTTTATTACTGCGTTTTATTCTTTGGGAGTTTGAAACAGTGCGCCTACCTCTAAAAGCGGAGAGGCGTCTAGCTTATCTGCATCCATCATTGCTGCAATACGCTGCATTGATGAAAGTAGTAAGCTCTGTTCCCATTCAGCAAGCGCTGAAAATTTTTCGATAAAGTGCTCCTGCAGTGGCTGAGGTGCTTTTTCGAGTAGTTCTTTACCTTGTTCGGTAAGATATAAGCTGACTCGGCGTTTATCCATTTGACTACGAACACGTGTTACTAAGTTTTTACTCTCGATTCGGTCAAGAATATTAGTAACCGTTGCAGGGCTTAAATTGACGTTTTGCGCAATACGGCTGGCGGTAATACCATCAGTTTGAGATACTTCCTGCATGATAAGCAGTTGTGGCCCTGTTAAACCCGCTGTTTTATTAAGTTGCTTTGAATGTAAGTCAATCGCACGGATCACCTTGCGTAAAGAAACTAGTAACTCGTCATATTTTTGCATTTGTTTGTCTCATGAAAGGCGAATCAGTTGCCGTAATCACGAAATGTTACACATCAAATAAATTGAATTCAAATGATATATGTTGTTTTAGCCCGATGTTATTAGTTTTTATTGGTTTTTATTAATTTGAGCAGTAATTAAAATGGCATTTATTATCTTTATTTTATTAAAAGTTAATAACACTCTGTTTGCTAAGGCTGCGCACCTTACGTAAGTTAAAAGCGATACGCAAGCCACCGGTGTAAAACTTTAATCGTAATTTGGCCGTTGGTGTGGCATAAAAATATAGTAACTAACTCAATTTAAATAACTATTCTATGTAGCTTATGCTTTAAGCATGCATTATTGTTTGTGTACAGTAACCTGAACTCAGGTTAAGTACTAAAAAATTAGTCTCAGTGTTAAAGGAAATAAAATGCAATTATCACCCTCAGTATGTATTGAGCGTACACATAGCGGTTTGGAATTTATTAGTATTAATAGTCGCCAATGTAAGGCGAAAATATTTTTACAAGGTGGGCAAATAACTGAGTTTACACCCAAAGGTAAATTGCCACTATTGTGGGTGTCTGGGGATGAAACCTTTAGTGAAGGGAAGGGCATTCGTGGCGGTATTCCTATTTGCTGGCCTTGGTTTGGTCAACATGAAAATAAAGACTTTCCAGCACATGGTTTTGCGCGCACGCACGTATGGCAAGCCGATGAAGTGCATGAAACCGAGAACGAGATTACTGTTAGCCTAAAATTACCAATGAAGCAGATAGATTCTACCTTTTGGCCTCATCAATCTTCTTTAAGGGTTGAGTTTATTTTATCTGAGCAGTTAGAGGTGCGTTTAACCACCTGTAATTTAGGTAACACCCCATTTAGTTTTACACAGGCGCTGCATACTTACTTTCCAACTGATGATATTAATAATACTCGCGTAACAGGGCTGCAAGGAGCGCAATACATAGAATTTGGCCAAGGGCCTTATCAGCAAAGTGATGTGGTTGGTTTTACCCGTGAAACCGATATGGTTTATACCCAAGCCACGGCTGTGCAAACCATTGAAACTCCTCAAGGGATGATCAGCGTTAGCAGAGAAAACTCGCGCTCGTGCGTGTTATGGAATCCATGGATTGAAAAATCAAAGCGACTATCAAATTTTGCCGATGATGATTATAAAAGCATGTTATGCCTAGAGGCTGCGAATGTACTTGAAGATACGGTTACGCTTGAGCCAAAACAAAGTCATACCCTAGTAACAACAATTAAGTGGCTTGGCTAAGCCTAATGGAGCAAAGTGTGTTTACTAATCAACAAATAACCGACCTACCGCAACATAAAAGCATAGTGTTTGAGCCGCTTGCGGACAAAGCATTGTTGCATGCACAATTGAATTGGTTATTATTTTTCATTCCTTTTTGCTTAGTACTAGCGGCTGTTTGCTATTTTAATACAGACTTTGCTGCTATGGCGCAAGGTTACTTATTGGTTGCTGTTTCGCTATTAATTTTACTGTGTACGTTATATAGCGTGTTTAGCATAAAATTACAGGGCAGCGCGTTGCGTACCCACGATATTGCTTTTAAAAAAGGCATTATTTGGCAGCAGGTGACAATTTTACCGTTAGCGCGTGTGCAGCATATTGAAATACACCGTGGGCCCATAGAGCGAAAGCTTGGTTTAGCCAGTTTAAGACTTTATAGCGCCGGCGGTATGAGTGCCGATTTACAAATTAGCGGCCTGACCCACGAAAAATGCAAAAATATTCGTCAGTTTGTACAAAGCTATCGCCACGATGAAACCGCAAGCGAGGCAGCTGCCAGTGAATGTTGATGCTGCGCAAATAACGTCACCTTCACTTAATTGGCAAAAAGTGTCGCCTTGGGCGCTGGCTTATTTTGTAATGCATTTTAGTGTGCGCTTCATAAAAGACGGCTTATTTAATTTACTGCCCGTGTTGGTGGTATTTGTTACCCAAGTAGAAAATAAACTATTTTGGGGGCAAGTTGGGCTCGCGGTTGCTTTGACTTCATTGCTTGCCTATTGTTTTTTGTATTACCGTAGTTTTCGTTTTTGTATTACTGACGAGCATGAAATTTTACTTAATAAAGGTGTATTTAAAAAAGAGCGACTTACCTTAAAATTTTCTCGAGTGCAAAACGTAAATATAGCGGAGCCATTTTACTTCACCCCCATAGGGTTAGTTAATTGTATTTTTGATGCGGCAGGCAGTGTGGCTCAAGAAGCTGTTTTGCCAGGGGTAACTAAAGATTACGCGCAACAAATGCGTAAACGAGTGTTTGACTATAAAGCGCAGCAGCAACCATCAGTAGAGCTCGCTGATACAGCGCAATCTCATATTGAAGAGCAGAGCGAAAATAGTTTAGTTATCACCAATAAAGAAATAGCTAAGTTTGGTTTAATGTCGAATATGGCTATTTTAGCACTTGCGGCAATTGCCCCTTTTATGAATGTGGCCATCGACTTTTTAGAGCAGCAATTTATAACAAAAATAGAGAGTTATTATCAACAAGAGCTCGGTATGATGGCTAATGCAGCTGTGTTTGCGGTTATTACTTTAATTATTATGTTGGTATTTATTGCGGTGTTTTTATCGGTGACTATGTCGCTCATTCGTTTTTATAACTATCAGCTTTACTTTAAAAATAATAAATTCAAACGTATTGCAGGGCTGTTAGAGCGTCATCAACTATCAATTAGTTTAGACAAAGTACAGTCAATCGTTATTAAGCAAAACCTAGTTGCTAGGCTATTAAAACGCTTTACTGTGGAGTGTTTGCAAGCCAGTAGCGGCGGTGCTGCAAGCATGGCGAAAAAGAATAAACAAACCTTAGTGCTGCCTGTGCTCACGCAGGAGCAAGTTGATAATGTGTGTCAGTGGATTTATCCGTGGTTTGACAGTAAAAAGCTGGCATTCAATGCGGTAGAAAGGGCGTTGTTATATAAAAACACGGTGTTTTATGCTTTGCTACCGAGCGTTGCTTCTGGTTTTTTTATTAGCTTTATGCAACTTAATGTATTAATTGCATTAGCATTATTCTTGGTATTAGCCGCGTTAGTGTTTTTATCTTATAAACGTTATGGGTATTACCTTCATCAACAAGATGGGCGTTTTTATTTGGTGGTACGCAAAGGTATGATTGGTGTGCATTACCGGGTATTTGAGCTGTACAAAGCACAAAGCGCTCGCAGTGTGAGCACCTTTTTTATGCGTCGTTCTGGCTTAAAAAGTCTGTATATACAACTTGCTGCAGGCGGTGCGTACGTCCCATATTTAAAACAGCAAGATGCTGACTTCATTATAGATTTTACACTTATGCAGGCTGAGTCAGACCCTCGCAGTTGGATGTAACTTCCTTTGTTCAAAACTCAGATTAAATAATAAAGCGGGTGTAAATACACATTTGCACATGCTTTATTACACTTTTTTACTGCCCGTTTTTTCCATTTGATAATACTCTAAACATTATCAAATGTACTATTTAAGGGATTATTGTGAAAAAGTCACTCATTGCATCAGCCTTATTATTGGCTGCACCTAGCTTTGCTGCTAATTGGCAAACCATTCATACCGAGCATTTTAATGTTCACTTTAGTAGTGAGCATACTGATTTTGCTAAATCGACTGCTGTGGAGCTGGAAATTGTTCGCACTAAAGTGCTTGAGCAACAAAACCGTGCGCTTGATAAAATCGTCGATGTGGTGGTGTTTGACCCTCTAAATGCAGCGAATGGCTTTGCATTACCAACCTCTAATAATCCTGTTATGGCGCTTTTTACTACGCCACCGCAGTCGGATACCGTGATATCAAATTCATCGGGTTGGCAGCAATTGTTGGTGCTGCACGAATACATTCATTTAGTCCATTTAGCGCAGCCAACCCGTAACGACTGGCAGCAAAAGATTCGCGGTGTATGGGATATATACGATTTAACCTATGATGATACACCGCGCTGGGTAGCCGAAGGGTACGCCACTTTAATCGAATCAAAAATGACAGGTCGAGGGCGCTTATTTGATAACTATGCTGAGGCAATACTTAGAGAGTTTGCTCAGCAAGGAGCGCTTCCCACCTATGGGCAACTAAATAGCGATGAGGGCTTTATGGCGGGCTCTATGGCATATTTAATGGGAAGTCGTTTTTTATATTGGCTAGAGCAAAATTACTCAGAGCAGCTACTCGATAATGTATGGGTTCGTATGCGAGCAGTGAAATCACGAGATTTTGACGACGCATTTTCTGGTGTATTTGGGCAAAGCGCTGCAAGGTTATATCGTCGATTTATTGCAGAGTATACCTATAAAGCGATGCAACAAGAGCAAACCGAGTCATCACTTAATAGCAAGCTTTGGTTAAAGCTAGATTTATACGCTAGCAATCCAGCTCTTTCAAATGATGGTAGCAAAATTGCGATAGTTGAACGTGATGAAAAGAGTAAAACAAAACTAATAATTTACAGTACAGAAGACAACACCAAAGCACGAGATAAGTTTACTAAGGTGCAAAAGGAGCTCCTAGAGAACGATAAGCAAGATGTTCCTGATACCTCGCCAATCGTGTTTAAGCGCGAACAAAAACAAGTACTAAATCAAATTAATCGCGCAGGTATTGCTAACCCGCAATGGGTAAATAACAACACACTTTATTTTAATGCCTACAGTAGTGAAGGATCGGGAACTTATAACAAAGTGTCTGACATTTTTAGCTACAACACCGACACTGGCAACATAGAGCAACTTACAGAGCTGGCCGGTATTCGCCGTTTTAGTGTTACCCGTGATGGTGAAACACTTTACGGTGAGCAAATAAGAGCTGGGTATTCTGAATTAGTAAAAGTCGATCTTAATACACAAACAATCACGCCATTTTTTACTAAGAGCTTAAAAACAAGTTATGATTACCCGACTCTGAACCCCGATGAAACAAAATTAGCTTACTTATCAGCATCATTAAACGAAAATTGGCAGTTGTATATACAAGGCTTAAACGGTGATGCCAGGCGGTCAATCCCAATGCCTAACGGGTATCAGTATTTAAGTCAGCCGAGTTTTAGTCAAAACGGGGAGTCTATCTATTTTGTTGCTGGCCTAAATAATAAAACTGATATTTATAATTATCATATAAAAAATAACACCCTCACCCGCTTAACTAACGGGCAAGAAGCGCTCGCATACCCGATTGAGGCTGAAGATGGCTTACTACTTTATTTCTCTATTAATGCCGATGGCCCTGATGTAAAAACGCTAACAACAAAAAACCGCACAGCCGTGACTGATTTCGCTGTAAACAGTGAAGCTCCATTGTTGATGGTAAATAAGCATACCCTGCCACCGGCAAAAATATATACCGATGAGATAGCAGAACAAAGCGATTACGCAGTACTTGATCAGCAAGCGACGTTTGCCTTGGGATCTCAGTATTATTCAGCGTCAACCAGTTTGCTAAGTGTAGGTATAAAAAGTAGCGACCTATTAAAACAACTTGATTTACAAGCGGGTTATAACACTGATTTGCATAACGGTGCATTACATGGCGGCTTTATACAAGCAAAATACAATGCGTTAAATACAAAGTTTAAGCTTGCGCTATTTGATTATAATTTGGATACATCACATCAATATCAACCTAGCTTAAACGCTGATATTGAAGCCCGAGGTGGTTATGCTGCAGTAAGCCACCCATTGAAATTTGGCCAGTTACATTTAACCCCAGAATTGGCCTATAACTATACAGATTATAAAAATAGCCATAAAAATTGGACACGGTTGAGTATTGCTCAAAGCTGGCAACATGACCGCCAAGCATTTGCTATTGGGCAGAGTATTTATGCCAGCATTTATGATGGGCAGAATCACAGTAGTCATTGGCAAGGTTATGACTTGGCAGCAAAAATATTTGGTAAAGCGTTTGATATACCACTTTTTGTTAACTTTGAGCAAAAACAAAGAGATGACAGTAGCCTGACATTAGGTGGATTCAGTTCTAATTTAATTAATCAACAGCAAAGTAGTGAATTTGTGCTTGCTGCTGAACTGCCTTTTTACAGTGCAACTGCAGAGCGTTATCAAGGTTATGGCGGTGGTATTAGCTTTAAAGAAGGCATGCCTTGGCTTTATTACAAGCAACATCAATTAGATAGCAACGTTTATGCACAAAGTTACGGCTTAAAGTACCAAGGTGACTTTAGCTTTGGTATGGGGCCTGCGGGCGTTAATGACTTAACCTTTGATATGGGGTTGTCGCGAGTAGAAGGTGACAGCTTTGAAGATGAAATGCGCGCGTGGTTAAGCTTTTACTATTCATTATAAAAGCCTATTTAGCTAAGTTACTACCTAAAGCTAGTAACTTAGCTGAGTACTAATATTATAAAACGTTAGCGCTTTTTCGCTGCAGAACACGATTTCTTTGTGAATGCTTTTTACGTTTACGGCGGATAAGCCACAAATAAAAACCCGTACCAGCGAGCCAAACAGGGCTAAGGCCAACAATACACCATAGTATTTTACTGATAAGCCCAGCAAAATAACCAAAGTGTAGTTTTCTAAAACTGTCTATTACTTGCCAACCAGCACCAGCTTCTCGAATATCCCAGTTAGCGATGTGTTCACCTGTTTGCTTATTATAGGTTATGGTATTGGCATATTCACTGGTAAGTGGGTTACTGGTATTTACTTCGCCATAAAGAGTGATATTTTCATCGGGCTCTCGTGGAAAAACTAAAAAAGTTGTATTAAAAGTGGGTATTTGCAGCTTGCTATCATTAAGAATCCGCTCAAAAGAGATGTCGTCACTATATAATTTATTTGTAATAGTGTGGTGCTCTTCTTCTGCGTGTTCTATTACTTCGTGATACCACACTGCACCATTAAAATAACCACCTGTAATCGCTAAAACGATAAGGATAGGTGAGCCTAAAACACCGGTCATCTTATGAATGTCACTGAGTACTATTTGTAACGTTGCGCGCCAGCGTACGCTAAATAGTCGCTGCCAAAATTTGCGGTAAATAATTAAGCCAGTAATACCTAAAGTTAATAAAAATAAAGCAAAAAAGAACCCTAATACGGTGCCTGTTTGCCCTGGTAAACTTTTTAAGTCGTTAAGTAAAAAGGTGTAATGGAGCTCTAAAAACCAGTCGGTAAAATAATGAGTTGTGCTTACGGGTTCTGATAAAACTTCTCCTGTGTATTGGTCTAAATGCAACTTATACCAATCGTCAGTGCCAAGCTTAACCAAATAAAGCCGGTCGGCGGTGGTGTTATTAAAAAGCTCCCAGCTTCCTACTACATACTCAGGAAAGGCTGCTTCGGCTTTATCTATTAATGAGTCCATAGGTAAGCGAGCAGCTTGCTGCTGTACCACAAAGTGTTTGTCAGGCATCAGTAAGCCGTCTATTTCACTTTTAAACACTAAAACACTGCCAGTAATGCTAATAACAATTAACGGAATAATGGCAATTAGCGCCAACCAACTATGAATTTTAAACAGTGTTTTTCTCATTATTTTAGCTTGTATATTAAATTACACGTATGCGCATGATAACAGTTATCATTTGTATTGCAATTAGTTGAAGTGGCGTGCTGTGAAGTTTTAGTAACGGTTTTTGTATACTCAAGTTGCCATCACTAAAAACTAAAGTAAGCGTTAAGCTTGTATAAAACCTAGCCAGCCCTACAATGCGCGCACACAAATAAAGCCTTTAAAAACAGATGTTTAAAAAATGTTTTATTTCTTCCTTTTTATTAACAACAATGTAACGAGCGAGGTTTGCTTTGGCGTATTATTTGCCTATTTTGTCAGTGTTTATTTTGGTTTTTAGTTTTTTACCGCTACTTAATAAAATTATTAAAAACCGCAGTGTATCGGGTGTATCACTGCTAATGATGACATTTGGTTTAGCGCAAAGTGTGTACTTTATTAGCTACAATCTTTATTTTGCTCGCTTTTATATTGCCTTGCCGTTTTTTGCGACAGGATTGTTGAGTGGTTTAATTTTATACTTTTTTGCCCGTTATAATGCCGCTAAACGTCAGAAGCTGCAGTTACTTGGCATGCTTAGCTTTTCGTTATTACCTTTTTTGTTGCTGTTAAACCCTAACCTAGATACTGCCTCTGTGCTAAACGGCTTAACTTATGTGGGCTTAATTATGAGTTCGGTTCGGGTTATGCCACAAACCTATAAAACACTGCGAACAGGGAATATTAGTAACCTGAGTGCGCGCTATTTTAGTTTGCAATTTATAGCAGGTATCTGTGGTTTGTTTGCAGAGCTAGCCATGCCAGTGCAAAGTACTTCGCATATATTAATGTTTATTATGATATTGCTAACTAATGCGCTGCAATTTGCGTGTATGCAGTATTATCGCGTACGTCCTGTGTTGGCATAAAATTATAGTGACCGTTAATTTCATTTGTGGCACTTTGAGTGACCAATAAATAAAAAGTGCCCACTATGAAATTAACTATCCATCAAATCGATGCGTTCAGCAGTGAACTGTTTAAAGGTAATTATGCTGCCGTGATCCCATTGGAGTCTTGGCTTAGTGATGATCTTATGCTGAATATAGCTTCGGAAAACAATGTGTCTGAAACCGCTTTTACTTGTCAGTCGGCAGATGGAAGCTTTGCGATACGTTGGTTTTCGCCATTAATGGAGATTGATTTTTGCGGCCATGCTACTTTAGCGGCGGCCTATGTGCTTTGTGAGCAACATAGTATATCGCAGGTGTGCTTTAGCGCAGAGGCGGTGGGCAAACTGATTGTTAATAAAAATAACGATGGCAGCTTTGCTATGACCTTTCCTAAACAAGCCCCTGAAGAGGTTCAGCTCATCCCTGATGCTCTATTAGCTGGCCTGTCTATACAACCTGTTAAAGTGCTGAAAAACCGCCAAGCTTATTTTGCTATTTATGATAATGAGCAGCAGGTTGTAGATCTGAAAACAACCAATGAACAACTAAAAAAATTAGCCCCATTAGATGTGGTTGCAACAGCACCGAGTGTTGAGTATGACTTTATTTCTCGTTATTTTTGGCCTGCCAGTGGGGGTGATGAAGACTTTGTAACCGGCTCAATTCATACTGGGCTTGCCCCTTATTGGGCAGGGCAGTTTGGAAAAAATTCTCTCAGTGCTTATCAAGCCTCACAACGAGGTGGGAAGCTACACTGTGAAGTGGGCAATACAACAGTGACATTAACGGGTCATGCCGTAAGGTACCTTAAAGGCACTATTTACCTTTGAGTTAGTGTAAAAAAGGCCACGTATGACGTGGCCTTGGTTTACTCAGTGTTATTTATGCTTCTAGCGCTTTGCTAATTAAGCGGTCGATATATTTTTTATGTGCTTTGGTTGCGGTATCAGCGCCCCATGCAACCTTTTTATCGGCTATTTGAGTTAGCTGATATAGCGCGGCTGTTTTCGCTAAGTTATCGTATTTACTTGCTTTTTCTAGGCCTGCAATCGCAATTAACTGATTAACATATTCAATCTGTAAATTATGACTGACTGAATTAGCGGTTTTACTATCAACAAAGATACTTGCAGTTAAATCCTCCATAAATTGCGTAAGGCTGTATTCATTACCATATAAAGCAGTATCTGAAATACGCAGTAACACAGCAGGATGTAGTAGTTGCGCTAGTACACTCTTTTGCATACCTAAAATCATTTTATGCGGTTTAGGGTCTTCGTTTTTACCGTAATGATTAAACCCACGACGCTGCTGCTGCATAAAGTTATACAATGGCTGCATGCTTTGCAGTACATTTGGAGCAAACACATACTCAGCTAAAATAGCCATTGCTTGGGTTTGACGCTCAAATGGTACCGGTGTAAAAGGCTTTGCTGCATTTTCATCGCCCACGACGGCACGCTCTACATACACGCCACCAATTTGACGAGATACCACGCCTGCTTGTGCACGATACTGGCCAAATAGGCTGTTAGCTGAAGTAACAAGCTGTTGGTAAGACTCACCTTTTACTGTAGCTTTGTCTTTAAGTTCTGCAAAGAGTGTATTGATCAGTGCCATTCTATCTGCGCCGTAAGCTGCAGGGTTAGACGACAAGTCACCTATCATCACGCGAGGGTCTATGTGGCGGCCAGGGGCACGCATGTCGTCGGCATCGTTACCAAAGGAAAGCGCATGTTCGCTTGAGCGAGCGAGTATTTTATCAAGGCGAGCTTGCTCTGCAGCTTCATCTTTAAGCGCTGCGCTGTAGCCGTAATTTATTGCCCAATCATCGTATGGACCTGGTTTAGTTTGGAAAATATCGCCTTGAGTCACACCCGTTGGCGCTATATTTGCTGGCGCATAGTCCATTACCGAGCCGGTAACTATGCCTTGGGTTTTACTTTTGTCGTGAACTTCTTTCTCATCCCACAAAATAGAAGACTTCATGTTGTGATTAAGACCTAGAGTATGCCCTACTTCATGTAAAACCAGCTGAGTTAAGCCTTGGCGTAACATTTGGGTATCTTCAATATCAGCGCCATTTGCTAAGCCCTTGGCCATTATTAGGCTTTGCTGTAATTCATGACCTAAAGAGCAATTGAGTTCTGAATAGTTGGTTGGCTGTGTATGGCTCATCGTGCCTTGAGTATACAGTGTGTCGTATATCCAGCGGTTTTTCATAAATACAAACTCAAGCATAATGTCTGAGCCTAAAATTTCACCGGTTAACGGGTTCGCTAATGCTGGCCCATACCCACCAAACGGTGGTTTGGGTGATGAAGTCCAGCGTAGTACGTTATAGTTAATATCGCCGGCATCCCAATCGGCATCATCAGGTTGTACTTTTACTTCTATTGCATTTTTAAAGCCTGCCTTTTCAAATGAGCTATTCCACGCAAGTACGGCGTCACGAACTGTATCTCGCCACTCAACAGGCGTAGTATTTTCTATCCACCAGGTAATCGGCTTTACTGGCTCTGAAAGTGCTGCGTTTGGATCTTTCTTTTGTAGGTCCCAGCGCTTTATTACATCTTGGTATGGTGCCCAGTCAGTTGATGTCATTTTATCAAACTGATTAGTGAAATAACCAATGCGCGCATCATCAAAACGAGGTTGGTAGCTATTATCAGGTAAAGCTACAAATGAGTGCTGAACTTTTACTGACACGCTTCGTGGATCGCTTATCGCACCTGAGCCTCGAACAGTTGGGCTACTATTAGTAAATACATAGTCAACCACCACATCTAGATTGTTAGGGTAAGGACGCTGTTTGATGATGCGTGATTTTTTATCGTCTAATTTACCTACTTTAAAACGCTTTTTAGCATTTTTATCGTTCGGGTTAGGCGTAGGAGATACTTTATGTAGCGCTTCACTTAAAAAAAGCTTATTTACATTAAAGGCTATTTTACCTTCTTCTTGTTTTTCTATTTTTATACTTGCAAGCACGGCTTCGCTAATGTTTGCCTCGCTGGCTTTAGCTAGCGCGCTATTTTCGTTAAATAAGTAGCGAGGGGTTTTACTAATAATATCAATACGATCAAAGTATTTTCTAAATTCAATCAGCTTTGTTTCACGATACGACCCACGAAAATGACCCGCATCAGTTACACCATCAATGGTATGCGCAAAGTACACAAAGGGCGTATCGAGTTGTGATTCGTTTATCACCATTAAGTGATCGCCGGTTTTTTCATCTTGGTAAAGATTAAAAATACCCGCAAATTCGGTTTGCCCTTTAATCATTTCAGTTAATGTTTGTGGTTTCTTTTCTTCTTTTTTTTCTGCTGCAACAGCATAGCTGCCACTAAGCGCTATACTCAGCGCCAAGGTAAGTGTGGTTAATTTCATCGTTTAGTCTTTTTTAGTTGTTAATGTAATTTTACTGTACGGTGTGTCATGCTTTTTCGCACAGTATGATTAATAAATACTAACCTAAAGTGATTAGCTTTATGATTTATAATGGTAAAAGATTGTAACAATACATTTATAAAGCGGCTTAACAGTGCTTTTGACTTACCTTTTATTTGCTGAAGAAGACCTTATTTATACCTTTTTGTAACAGTTGCTTACAAATGTCACGTTAATGTTTCATTAAGCTTTGGTATCATAGTGCTAATAGTAATTTGGGAGAAATAAACAGATGCAAGGTAATGTACTTAGATGGGCTTTTCCATTTGTAGCACTGGCATTAGGTGTTGCTGGTTTTGTTGCAATTAATGCGATTGCAAAAGAGTCAGACAAAAAACAAGTCATAGACACTCGACCAACGGTGCAAGTTGAAGCCGTTTCCGCTAACGATCATCAAGTTATCATTAATAGTTATGGTGAAGTGCAGCCACTAGAAAATACCCAACTTTCAGCGCAAGTGTCAGGTGAAGTCGTCAGCTGGCATCCAAGCTTTGTGGCGGGTGGTGTTGTGGGTCGCGGCGAAACCTTATTTACTATTGAAAAAGATAACTACGAGGCTGCGGTATTGCAAGCTGAAGCTGAACTTGCCCGCGCTCAAGCGATGTTAATTGAAGAGCAAGCGCAAGCCAAAGTCGCAGAAGACGAAGCAAAACGTTTCCCAAATAAAGCACGTACAGATTTATTTTTACGCAAACCACAAGTGCTGAGTGCGCAAGCATCAGTTAAGTCGGCGCAAGCAGCATTAAAAAGAGCCCAACGCGATTTAGACAATTGTGAAATCACCGCACCTTACGATGCATTAGTGGTTAGTCGGAATGTGGGGGTTGGCCAGTTTGTTAGTATGGGCGCTCAAGTTGCCGAGCTGAATAATATTGAAACCGCTGAAGTGATTATTCCGATCGCAGGTTTTGACAGTGTGTTTTTACCTGAGCGCGTTAAAGGGGTAATGGCAACCGTTATTAAAACAGGATTCAATGGGTTTACTCGCCAAGCAGTAATAGACCGCGATTTAGGGATTGTTGATAACGCTACTCGCATGAGCAGTTTAGTGGTAAGAATTGAAGATCCTTACGGACTTACTAATCAGCAGCCTGCAATTAAATTTGGCACTTATGTACAAGTAAACTTTGCCGGCACTATGCTCAATAATATTTATCGTTTACCGCAAGAGCTCGTAAATAACCAAACCGTGTGGATAGTTAATGATGAGCAACAGTTAGAGCCGCGTAAAGTAAAAGTGATTCGTGAAGAAGGCGAATATTTTTATATTAGCGATGGCTTACAGGCCAACGATAAGCTCGTTACCACCTTACCGGAATACCCTCAAAAAGGCATGGCAGTAAAAATAGCCGGTTTAACAGAGACTAAAAATACAGATGCAGCAGAAAATGCATCCACTGAAAAACTTTAAGGTAGGGTGAGTTATGAATAATACAGAACAGCCCAATACAACCAAACAAACAGGGTTAATTGCGTATTTTGCTAACAACTCTGTTGCTGCCAATTTAATGATGTTTTTTATTATTGTAATGGGGCTTATAAGTTACTTTACCATTCAGCGACAAATGTTCCCTAATATAGAAGTTAACTATATTACTGTAAATGCAAACTACCCGGGGGCGTCGCCACAAGAAATTGAAGAAAGTATCTTAATAAAAATTGAAGAGTCGCTAAAAGATATAACTGAGATAAAAAAAGGGGTATATCGCGCTTTTCGTAATGGGGGTTCTGCCAGCCTTGAAATTAATACTGACGCAGAGCTTACCGACGTTCTCGATAAGGTAAAACTGCGAGTAGATGGTATCGCGACTTTTCCTGCAGGAATGGAGCCGGTTACCATTAGCCAAATAGAGTTTCGCCAAGATGTAATTGGCATGACGCTCGTTGCCGACCTACCGCTAAATGAGCTTAAGCCAATCGCAAATCAGGTTGAAGATGAACTCTTGCAGTTATCGAATGTATCTTTAGTGGTAAACGATGTGCCACTGGATGAAATTGCCATAGAAATAGAACCCGATACATTGCGCCAATATAATTTAACTTTATCGGATGTAGCGAACGCGGTACGTCGTTATTCGGCTAACTTTTCAGCCGGACAATTAAAAACTGATGCGGGTGTTATTTCGGTTCGAGTAGAAAATCAGTTTTATTCTGGTGAAGAGTTTAGGCAAATTCCGGTAAAAATTGGCGCCAATGGTGCCAAAGTGTTGCTACAAGATATTGCAATAATCAAAGATCAGTTCGTTGAAGGTGAGCGTTACTTTAAATTTAATGGCGAAAACGCGGTTTATTTATCGGTTAAAGCCACCGAAGAGCAAAATATTATTCCGGTGGCCGATTCTGTTAAAGCCTACATGGACCAAAAAAATAAAGAGCTGCCATTGGGTGTGCGTTTAGAGCCATTAATGGACATGACATACTACCTTAATGCACGCTTAGATATGATGAAAGCTAACTTGTTTCAAGGGGCTATTTTAGTTGCCATTATGCTTTCATTATTTTTACGTTTTAAGCTGGCACTGTGGGTAATGATTGGTTTACCGGTATGTTTTTTAGGGGCGATGATGTTGATGCCATTATTTGGCATCACGATTAATATTGTGTCTTTGTTTGCCTTTATTATGGTATTGGGGATTGTGGTGGACGACGCCATAGTCATAGGTGAAAGCGCCTACACCGAAATAGAGAAAAAAGGCGGCGGTGTTGTCAATGTAGTGAATGGCGCAAAACGAGTTGCCACCCCGGCGACCTTCGGAGTACTCACAACCATTGCGGTATTTGCGCCATTTACACTTTCAAGTGGACCTGAAAGTGCCTTCTTTTATGGTATTTCAGTGGTAGTTATTTTATGTTTAATATTTAGCTTAATAGAATCTAAGCTAATACTACCAGCGCATATTGCGCATACTCACTTTTCACCTATAAACCCTAATGGCTGGCGGGCACGTTTTAATAAGCGCTTTTTTGGCTTTGTAAATGGGCCTTATAGGCAGTTTATTATTAATTGTATCAAATGGCGCTGGACGGTGTTATTTAGCTTTATTGCGCTGTTAATTTTTACTTTTGCGTTAATCTCGTCTAATCAGGTAAGAATGATCCCGTCACCTAAAGTGCCGCATGACTTCCCGCAAATTAATCTTGAAATGAATGATAATGTATCAGACATCCAAACCATTAACGCGATACGCCAAATAGAAGCTATGGTACTTGAGGTTGATAAACAAACAGCGCGTGAAGATGGCCATAAAATGGTGCGTGATGTATTGGTATTTAACCAAGGTCGAACCGAAGCGCAAATTTTAGCGCCATTGGTTGACGAAGATTTACGTCCATATAATGCCTTTGAGCTGTCGCGCCGCTGGCGTGAAGCGATGCCTAATATCGCGGGGGTTAAGTCGTTAACTATACAAGATGATGTTGGCGGTGGAGGTGGCGGCGGTAACGGTGAATTTGGTTACCTATTGTTTGGCTCTGATATAGATACCCTCAATGAAGCCGGGCGTCGCTTTATTCAACTATTGCAGCAGCAAGAAGGCTTATTTGATATAAGCTCTACCATTGACCCTGCTAGCAAAGAAGTACAAATGAGCTTAAAGCCAGTTGCCTATGACCTAGGATTAGACTTGGCATCAATTGCTAACCAGGTGGGGGCAAGCTTTTACGGTGGCGAAGCACAGCGCGTTATTCGCCGCGGTGAAGAAGTACGGGTGATGGTACGTTACCCTAAGCTTACTCGCGAAGCGTTTTCATCGCTTAAACACGCGGTTATCACCACGCCCCAAGGCAAAGAAGTATTGCTAGGAGATGTGGTTGAGCTAACTGAAACCCCTGGTATTAGTTATATTCGTCGTGAAGGCGGTTATCGCACTGTTTATGTGTATGGCAACATTGATGAGGAAGTGATTGAGCCAGGCGAAGTGGTTAAGCAAGTAAAAGAAAATTTACTACCACAACTGTTGGACGAATACCCAAGTGTTAAGTCAGAACTAGGTGGCGCAATTGAAGAACAGCAGGCGCAAGCTAATGAGCAACTGCTATTTTTTGCTGGTGGTATGATTTTAGTTTATATACTACTTGCCGTACCGTTAAAAAGTTACTCACAACCTCTCATTGTAATGTCGGTTATTCCATTTAGTTTAACGGGGGCAATATGGGGTCATTTTTGGTTTGGTTTAGATATTAGTTTAATGTCGGGTTTTGGTTTAATTGCTGCTGCAGGGGTGGTTATTAACGACTCTTTGGTGATGACTGATTTTATTAATCAGGCGCGTCGAGCTGGTATCAGTATAAAAGATGCGGTTATTGAAGCAGGCTGTGCACGCTTTAGGCCCATATTACTTACCTCAATTACGACCTTTGCAGGGGTATTGCCGATTATGTTTGAAACCAGTTTACAAGCCAAATTTGTAATACCTATGGCGGTAGCTCTGGGCTTTGCGGTTATGTTTGCAACACTGATCACCCTTATTTTGGTGCCATGTTTGTATATTATTTTAACCGACATAGGCGCGCTATTTAAGCGCCCGTTCGCAAGTAAAAAAGCGAGCGTAAGTTAACATCACCCAGATCATGTAGCTGAAAAAAGCCAACCGTTTATAAAGCGGTTGGCTTTTTTGTTTTATGCTCATTAGTGCAAACTTTAGTATTGTTTTTAAACTCTGGTTACATTCTTTTGTTTGATTATTGCAACATTGAGAATTACAATCAGTCGGTATTGGTATTACACAATGGTTTTTAGCCTAATACTTTAGTTAACGCATATTAGCTCATGAGCTAGTTTGCCTGTTGAAAGCCATATGTTATGGGCGACGTTTGACTCTTTAAGGTGTTGCAGTGTTTATACATTCATCATTAACATGTGGAGAATGGTTAACTATTGGTTGTCTTGGGCTCGATCAGTATAGCCAGCTCTTTGTTGGTGATACGGTTAGTGTGAGCTTTTACGATGAGCATGGCGAATTAACTCAGCTAGCGTTTGATTATGAAATACTCTCTCCAGAGCAGGGCGAACCGCATGCTTGGAGTTTGCTGGTGGTTGAGCATATTAATATGCATATTCCGCTTGTGTGCGCTGGCAGAATGACAGAGCAAGGATTGGTGGTTGCGTACCGATATAACAAAATATTTGCACTTGAAAGCAGTGGTATTTGTAGCGCGGTGGTTCACTTTAATCGCGCTGAAAAAAATAAAAAATTAATCACAGTCAATAGCCTTGGATACGACGCGGTTTATCCTCAAAATGGCGATATGTACAGTGCGGGCACCAAAGTATTACAGCCAAAAACAGGGCATATATACCAGTGTAAGGCATGGCCATTTAGTGAGTTTTGCCGTGTGAATGAGAATAGCGCTATGTTTGAGCCAGGCGTTGGTGAAAGCTGGGCGATGGCTTGGCAGCAAATACAGTAAATCAACTTCCCTTAGGTATAACGACAACAATAAAAATTCTCGTAGTTTTTAGTTATCGAATTTATACCGCTTTAGCCCACTCAACTATGAGTGGGCTTTTTTATTTTTATGATAAACTGATCGCCATTGTTATTTTTTAAGCGGTTTTTTTGTGTCTTCTTCTGATTATTCTTTAAGCTTATTACCTAATTTCCCTGTTGCTAAAAAGCAAGCTCATGCGCTGACTACTCATGCTAAAACACGCAGTGATGATTATTATTGGATGCGCGATGATGAGCGACAAAATGCCGATATACTCGCACATTTAGCGCAAGAAAATGCCTATTGTGATGCACAATTAGCTGCCATTAAGCCACTACAAAATACATTATTTGAGGAGCTTAAAGGTCGTATTGTAAAAGACGATAACACTGTACCGGTAAAAGACGGCCAGTATTGGTATCACTCAGAGGTTCGCGGAGATGATGAATATGCGCGTCATTATCGCAGCAGCAGTATGGCAATGGCTGATAAAGAGCTACTACTTGATGTTAATGCACTTGCCAATGGCTATGAGTTTTATGAGTTAGGGGAAGTGGCGCTGAGCCCCAACGAGCAATTAATGGCTTACTCTGAAGATACCGATGGCAGACGGATATACACAGTACGGTTTAAAGATTTAAGCAGCAATAAAATGCTCGACGATGTACTTGAGATTACCGAGGGGCAAGTGGTTTGGGCGAACGACAATAAAACCGTATTTTATGTAAAAAAGGATTTAAAAACCTTATTAGGTTATCAAGTTTTTAGACATGAACTAGGGACTGAGCAACGCCAAGATGTGCTGGTATACGAAGAGCAAGACAGCAGCTTTTTTATGGGCTTAGGTAAAAGTCGTGATGAAAGCTTAATTATTATTGATTTAGCGAGCACAGAAACTAACGACATGTGGGTGCTTGATGCCAATCAACCGCAAGGTGAGTTTACCGCTTTAATGCCGCGCGAAGAGGGGCATGAATTTGATATCGATAAGCTTGGTGATACTTTTTATATAGTGACTAACTGGCAGGCCAAAAACTTTAGATTAATGACCGCAACAAGCGACACCATTGCTGATAAAAACCAGTGGCAAACACATACCCCTCACCGTGAAACTGTATTATTAGAAGGCGTTGAACTATTTAACGACTTTTTAGTGCTTAGCGAGCGCGAACAAGGCCAAGCACGCTTTGTTGTGGTTAACAAAAACGGCGAGCGAATGAACCTTGAGTTTGATGATCCTTGTTACTACGCCGCTATTGCGATGAACCCAGAGCCAAGTGTAACCCATGCACGCATTTACTATTCAAGCTTAACAACGCCAGGCTCGCTCTATAATGTTGATTTAACCACAGGCGAAAAAACCTTACTTAAACAACAAAAAGTACTCGGTGATTTTAACGCAGAAGACTACCAGTCAGAGCGACTTATGATAAGTGCTCGAGATGGGGTGAAAGTACCCGTGTCGTTGGTATATCGTAAAGATAGCTTTAAAAAAGATGGCTCAAATCCGTTGTTTCAATATGGTTATGGCGCGTATGGGATCACCATAGATCCTAGCTTTTCGAGCACATCACTGAGTTTACTCGACCGTGGTTTTGTTTATGCGATTGCACATGTGCGCGGCAGCGAAATGCTAGGGCGTTCATGGTACGAACACGGAAAAAAACAGCATAAAAAAAATAGCTTTAATGACTTTATAGATATAACCAAAGCGCTCACTGAGCAAGGATACGGCAACAAAAGTAAAGTGTTTGCCTCTGGTGGCAGTGCTGGGGGGTTATTAATGGGAGCAGTGGTAAATCAAGCGCCTGAGCTTTACTGTGGAGTGGGCTGCCATGTGCCATTTTTAGATGTACTCACCACAATGTTAGATGAAAGCATTCCGCTTACAACCAATGAGTATGATGAATGGGGTAACCCAAACGACCCCCATTTTTACGAGATTATTGAAGCGTATTCACCGTACGACAATATTAGTGCGCAACACTACCCCAATATATTGGTGACAACCGGCTTGCACGACTCACAAGTACAGTATTGGGAACCAATGAAATGGGTGGCTAAAATGCGTGAATATAAAACCGATGATAATATTTTAGTGTTTAAAACCGACATGGATGCAGGACATGGTGGGGCATCGGGTCGCTTTAAAAGCTTAGAAGAAAAAGCGCTAGAAATGGCCTTTTTTATCGCTTTGTTATAGCCCGTAAATGATTGTTACAAAAAAGCCTCAGTAATAACTGAGGCTTTCTATTTTTTAAAATAACTTAATCTAGGTAGGCTTTTAACATCCACACTAGTTTTTCTTGCTCTTTAATGTAGTCACTCATTAATGACGCGGTACCTTCATCATCAGCTTCAGCGGCTTGTGCAAGAATATCGCGCTGCATTTTAATTAAGCTGCTGTATCCGGCAAGTAAGTTCTCTACTGCGGTTACGCCATCGCTTATCCCTTTTGCTTCTTTAATTTCACTTACTTCTAAGTAATCTGAAAACGCATGCAGTGGTGCACCATCAAGCGTTAAAATACGTTCTGCGATTTCATCTACTTTTAATAGTAGTAAGTTATAAATTTCTTCAAACTTTAAATGTAATTCAAAAAAGTTTCGGCCTTTAATATTCCAGTGAAAACCGCGCGCATTCATATACTGAATTTGATAGCTGCTTAAAAGCGTATTCAGTGACTTAATAATATCTTCACTTTTTGTACTGTTTAAACCAATTGCATTTACTTGCGACATACTTTGCTCCTTAAATAACCGTTTTATGAATTTGTTTACACCTTGCTCAATACAGTCAGTATTACCTAAGAGGGTGTATTAATAAAATCGTTTATACATATTGGTGTCATAGCTAAAAGCTATCACCTTAGTTCGACTTTTTAAATAAGTTAGCTAACGCTGTCAATAGATATGGGTTGTGTTTATAAAAATACTACCTTGAGCAGCGAAATTGTTTATTTTGTGAGTACAAAATATGATCTAAAACAAGCTTTTGACAGGCGCAGCGCAGACTTATTTTATTTATTGATTTAGGTCAAAAAACGCGCATAAGTAAAGCGTATAGTTAATATAACCCAACTTGATAGAGAGCACTTTATTAAGTTAAGGGGGCTACTTGATTAGATGCGGAGAGAAATAATGGAAGCTAAAACACGTAAAGAGAATAAAGCTGAACTCATCGTTATTGGTATTGCTTTGGTCGCGTTTGTTGTTGGATTAGTTGCACACTTAGCGGGTGCGAGCTTTGCTAACTCTGATGCCTTTGGTTATATCGCTGCACCTATGCCGCTGGTGTTAGGTATTATATTTTTGATTAGCTACAAAGTGGCCGCAGCTGCCGAGGATTAAATGTCTTCGTTTAAGCGCTCAAGAATATAATTAACGACTTGGCGTGAGTAAATCATACTGGTATGGCTTAAATGAAACACCTTGTGTTCAGCCATACCTCTGAGCTTAGTCTCATCTAATAACACAGTGCCATCAGAGCGACTGCCTTTCACAATGAGTGGCATTAAGCCAATCGGTAGGTCACCCGCAATGCTGTATAGCTTAGCTTTAAAAGGCCAGTCACCATTTTTTGAGAGTAAAAATTCAACACTATTTTTTAATAATAGCTCAAACCCTTTTTGTTGCATTTTCTCCGCAATATGACTGCCAGTATGTGGCGTTCCTAAGGTGATTACCTTTTCAACATGATGACTTGGCGCTGAGTTTGCCTCTAAATAGGCGCGAGCAACTAAGCCCCCCATAGAGTGACACACTAAAGCAGAAGGCTCGTTGCCAATAAATTCATCTATTTGCGAAAAAATAGCATCCCGATTAGGGTCACGCGTATTGTAGGTTAAGTTTAAAACTTTCACCCCCGACTCTTCTAGACGCGAACATAACGGGCGCATAACCAAGCCAGACATATATAAGCCATGTAAAACAATCACGTGTTTAACTTTCATACGCCCCCTAATACCAATTTTATTAAAAACATGATCATTCTAGCGTATTAAATAATCCGCTACCTACGTTAAAAATTATTTATATAGAACAACTATATGTCACAATTTTCGCCTTGTTACCGACTTATTTACTTGTCGCTATAATAGACAACTAATTTAATGCAATTGGTATAACCTATTCTAGTTACATTAATTGCTGAGGTTTTATCTCAATGTTAGTGGTGTCGGTATTAACCCAAACTTCACCATCTTGAATAGTAATAGCCAATTTAATATTACGATCAACCAACGCAGCTAATAGCTGAGTAGCAGCATAATCAAGGCTAAAAATACTTAAGTTTTTAAACTCGTATAATTTAGGCTGATGCTTTTGCCACCAAATAGCTTGGTTATTTTCGCCATAGGTATATAAAACTACTTTTTTCGCTTTATTACAGGCTTTTTTAAGGCGCTTTTCATCAGGCAGCCCCAGCTCAATCCACAGCTCTATTTCTTCACTGTAATTGACATGCCAAAGCTCCGGCTCATCATCAGCACATAAACCTTTAGTAAACTCTAATCCATCACAGCTATTAAGTGCAAACGCTAGTAAGCGGATCATCAAGCGCTGCTCAGTTTCTGAAGGGTGTTGTGCCAAGGTTAAATTAAAGTCTTGGTATACGTGACGGTCCATATCGCTAAGCGATAGTTGCGCTTTAATAATGGTAGATTTGAGAGCCATAATATCTAATCTGAAAAAATTTGCGCCAGTATAGCGCAATTAAATGAATTGCCAGTTAAAATAGCTACAAATTATATGTTAGGAGTTAAAAATGGCTATCCAGTGGTTCCCTGGGCGCTTGTATTAACTTCCGCGCCGCTCCGTAGTGTTACTTAAACTCCATAAAAAACATGTGTTTAATCTGTTTTTATTCCGTATTTGTCCAGTCTAATCTTGTTGCTTCTACTATTTTTAGTACCCACGTTAGTACCCATGAGATTATGTTTTATATATACTAGTCTTAATCATCATTATGGAGCTTATTATGGCTAGGCCTGTAGTTCGTCTAACGGATAAGAAAATAAAATCAATTACTAGTACAGGCAAAGAACAAACGCTTTCTGACGGTGGCGGTCTTCAACTGCGTGTTTTACCTAGTGGTACTAAATCTTGGCAATTTAAGTTTAAAGATCCAATAAGTGATAAATTTAATAAATTACCCCTTGGGCTTTATCCAGCACTATCGCTTGCTAACGCACGTACTAAAGCTATTGAGTATCAAGAACTACTAGCGCAAGGTATTAACCCAAAGGCATATGAGCTTGCAAAAAAGCGAACAGAGAGCCGAAAAGCTGCGAATACTTTTTTAGCTGCTGCAGAGCTTTGGTTTGAACGAAAACAGCCTACTGTGACCGCTCATCACGCAGCTAGGGAATGGCGAACACTTGAGATGTATATTTTCCCCAAGTTGAAAGACACGCCTTTAGAAAGCATTACAGCGATTGATACCATTGAAATTCTCAGGCCACTTGAGGCTGACGCTAAGCACTCCACAATTAAGCGTATTTGCCAAAGCTTAAACCAGATCATGGATTACTCGGTAAATCATGGCTTTATCAATGCCAATCCACTAGCAAAAATTATAAAAGTATTTACTAAAAACACGGTTGAGCACATGGCTACTATTAAGCCTGAAGAGCTACCTGATTTTTTAACGGCTGTGAATAACTCTCAAACCATTCAGGACAAAACCAAGCTTTTAATTTTGTGGCAGTTGCACACAATGACTCGTTCAAAGGAAGCCGCAGGCACTAAGTGGGCAGACATTAATGTTGAAGAGGCTGTTTGGGTGATTCCTGCTGAAGAAATGAAGCGTAGAAGGGCTCACAGAGTGCCTTTAACGCCTGCTACCTTGGCAATACTTGAACAAATGAAACCATTGAGCGGTCACCATGAATATGTATTCCCGAGTGAGCGTAATGAAAAGGGCCATGCAAGCACTTATACGGTCAATGCCGCGATTAAACGCAGTTTGGGTTACAAAGATAAGCTGGTGGCTCATGGCTTGCGCTCAGTTGCATCTACAGCTCTTCATGAGGAAGGTTACGACAGCCTTTTGGTCGAAGCCTGCCTAGCCCACGCAGATGAAAACGAAACAAGAGCGGCATATAACCGCTCTGATTATTTAGAGCAACGCAGGCCAATAATGGGTTGGTGGAGTGAGTTTATTGAGCAAGCTTCTAAAGGCAACTAAGTTTTTCTAGCTGTCCTTTAGCCGGTGTTCTTTTTCAATTAATTGCTCAACTAGCTGACTTAGGGTTACGTGTTTAGCTTTAGCTAATTCATCTAGTTTTAACTTAGTTTCTTCGTGTAACACTAAACTGCATGCTTTTTTTCCTTGTCTGCTATCGCGGTGCTTTTTTTGTTGCCACGCCTTATTAAAATCGATTGAAAAAAGTCTCTTAGCTTCAACTGTTGTTTTCCACGTATCAAATGCAGCATATATAGCTAGGTATCTTTCAGCTGTATTTGTAGTTGAAAATTCGTAAATCATAGGTTTGGAGCGATTAATATCTACTCTTTGCATGTACTCCCATGCCCATAGGCACTGTTCATCGTTATCTTTTTTTAACCAAGAAAATGGCTTTCGGCTTTTAAATATTTGACTCCAAATATCTTTTAGATAAGTAATTAGATCTAACTTCCATTGTTTATGTTGCGGGATGTAATCAAAGTATTTTACAACTTCATCAAATCTTTCCTGTGAGTTTGATGGGTTGTTTTTTAAACCTAGTTGGTTGTAATGAACAGCGAATATAAGTGGGTGATTTGGTGATTTGTTGATTGGATGATGAGGGGTAGATAAATATTTATATAAATAGATGGAAGCCCAGACAAAGTAACATGCACGCTCATCATCTTTAAACCAATTAAATTCATCTAAAGGCAATAGCTCCTGCTTGGCTTCATCAATTAAAGATAAAGCCATTTGGTCTTTTTCTTCTGAGCTAGCCTCTCTTGATGCAATAATTTGATTAATAATTTTTGCACCTTCTATGGGAGTCTCAAACCTCATAGGGAGTTGTACGCCTTCACGTTGGAGTACACGGAAGCACGACTCAATGAAACGTCTTTCTTTTCCCTCTATTTGGCTCACACCCTTAAATTTAGTCATAATTATGCTCTGTTACTAAGTAGTACTTAAAGTAGTCTTCAGTGTAGTTTGTTTAGTGACATTATGGTAGTTTTATAGTTTCCTTGCAGTGATTTTTATGTAGCTCAGATGCGTTAGGTGCTATGTTTTATATGGGGTGTAGGCGATTTTTGGTTAAATTATAACTTCAGAGTAACTTTAAATTTGTAAAGCAGTTGCTTAGTAATGCATTAATGAAGTTAATCTCCACAAACTGAGCTGGTTTTATAATCGCCAATTCTCGGTTTGGTAATATTTATAAGAGTTACTAGTAACGAAGTCATTATCACAACAAATACCAATTAAAAAACTACGACTCATACACCTGATATGAAACAATACATAACAGGAGAAAGAGTATGAATAACCCAACCCAATACCCAGTAACAACAAACCCTACATACAAGCAATATCAAACACTCGCTAGAGTAGATCAGCAACTAGTTATTCCCTACTTAAATGCTATTGAGAAAGTAATGCATGCTGCATGTAGTGAACATAAAAGAACGTTTGCAGTCAGAATTGATTTAAGGCTACCTGCTTATTCAAATACAGTTGATTTAGATAGCAATAAAATTATTACACGATTTATTGCTTCTCTTGAGGCGCAGATTAAAGCAGATACAAAACGTAAAGTTCGTGATGGTAAAACTCCACATCCATGTAATATTAGATATATTTGGACTAGAGAGAAAGACGAAGCTCACCAACAGCATTATCATTTTTTGCTGTTTTTCAATAAGGACCGGTACCACTGTACGGGTAAAATAAATATAGAAAGCGATAACTTGTTTACCCGAATAGCTAAGGCCTGGGCAAGTGCGTTGAGCTTACCCTTAGATGAAATGATGCAATTAGTTCACTTGACTAAAAATGCACACTATTACCTTGACGTTAACAACCCTAATTTCGCTCAAAACTTCCACGCTCTTTATTGTAGAGTAAGTTACTTCGCCAAGCTTAATACTAAGCAATACGGATTAGGACAGCGGTGTTTTGGTTATAGTCAGAAATAGGCACTAAACAAGAGGGGCATATGTGCTTGCAGTAAATTTATATACCCTTCTTGTCTTTATTAAAAAAAATGTAACGTGTTATGATTTAAAGTAATAATTTAACTTTAATACAAGGACTAGTATGAAACATATCGTACGGTTGGCACTTTTATGTTCTTTCCCTTTCTCTGTGCTAGCAGAGCCATTAACTGTAGACTCTTCGCAAGCCAAGCAATATGAGGGCAAACAAGTAAGAGTGTGTGGTGAATTAATCCAACTCCGAGATTTTAAAAAAGGTATATACTTAAATCTTGATGACAACTATCCAAACAGTTCTATTACGTTTGTTATTTGGGATAGCATGCTGCCAAAAATTGAGAGTAAACTGGGAGAAATGCCTTCTCTAAAAAATAAACAGGTTTGTGGAACGGGCACTGTTGACTCTTACAAAGGCAACCTAAGGATGAATATTAATAGCCGTTATAACCTTGAGGTGTTGTCTACTGATTAGACTAGGTACTCATAACTCAGCTTAACGCGCTTTTGAGACCTTCAACTAGCTAAATAAGCTCAAATCCTTAGTATATAAGGGCTGGCAAGTTCCCAAAATAGCATTACGAGAAGCACTATTTACACTGCAAAAGCAAAAAAAGAACGCACTGCAAAAATGCGTTCTTTGTTTACTTCTAATCAAATAAGCTCGCGACTCCGGCTAACAAACCACTAGCAACAGCCAAAGGCACCGTAACTGGCGCAGACGCCACGCCTAGTCCAACGACAACTGCACCGGATACTGTAGCGCCTGCTACAGCACCAGAGCTCACAGCAATGGCTGTTCTACTGAGTGATAGCTCAGAACTACCGGTTATTTGTTTAGAGACTTCATTTCCTACTACACCGCATGCAACGGCTTTTTCTAACGACATAACAAACTTACTCCTATCATATGTAATAAATTTATAGCTCTAACTCCTCAAAGTCTTTATCTATTTCCTCCTGTGTTATGCCTATATAACGAAGTGTTGTTGCTTCGGAGCTATGGCGAAGCATTTTCATTACTCGGGCGATGTCGTGGGTTTTCTGATACAAGTGATAGCCACGCGTTTTACGCATTGAGTGAGTACCTAAATGAATATTTAGTTCTTCACCCACCAGCGAAAATGCTTTTGTAACCGCTCTACGTGATAGCGGCTTAGGTTGTGAATTGATCGCTTGTTGATTTCGGTATGATTGAAATAAGTAGATGTGATGTGGATGAGTCAGTTTAATTTCCTTGATTAAGGTGAGCGCCTTATCATTTAACTTTATTTCAGCTAATTTCGAGGTCTTTGACTCGTAAATAATCAACCTATCATTATTTATGTCAGTAAACTTCACTGCAAGTAAGTCAGATATTCTAAGCGCGAGATTTAAGCCAATATTCCATATTTGGTTCATTTGCTTTGAGCAGCGTTTTTCTAGTAAATAGCTAACGAGCCTTACTGTATCGAGATCTTTAACTGCTTGTACTTCAGCCATAAAACCTCCCTTTATTCAGTCGTAACCGTAACCTGATAACAACCCGTGTTGTAGTACTCAACAAAGTTTGAAATGAATAAGGCTAATAGCTCTTTACCTTCCCTAGCGTTCAACCAACCAGCTAAAAAGTGATAAACCTGCTTAATACTAAAGCACACATCAATTTCTTTTATTAGTTCAGGGGTATGACGGCCTTGATACGAAAAGTCAGTAATATAAACTAGCTGCCAGCTGGTGGCCTGTTTTTCTAACCTAACCTCTACAGGGTGAAAGCCTCCAGCTTCGGGACTGTAGTCTGGATCTCTAAAGTTTAGAGTAACCGCCTTTGCCCCACCTACAGAATCACCTCCATCAGTAACAGCACTTACAATCACACCAATAAAAGACTCAGGCACTTTTAAGCCTGATACTTGCTCTATTTTTAACGCCATATTTAACTCCTTTTAAATTAAGCCATGTTCAGCAAATGAATACGTGCTCTCGCCAATGATGATGTGATCAAGCACCGATACATCAATTAGGTTAAGTGCCTGCTGTAATTTGGTAGTAATGAGTTTATCTGCTTGAGAAGGCGTAGTAACGCCTGAAGGGTGGTTATGTGCCAATATAACGGATGCAGCATTAAGCTCCAGCACCTCTTTAACAACTTCTCTAGGGTAAACGCTGGCAGCGTTAATAGTGCCTCTAAATAGCTCTTTAAACTCCAATATGCGGTTCTGACTATCTAAAAATAGTACGGAAAATACTTCATGCTCATGTATCGCGAGTTTGTGTTTTAAGTATTCTTCGCAATCATTAGGGCTATTTAAAACGCCATCACGAAACTGTTTTTTAGCGATGATATACGCGGCGGCTTCTAGTATCTGCTCATCATTTACGGGGTGTTTAAATTCGTATAACGACTGTTGACCTTGCATTGTGAATTCCTCTTTAGTGGTTCATGCAAGTTAGTGATGTATATGTGTAATTTTTTTGTTTGAAGGCATAAAAAAATACTGACCTCGGAAAGGTTATGTACTAATAACCAACCGGAGAAATTCCATGCGTTTAATCAAATTAAAAGAAGTAATCGAAAAAACATCACTAGGCCGCTCAACAATTTATGAGTTTATGGCGAAAGACATATTCCCAAAGCAAGTATCGCTAGGTGCTAAGTCGGTAGCTTGGTTAGAGTCAGAAGTTGATGATTGGATAATGGATAGAATTGGTGAAAGAGGGTAACTAAACCTACAACTGTCTTGTAAGCTCAATATAAAGCTCGGGTATTAAGCCTGAGCTTCTATGTCGTATTAGGTAAAAGCTACAATAAAAGTGTTTTACAGCATTAAATTGACCATTCCGCAATTTTCTCATACTCTACTTTTGTTCACAGTTAGAGATAAATCAATGAGTGACGAAATACTAACAATCCAAGAGCTTGCGGTTTATTTAAAGCTTAATGAAAAAACAGCTTATCGATTAGCGGGTGAAGGAAAGTTGCCAGGCTTTAAAGTAGGTGGCTCATGGCGTTTTAAACGTGAAGATATAGAAGCCTGGATAGAAAAACAAAAGGATAACGGATGATCCCAAACTACCAAGAGTTTATGCGGCCCTTTCTTCAAATCGCGTTTAAAGCCTATAACAACGGGCAAGTTAATGAGGTAAAGCTACGTGATGTTATTAACCAGCTCGCAGAGCAGTTTAATTTAACCGATGAAGAGCGGACCGAAACACTACCTAGTGGTAAGCAGTCTGTATTAGATAACCGTGTTGGCTGGGCCCGAACCTACTTAACAAAGGCTGGCTTACTTGACGTTACACGCAGAGCGCATTTTGTAATAACACCTCGCGGTATTGAAGCATTAAAAGATAATGTAGATATTAATAACGACTACTTAAAGCGCTTTGATGAGTTTGTTGCCTTTAAGCAAAAAAATAACGATTCCACAGAAACGCAAAGCACTACAGTAGTGCCTGCCGAAGCTGAAAGTGATATTACGCCTGATGAAGCACTCCGCTCAGCGTATCGTAAAATAAACGATGCTCTAGCCGAAGAAATTATTGAGCGCACACGTAAGGTAACACCAGCCTTTTTTGAAAACCTATTAATCGAATTACTGCTAGCTATGGGTTACGGTGGTACTGGCGAGGGCGCAGCGCATGCACTAGGAAAGTCAGGAGATAACGGCATAGATGGCGTTATTAACCAAGACCCGCTAGGCGTGGATCAGATATATATCCAAGCTAAACGTTATGCACAAGGTAATAATGTTGGCTCAGGCGATATACGAGACTTTTTTGGCGCGCTCAATCTTAAAAAAGCGCAAAAAGGAATATTTATCACCACTTCAGACTTTACCCTATCAGCCATGCAAACAGCCAAAGACCTAGGGATGCGTATAGTCCTCATAAATGGTAAAGAATTAGCAAAACTCATGCTGCGATACAACATTGGCAGCAGAGACGAGCAGGTATTACACCTGAAAAAAATAGACGAAGAATTTTTCGAAGCGTAAGCAACATTACCTGTTTGCGTTTTACTTAAGTATTAGGAAATAGTTTTATTTATGAATAAGCAACAACTGGCAGCTAAAATTTGGGAATCAGCCAACCAAATGCGTTCGAAAATTGAAGCGAACGACTACAAAGACTTTATTTTAGGTTTTATATTTTACAAGTACGTAAGTGATAAATTAGTTAGCTTTGTTAAAGAGCAAGGCATGACCGAAGATGAAATTAAAGCCCTTGGCGAAGACGACCCTGACACCTTAGAATATGTGCAAAGCAACTTAGGCTACTTTATATCGTACAATAACTTGTTTTCTACCTGGGTTGATCCTAAGTCAGACTTTGATGAGTCTAACGTGCGTGATGCACTTTCTGCTTTTAGCCGTCTTATTCACCCTAATCATAAAAAACTATTTGAAGGTATTTTCACCACACTTGAAACAGGTTTAAGCAAGCTAGGTGAAAGTGCGCCTAAACGTACTAAAGCGATAAGTGATTTACTACACTTAATTAAAAGCATCCCTATGGGCGGTAATGTTGGTTACGATGTACTGGGTTACATATACGAATACTTAATTGAAAAGTTTGCCGCCAATGCTGGTAAAAAAGCCGGTGAGTTTTACACGCCTCATGAAGTGTCACTACTCATGTCAGAAATCACAGCACATGAACTAAAAAATAAAGATAAAATTAAGATTTACGATCCAACCAGTGGCTCAGGTTCATTACTAATAAATATTGGTACTTCAGTTGCTAAATACGCAAAAAATAAAGACAATATTAAATACTACGCTCAAGAGCTAAAAGAAAGCACCTACAACTTAACCCGTATGAACCTGATCATGCGCGGTATTCTGCCCGACAACATTACTACCCGTAATGGCGATACCTTAGAAGACGATTGGCCATACTTTGATGAAAGTGATCCGCTTGCTACATACGAACCATTATACGTAGATGCAGTTGTTTCAAACCCGCCTTACTCACAAGCCTGGGACCCTAGCTTTAAAGACAGCGACCCTCGCTATTCGCGTTTTGGCCTTGCGCCAAAAACTAAAGCTGATTTTGCTTTTTTACTGCACGACCTTTATCACTTGAAGCCCGATGGCGTAATGACCATTGTGCTACCACATGGCGTATTATTCCGTGGTGGCGAAGAAGGCAAAATACGTAAACAACTAATCGAAAATAACCACATTGACGCGATTATCGGTTTACCGGCTAACATCTTTTTTGGTACAGGTATTCCAACCGTTATTATTGTGCTTAAACAAAAACGACAAAATACCGATGTGCTAGTGGTTGATGCCTCTAAACACTTTTATAAAGAAGGTAAAAACAACAAGCTACAAGCAAGTGATATAAAACGAGTGACTGATTCAGTTATTAACCGTGAAAGTATCGATAAGTTTTCAAAAGTAGTAAGCAAGCAAACCCTGCGCGAAAATGGCTACAACTTAAATATTCCCCGTTACGTTGATTCTTCAGCTGCCGCAGAGAGTTGGGATCTACACGCCACTATGCTTGGTGGTATCCCTAATAGTGAAATTGCCGAGCTGCAAACTTACTGGCAAGCTTTACCGCAACTGCACTCTGCATTGTTTACCCCTAAGTCAGCCGCCTATAGCGAACTTGCTGTTGCTAAAGAAAACGTGAACGCCACCATTAGTGAACACCCACAAGTGCGTGAATTTATCACTACCTATAATCAAGCATTTAATGGTTACGATGACTATTTACACACCACACTTATTAAAAAGTGGGAAACGGTTAATCTCAATCAAATAGAGGCTTCACTCAGTGAAGAGCTTTTTAAGCGCTTGGCGCCTATTAAACTTATTGATAAATACCTAGCCTATCAACACCAAAATAACCAATGGCAAACTATTAGTGCTGATTTAGAAATGATGCAGACCGAAGGCTTTGCTGCTGCTAAACAGGTAGTGGCTAATATGGTTATTAAAAAACAAAAAGGCAAAGATGTTGAGGTGCAAGATGCTAATACGCCTTGGAAAGGTCATATACTGCCGTTTGATTTAGTACAACAAACGCACCTAAGTGACGATTTACAAGCTTTGGCAGAACAAGAGACTCGCCTTGCAGAAATCTCAAGCCAACTTGAAGAAGTTTTAGAATCCCTAAGTGAAGAAGATAAAGAGCAAACTACAGTAAAAGAAGGCAAAGACGGCTTTGTTAATGCTGAAGTGGGCAAAGCCGCTAAAGCCTTCTTGAAAGAGCAAAAAGACAGCAAAGTTAAATTTGAGCAGGAAAGCTACGAAGCAAAAATCATCAAGGCTAATGAGCTAATCGACGAAGAAAAAGCACTTAAAAAAGCAGTTAAAGAAGCCGCTATTGCACTGCACCTCTTAACCAAAACAACGATTGAGAGTTTATCAGACGAGCAAGTAAACGAGCTGCTTCACCTAAAGTGGATTACTCCATTAAGTAATAAGCTCGCCGCCATGCCAAGCGCCGTAATTACCCAACTAACAGGCCAAGTGCAAGCCCTTGCTAATAAATATGCGGTTACTTATTCGCAGGTAGCCAGTGAAATAAAAACCACCGAACAAGAATTAGCCGAGATAATGGGTGACTTAACGGGTAATGAGTTTGATATGCAAGGCTTAAATGAGCTAACAAACTTATTGAAGGGCGAATAAGATGAGCGAAAATAAGAAGATTCCTGAGATCCGGTTTAAGGGGGTTAGTGGGGAATGGGATCATAAAAAATTGCAAGACCTAACTGAGACGGGGTTTAGCAATGGTGTCTTCAACGACCCACAGAAAGTGGGAAAAGGATACCGCCTAATTAATGTTAAAGATATGTATTCCGGTGATTCAATTCATATTGAAAACCTTTCACTTTTGGATCTTGACGAAAAAGAATTCAAGAATAACAAAGTCGAATATGGCGATATTTTCTTTACTAGATCTTCTTTAGTTAAAGAAGGAATTGCATATTCAAATGTTAATTTAAGTGACCGAAATGACATTACATTTGATGGTCATTTAATTAGAATGCAGCCTTGTAAGGCTACTACTAATCCTGTTTTTTTAGCATGTTTGTTTAAAACACCATCTGCACGTGAACAATTTATTCTTGGTGGTAAAACTACAACTATGACCACGATAGGGCAAAGTGACATAGCTACAGTTGCGTTATCATTACCTTGCAAACAAGAACAAACAAAAATAGGCACTATTTTTCAAAATCTCAATACCCTAATCAATCAACACCAACAAAAGCATGACAAGCTCAGCAACATTAAAAAAGCTATGCTGGCAAAAATGTTCCCTAAACAAGGTGAAACTATCCCAGAAATCCGCTTCAAAGGATTTAATGTGGATTGGGAGGAGTCTAACCTAGAAAAATGCACGGCTCTACTAACGGGCAACCCTTTTAATAGTAAAGAATTCACTTCTGAAGGTTACTTTTTAGTGAGAGGTATGAATGTTAAAAGAGGGTATTTGGACTCGTCACCAGAAATTTCTGAGTTTTGGCCATCATCTAAAGGTTTGGAGCGTTACATTCTTGAGCCAGAAGATATTGTGATTCAAATGGATGGCGCACTAATTGGGAAAAGTTACGCTAAAATAAATTCAAGAAATTTGCCAGCTATTTTGGTTCAACGTGTTACGCGTGTTAGGTGTAGTGAAGTAAACCCTGAGTTTATTTATCAATACATACAAAGAGACTTCTTAACTCACATTTCTGGTATTAAGACTGAAACAGCGGTACCGCATCTGAGTTTACATGATATTCGTGCTTTCTCGGTTTTTTTACCTGAAAGAGCAGAGCAAAATGCTATCGGTGACTACTTCCAAAATCTTGATGCATTGATCAATCAACATCAACAACAAATCACTAAGCTAAACCACGTCAAGCAGGCCTGCTTGGGTAAAATGTTTGTATAACAAGGACGAGAGCAGAAAAGCAATGACTACGTTTAAAACTGAAGCACAATTTGAGCAGGCTTTTATTGAAGTACTTACCCATAAAGGCTGGGAAGCTGAAATATTAAAAAACAAAACCGAAGCTGATTTACTGCAAAATTGGGCAAATATTTTATTTGAAAACAACCGCCAACAAGACCGCTTAAACGATATACCACTAACTACAACTGAGATGCAGCAGATTATTGAGCAGATAAAAGAGCTTAAAACTCCGCTAAAGCTGAATGGTTTAATTAATGGTAAAACGGTAGCAATTAAGCGTGATAACCCCGCACACCCTGAGCGCTTGGGTAAAGAGGTTAGCTTAAAAATATATGACCGCCAAGAAATAGCCGCAGGCCAAAGCCGTTACCAAATTGTACAACAGCCACAGTTTGAACGGGGCAGTCCTTTGCGTAACGACAGGCGCGGCGATGTGCTGTTATTAATTAATGGTATGCCCGTTATTCACGTGGAACTTAAACGAAGTGGAGTACCGGTAAGCCAAGCTGTAAATCAAATTGAAAAATACAGTAAAGAAGGCATTTTTAGTGGGCTGTTTTCGCTTATTCAAGTGTTTGTAGCTATGGAGCCGAACGAAACAAAATATTTTGCCAACCCAGGCTTAGATGGCAAGTTTAACCCAGATTACCAATTTAACTGGGCCGACTTTATGAATGAGCCCAAAAATTACTGGAAAGATATAGCGTCTGACTTACTGTCTATCCCTATGGCGCACCAGTTGATTGGTTTTTATACCGTGGCCGACGATACCGACGGTGTGCTTAAAGTAATGCGCAGTTATCAATATTACGCCGCTAATGCGATATCCGATAAAGTAGCTAAAACTAATTGGAAGCAAATAAACTCGAATACCGAGCGCCTAGGGGGCTATATATGGCATACCACTGGCTCTGGTAAAACCATGACCAGCTTTAAGTCTGCACAGTTAATTTCGCAATCTAAAGATGCCGACAAAGTTATATTTTTAATGGACAGAATTGAGTTAGGGACTCAATCACTCGCAGAGTACCGTAACTTTGCTGGCGACGGGGAAGACGTGCAAGCAACAGAGAATACAGATGTATTAATCTCTAAGTTAAAAAGTACAGATCCGGCAGAAACATTAATAGTTAGCTCTATTCAAAAAATGAGTAACGTATTTGAAGCGGTTGATGATGAAGGCACAGCGACTAACTCTGCCGATATTGAAATAATACAAGCTAAACGTTTAGTGTTTATTATTGATGAAGCACATCGCTCAACCTTCGGTGATATGTTGATTACCATTAAGCGTACTTTTCCTAGCGCATTGTTTTTTGGTTTTACGGGTACACCCATTCAAGAAGAGAATGAAAAAAGCGGCAACACCACCAGCACCGTATTTGGTAACGAATTACATCGCTACAGTATTGCTGATGGAATACGCGATGGCAACGTACTAGGCTTTGATCCTTATAAAGTATCAACCTTTAAAGATAGCGACTTAAAAAAAGAGGTGGCTTTAGCCCAAGCAAAAGCTGACTCGGTGGCTGATGCTATGAGTAGCCCCGCTAAAAAGAAAAAGTTTAACCACTTTATAAATGATGTGCCTATGGCAGGCAAAAAAGATGCAACGGGTAAATACCATAAAGGCATTGAAGACTATGTGCCTAAAGACCAATACTTAACAGATGCCCACCAAGAAAAAGTAGTAAGCGACATTTTAGATAAATGGGATGTGCTAAGCCAGGCTAATAAATTTCATGCCATTTTAGCTACTAACAGTATTGCTGAAGCCATTGACTACTACCGCCGGTTAAAAGCGGCCAAACCTTTACTTAAAATATCAGCCTTGTTTGACCCTAATATTGATAATGACGGTAGCGGCGATCGAGGCCCCACTTTTAAAGGTGATGGCTTAGACGAGATTATGGCTGATTATAATGCACGTTATGGACAAGACTTTGATTTTGCAAAACATGGTAAGTTTAAAAAAGATTTAGCCGCACGTCTTGCCCATAAAAAGCCCTATGAGCGCATACACACAGAGCCAGAAAAACAGTTAGATTTACTAATAGTAGTAGACCAAATGCTAACAGGCTTTGATTCTAAGTGGCTTAACACGCTGTACCTTGATAAGGTAATTAAATACCAAAATATCATTCAAGCCTTCTCTCGCACTAACCGCTTATTTGGACCAGATAAACCACACGGTATTATTCGTTACTACCGTTATCCTCACACCATGGAACAGCACATTAACGATGCAGTTAAACTCTATTCAGGAGATCGCCCTATAGGCTTATTTGTTGATCGCTTAGAAAGCAACCTTGAAGCTATGAACACAATAGCAGCAGATATAACAGAGCTATTTGCAAGTGCTGGCGTTGAAAGTTTTGAAAAGCTACCCGAAGATCTTGAAGCCTGCGCTAAGTTTGCAGATTTATTTAAAACCTTTAACCAGCACTTAGAGGCAGCAAAAGTGCAGGGCTTTCAATGGCGTGATTTTAGTGTGGGCATTGCTGAACAGAGTGCTAAGTATTCGGTTGACTCTGTTGTTAGCGATGAGGCTGAGTTAACTATAGACGAGCAAACCTACCTGAGCTTAGTGCTACGTTATAAAGAGCTTGCTCGTTCAGGTGATGGCGGCGGTGCTGGTGGCGGTGAAGTACCTTTTGATATTAGCGGTTATTTGACTGAAATTGATACCGATAAAATCGACACCGACTATATGAACAGTCGCTTTGATAAATATTTAAAAGAACTGAATCAGGGCCAGGATAAGGCAAGTGTTGAGCTTACACTCAACGAACTACATAAGTCGTTTTCATCGCTCACGCAAACCGAACAAAAGTATGCTAAGTTGTTTTTGCATGATTTACAGCGCGGTGATGCTAAGTTAGTAGATGGTCATAGCTTTAGAGATTACATAAACGATTATCAAAACAACGTAGAAAACGCCAAAATTAATGCTTTGGTTGATGCTTTAGGTGTTGATAAATCGCTTTTAATTGAGCTAATGGGCAGTGTAATTAATGAGAAAAACATAAACCAATTTGGCCGATTTGATAACCTAAAAGCGACAGTTGATATAGATAAAGCTAAAGCATACTTTGAGAATATAGAAGGTAGTGCTATTCCTCCTTTTAAATTAAGAATAAAGGTAGATAAGCACCTGCAAGGCTTTATTTTAGAAGATTAAGCTTTAATGAATAGCCAAAGGGTGAGAGGCTTCAAAGCGCTAAAATGCCCATCGGTACAGCGTGGAATACAGTTATGAGTAAACAGAAAATAATAATACCTACTGTGAAATTTGATACCAATGGATTTAATCAAATTTTGAAAGTAATATCTATTATCACATCAAACCCTAAAAAGAGTTTTGATTTTGATTTTAGTAAGTGTTCTAGGTTAGACCATCATGGTGTAGTGCTGTTAGGTGGAATATCCCGTTATGTTAATTTCCAAAACTCTAAGCTAGCTAGAACTCTTATAAGAGCATTCAATGGAGAGCCTTTTGCTACAGCTGGTGTCATGTTTGATGTGAATTCAATGAGTGAATTAATACGAAAAAACTTAATAGAGAATAACTTTTTGAGCCATTTTACCCAAAGTGGTTTTAGTGGTTATGCTCAAGGTGATTATATTGGCTATAGAGAGCACACGACAAAGCTTGATGAAGATAATATAGCTGAGCACCTGAATGACCAATGGTTATCTGATGATAAAGTAAAGCTTAGTGGTGCATTAAAGCCAGAAATAGTCAGTCGAATTTTTGAAATATTTATGAATGCATACGGGCACGGGACTTCTATTCAAGCTTTAAGTCAGCTCGGGGTGTATAGTTGTGGTCAATATGATCGCAAAGAAAATACGTTAAGCTTGAGTGTATTAGATTTTGGTCCTGGTATCGTAAATAACGTAATGGAATATAATCAAGATATAGAGACTCCCTCTGATGCATTAGAATGGGCTTTAACTAGAGGGAACTCTACTGAGACCGATAGTATTAAAAAGGGAATGGCAAGAGGTTTAGGTTTTGATTTATTAAGTGACTTTGTGAAACTAAACAATGGTGAAATTAGGGTTTACAGCAATAAAGTTTCAGCCAAAATAATCGATGGTAGTGACTTTACTATTAGTGAATCTGAGTATGACTTACCTGGCACTTTAGTAAGCATTAAAATAAATTGCGATAATAAATACTATCACTTTAAATCTGAAAATACTCAACAGACTAAGTATTTCTAGGAGGCGGTAATGTTAAAAGTAAAAGTTTTTGAGCTAGTCGGTAAAAATGCTATTTCGATGCAAAGTGGCTCGAAATTAAATAAAGTAATTTCGGAACCACTTTTAAATAATGAAAATGTTGAGATTGATTTTCAAGGTGTTGCACTATATGCATCCCCCTTTTTTAACGCTGCCGTCGGTGTTTTATTAAGAGAAATTTCAATTGATGATTTAATGAAGAGTATGAAGATAGTAAATTGCAATGATATTGGTATTAGTTTGTTAAATACAGTTATTCAAAATGCAATTAATTATTATGGTGGAGAAAGTAAAGTTACTCAAGCGCTCGATAAGCATGAAGATTAACGATGACGGAAATTAACAATTTAAAAAAGGTTACACCTCACCGCTCTGATAAATATTTTATTGACACTAATGTATGGTTTTGGGTTACATATGCGGCATCGAATGAGATAGAAACACCAAATGCCCCTTTGAGATATCAACTTCAAGAGTATCCAGCATTTATTGAAAAAATATTAGACGAGGGGGCCTGTATCTACCATAGCCCGTTAACTTTATCTGAGTTAACCAATATTGTCGAAAAAACTGAATATGATATTTATAAAGAGGATACAGGTGAAGAACTAACTAGAAAACAGTTTCGCATGTTGCCAGAACTGCGTGCCCGAGTAATGGGCGAAGTATCAAATGCTTGGAAGCAGATTACTCAGATGTCTGAGTCGTTAGATATCAATATTGACGCAAATATATCGAATAAAGCATTAGATGCCCTAAATAAGCATTGTTTGGATGCTTATGATGCGTTTTACATTGAATCTATGGCAGTTAACCAAATCACTAAAATAGTCACCGATGATAGTGACTTTAATGGTCTAGATCTTTCTCTTTACACAGCGAATAATCGTTTAGTTAGACAATAACATCTCTGAGAGGTACGTATTTAGCTTGTGCGTATTGTACTGGGTTTCTAAGTCGAACTTTTGTTAACATTCAAATTTTTTTACTTTCGCGACAACAATTTTATCATGATGATTCACGATTAAATGCAGCTTGAAACCATAAATCAAGCCTATTATTTCATTGACACGCAGGGCTATTCCATCAAAGGTTTTGCGTCTAAGAGTACGAATTTTATGGGCATACCTAATACATATGGAGTCAATGAATTCAATACTTTTAGGCTTTCATTTAAGCGAAGTAAAATAGGCACACATAGGCATAAGTACTCGCATATGAAAACTAATAACAATATTCATAACTTTACTGGTCCTTATATGCCCTGCTGCTGACGTTTTAGGGTGTCATCATCGATTAATTGTTTTCCCCACTAGGGTATAAATACGTTAAAAAATCACCGATACCGCAAAACAATTCAACTAATTCAATTATGTCTGTCTCTTTTTTATACAGTCGTTCTTGATCGAAAAATCGGTTGTAAGAACAGGCATTTAGTTCAATTTATAAAATGAGACTTAGACTGGTTGAGGAAAGTCTAAAAATATAAGGCCAAGCTAGAATCTCGGCCTAAATACTAGATTATTATATTAACCGTGTATTTTTTAGGTGCAACCTAAAAAGAAACTGCCACACCTACACTAATAGCTTCATTTTTTATTGTTCCACCTTGATGGTTTTCTGCTTCCATTGAAGACAATTCACCTGAAAGAGTAAATATTTCCCACAATGTATGGTAGATTCCAATGCTGGCTTTTGTTTGTTGCTTGACCTGAATTAACGTGTCCACGCCAGCAAGATCTACCTTTGAAATACCATAATTGAAGCCTAACTTCGTTTCACCAAGTTTGTGAGTTATTTGCGTAAACCAACCTGAACTATCTCTTGGGATGCCAGTAACGTCGGCCGAATCGATTAGTAAACCATAGTAACCTAGTCCGGAAGCATCAAAAGCTGAGACTGCCAAACGGGTGTCGTCGAATTGTAATGCGGCTGTCAGATCTATTCCGCGAGCAGAATAATCATTATTGACCGTATCTACAGTTTGGTTATAAAAGGAGCTGGAAATATAGCCATTGGAGAACTTGTACTTTAAACGACCATGTACGCCAGGTCTTTTAGAGCCTGAGTCTCCGACGTAACCATTACCGCCAAAGCTCACTGAATCAAGCGCTTGAAATACACCTATGTCTGCATGAATCCCGTTATTAAAAGATTTGCTATAAGTTATTTGTGACAAGCGATCACTAAAGATATAGCCGTAACCCGCAGCACCTAGACTAGTATTTAATGGACTTCTAATTGAAGCTGTTGCTCCAACACCTCCAAGAGCCATGTCTTCAAGAACAACATCTAGACCAAATATTCCATAGTCACGACCAGCTTTTAAAATACCAAATTCATTATTACCTACTGTGAAGAATGCTCTATACGCTCTGTTGTCGCCATTACCATTAAATGCACTGTTATCAGTGGTACCAGGTTCAATGGCAAGAACAGCATTAATATCGAAGCCATTGCGTCGAGTAGCCGCTGAAAACTGAAAGCTGGCAGGGCTATATCCATTAGAAACCGAGGTTGCATCATCACCAGAACATAGCAAGGCATTTCCAGCAACGCTATCTCCTGAATCATCGCAACTTACATATACCGCGTGAGTGTTTACTGTCCCGTGAAAGTTAAAATCCCAAGCTTGATCAGTTTGCGCATGACTTTGGGCGCTAAGCAGCCCTGATGCTAGCAAAGTTACATAACCTGTTGTTTTTATTAATTGCATTTACTTGTCCTTATAAATTTTATTTTAGTGACATATCTCTATTAGAGACAGAATAGATAGCACTAACTATGCCAACAGGTGATAAATGTTAATGCTTTGTTTTTAATGGGAATTTCATGGTGTTTAATTTGTATTTTTGATGAAATAAATCATCATTTTTGTATTTTTGATGAATTTAAGCATCGATCTTTATGCTGATTTTATTGATCAAAATTTAATTTTTGGTAATTTATCAAGTACTTGTGTGAAATTTAAAGATTGGTACGTAGATTGCTAATGTTAATAACTATTAAAAAATGTTTATATTAAGGTAAATGGATGAGTCTCGAAAATGTTCAAATCTTCAAAACTGCTCGTCGATTGTTAACAGGCGAAAATGCGAGTTATTTATTACCTAAAGAAATGCTTAGTTTGAAAATTAAGCGTCCTTTGATTGTGACCGACCGAGGCGTCTTGAAAGCAGGGATTATCGAACCAATTATGACTTTGCTCAATGAGAATGGCATTGCAGATATTTTCACTTATAGCGATATTTCGGCAGAACCTGAAACTCATATTGTGCAAGCATGTTGTAATGTCTTTGATCAGAACCTATGCGATGGGGTGATCGCAATTGGTGGCGGAAGCGCTATGGACACCGCGAAAGCAGTGGCTGTATTCAGTGGTGAAACGAAACCGTTGACGGAGTTATTTGGTGAAGATAATGTTGCGGTGCGAACGATACCGCTAATATGCATGCCAACTACAGCAGGTACGGGTTCTGAAGTCACCAACATATCCATTCTGTTAGATGTTCAAGCGGAGCTCAAAAAGGGAATCGTTAGCAATGAACTACTGCCAGATGTTGCAATTGTAGCGCCTGAACTAACGTTGAGTTGCCCCGCATCAGTAACCGCAGCAAGCGGAGTTGACGCTTTAGTTCATGCAGTTGAAAGCTATCTCTCTAATTTCTCCTCTGAGATTACACGGTCAATATCTATCGGTGCAATTCCAATGATTATTGAGGCCTTACCTATTGCTTATAAAGACCCTGCCAACATTCAGGCGCGTGAACAAATGGCTACTGCTAGTCTGATGGCTGGCCTAGCTTTTGGTAATGCAGGAGTTGGTGCGGTGCATGCCCTTGCGTACCCTATAGGGGGACGGTTTCATTTATCGCACGGAATTAGTAATGCCCTCATGTTCTCTCATGTTATGAGATGGAATTATTCGGCTTGTCCAGAGAAGTTTAGAGACATCGCTATAGCAATGGGCGCGAATAACGCGATTAGTTTGGTAGACTCTGGAGCCTATGTTGTCGAAAAAATTGAATCTTTATGTGAAATCGTAGGCATTCCGAGAAGACTTCGTGATTACGGAATTAAACAAGAGGACATAAGTGAATTGGCCAATGCCGCTAGCGGTGTTACGCGTTTGTTACGCAATAATCCACGAGAGCTCAGTGTTCAAGATATTGAAGCCATTTATACAGAAGCTTTTTAAGGGGTAAGTTATGTCATTATGGAAGAAGCGAGTCGCAGGGGATGAAGCACCATTTTTCCCACTAGGTCCTTTTAAAGTCCGTTTACCATTTATTCATTATCGCTTTGAATGGCCAGATTATCTGCAAGGGCTACTTATGTGCGCTGTCGATTTAGCCGCTATCTCACTAATGACTGAATTGCTCGGTATGCCATTCGAGGCTGCACTTGCAATTGTTATGATTAATGGCTTTTTCTATTTGTTACATCATTTATTGGGAGACCCCGTCGTGCCTGGCTGGATCACACCAGCAATCCCTCTTTTAATGATCTATGTGTCGACATTTCCGGAAGGCGAAGCGCGGGTCCATGCTTTGATTGCGTTCCAGATGATGCTCGGTTTATTCGCAATGCTACTAGGTGCATCTGGAGCGGCAAAACGCGTTGTTCATATTATACCAAGTGCAATTAAAGCAGGTGTAATTATGGGCGCAGGCCTTGCTGCTGTTGCTGTTGTATTCAAAGAGGGCGGGCGATTTGAAACTTACCCATTCACGATCACTATTGCGGTAGGCATCGCCTTTTATCTTATTTTCTCTAAGCACTTTGCTAGGTTGAAACAACACCATTGGAGCTTTCGCTTTCTTGGCAACCTTGGCGTGTTCCCAATCATCGCTCTGGCCATCATTGTTGCCCCCATACTCTCTGAAGCGCCATGGCCTGACATTGAGTGGGGAATTACAAAACCCGATTTTGTCACGATGTTTACCGAATATACGGTATTTGGTGTGGGCTTTCCGCCAATAATAATGTTTCTAACTGCAATTCCAACGGTTCTCGCTGCTTACATTGTGTTGTTTGGTGATGTATTGCAAAGTAAATCAATCTTAGAAGAGGCGGATGAAGCTCGCCAAGATGAAAAAATTGATTACGACCCTGATCGCGCTCATATGATTTTTGGCGCTCGTAACCTTGGGATGAGTATTTTAGGTCCTGATGTTGCGATGTGCGGCCCTTTATGGGCAGCCATGCACGTGGTTATCGTGGAAAGGTATAAACAAGGTAAAAAGGCGATGGATTCTGTTTTTGGAGGCGCGGGCTCATTCCGTTGGGGAACCAATACGGGCCTTTTACTATTACCAGTGGTCAGTTTAGTGCAACCAATTTTAGGTATCGCGTTGGCATTAACATTGTTAATCCAAGGTTATGTGAGTGTTCGAATTGGCATACAAGAAGCGCGTTGTGACAGTGATCTAGGGATCGCCGGGGTGATAGCTGCAATCCTTGTAATTAAAGGTGCTACTTGGGCATTTGCCGCCGGAATACTACTTTGTTTTTTAATTTACGGCTGGCGTTTACGTGAAGGAAAAGGCGATAAAGATAGGAACAAAAGCAATGTTTCTTGATGAAAACTTGCAGCGAGTGATAGACGCCATGAGTGATGGTGTTTATATCACCGATGGCTTCGGCGTCACTGTTACTATTAATAAAGCGTATGAGCGCATTACAGGACTTAACAAGCGCAACCTCATTGGCAAGCACATGTCCGAAATTGTCAAAGCGGGTTTCATTTCTCGCTCGGTCTCGCTTGAAGTGCTGAAAGAACTTGGCGCTGTGACCATTGTTCAAACTATTGGCAATGACCACAAGATCTTTGTTTCGGGCACACCAATGTTTGATGCACAAGGTCGAATTGAATATGTCGTTACTACAGTCAGAGATATCACTGAACTCTCAAAGGCTAAAAGAGCAGAAGAAAAGCTAGAGCAAATATTTAAACTACGAGAGCACTATGGTGCATCAGTCGAAAATGCTGATAACCAAGCGTCTTTCATTATTAGTAGAAATACTAAAGCCTGTTATGACTTGGCTAAAAAAGTAGCCACCTCAAGCGCAAAAATAATTATTCAGGGCGAAACGGGAACGGGAAAAACACTGCTGGCAAGCACAATCCATCAATACAGCAAAGTCTGTGACGGTCCATTTATTGAGCTTAATTGCGCAGCAATGCCTGAGTCATTGCTCGAGGCTGAACTTTTCGGCTACGTGCCTGGCGCTTTTACTGGCGCATTGAGTAAAGGCAAAACCGGACTACTAGAAGCGGCTAACAATGGCACACTATTTCTCGACGAAATAGGTGATCTACCTCTTAGTTTACAAGCAAAGCTACTCAAAGTGATTGCTGAGCACCGTTTTATTCCCGTCGGTGGCACTGAGTTTAAAACCACCAACTTCCGTTTGATTTCGGCAACGCATCACGATCTCAAGCGTTTGGTTGAAGCTAAGTTATTTAGAGAAGACCTACTGTACCGTTTAAACGTTGTGCCTATTAGCCTGCCTCCTTTGAGAGAAAGAACCGATGAAGTTAAACCTCTACTCGAGCACTTTATTCAACACTTTAACCACAAGTATGAATTGGATTGTCGATGGCATCCCGACCTCATTGCGCAGTTAAGTTCGTATGATTGGCCGGGCAATATTCGCGAGTTAATCAATCTAACAGAGCGCTTAGTTGTTACGGCAAATGAATCTTTAATTACGGTGGCTCAATTACCAAAAGAGCTTGCTATTAAGAAGGTGATGAACTCAGGAACTCATACATTGAAATCTCAAGTGGAGGCCTTGGAGCAACAATTAATCACCGAAGCTTTGCTTGAGCACGGAACAACTCGAGCAGCTGCGAAAGCACTTGATATAGATCAGTCAACCTTAGTTAAAAAACAAAAGCGTTGGCGTCAACATAACAATGAGGAACAAGAAGACGATGTTTGATATTGAAGCTTTAAAATTGCGTCAAGAGGCTTTTATCAATGGTGAATGGGTATCAGGGGCCAGTGTAAAAGGACAATCAATTTTAAATCCAGCGACGGATGAAAAAATTGGTTCTGTCCCTTGTTTAAGCCGCGAACAAATTGATGCTTGCATCGTTGATGCCGAGGTAGCTTTTTATAAATGGCGTGATGTTAGCGTGCGCCAGCGTTGTGCACTTCTGGCAAAATGGGCAGAGAAAATAACGAATGACAGAGAGCGAATTGCAAAAATCCTAACCTTGGAACAAGGAAAGCCCCTGCATGAGGCGCTCGGTGAAATAGATTACGCCATCAGCTATGTCAATTGGTACGCCCAGCCTTCACTGATGGAGCACGGTGGTGTTCTGCCTTTTGCAGAAAACGCAGACACAATGATTGTCACTAAAGAGCCTGTTGGTGTGTGTGGTGCTATTACACCTTGGAATTTTCCCGCTGCAATGATTACTCGTAAAGTTGCTCCAGCCCTAGCCGCGGGTTGTACTATGATTGTAAAACCTGCTCCTGACACTCCATTTACTGCCTTAGCTTTGGTTGAGTTAGCTGCGCAAGCAGGTATTCCTGCTGGTGTCTTAAATGTAGTGACCGGCGAGGCAGAAGTCATCGGTCAATGTTTAACGCAAAGTCATATTGTTCGTAAGTTGAGCTTCACGGGCTCTACTGGTGTTGGAAAATACTTAATGGCCGCATCCGCCACGAACGTAAAACGATTATCTTTGGAGCTTGGTGGAAATGCACCATTCATCGTGAGCGAAAATGCTGACATAGAAAGCGCGGTACAAGGAGCTATGGTTTCCAAGTTTCGCAATGCTGGGCAGACCTGTGTTTGTGCCAATGCTTTTTACGTCCATGAAAGTATCTATGACGACTTTTCCCAACTACTTGTCGAGCGTGTAAGCAAATTAACCTTAGGTTTAGGCTCTCAAGATGGCGTTGATATGGGGCCTTTAATTAATCAAGAAGCCTTAGAAAAAGTGGAATCCTTGTTACAGGATGCCGTAACAAAAGGAGCTGAAGTAGTATGTGGTGGAGAACGCTGGGAACAATCACCAAATTGGTTTAAACCCACTGTTTTAAATTCTGCAACGATTGAAATGGACTGCGTAAAACAAGAGATATTTGGTCCTATCGCACCCTTGATAAAGTACAGCGATGAGAACCAGCTACTAGCGCATTTACGCGCGCAAAATACTGGGTTGGCGGCCTACTTTTACAGTTCTAATTTAGCTCAAATTAAACGAATTTCACGCGTAATCGAAGCAGGGATGATCGGTGTTAATACGGGGTTGATTTCTGATGCAGCAGTCCCTTTTGGCGGTATTAAGTCCTCTGGTGTTGGTCGTGAGGGCGGTAAGCAGGGAATCGAGGAATATCTGGAAACAAAGTACATAAAAGTGTGTTAGCAACAAAATAATAATATTGACGTCTTTAACAACAAAGGAAAAAACTATGAAATGTATAACAAAACTACTTAATGTTGCGATTGCAAGTGCTCTACTAGCTTCGGCAGGTGCAGCTTTAGCTGAAACGAGCCCAATCGAAGAGTTACAAAAAGACATGCCAAACAACTGGACTAAATGGGGTAAAGAGAACCAAATTGGTGCACTTAATTATCTAGATAATGAGCAAGCGCTAAGAGGTGTAAAAGCGGTTAAAACAGGTGAAACTTTTACCCTTCAACTACCACTTACTCATGGTATCGGTCCTGTTTTTCCCGGTAGAGTGCCAGCAAGACACTTTATGACCCAAGATCAAAGTATGTATTCAACTGGCAAGTTAGACGCATTAGCGGGTGGTGTGAAATATTCAGATGATGCGGTATTCATGTATCTACAAGGTACTACACATATGGATGCGCTTGGTCATGCTTGGTATGGTGATAAAGTATTCGGTGGCGTATCTGCTGATAGCACCGTGCATGGTCATGACCATGTTGATGTTGGTGTACTGGGAGAGCATGGTGTCGTTGGTCGAGGTATTCTGTTAGATGTTGGCCGTTTGAAGGGGGGTAAATCAGGCCGTCTTCCTGTTAGCAGTTGCATTACACTGGATGATTTGAAGGAAACAGCGAAAGCTCAAAACGTCAAAGTTGAAAAGCGTGACATACTGTTAATCCGCACTGGTTCTGTAGGTCGCTTTTATGCCGATACTCCTGATGCACCATGGTCAGCTACAACTGAGCCTGGGCTGTGTTATAGCAAAGAACTAATAAGATGGGTTGATAACATGGAAATTCCTGTTATTGCGGCTGATAATCTAGCTGTAGAGCTTGTGCCACAAAATATCAATGGTCAAGATTATGTGATTCCTCTACATGGCGCGTTAATTCGTGACCTTGGTGTAGTATTGAGTGAATTATATTGGTTAGATGATTTAGCAAAAGACAGTGCTGAAGACGGTCAGTATACATTCCTATTTTCTGCGGCAGCCTTGAAAATGAAAAAAGGGTCAGGTTCTCCAATTAATCCGATAGTAATTAAATAATAAAGCGCTAAACTACTGTAATAACTGTGCTAGGTTATTACAGTAGTTTAGTTACAGTCAGCAGGGGACACTACCTAGGTTTTAAAGTGTCATTGTAATAGACTGCTGATATCGGCGCTGGTTCGCATAATTCATTTAAGCGCGCCGCGATTTAACCATACTACTACGCCACGGCTCAATGCTACGTGTTTTTTCATGGCCATTTCATAATTTAAATTATGAAATGGTAAGTCGGGTTTATAAGGGTTTTATTTAACAGATCTTTCTCCAGTTAAATACTCTATCGAATCTATCAGGCGCTTAACTGCTTTATCTGGGATGTCATCAAAACCCACAGCATACTTTTTCATGTACTCATAGGTTGCAGTTATTATTGAGGGGGGATTACCGATTGAACCAGTTTGTCCCGTGAAACCTTAGCTCTCCATGCTATTTAACTAATTGCTTATATGTCATCAACTATGTACGCATATAAAGTCTTTATTTGAGGGTTATTAAGCCTAATGATGGTAAGCTCATTACCGAATAACACAAGCAACTGCAATAACTTCAAGTAATGTAGTAGACTTACATTAATATCAAAAGTACAAAAGCATAGTTTTACTTTTAGTACCCACATTAGTACCCATAGGCTACGGCCTTTAATTAAAGGTCATATAAATCAAATGAGTAGAGCTGGAATACAGTGGTTCCCTGGGCACATGAATAAAGCCCGAAATGAAATTAAAGAAATAATGCCACAAATGGATGTGATCATTGAAGTGCTAGATGCGCGCATTCCTTACAGTAGCGAAAACCCGATGGTGGCTACCCTGCGTGAAGGTAAACCGGTCATCAAAATTCTCAATAAAGCCGATTTAGCTGACCCTAAAATGACCCAAGCGTGGAAGGATTACTTTGAGCAAGAAAATGGCGTAAAAGCCATTGCATTTGGTAATGATAAAGCGGCTGAAGTGCATCGTATTAATGAGCTATGTAAAAAGTTAGTGCCGCATAAAGTTGGTGCCGATAAGCAAATTAAAGCCATGATAATGGGTATTCCAAACGTAGGTAAATCTACGCTTATTAATGTGCTTGCTGGGCGTATAGTGGCTAAAACAGGTAACGAGCCTGCAGTAACTAAGGCGCAGCAACGTATTAAGCTTGATGATGGCATTATGCTTTACGATACGCCAGGGATGCTGTGGCCAAAAGTAGAAAACGAAAACTCAGGTTATCGTTTAGGCGCAACCGGTGCGATACGTGATACCGCTATTGAGTACGAAGAAGTAGCAAGTTACACCGCTGAGTATTTATTGCATGCTTATCCTGAGCTCTTAAAGGCACGTTATAAGTTAGATGAGCTACCAGAAAGTGATTGGGAGTTTGTTGAAATGGCGGGTAAAAAGCGCGGCTGTATTCGCGGTGGTAACCAAATCGATACGTATAAAATGTCGGAAATTCTAATTAATGAATTACGAGATGGCGTTATTGGTCGTATTACTATGGAAACACCTGCTATGCGTGAAGAAGAAGAAATAATGGTGGCTGAATTGCGCGCGGCAGCAGAGGCGAAAAAGCAAGCCAAAGAAGAAGAGAAAAAACAACGCCGAGCACGTGCACGAAAAAACCGCCGTTAATTTTTAAAAGCGCAGGTTAAAGCCTTACGCACTAAATTACAGACATAAAAAAAGCCCGTAAGGGCTTTTTTAGTTTCATATCTACCGTCACCGATATGAGCAATGTAGCAAGTAAATGAGTAGGGCGGAAACAGGTCATAAACAGCAAGGGGCGTTGTGGTTTATAACAGTTTCCATAGCTGTTAGCGTGCGCCACACGTTTGTTTCAGGGTCGAGAAACAAATGAACTTTTCCGTCACAAGAAGTATGCTTCGTCTTGTTGATAGTGATTATCAATTAGATTTAAATAGCTGTCAACACCTAAATGCAAATAATTCTCACTTTAATTTTTTGTTCATTTATAGCACTAAAGTAAGGGCTGTAAAACGGATTTCATGTTGCGGGGAAAACACTACTTTATAGCTACTATTAAATAAGCTGAAGCGAAGCTACTGGGAAAAAGTAGTCTGCCACTAACCGGTGTTGCCTGTATCAATAAAGTAATTACGGATCTAGCCTTATTAGAAATTAAAGACGGCGCTTTTCACTTATTAGAACGCGCCCCCGGTGTAAGTGTTGATGAAATTAAAGCTAAAACGGCGGGTAATTTAGTTATTTGTGACAAAGTCAAAACCATGACTTTTGAGTAATTTTACTAATGATGGGCATGGAGCAAAATAATTTTATATGCTTCATGCTATCACTGCATTGCACTTACTAAGCACTTAATTCATTTAAATTCAGTTTATAACGGGCCCCTATCAAGCCCATCTCATACCCCAAAATATCTTTAAAGCAAGTTTTTTATAAATTGATTGCATTTTAAGCGACTTCAATGGTGATGTTCGCTTTAAGTAATGCTATACTCCCGCCGAATAATTTATCGACTTTATTAAGAGTAAAATTAATGGCAGATTTATCGAAGTACAGAAACATTGGTATTTTCGCGCACGTTGATGCGGGTAAAACCACAACTACTGAGCGTATCCTAAAGCTTACAGGTACAATCCACAAAAGCGGTGAGACACATGATGGTGAGTCTACTACCGATTTCATGGAGCAAGAAGCTGAGCGCGGTATTACTATCCAGTCTGCGGCAGTAAGCTGTTTCTGGAAAGATCACCGTTTTAACGTTATCGATACTCCTGGACACGTTGACTTCACCGTTGAAGTTTACCGTTCACTTAAAGTATTAGATGGCGGTGTGGGTGTATTCTGTGGTTCTGGTGGTGTTGAGCCACAATCAGAAACTAACTGGCGCTACGCGAACGAATCAGGTGTTGCACGTATTATTTTCGTAAATAAATTAGACCGTATGGGTGCTGATTTTTACCGTGTAACTGAGCAAGTACAAAAAGTACTTGGTGCTGTTCCATTAGTTATGACTTTACCAATTGGTATTGAAGACGAATTCGTAGGTGTTGTAGACGTTTTAAACAAACAAGCATATGTTTGGGATGAGACAGGTCTTCCTGAGAACTACTCAATTGTTGACGTTCCTGCAGACATGGTAGAAAAAACTGATGAATACCATGAGTTCCTAGTTGAAACTGCTGTAGAGCAAGACGATGACCTAATGGAAGCGTACATGGAAGGTGAAATGCCTTCAGTTGAAGATATCAAGCGTTGTATCCGTAAAGGTACTCGTGACCTTGCGTTCTTCCCTACATACTGTGGTTCTGCATTCAAAAACAAAGGTATGCAATTAATCCTTGATGCTGTTGTTGATTACTTACCAGCTCCTACAGAAGTTGATCCTCAACCTCTTATGGATGAAGAAGGTAACGAAAACGGCGAGCACGCAATTGTATCTGCAGACGAACCTTTCAAAGCGTTAGCATTCAAAATCATGGATGACCGTTTTGGTGCGTTAACATTCGTACGTATTTACTCTGGTAAGCTTAACAAGGGTGACACTATCCTTAATGCATTTACTGGTAAAACTGAGCGTGTTGGCCGTATGGTTGAGATGCAAGCTGATGATCGTAAAGAGCTTACTTCAGCGCAAGCGGGCGATATCATCGCTATCGTTGGTATGAAGAACGTGCAAACTGGTCACACTCTTTGTGATCCTAAGCACCCAGTAACACTTGAGCCAATGGTATTCCCAACTCCAGTAATCTCGATTGCTGTACAGCCTAAAGATAAAGGCGGTAATGAGAAAATGGGTGTTGCTATCGGTAAAATGGTTGCAGAAGATCCATCTTTCCAAGTTGAGACTGATGAAGATTCAGGCGAAACTATCCTTAAAGGTATGGGTGAGCTTCACTTAGATATCAAAGTAGATATCCTTAAGCGTACTTACGGCGTAGACCTTATCGTTGGTCAGCCTCAAGTTGCTTACCGTGAAACTATCACTCGTGAAATCGAAGATAGCTACACGCATAAGAAACAATCTGGTGGTTCTGGTCAGTTCGGTAAAATTGATTACCGCATCAAGCCTGGCGAAGTGGGTTCTGGCTTTACATTCTCTTCATCAGTTGTTGGTGGTAACGTACCAAAAGAATTCTGGCCTGCAGTTGAGAAAGGCTTCAAGTCAATGATGGGTGAAGGTGTTTTAGCTGGCTTCCCAGTACTTGACGTTGAAGTTGAACTTTTCGACGGTGGCTTCCACGCCGTGGATTCATCTGCAATTGCTTTCGAAATCGCTGCTAAAGGCGCTTTCCGTCAGTCTATCCCTAAAGCGGGTGCACAACTTCTTGAGCCAATCATGAAAGTTGACGTGTTCACACCAGAAGATCACGTAGGTGATGTAATTGGTGACCTTAACCGTCGTCGTGGTATGTTAAGCAATCAAGAAGCTGGTTTAACTGGCGTTCGTATTAAAGCTGACGTACCGTTATCAGAAATGTTCGGTTACATCGGTTCACTACGTACAATGACATCTGGTCGTGGTCAGTTCTCTATGGAGTTCTCACACTACGCGCCATGTCCACAAAACGTAGCTGATACTGTAATCGCTGCAGAAAAAGAGAAAAACGCTGCTAAGTAATTAGCACTCTAACTCTTTAAAAAAACCCGCACTTGCTGCGGGTTTTTTATTGTTTAACTTTTATAAAGCATGATTGATTTAAAGATAATGAAGCCCGTCGTATTAAATGAGCATGGTTAAAAAAATAAGTGTAAACGCAGCTAAAAAAAAGGAGCAACACAAGGTTGCTCCTTTTTTATTTGTAGTGGCATTAACTTAGCTTATTAGCAGTTTTTGTGATGAGTGCTTTAAACTTCTTTCGATGTGATTCACTACTAAAGTTCTGAATAGGCATTGTCACTTTATGTTCTAATGGTAACAGCGGTGTTGCTGTTGAATAACGCCCTACAGGTGGAACGGCTATCTCTTTGAGGTGTACTTTAAGAGCCGCTAATGTTGCATCGTCATCTACTTCACTCGGGCAGAGGAAAATGCCCCACTGCCTTAGCTTAATGCCTAGCTTGATACTACTTGAGTAACGCACAATAGGAGCAGCGAGGATGAGCCCTAATAAAATAGGAGATAACCACCAAAAAAAGACCGGTGTAAAGTAATAAGCAACGCTACCCCATACAATGGCAACAAGCGAAGAAAACAATGTATAACCAAACGCTTCTTTCCATGGCACCATTCTACCTTCACGCGGTTGAGCATCCCATTTTACTTTTTTGCCTAAAAATACACAGACTACAAAGTACGCATGAAATACCATCATCAATGGTGCCACAATAATAGCAAAAATGGTTTCAATGACAGATCCTAAAATGAGCTTTAATGCACCACCAAAGCGCTTTTTACGGTGCACTAAAGTAACAATGACGCCCATAAGTTTAGGTAATAACAAAATAATAATTGTTAGGTAAAGTAATGAGTCAATGAGATCTGTTTTGGCTATTTGCCAAGTCGGAAATAACTGATAGGCACGATTAAAGTAGACATCACTATTTAAAGCACGTGTTACCGCATCTATGGTACTTAATGCCAGCATAGACAACCAAATAAGAGATGAAATATACGCTGTTGCACCTAGTAAAAAGTGCAGTTTGCTCATTAGCTTTAGCTTTGCTGATGAAAGTAAACCTAGGTGCTGAATATTACCCTGAACCCAACGTCTGTCTCGTACAGCATAATCTAAGATATTACTGGGAACCTCTTCATAACTGCCTTCAATATCGGCAAGTAATAATACGTCCCAATTTTCGCTATGTAATAGAGAAGCTTCCACAAAATCATGGCTTAAAATTTCCCCACCAAAGGGGGCTTTACCTTTGAGTGTTGGCAAGCCACAGCAATCAATAAACGCACTAACACGAATGATGGCATTATGCCCCCAGTAATTGGCTTTATCGGTTTGCCAAAAAGCAGAGCCAGTAGCTAACATTGGGCTATAAAGAATCGAAGCAAACTGTAAAAAGCGTCCAAAAAAAGTATCTTGGCGCACAGGAATAGGAATAGTTTGAATCAATCCCGCTTGTGGGTTATTCAGCATGCTAGTAGTGAGTTCTAGCATGCATTGACCCGTCATCACACTATCAGCATCCAATACAATCATATGCTCGTATTGGCTACCCCAACGTTCACAAAAATCGGTTAAGTTACCTACTTTACGATGTTTATTATCTTCACGACGACGGTAAAATACTTGTTTTGCTGTATCGCCAAGGCGTTCACATAAAGCATGCCATGCGCTTAATTCATTACTAGCAATAGTTGCGTCTTGTGTATCGCTCAGTAAATAAAAATCAAAGTGTTTTAATTGCCCAGTGGCTTTTAACGATTGCAAGCTCACTTCAAAACCAGCAATAACTCTATGGGTGTCTTCATTATAAATAGGCATAACTACAGCCGTTTTTTGCTGTGATAGTGCTTCATTGTTAATGGAGATCGGTTTTATTCTTCTTAGCGTGAGCGGATCTATACGAAATAGCTGTAGTATAAAACCAATGCAGCCACTACAAAATGCGGTGACTATCCACGCAAAAGTAATAGAAAATAAAGCAAGAAGTGAATACTCAAGCAAGGTCATGCCATTTGAGTTTAAAATTTCAAACATAATTGAAATGCCATAGCCTGAAAGACCAATAGCAGCAATAGCAAATAACCACACACGAAGTGTTTTAAAAGGCATCGGCGTGCCTGCGCTTTGTTTACTTGATGTCATTTGGATACCAAACATAGCTCCATACCTCGCTCACTTCTTTATTACGTAGCTTTAGCGATAAACGCATATCTACAGGATCACTACCTTGGGGAGCGACTTTAAAAGCAACACGCCAACCTAATGATTTTGGTAATTTTTGCACTGTAATATCGCGGGCTTCACCGGTAGTCAGCTGAAGATCTGCGCTAAGTGCTAATTTTGCTGATAACTGATTGATATCAGGACCGGTAAAATCAACAGTAAATTGACGATGGCTTTTTGGTGGTGGATTATCTTCACCAGGTAATGCGGCACTACCAATACGCGTTCTAGCTGCTTTGGCCAAATTATTTTGGCTTAGATAATCATTAAACGTCGTCATCTTATAGCTAAACTTTAATGCCTCTCCAGCTTTGAACGGCTTTTCAGGAACCCAATAACTTACAATATTATCGTTTGTTTCAGTATCTGTTGGAATTTCTACTAGCTCAACACGGCCATTGCCCCATTCACCTTGTGGTTCTATCCAAAGGCTAGGGCGGTCATGGTAATGCGCTTCTATATCAAAGTAGTTATTAAAGTCACGGTCACGCTGCACAAGGCCAAAGCCTTTAGGATTTTCATATGAAAAAGAGGTTACACTGAGTTGGGATGGATTATTAAGCGGACGCCATACCCAATTACTCTCTTGTGACTGCGTGAGCAAACCATCTGAATCATGTACTTCAGGGCGGTAATCATCAAAAAACGTAGTGCTATTTTCACCGTGATAAAACATGCTCGTTAATGGCGCTATACCTAGCTTTTTAACATCTTTACGCGCAAAAATTCGCATGTCGACGTTAACACGTGTCTGTGTGTTTGGGTCTATTTCAAACTTGTAGGCTCCCGCTACCGATGGGCTATCGAGTAAAGCAAAAATAGTAATATTAGTTTGCTCTGGTGTTGGTTTTACTAACCAAAACTCTTTGAATGAAGGAAACTCTTCACCAGATGTTTGTGCGGTATCAATTGCCAATCCGCGTGCTGATAAGCCATAAACTTGATTAGGTCCAACTAGGCGAAAATAAGAAGCGCCCTGAAACACCATAATTTCATCTTTATAGTCATCGTTATTTAGTGGGTAGTGCAATCTAAAACCAGCATGCCCTAACTGTGTACCTTCAACACTTTTCGCTATTTCATCTTTTAGGTGTGCTGCTGTTCCATCATATTGATAAAAGTCTGTGCTAAATGGGAGACGGCTAAGCTTGGCATCGTGATCAACGATATTGATTTTGACTGGGGTTTTATATAAAAAACCTGGGTGAAATAGTTGCAGCTCATAAAGCCCTTCATCTTTCCATACCGATTGATCGTGTTTGAAGCGGATTGAGCGGTAGTCTTGATAATCAATACTATTGAGCGCTTCTATTTGTATGTTTTTAGGTGCAATGTAATCTTGCTCAGCAAGCTTTTTAGCACGCGCACTTATCACATCAAATAAGCTGCCTTGTGGTATTGCCGCTTCTAATGAGGTTGCTGCAATGGCGTTGTTCGTTCCCCACAGTGAAAAAACTATCAACATCCCTACCAAAGGTTTAAAAGCCCTTTGACAAGTTGATATAAGGTGAATGCGTTCTTTCATTTTGAATCCTTTATAAAAATATATTTACAGCGAGAGTAACGTCTATCTCAATGGTTTTTATATGGGTTAGCAGGACTGGGCAATTATCGTTTTAGCGCAGGTGTAGTAACGCAGCTTCACACTTTGTATTTATTAAACAATAAATGAAAGGTGTGAAATTTGATAAAGGCCATATCAAGGTTTGCATAGATAGTAAGCAATGTTTGCTGAAGCTTGTCTGAATTACATTTGTATAAAAAATAAAAAAGCCGCGAAAGCGGCTTTTGAGTAACTATATAGATATTTTAGGTCACAATACCTAATTGTTAACCGACTAATTAAGCTTAATCAGCATACTTTGTTGCTTTGTACGTTAATTTAACATTACCAAAAGGAATGGCGCCGTTTACACGCACTCGCCACTTACCTTCTTTAGGGTTGGTAAATGAACAGCTTTCGCTATTACCGAAGCTTATTGAGGCGCAATCTTTTCTGAAAAGAGTCGGGTTTCTTTTATGGCGTACAAATAAGTTTGCATCACCCCAGCCACCGTCAAGGCTAACCGTTAGCTCGTCATAACCTTGTGGGATTTCAAAGCTGTAGCTTTTCCACCAAAACCAGCCGCCAATATTATTAATTTCGCCAATAATTACTTCAGGTTCTGGCTCAGGTGGCGCGATAATGGTCGAGCGAATATCGACAATAACAGGGTCATGATCTGACGCTCTGTAAGGACCTTGAGCATATAAGGTTGATTGTTGTGCGTCAGATTTAAACTCAACGTTATAATCAAGCGAGATAGGCTCATCGGCATTAATGTGCCAATCGGTTGCACTGACTACTTTATTTAATAAGCTTGGACTGACTAGGGCGTGATCTAAACTACCCGCTCGGCCAGAAAAGCTATAAGAGTAACCTAAAGTGTTGCCATCTAGCTCAGCAACCACATTTTTAAGGCCTTTATCAGCAAATGCACGGATAGGATCTTCCATTGCATAGGCGTTCATGTCGCCAACAAGAATGATATCTTCATCATCAACCCCTGTTGGTTTGCTATTTAACCAATCAGCAAATGCATTGGCGCCAGCAGTTCGAATTTCGTTCCAACATGCTTGGCCGTCATTTTGATCAGCGTTTCCACCAGTTGCACTTCCACAACCACCTTTAGATTTTAAGTGAGCAACGGCAACAGTAAAGACTTCTTCTGTCTCTAAAGACTTAAAGCTTTGCGCAATAGGTGCGCGATTGCTGTAGTCAAAAGGCGCGTCAGTTGTAATCGCTGCTGTTCCTACTTGCTGTACTTTATCAGCACGATAAATAAGCGCGGTAGTAATAGCGTCGGTGCCGATTTTATCAACGCCAAAGTCCACAAATGCATATTGATTTTGACTGTCGGCATCATTAAGTGCATTTACTAAGCTTGCAACTGCGCTAAATTCGCCAAAGCCGTCATTTTCAATTTCCATTAAGCCAATCACATCAGCTTGCATAGCACTGATAGCACTAACTAGTTTGGCCTGCTGACGAATTAATTCTACTTCTGAGTCAGCGCCTCGGCTAGTTGGGAAACCGCCGCCTTGGCCGTCGCCATTAAAGTAGTTAAGTACGTTAAAGCTGGCAACACGTAAATCAGCGTCAGGGTTTAACTCTGGTGCATCGGTACGCGGATTCGTTGCTATAAACTGAGGTGTGACCGTTGGGTGAATACGGTAAGTGCTAAAACTGTACGCTAGGGCGCCAGTAACGGTATTTACTGTATCGCCAGTACGCAGCGTATTCTCTGCTGATAATCCAGGTACAGGGTAAGCAATAGGGTCGCGATTTTGACGAGTTGAGCCATCATCTACGAGTATTTTTTTAGTTAGATTTTGCGCTTCAACCGCATTTGCTGCCGCACCAGGAAGTGCAACTTGTGTCCCTTGATATAAACGTTCGGTGGCAAGCTCTAATTCACCGTAACGACCTAAACCATAGTTATTCGTGACAACTAATGGCTGCTCTAGGGTCACCAACATACCTTCAAATGCCTCTAACTCACTTTGATCGATAACGGGTAAAGTGATTTTAGTCGGATAAGCTGAAAGGCCGGTATCACAAATAGCAACTTGGCTAACATTACCAATTTGGGTGGCATCAAAGTACTCTTCAACAGTACCTTGTACGCGAACATGATCGCCAACATTCACATCAGTATTAGTAAAGTAAACAAATACCCCTTCAGAGGTAAGTGGGTTTGTATCTTCATCACTATTAAGTGAATTTACAAAAAAGCCTTTGAGCTGATCATCTGCTTGGAAATCAGCTGTCACAACGCCTTCAAATTCAACCACAGTGTTAACCAGTGGACTGCTTGCGCCTTCACCTTGAATACTGCTAATTAATGTTTTATCAGCGCCACATAGTAAAGGATCTTCAGGTTCTGGCTCAGGATCTGGATTAGGTGAAGAATTCCCTGCAAAGATACCTAGATCACTAAAATCATCTTGATCAAATTGCAGCCATAGCTCACTTGGATTAAAAGCGCCATCGGCGTCAGTGCGTCCGTTTAGCTCGGTTTCTTTACGGCGCAATGTTTTATTTTGTGTTTTCACGCCCCCTTCTGACCAAAATGAACCCGGGTCTACGCCGCGTTGACCAAAGCTATCAATAACGGTTGAGCCTTGCGTAAGTACCAGTGCGTCATCACCATTAAAGTTAGTGACGGCGCTGAGTTGATCTGCTTTTTCTTTTAATTCAACTGAAGCATTACCATTAACAATGACGTAAGTGCTGTTTGCAGCAAGTTCACCGGTTAAATCGAGCGTATTGTTTGCCTCTGTATTGCCATTTGAATAGAGACTTAGGGTGTAGCCATCCAATGACAGTGGGGTTGTCGAATTATTAAATAGTTCTACTGCTTTATTATAGCTACTGCCCTCTACGTATTCTGATATAACGAGGTTAGCGGTAGCGGGTGCACTGAGGCTTGCTAACACAAGCGCCAATGGCGTTATTTTTGTTTTCAACATTATTATTTTTTCCCGTGTTTTTGTTTCCCCAAATGGGACGCTTAGTGTAGTGAAAAATGATTACAAATAGAATACAGAATGTTAACAATGTTAAATTTTGTTATTTTTTGAGGTAGAACGTACAGTTGTGTGTTTGGTTTTAGGTAAGACAGAGCCTGTGTAGTGTGATTACTATCTATAAAAATAGGGGGTAACGCTGCATAAATGCCAACTATGTGTTGTTCTTAAACATAAAAAAAGGGCAATAAAGCCCTTTTATATCAATATGCTTTTATTACTTATTTAAATAGCGGGCTGCCTGCTTTGCAAAGTAAGTCAGAATGCCATCAGCACCTGCACGTTTAAATGCTAATAAAGATTCCATAATAGTGGCTTCCTCACTCAGCCAGCCGTTATCAATAGCGGCTTTATGCATCGCGTACTCACCACTTACCTGATAAGCAAATGTTGGTACACCAAATTCATCTTTAACGCGGCGTACAATGTCTAAATAAGGCATACCTGGCTTAACCATTACCATATCGGCGCCTTCTTGCAAATCAAGAGCCACTTCGCGAATAGCTTCATCAGAGTTGGCAGGATCCATTTGGTAAGTTTTTTTATCAGCGCCTTTTAAGTTTCCTGCTGAACCGACAGCATCTCTAAATGGGCCATAGTAGCTTGATGCATACTTTGCTGAATAGGCCATAATGCGAGTGTGAATAAAGCCATCAGCTTCAAGGGCTTCACGAATTGCACCAATACGCCCATCCATCATGTCTGATGGGGCAACAACATCAGCACCTGCATGTGCGTGTGATAGCGCCTGCTTAACTAAAATTTCGGTAGTGACGTCATTAATTACATAACCTGCATCATCAATAATGCCGTCTTGACCATGCACAGTAAATGGGTCAAGTGCAGCATCGGTGATCACGCCAAGCTCTGGAAAGGTTTCTTTTAATGCGCGAACAGTTCTTTGTGCTAAGCCATCATCGTTATACGCTTCTTCAGCGAGTAGAGATTTTTTATCTGCAGGGGTAACAGGGAAAATAGCGAGCGCAGGGACGCCTAAATCAACTAATTCTTTAGCTTCTTCTAGCAGTAAATCAATTGATAAACGTTCAATGCCGGGCATCGATTCAATGCTTTCACGACGATTTTTACCTTCAAGCACAAAAACAGGATAAATAAGATCATTAACACTCAGCTGGTTTTCAGCCATAAGGCGACGAGAGAAATCATTACGGCGCATTCTACGCATGCGAGTATATGGGAAAAGGTCTAGTCCAGATTGGGCCATAAGTATACGCTCCTACTGTGGGATTGAAAAATTAACCACTTGATTGCGGCCATGTTGTTTTGCTAAATAGAGTGCCTTATCGGCATAATCAGTAAATAGTTCAGGGTTATGAATATCATCGGCAATTTGAGTATAAACACCGGCACTAATGGTAAAGTCGATAACAGTACCAGCTACATTCACACTATTATTTGCTATTGCTAAGCGTGTTTGCTCTGCAATGACCAGTGCACCTTGGTTATTAGTATTAGGTAGTAAAATGACAAATTCTTCACCACCATAACGCGCGACTTCATCTAGTGGGCGCTTAAGCTGTTGTTTAATAACATCACAGACTGCTCGAATTACCTGATCGCCGGTTAAGTGGCCATACGTATCGTTGATTGCTTTAAACTTATCTATATCAAGCATAATGATGCTCAAGGGTGTTTGCTCACGGCGTGAACGGCGAATTTCCATGATTATTTTTTTATCAAAAAAGCGTCTATTTTTTACCCCTGTTAGAGCATCTTCCATATTGAGTTGTTCAAGCTCACGGTTTTTATCTTCAAGTTCCCTAAGCGTGACTTGTAACTCAAAGGTGCGCTCATCAACTTGGTTTTCAAGTTCATGACGAGTGCGCTCTTGTAATTCAATTCGTTCATTTAACAATGCGTCTTGCGCTGCACTTTTTGCAATCAATGCCTGTTGCGTTGTGACTTGCTCATCGCGTTGTAATATAAATAATTTTATGACGGTGTAGCTTAAACAAAATGAGCAGCTTAATGAGGCCGCGAAGGTGAGTATTAAGCTGGATCTAGTGACGGTATACAGGCCTGTTAACGCAACGGAAAAATGAATGACTACAATTAAAAAGAACCCAAGTGCCATTAATAGAGATTTATTGGGGCTCGTGGGGTTCTTTCGTAGATAAAATAATGTTGTGACAACATGATAACTTAAAATGACAGGAATGCTTAAAATAGCAAACAAAGCCACGCTCGCAGTAGGCAGCAATCCTATAAGTACAATAACCAATGCATATAAGGTGGTAATTATTGTTTGCCCTTTAACTAAGTTGGATTTAATGGGTATGCAAACATGGCGCTGTAAAGGAAGAAACAATACCGTGATCAGCATTAGCAAAATAGGCAGCATTAACTGTTGCAAGGCTGCTATGCTTGAGGGAGCATAACGAAACCCAAACCCGCCTAAATATGCTAAAAATAGGCTAAGCATCAGTGTAATCACACCGGCATAGGCAAAATAATGTTTACGTGAAAAAGCAAATAAAACCAGACTACTGACCGCCAAAGAAAAAATAAATCCAATCAGCAATCCATAGTGCAAGTTAAGCATACTTTTATGGGCTAATAATGCATCTTGTTGCCATAAGGTGAGGGGGACGCGAAGCCCGATTCCCGCATTATTATTAACGTTAAGATAAACGGTGGTTTCGCTGTTAGCGGGAAGTGTTAATTTAACCAGCAAAGACTCACTTTTAATCGCTCTATTAGATAAAGGAAGAGCATCACCAAGATGTTCCGATTTTAGTTGCTTCTCACCCATAAAGTGGTGCAGGTATACATTGTTTAGAAGTGGGTTATCTAACGATAAAATTGGCTCTGTTGGCTTATTAAGATAATTATTTAGTTGAAATTTAATCCACACAGGGCGAGTTTCAAGACCTAAATTAAGCGGTTTATTATTAAGTGACTGCCATTGTTGTAAGTTGCTTTGTTGCGCATCTTCTAATGAGTTGGGGGTAAATGAATAATGAATAGACTCTATTTTTTTTGAGCTAAATTCACTATTTATATCAATTGCAGTTGCAGGGAAACAGGATGTAAAAAACACCATGATGAATGCCAGCAAGGTGCTAAAGATGCGCATTATTTTTTCTCTAATCCAAATAAGCGATTAAAGTTTTCACGAGTATGCTTTGCCACTTCAGATGCCGGAATGCCATAAAGCTGAGCAAGCGTGTCACACACATAATGCAGCAGTGCTGGCTCGTTTCGTCTTGATTTTGGCTTTGGTTTCACTGTACGAGGAATTAAAAAAGGCGAATCGGTTTCTATTAATAAACGTTCAATAGGAATACTCGGTATAAGTTGTTGTAACTCCTTGCCACGTCTTTCGTCACATACCCAGCCGGTAATACCAATATAAAGTCCTAAGTTTAAGTAACCTGAGAGTGCTTGTGCATCACCAGTAAAACAGTGCAGTACACCGCGTACAGTAAACTCATTTAAAATAGCAAGCATGTCGTCACTGGCGTCGCGTTCATGCAAATAAACAGGCAGGTTTAGCTTTTCAGCTAATGCGAGCTGACGACGAAACACATCACGCTGCACATCTCTTGGAGAAAAGTCGCGATTATAATCTAGCCCGCACTCACCTATGGCAATAATCTGCTCATGTTGAGCTAGCTGAGTGAGTTGTTGCTCAAGTTTAGAGTTTGCTGTTTTAGCGTCATGGGGGTGAATACCCGCGCTAGCATATTGATTATAGTGCGCAGCAAGTGCTAATGATTCTTCACTGGAGCTGATATCACAGCCAATAATCAGCATTTGGTTTACGCCCGCATCTTTTGCTCTGGCGAGCACCTCTTGATGCTGACCATCAAATTGATGATTAGTTAAATTTACGCCAGCATCAATTAACGTGTATTGCATTATTGAGTACGTTTTACACGAATTGAACGGTTTTGATCTGCTTTTTTAAGCAAAAAAGAGTTGAATACGCCACGGCTAATAATAACAGTATCGCCTTCGTCTAATCTTAAGCTATCTGAACCAATTTGACGCCATTGCTGGTTATTTTCTAAGGTAATGATTAGCTCACCATAAGGTGCTTTTTTAACAGATGAAATCATTGACGTAATAGACTCTTCACCATTTTCCGCAATTTCTTTATGCTCTAAACCAAACTCTTTTGCTTTAGTGGCCACAGGCGCTGTTGCAGCGGGAGCCTCAGCTTTTACATTTGTTTGTGCCGATTTGCTTAGCTGGCTTTGTGCTGGTTGTGTTAATGCCTTTCCGGCAATGGTGTTGTCGTAGCAGAGTAAACGATTAAAGTCGTTTTCAATAAAACTACAGGCTTGCAAAGCTTGCTCATTAATAGGAGTAGCGGCTAAAACCGGTACGCTGACTAAAGCGAGTAAAGAAAGTAAATACTTGTTCATATTATTCCTTAGATTCTTGTTGTGGTTTTGCGGTATAAAATTTAGCTAAAATTAAACCAAGCTCAAATAAAAGCAGCATAGGTAGTGCCAATAGGGTTTGTGAAAGCACATCAGGTGGCGTTAAAAACATTGCCACTACAAATACGCCAACCACTATATAGGGACGCTTTTCTTTTAGACTTTGTGTGGTTGTTGCACCGCTCCAGCAGAGCAACATAATTGCAACTGGGATTTCAAATGCGATCCCAAAAGCAAAAAACAGCTTGAGCACAAAGCCTAAATAACTACTTATATCGGGCGCAAGCGTCATCATTTGCGGCCCTACACTGGTGAAAAACCCTAAAATTATAGGTAGCACCACAAAGTAACAAAAAGCAATGCCACTATAAAATAAGATAATACTGGAAGCCAATATGGGCATCAGCATTTTCTTTTCATGTTGATATAAACCCGGGGCTATAAACCCCCAAATTTGATGCAAAATCCAAGGAATGGCAGCAAATAAAGCAACAAACAACGTCAGCTTAAAAGGGGCAAAAAACGGTGCAGTAACATCCGTTGCAATCATAGTGGCTGTACTAGGTAAATGAGCAACTAACGGAGCAGCTACAAAGGTATAAATATCGTTTGCAAAGTAAATTAAGCCAATAAAAATCACTAAAATACTTAATAACGATTTAATTAGCCGGTCACGCAATTCAATTAAATGAGCGACAAACCCTGATTTTACTTCCTCAGTCATTGTGTTTTATACCGTGTATTAAGTGCATGAAAAAAGAGAGTGCTATGTTCACTTTGAGTCATCTGTTTGTTGGCTATTTGATGCTGGCGTTTGATTTTTTTTATAGCTATGGGTGACTGATTGCGCCGCTTGTTGTAGCTCAGAAACAGAGTTTTGTAGGTCAGGACTTAAATCTTTAAGACCTTGTTGCTCTGCTTTTTTTAGATTTTCGTGTAGTTCATGCACACGAAGCTCCTCACTCACCTCTGCTTTTACGGAATTTGCCATTGCTTTTGCTGTTTTAACCCAACGGCTCACAGTTCTAATAGCGACAGGTAAACGCTCAGGACCAAGCACCACCAAACCGACAATAAATACAACAACAAGCTCCCACATTCCCATGCTGGTTAAACCTTGTCGTTGTCTTTAGTTTTGCTACTTGAATCGATAGGTGTTGATTCTGCTGATTTTTCAATGTGTTCTGTTTTATTTTCGCTGGCTTGTTTTTCAGCGCTTTGTTCATCCGACATCGCTTTTTTAAAACCTTTAACTGCGCCGCCTAAATCACCACCGATACCGCGTAGCTTTTTGGTACCAAATAAAAGTACAATGATTGCAAGTACAATTAATAGCTGCCAAATACTAATACCACCAAACCCCATGGTTTTCTCCTGCTTTTAAAGCCGTTAATATTAAGATTAAATGCTGATTATACGCCCACAGCGGTAAATAGCACTTAGTTTATGCGCGGCGCCAAGCCGCTATAAAGCCAACTACAGCACAGCCTAAGACAACGCCAGCAGCCATTAAGTTGTGTTGTAAATAAAATAATGCTGAAACAATCATCGCTGCACTACTAAAAAGTCCTAAAACCAAGGGCTTATGTGAAACCGTTGATGTTGGAGGTTGTGCGTGCGGTGCTCGTTTTAAATTTTGATAAATTAAATTAGGCAACTCAGGCATTTTTTCTGCCCAAAACGGTAAGTTTGCATACATTTGCTTTAGTACAGAAAGCGGGCCAACCTGTTGTTTTACCCAGTCTTCTAAAAACGGTTTTGCGGTTTTCCACAAATCTAGTTGTGGATAAAGCTGGCGACCTAAGCCTTCAACATACAACAAGGTTTTTTGTAATAATACGAGTTGTGGTTGAACCTGCATATTAAAACGACGTGCGGTATTAAATAAATTAACCAGTACATGGCCAAATGATATTTCAGCAAGTGGTTTATTAAAAATGGGCTCGCAAACGGTACGAATAGCAAATTCAAACTCTTCAATGCTGGTATCGGGCGGCACCCACCCTGAATCAACATGTAGCTGAGCTACTTGGCGGTAGTCACGATTAAAAAAGGCAATAAAGTTTTCAGCTAAATAGCGTTTATCTTCTTTGTTAAGTGTTCCCACAATACCGCAATCTATACCAATATATTTAGGATTATGCGGGTTTTCGCGCGACACAAAAATATTGCCAGGGTGCATATCTGCATGAAAAAAACTATCGCGGAATACTTGGGTAAAAAACACTTCCACTCCGCGCTCAGCTAGTAATTTCATATTGGTATTTTGTGCCATCAGTGCTTCAGTATCTGACACCGGAATTCCGTAAATTCGCTCCATAACCAGCACATTATTGCGGCTGTAGTCACTGTATACTGTTGGAATATATAGCGACTCTGAGCCTTCAAAATTACGCTTTAATTGAATGCCGTTAGCACCCTCACGCATTAAGTCGAGTTCATCGAGTAATGTTTTTTTATACTCTTTAACCACTTCTACAGGGCGTAAGCGTTTCGCTTCATTAATTAACTTATCAACAACTTTAGCTAATTTTTCCATTAAGGCTAAGTCGGCGTTGATTTGTTGCTCAATATTAGGGCGAATAACTTTAATAACAACATCTTGCAATTCGCCCTGCGCATCAACTAGGGTGGCAGTATGCACTTGAGCAATTGAGGCCGATGCCAAGGGGGTTTGTGAAAACTCGCTAAATAGCTGGCTAATATCATCTATTTCTAATGCTTTTTCGATGATCTTTTGCGCTAATTCACCTTCAAAAGGTTCTACCTGATCTTGTAAAAAGGCTAACTCTAGCGCGATATCGTGGGGTAACAAGTCACGACGGGTTGAGAGCATTTGGCCAAATTTTATCCATACCGGGCCTAGTTGTTGCAGCGCTAAACGAAGTCTTAAGCCCGGGGGTTTATTTTTGTGTTGGTTGCGCAACCAAAACAAACTTCCTCGTGCAAGTTTAGCAAACCAAGGTACTTTGTGTTTTGGAATAAGCTCATCGAGTCCGTAGTTAAGCAGGGTTTTAGTTATGTAATACAGTCGGGCAGTTGACACAAAAAATCCTTAGCGCGTTAAAGTGCTTTAATTAGGGCGTTAATGCGTTGCTCAATGGCAGCAACTTGGCTTTTTAGTGCTCTATTTTGTTGTTTAAATTGCGCAAGCTCTAATGGATGAATTGTAATTGCCAATTCATCTTGGAACAGGCTAATCAAGGTGCTATCGAGCTGTGATTTTGCTTTTTTACCTTGCTGCTTAAACGACTGAAAGTGCAAATAAAGTTGCTGTGCAGGTGCATCCCCAACATACTTTGCTAGTTGCTCTGGCCAATCAATGTCTAAACTTGAAAAGGCGGAGCTATAATTTTGAGCTATGTTTAAATCCCCTTGCAAATCAAGCTTATCTTGACGTATAAGCTGGGTAAGCATGGCTGGATTTTTAAGAGCTAACAAGGTGTTTATATTGGCACTGATCATACAGTCAGCGTCAGCATGTTCGAATCCAGTGTAAAGATGTAGCTGCTGATTGGCATAAGTAACAGCTATTGTTTGCTGCCAGTCTCTAACCTCAACTAATAAGCGCTGATGCTCTACCGCTTTTAGTTTATCGAGTAAGCTCGGATCGAGTTTAAGCGCTTGATTTAATACTTGCTCAATAAGCGAAAGTACAAAGCTCGGTAGCATAAAAAAACTGCCTGCAGCCGGTTGTTCTTTATTGTTTTCTTCAAGCGCCATAAATTACTAACCTTAGTATTTAAATCCACGGTGAAGTGCAACAATGCCGCCTGTAAGGTTTTGATAAGTCGCTTGCTCAAATCCTGCTTCGACCATCATCGCTTTAAGGGTTTCTTGATCTGGATGCATACGAATTGACTCTGCTAAGTATTGGTATGATTCACTGTCGTTAGCAACCAACTTACCCATAGTAGGTAAAATGTTGAAAGAGTAAAAATCATACGCTTTGCTCAACAATTCTTGCTCTGGTTTTGAAAACTCAAGAATCAGTAAACGACCACCTGGCTTTAAAATACGATACATAGAGCGCAGCGCTTTATTTTGATCCGTCACATTACGTAAACCAAAAGCAATCGTAATTAAATCAAAGCTATTATCAGGGAAAGGCAAGGCTTCGGCATTCATTTGTACGTAATCAATGTTGCCTACAAGGCCTAAGTTATGCAGCTTTTCGCGGCCTACTTTTAACATTGAAGAGTTTATATCACCTAAAACAACCTGACCGGTTTCGCCAACAAGCTGGCTAAACTTTGCAGTTAAATCGCCAGTACCACCGGCTAAATCTAATACATGATGACCTTTACGAATACCTGAGCTGGCAATTGTTTGACGTTTCCATAAACGATGAATACCAAAAGACATGAGATCATTCATAACATCGTACTTTGTCGCAACAGAATGAAATACATCAGCAACCATAGAAGCTTTTTCGGTTTCGGCAACAGTTTTATAGCCAAAATGCGTGGTCTTTTCAGGGTTCTCGTTCATGATTAATCTCTATCGTGGTAATAAAGACTAGTGTACTTGATTGTGCACCAAGGGTGCAATTTGAATATGATTTATCAGTTAATTTTATTGTTTGAACAGTGTACTGGGTTATTGAGAAGAGCGTGACTTAAAAGCTGCGTTTGAGGCACTTTTAACCAGCTGGTTAAAGTCGCCTTGTTGTTGCTCAGTGATCCCTAGTGAGAGAGAAATGGGGGGTAGTTTTAGATCGCTTTTTGAACTAATAAAACGTAGCTTTTCAACTCCAGCTATTACTTTTTCTGCAATCAGCTTAGCAGTTTCTGGCTCAATGTTAGCAAGTAGAACGATAAATTGGTCTTTTGCAGAGCGCCCAGCTAAGCCACTTTGCGAAACATATTTTTGCACTTGCTTAGCCACTTTATTTAAAATCACTTCGCCAATGGCATCACCAAAGTTATTAATAAAATGCTCTAAATTATCAATTTGAATGGCAATAGCTGAGATTGATTTGTCTTGTTTTAACCATAACTGTGTTTGTTTGGTTAAATAATGGCGTTTATATAAGCCAGTTTGTGGGTCAATCACATGTTGTTTGCGTAAGGTATTAAGTTGTTTTTTAGTGGCTTCGTGTAGCTTTTTGGCCTGACTTAGTTGGTGTTTAAATTGTGCTTGTTGCGTTAATAAAAGCTGAGTTTGTTCATTAAGCCTTTCTAAAGCAATACGGCTGTTGGCAATATTATTTTCATCTAGAGAGTGCATACAGTCATTAACATGACCTGCAAAGTCGTTTAGCTTTTTTTCGGTCTGTTGAGCATTTTGCGATAGTGAATTGATCACGCCATTGACGTTTTCAATCATTGCAACTTCGGTTTTATGCCCTTGATTTAAATATTCAAAATAGAGTTGTTCAATAAACAGCTCATCAATATTTTGAAGGGCATCTATGGCATCATCAATGGCATTATTAAGCGCAAAATGGATTTTACTAATGTATGTATACACAACTTGAAAATTTAAGGGGGTAGGAGGCAAAACATGATGCTCTAAAAACATACATACTTTTGTCATTTTTTCTTGTGCTAAAGCCATGGAATCATGGAACATCATTTGCAATTACCAACCAAATACGCATAAATGCTGATTTATAAAACTCATCCAATGAGGCAATTTGCTTCCAAGCAACGATACAATAATCATTATATCCGTTATTTAAAAGTAAAATGAGTCGGAGTTGGCTAAAATAGTATTATTAATGAGGTAACCGTTGCTTTTCTGAGCAATTACTCTAGGGCCTATTGACCTTTCAGGATTAAAACTTGTTCAATCTAGAGGTGATTTAATCGCGGCGCGAGATTTGTAACCTAGTGGGCTAAGTAAAAAGCGAGTAACAAAGAGTTAATCACCTCTAGGCAGAACCCTTTGGGCAGCGCAAGTTTGGCATCTATGCTGCGTTATCGCCTACTTATGGGGAGTAACCACACTACATAGGCTCTGCTTTGCCTAGAAGCCAAACACACTGCTGCAAATTTAACCTCGAAAGATAAACAGACCCTAGTTATTTATAGTTTTGTATTAACTTAAGTTAATACAATGTCTCACGGGCGTATATTTTGCGCAGTTGGTCGTATATCTATTTGCTATTTATCTAGGCTACGATAGGTTTATCACATCTGTAATCTTACTAAGATCAATCACTATGAATTTATCTCTTTCAAAACAAATGCGTCTTTCCTTATTAAGTGTCACTTTAGTGTGCTCACTAAGCGCGTGTCAGCTCACCGCAATTAATGCGGATCAACAATTTACGCAAGCGGCTGAGAATATCGTACAGCATCGCCAAAATGTTAGCCCGTATAGTAACCCCGAAGGAGTTGATGGCTACTTATTACCTAATTTGTCAGCTGAATTTTTAGCGCAGCAATATCAAAAAAACACCCAGCTATTAGCAGATTTAGATGCCATAGATATAAGTAAGCTCAGTGATGAAAACCAAATTAACTACAGTATTATTCGAGCGCAAGTGCAAAATAGTGTTGATGAATATGTATTTAATACGCACTACATGCCTTTAACGTCAGAATATGGCTTTCATTCAAGCTTATCGTTTATTGTTAATAGCTCTGATTATAAAACCGCTCAAGATTATCAAAACTACTTAAAGCGATTACAGCAAGTGCCGCGCTTTTTTGAGCAAAACATAGGTTGGATGCGTAAAGGATTAGAAGTTGGTTTAACTCAACCCAAAGCGGTATTAATTGGCTACCAAGACTCGATTACTGCCTACATTGTTGACGATGTAACACAGTCTGAATTTTACAAGCCATTTTTAAACAATACCGCGGGTTTAAATGATAGTGAATTTGCAGATTTGCAACAACAAGCTAAAGCAATTATCAGTAGCCAAGTTATTAATGCCTACAAAGACTACTTAACTTTTTTTAATAACGAATACTTACCAGGCGCACGTAGTGATATTGGTATTTCGTCAACACCGAATGGTGAGGCCTTTTATGCAAATCGTGCTAAATATTACACCACCACACAAATGACCCCAAAAGAAATACATGAGCTGGGTTTAGCGGAGGTTGCGCGCATTCGTAGTGAAATGGAAGCGGTTATTAAAGAAGTAGGTTTTAAAGGCACGTTTGCAGAATTTATCTACTTTTTACGAACAGATCCGCAGTTTTACGCCACAACGCCTGAGCAATTATTAAAAGAGGCCGCGTATATTGCAAAAAAAATGGATGCGCAGTTGCCTAAATTATTTCATACCTTACCGCGCAAACCTTATGGCGTAGCGCCGGTGCCTGCCAATATTGCTCCTAAGTACACTACTGGGCGCTATTCGGGTTCGAGCCGTGATGATCAAGCCGGTTTTTATTGGGTGAACACGTACGCTTTAGATAAACGACCACTCTACGCTTTAGAAGCATTAACTTTGCACGAAGCTGTGCCGGGTCATCATTTACAAATATCACTCAATGCAGAACTTGAAAGCTTACCTAGCTATCGCCGTGATGCGTATTTATCAGCGTTTGGTGAGGGCTGGGGATTGTATTCAGAGTACTTAGGCGTTGAAGCGGGTTTTTATCAAGACCCGTACAGCAACTTTGGTCGTTTAACCTACGAAATGTGGCGTGCTGCACGTTTAGTGGTTGATACGGGTATGCACATGTACGGCTGGAGTCGTGAGCGTGCAATGAATTTTATGGCCGATAATACGGCGCTTTCATTACACAATGTAAAAACAGAAACCGATCGTTATATTTCATGGCCTGCACAAGCGTTGTCATACAAAATTGGTGAGTTAACAATTAAACGTCTGCGTGCAGAGGCCGAGCAAGCATTAGGTCAGCAGTTTGATATTCGTGAGTTTCATCATCAAATATTGCGCCATGGTTCAGTGCCTTTGTCGGTGCTTGAGCAGCAAATACGTTTGTATATACAAGCAGAATTAGCAAAAACAGATAGCTAATAGCGCATTATTTTGAAACTATAAAAGCGTGGTGTTATTTAATGACATCACGCTTTTTTAGCATTTAAGGATAAGTAATGAGTCAATTTATAATGTTCAGTATCGATGTGTTTGCCAGCTTATTTATTGTTGTATTTGGATTGCTGGTTATATTAATTGCTATTTTTTATGTTCGAGATGTTACCCAAACAAAGCATGCTATTAGGCGTAATTATCCGGTAATTGGACGTTTTCGGTACTTTTTTGAGCGCCAAGGTGAGTTTTTCCGTCAGTATTTTTTTGCTCTCGACCGTGAAGAAATGCCCTTTAATCGCGCCGAACGCAGTTGGGTATATCGGGCTGCTAAAGATGTTGATCATACGGCTGCTTTTGGTTCAACCCAAAGCTTAGAAACGACAGGCACCGTAATGTTTATGAACTGCGCATTTCCTACCTTAGATGAAGAAGCCCTAGCGCCTAGCAACGTAACGCTTGGGCCTTATTGTAAATTTCCTTACACCACAAATTCGTTATTTAATATATCGGGCATGAGCTTTGGCGCGTTATCCAGTCCTGCTGTACGTGCACTCTCAAAGGGGGCAAAATTAGCCGGTTGTTGGATGAACACGGGGGAAGGCGGACTTAGTCCGTATCACTTAGAAGGTGGTGCCGATATCGTGTTTCAAATTGGTACGGCTAAATATGGTGTACGCGACGAGCATGGAAATTTAAGCACAGAAAAACTAAAAGCAGTTGCTGCACACCCTGCAGTTAAAATGTTTGAGCTGAAAATGAGCCAAGGTGCCAAGCCAGGTAAAGGCGGTATGTTACCTGGGCGAAAAGTGAATGCTGAAATTGCTAAAATAAGAGGCATACCTGAGGGGCAGGATTCAATTAGCCCAAATGGGCACCCAGAAATAAAAAATCCAAACGATATTTTAGACATGCTCACCACGATAAGAAGTACAACCGGTAAACCGACAGGCTTTAAAGCGGTAATTGGTGAACATACTTGGTTAGAAAGTTTATTTGCCGAGATAAATCATCGTGGTATTGAGTCTGCACCCGACTTCATTACCATTGATAGTGCTGATGGTGGTACCGGCGCTGCACCTCAGTCTTTACTCGATTCGGTGGGGTTACCGCTAAAAGAAAGTCTTCCTTTAGTTATTCAGTTACTAAAAAAGCATGGCCTTAGAGAGCGAGTTAAAATTATTGTCTCTGGCAAATTAATTGTGCCCTCAAAAGTTGCGTGGGCATTAGCACTGGGTGCCGACTTTGTTGTGTCTGCACGTGGACATATGTTTGCACTAGGCTGCATTCAGGCTATGCAATGTAATAAAGATACCTGCCCCACAGGAATTACTACGCATAATGAACGTTTACAACGGGGCTTGAATGTTGAAGATAAAGCGCAGCGGGTCGCAAATTATAATAAATACATTCATTACGGTGCGGGGCTTATTGCACATTCTTGTGGCGTTACCAGTGCCCGCGAATTAAAACGCAAACATGTGCGAATAGTGCAAGAAAGTGGTCTTTCTGAGCCACTAGATAAAATGTACGAGCACTATCATTAGATATAGCTTAAAGGCGCTTAAAGCGCCTTTTTTAATAAAATAAAGACTTAGTTTAGGGTCAAACAGACCCTAATTTAAATGGCTTATTAGCAAGCTGAAAAACGCGTCTTTGGTATCGCAAGTGTGGGCATTTAAAATCAATTGCTCACCCAGTGCTAATGTTTGTTTTTGTACGTTTAACCGTGCGGCCTCATCGGTAATGCCTTCTATATCAATTACATTAGCAAGACCTATAGTGCGTCTAATTAGCTCTATGCCACAGTAGCCAATAGCATCTTGTAAAACATGTTTCATAAAATACTCTGCGTAGCCTGAAGCTTTAAGTGTCTCATCAGTTGTTTGCTTATTTATGAGCTCAAACCACTGTTGTTCAAATGTGGCGTAGCATTCAACCAATGTACTTAATAAATGGGTTTGATAATTACGACGTGCTACAAAGTCGTCAATGCGACCGTGCTGAGCACAGTAATTTAGTAGTAAGTTACCGATAAAAGATCCAATATCAAAGCCAATAGGGCCAAAAAAGCCAAACTCAGGGTCGATCATTTTAGTGGTAGTTTGATTAACAAAAATACTTCCGCTGTGCATATCGCCATGCAACAAGGTTTGTGGGTTCGATAAAAAGTTAGCTTTTAGCTTTGCTACTTCAAGTTTTAATGCCCCGTTTTTACGAATAGCCTCAACTTCAGTTTGTAATTGTGCCGGATAGTTGTTGCGTTCATGCTTTGTGTACGGATCGCTAAAAAATAAATCTTCAGTAATTTGGCACAGTTCAGGGTTGGTAAATTGGCTAATACGTGCTTTTTTATCTTGCGCTAATAAATAAAAGTCAGAGTTATAAAAGCCCGTTTGGCTTAAATATACAGCTACGTGGTGAGAAAGATTTGGAAATTGTTCAGCATTATTTTGCGCTGTACGCAAAATTTGCAAATCACCTAAATCTTCTAAAATGGTCAGAGCTAAGTCTTTATTGTAATGTAAAACAGTAACCGTATGCGCAGGGCAAATAGCCCCATGATTAAGTAAAACTTCAGCCTCAATTCGTGCCCTATCAAGTGTTAATGGCCACGACTCACCTACACAACGCGCATACGGTAAAGCTTGCTTTAAGATAATACTGTTGTTTTGCTCATCCGTAATTCTAAATACTAAGTTGAGATTACCGTCACCAAATTCATAAGCGGTAAGCGCTTGCCCCGGCTTAAAAAAGTCGTATTGATTAGATTCAATTAACGAATTGATGTAATTAATAGCGTGCTGTGCATTAAAAGCAACATAGTTAGTCATGGTTTTATTCTCAATAAAGATGCATTTAAGCATTCTATACCTTTAAATGTTTAGATGTCTATAAGTCTAACTTGAGAGTTCTTCAAAGTGGTGTAAAATAAACCTACGCACTTCTAATCTTTTGAGCCTTATGCAAAATTTAATCGCAAGCAGTTTAAAATATGAAAATAGTACGCTGAGCGTACTTGATCAATATTTGCTTCCTCATCAACAAGTGTGGCATGAATGCCACACTGTAGAGACAATGAAAGAGCTGATCATCAGCTTAAAAGTGCGTGGTGCGCCACTTATAGGCTTAGGGGCCAGTTTATTAATTGCTTATTTAGCTGAGCAAGGTATGACTAGAGACGCGCTTGCAACCGCCATAAATGAGCTAGAAGCCACTCGCCCAACAGCGGTTAACTTAATGCATTGTATGGCGGCGTTGCGCCAAGCGCTTAAACAAACTGATTATGTTGCCAGTATTGTTGCAACGGCTGAGCAGTTATTTATTGAAGACATTGAACTATGTGAGCGTATGGCAACACGTGGTGCCGAGCTAATAAATAGCGGCGACAATATATTAACTCACTGTAATACCGGCGCTTTAGCCACTGCGGGCATAGGTACTGCATTGGGTGTTATTTATAAAGCACAACAAGTCCATGGCAATGTCCATGTGTGGGTGGATGAAACGCGCCCCTTACTGCAAGGCGGGCGTTTGACCGCGTTTGAATTGGAGCGTTGGCAAATACCTTACACGCTAATTTGCGATAACATGGCGGCCAGTTTAATGGCTGCAGGTAAGGTAGATAAAATTGTTGTAGGTGCTGATCGTATTGCTGCTAATGGCGACTTTGCCAATAAAGTCGGTACTTATAATTTAGCAGTGCTTGCGCATTTTCATAATATTCCATTTTATGTGGTGGCACCGGTTACTACGCTTGATCTAAAGACTGCCCAAGGTAGCGATATAGAAATAGAGCAACGTAATCCACAAGAAGTGCGTGGTGTTAGTGGTAGTTTTGGCGAGGCATTGTGGGCTCCCACTAATGCTAATGTATATAACCCCGCATTTGACGTAACACCCGCAAACTTGGTTACTGGGTGGGTGTTAGATACCGGTGTTTATAACCAGAGTCAGGTAGAAAATGGCGTGCTTTTAAAGCTGAAGTAATTTTGCGATGCGTTTGGTCCACGTTATGTTTATTAGTGTGGACCAGGGTTTTGAATGATTAAATTACGGTAATAATGGAAATTGCTCTGCAATCGGTGATTCCGTGCTTTGTGCTACCCAACCTTCTGTATTGTTAAATAGACGAATAGCGGTAAATTCTGGGTCGCTACCCATATCAAACCAATGAGGGGTAAGCTTAGGTACTGAGATCAAATCGCCTTGTTGACAAAGTACTTGGCACACTTTACTGCCAATGTGTAAGCAAAATAACCCTTGGCCTTTGACAAAAAAGCGTACTTCGTCTTCGCTGTGAGTGTGTTCAAATAAAAATTTTTTGCGCAATTCTGCAGCATCAGGGTTGCCTTTAACCAGCGATATAACGTCAACAGTTTGATAGCCGCCTTGCTGTTTTAAGCGTTCAATATCGCCGTTGTAGGCAGTTAAAATATCATCATTGCTGGTGCTTTCAGTAATCTCGGTATTTGCCTGCCATTGCTCAAAACGCACATTAACCTTAGCAAGTTCAGCGGTAATTCGTTGAACGTCGCTACTGGTCAGCAGTGCATTATTGGCGTCAGAATCTGCAAAAATAGTGAGTTGGCTCATGCTAAATGCTCCGCTTTAAATTGGCTAAAATCGTTAATGTAGCTGTGCTTTGATGAGCTTTCTTGCCCATCGCGAATTAAATGTAAAGTTTTAAGCCCAGCGGTTTTTGCAGCATCAAGCTCTGCAACTACATCACTTAAAAACAATACTTCGTCTGGGTTAAAAGGCAATTGCGTTATTATGTTTTCATAGGCGCTTGGCGCTTGTTTAGCGCCTACTTTGGTATCAAAGTAATCACTAAATAGTGAGCGAATATCGCCAAAGTCAGAATACTGAAAAATTAAATGCTGTGCTTTCACAGAGCCCGACGAATAAACGTATAACTGTTGGCCAGCTTGCTTTTGTTGTTGTAAAAATTGATAAGCATCTGGGTATAAGTGACCAGTAAAATCACCGTTTTCATAGCCTGTTTGCCAAATTAAACCTTGTAATTGCTTAAGTGGCGTTATTTTTTTATCTTCTTCAATCCAAGTAAGTAAAGTGCTAATAACGGTGTCGATATCGGCATTAGGCTCGTTAATTTCAGCTTTTACAGCGCTAATTTGTTCTGCTACTTCAGGCTGTTTTGTGTGACCGCGCACAAATGCAGGCAGTTGTTGTGCGGCATAAGGAAATAGCACATCTTTTACAAACGAAATACGCGTAATAGTGCCTTCAATATCAGTTAGCAATGCTTTGATCATAGTGCGGTTCCTGTTATTTTTAAGCGTTCTAGCTCGCAACTAAATAAAAACTCTAATGCCTCTAAATGGCGGCGAACTTCATCAATGTTACGGCCAACAGCATATAAACCATGACCTCTGATCAATACGGCATGCTTAATTGGTGAGTGTAAGTGATGGTCGCTCACAAGTAGGCTTAAACGGTCTATATCTTGATCGTTATCGAAAATAGGGATGGCCAGTGATTCTAAGTGCGATGTAATACCGCTGAGCGCTTTTTGCATCTCGTAGCCGGTTAGTTCAAGCTGATGGCGTTGAATAATATTTGAAAGTACAGTTGCCGCTACCGAGTGAGTATGCAAAACATATTGCGCGTCAGGAATAAGTTGATACAAGCTCAAATGCAGTTGTGTTTCGGCTGAGGGTTTTATTGCCCCTGCAACACGCTCACCTAAATGATTTAATTGTAGAAAATGCTCAGGCATTAACGCGCCTTTGTCCTGGCCACTGGCTGTGACTACAAAGCCCGTACTGGTGCGAGCTGAAAAGTTTCCACCTGTTGCGGGTACCCAACCTTTTTGACTGACCCATTTTCCGGCTTCAATAAGTTCTGAAATAGCGGTATTGTTTTGCATACATTCCTCACTAATGAGCATAAAGCTATTTGTTTTAGACGGCTATACTTCTGTTTTAAGCAATGATAGCATCGCTTTGGGCGTAAAACCATCATTAAGGGTAACCAGTGTTTGAAAGTAAATTGCCAAATTTAGGCACCAGTATTTTTAGTCAAATGACTGCTTTAGCAAATCAATTCGAAGCGATTAATTTATCGCAGGGTTTTCCTGAGTTTGATGCTCCTGAGCTACTTAAAAAACAGCTTAATCATTATGTGCTTGAAGGAGTTAATCAATATTCACCTTCATCTGGTGTACCGCGCCTGCAGCAACAAATTGCCCAGTTAGCAAAACGAAAATATGCGGTTGAAATAGATGCCGCGCAGCAAGTAACTGTAACCTCAGGGGCAACCGAGGCGCTGTTTGTTGCCATTCAAGCGCTAGTGCGCGAAGGTGATGAAGTCATTGTATTTGACCCCGCTTACGACTCATACCAGCCAGCGATTGAATTGGCCGGTGGTAAGTCAGTTAATATTGCTTTGCATGCTCCGAGTTATGCAATTGACTGGCAAACGGTGGCTGCGGCTATTAATAGCAAAACGCGGGCTATTATTATCAACACTCCACATAACCCAAGTGGTAAAACGTTAAAACAGCACGATATTAATGCTCTAAAAGCCTTAGTCATCGAGCATGATTTATACCTGATAAGTGATGAAGTATACGAGCATATTACTTTTGATAAGCAACCACATTTAAGTGTGCTACGTGAAGAGGAGTTGTTTGCTCGCAGCTTTGTGATCTCAAGCTTTGGTAAAACCTTTCATAGCACCGGTTGGAAAATGGGCTACTGTATTGCGCCTACTGATTTATGCGAAGAATTTCGAAAGATTCATCAGTATGTTACTTTTTCAAGCTTTACGCCTGCACAACATGCATTAGCCGATATGTTAGAACAGCAAGGTGAGCATGTGGATGCGCTAAGTGAGTTTTATCAACAAAAACGCGATGTGCTCAGTAATGCTCTACAAGATAGCCGCTTTAGCATTTTACCAAGTGAAGGCACCTACTTTTTACTGCTTGATTACAGTGATGTATCTGACTTAAATGACGTAGAATTTTGCCAATGGTTAGCAGAACAAGCAGGCGTTGCAGCCATTCCACTGAGCGTGTTTTATCAGCAACCAAGCAATGATAAAGTTATTCGTTTATGTTTTGCTAAAAATGATCAAACCTTAATAGAGGCGGCACATATTTTATGTCAACTTTAACCTTAGTATTATTACAAAGCTCGCTGCATTGGCTCGATAAAAAAGCCAATTTAGCGATGTTTGAAAAACAGCTTGCTAACATCACCAATCAACCTGATTTAATTGTACTTCCTGAAACCTTTGCCACTGGATTTGCGGTTAACCTTGACTGTGGCGAAGCTGAAAATGGCTCAGTACTGAGTTGGCTCAAGGCACAGGCGAAGCACTATAATGCGGTAATTGCAGGCTCGGTATTGGTAACCCAAGGAAGTAAAAAAGCGAATCGGTTTTACTGGGTACAACCAAATGGAGAAGTGAGCTATTACGATAAACGGCACTTATTTTGTTTAGGTAACGAAGGCGAGTTTGTAGTGGCAGGACAAACGCGTGAAGTGTTTGAACTCAATGGGTTTAAAATATTGCCACAAGTATGCTACGACTTACGGTTTCCGGTGTTTCAGCGCAATAACAATGACTACGACGTGATGATAAATATTGCCAATTGGCCAGCAGCAAGGCGCAATGTATGGGACACTTTATTAATGGCACGAGCAATGGAAAACCTATGCTACGTGGTTGGCGTAAACCGGGTTGGTGAAGATGGCAATGGTATTGCCCACAGTGGTGGAACTGCAGTGTATGACTTTAAAGGTGAGCCACTGATTAAAGCGAATGACGACCAGCAAGCACTACTAACAATCACGTTAAATAAAGCGCCGCTTGATGAGTTTAGAGCTAAATTTCCAGCACATTTAGATGCCGATGCTTTTACATTGGTATAAATTAGCGCCCAGCCGATAAAGTGCTAAAATAGCCGCTGATATTTTTATTGGCGGCTTTATGAATACAACCCTTATTACACCGGTAATTTTAGCTGGCGGTATTGGCACACGGCTTTGGCCGCTGTCGCGCCAAGCAATGCCAAAGCAGTTTTTATCTTTGCTTGATAATAAAAACCAGCAGTCGTTATTGCAAAGCACGTTAGTGCGTGTTGCAACTGAGGGCTTTAATCCCGCTATTTTGGTCTGTAATGAGCAGCATCGATTTATTGCCGCGCAGCAGGCAGCATTTGCAAAGCCCCATGCCATAGTACTTGAGCCAGAAGGCAAAAATACCGCACCAGCCATTGCCCTTGCCGCGCACTATGCATTAAAAAATAATATTACAGGTCCTTTGTTGGTGATGCCTGCCGATCATTATATTGAAGATTTTACGCCATTAACTGCTCAGTTATCTGATGCGGTGACACTGGCTGAGCAAGGTAAATTAGTTACATTTTCAATTACGCCAACAGAGCCGCATACCGGTTATGGCTATATCAAACAGGGCACAGCAATTATAGGTACTGCTTGCTTTGAGGTAGACCAGTTTAAAGAAAAACCTGATTTAGCAACTGCATCAACCTATTTAACTGAGGGCGGTTATAGTTGGAACAGTGGCATGTTTTTATTTACTCCCGCTGCATATCTAAAAGAGCTGGAACGCTTTGCGCCAAAAATAGCTAAAAGTGTTGCTAGTGCCACTGATTTTAAACAAGACTTAGCGTTTACAAGAGCAAATACTCATGCACTTGAATCTTGCCCAAGTGACTCGATTGACTACGCTATTTTAGAGCGCAGTAATAATGTGGTGGTAATGCCCGTTGCGTTAAAGTGGAGCGATGTGGGCAGTTTTTCTGCACTGGCAACGCTAAGTAAAAAAGAGCCACAAGGTAATAGCCCACACCAAGAACATATCGCCCAAAACAGTGGTAACAACTTAGTTATTAGCGAAGATAGACACACAATAGCGACGTTAGGAGTAAGCGATTTAGCAATTATTCATACCCACGACGCCACTTTAATTGCTGATCAAAATGCGCTTGATGCCCTCCCGTTATTGCTCAAGCAACTGGCATCAACACATAACAACAAACTGACACACCATCAGGTGGTTTACCGCCCTTGGGGAAATTATCGTACGCTGGTAGAAAGTATCGGTTTTAAAGTAAAAAAAATAACCGTTAATAGTGGGGCCAGGCTCTCAACGCAGCGTCATCAGCATCGCGCTGAGCATTGGGTGGTAGTATCAGGCACTGCAGATATATGTATTGACCAGCAAAGCTTAACGCTGACCCACGACCAATCTTGTTATATTGCAGCAAAACAGCTGCACAGTTTAGCGAATAATCAGCCCGAGCCCTTAATTGTGATTGAAGTGCAAACGGGCGCTATATTAGATGAAAGCGATATAGAGCGATTTGACGATATATACGGCAGAAAATAACAGTATAAATAGTGAAAATACTTGATTATTTGTCACAGTAGTAAAACTGGTTAGCCCGTAGCCCGTAGCCCGTAGCCCGTAGCCCGTAGCCCGTAGCCCGTAGCCCGTAGCCCGTAGCCCGTTTTTACCCTAGTCCTTGCCGCACATACTTTAAATACGCCTCTAAACTGTGTTGCCACAGTGTGCTGGCTTCATTTAACGAGTTATTTAATGGCTTTTTATCAAGTAAGCGTCGCTCAATTTTTTTTAGAGCTAGTCCATAGCTATTAAAACCAAGTTGCATAGCGGTGCTAGCTTGGCGATGTAATAACTTAATGCATTGCTCGGGGTCTTGCTCTAATAAAGCTTGGCAACGGCTCAGCTTATTACGAGCAGAAAGAATAAATTCATTATAGATAGAAGACACTTCATCAATACTAAAAGAGCTTGTAAGGGTCTCTGTTGCGGTTTCATCGTATAACGTATCAATCAGCTCGATGGCAATATTAGCTGTTTGTGTTGACTGTGAATCACTCAGTGCTTGGCGTAGTTTCTCTTGCTTTAATGGCTTGCCAACAATGTCTTTAATACCCAGTGCTAAGTATTCTTTTATTTCATCAGGGCTCAAACTGGCAGTAAAGGCCAGCACCGGCGTTCGCTGATTTTTATGCTCCACCCGTTTGAGAGTTTTTAGTACCTGTTGCCCTGTTAAATCGGGTAAGTTCATATCAAGTAACACCACATCAAAGTGATATTTTTTCATCAATTCAATCGCACTTTTGCCATCTTTAGCGAGCTTAATTTTATGCTCGTCGTCTGCCATAAATTCAACGGCAATTTTTTGGTTCAGATCTAAATCTTCAACAAGTAATACATCAAGCCCAGTTAAATAATCCTTACTTTGGTGGCGTTGCTCTACAAGGCTAAGTTCACCAATGGCTAACGTCATGTTAAAGCTAAAGACACTGCCTACTCCCAGCTCACTGGTAATTTCTAGCTGGCTATTAATTTTATCGAGAAGGCGACTAGTTATAGCAAGTCCTAGGCCTGTTCCGCCTTTTTCTTTACCTGCACTGCTTTGAATGTAGGGCTCAGTTAAATAATCAATTTCATCTTTTTCAATACCAGGGCCTGAATCGAGTACACTTACTTTAAGGGTATGATCTAGCTGGGTTTCATTAATTAAGTCTATTTGTACTTTTACCATACCCGTATCGGTAAATTTAATCGCATTACCTACAAGGTTAATAATAATTTGTCTGAGCTTTTGTTGGTCGCAGTAGTAACAGGCTTTATCGGGGATGTTACAGGCGAGCTCAAATTTAAGTTGTTTTTGTTCGGCCAGAGGGCTTAACAGCAGGCATAAGTTTTGCAGCCACGTTTTAAACTCTATGTCTTCTTCGTACAGGGCTTCGTCGTGCTGATCTAAGCTTGCGTATTCCAGCACTTTATCTACCAGTAAGTTGAGTGACTCTGCTGAGTTGATAATGGCCTCACAATAAGCTTTGTTTCGGCTGTCGCTGGTTTGGTTTAATACTAGTTGTGCACTGCCTAATATGCCGTTTAGTGGTGTGCGTATTTCATGGCTGATGGTGGATAAAAACAGTCCGCGAATTTCTAAATCTTTATGAGCTTTTTCAGTGAGTTTATTAAGTCGTAATTCCCTGCGCTCATTACATAACAACGCCACACCTGCAGCATAGAACATGGGGGCAATAACACTATTTAAAAATAACAGTGAGTTAAACCATGAATTTAAAATGGCATCCTGTTGTGCAATGTCATCCATAAATAGGCTTCGGGTAATAAAACTTGCTGCAACTAAAGTTAAAATAATTATGTAAACAATACTGGCGTTAGGGTAGGGTTTTCGCGCATATTTTATAAATATAAATAATAAAAAAGTGGCCTCTACAATATGCTGCAGATCAGAAATATATACCCGTGAGCGCATTGAGGGCTGTAAAAATGTGAAATAAACAAGCAGCAAAGCGCTGAGCGCTGTAAATAGGCAAACAAACTTAAGGCCACGACCATGATAATTTAAAAATTGACTCAGTGACAAACAATGCACAATAGAGGCTAAAAACATCATGTTATTAGCAAGGGTAATGGCAATCTGATCAGGAATTTTGCCTATTAGCGCAAAACTAACAATGGCAGCTAATAGCAGTAAAGGATAGAAAATATAAAGTAACGTGCCGGGAACATGCTTATTGGTACGCCAGGTTAAAAAGTTCAGTAGCGTCATCACTGTTATAACGGCGATACTGGCAAAATAAAGCGTAAATGAGTCGAGCATTAAGACCCCAACAGCGTTTTTTAAAGAAGATATAAAAACAGGCACTTAAAGTGCCTGTATGGTATTTATTCAAACAAACGTTAACGAATTTCGTCAGGAATGTTTTGTTGTGCCCAAGAAAGTAATTCAATACGGTTACGACATTTAGTTTTTCTAAATGCACTGTATAAATGAGTTTTAACCGTATGCGGGCTAATACTTAACTCTTCAGCAATTTCTTTATTTTTAGAGCCATTACTCATTAACGAGATAATTGCTTTTTCACGCTTCGTTAGCTTTATTGGTTCAATATCACCATCAGTTAGCTTATGCAGCGCATCTTTATTAAATTGCAGCATGCGGTTAAGCGCATTACACATAATGTCACGACGATACCAAAGCTGATCTTCGAGTAATAAACGAATCCCTTTCATGAGTACATCGGCATTATCTGTGGTGTAAAATACACCACGAATACCGCTAAGTAATGCGCGATTAGCAAGCTCTGGGTTTTCATCTAAATTGAACAACACAATATCGCACTTGATGCGTAAATTAACGAGTTGCTCTTTTAGCTTTGTCCATGCGTCTTTACTTGATGTTTCAATGAACAATAAGCGAGTACCTACCGGAACATCTAAAATATTTGTACCCGTAGTTACGTCAAGGCCTTGCGTTTTTAACAATGGCTCTAAAACGTTAATACCAATAGTGTTAATTGGTTCTTCATCTAACAACAAAAAGGCTGAACTGCTCATGTTTTTTTACTCTTTTATAAAGCTGGCTAATTAATTTTACCACAATCCCTACACACCTTTTGTATTAGAAAATCATTATTTCACTGGAGAAAAGGTGCGATTTCCGATTATTTAAACATAAAATGTTGCAAATAAGTAATTGTTTTTTTTCGTGTAGTAAGAAAAACGCCGTATTTTTGATTTTTTTAAACTAATCTAAGATTTAACTAAGCACTATAGCGCCGTTTTTTTAGTTTCTTGGTATGGAGGCCAGCCCATTTCTTTACCTGCGAGCATATGTAAATGTATGTGATACACAGTTTGGCCACCATGTTCATTACAGTTCATCACAACGCGGTAGCCGTCATCGCTAAAGTTGTGTTGCTTGGCCAGTTTTGCGGCGACCGTGTATAAATTACCAACTAAATGTGAGTTTTCATTATTTATATCATTTATAGTGGCAATTGGTTGCTTGGGAATAATTAATACATGAAATGGCGCTTGAGGATTAATGTCTTTAAACGCTAGCGTGTCATCGTCTTCGTAAATAATATCTGCTGGAATTTCGCGATTAATAATTTTAGTAAAAATAGTCTCTTGGCTCATAATGATGACTCTAATTTATTTGATTAATATATGTGTCACTAATGACAAATTTTGCTAGCAGTGTCAAACTGAAATCAACTAAAGGAGTAATTATGCGTAAATCAATATTATTAGGCAGTGTAGCGGCGCTCTTAGTGAGTGCATCGAGTTTGGCAGAAAATATTCACTTTCCTGAGGAATTTGTTCCTTTGCAAGTGGGTGAACGAATAATTGAAAGTTCGCTTTTTAGTCGTGTTGATGATGTTGAATTAGCACCGGGTACTTATCAGCTAAAACTTAAATACACAGATTTATATGACTTAGGTTATGACGATCATGAAGTGATTGAATCAGAACCTTTTTGGGTGAATGTAACCATTGAAGCGGGTAAAGATTACACCTTAGTATTTAATCGTGCTGAAAATGCGGTAGCGGCAAAAGTATTTGCTGAAGCACCGCAAGTGAGTTTAAAAGCAAAAGGCAGCACCTTAGCTAAGCCATTAAATGTGATAGCTGAACGACAAGTTCAAAGCGCACAGTTTAAACAGCAAACAACAGCAATCCCAGCGGGCCCGCAAAAACCGAGTCGTCCCATTAAACCGATTACGCCAATTAATGGAAAAGGCATGCCAAGTGCGGCAAATATGCTCGACTTTTGGTGGCAACAAGCAACGCTCGCTGAAAGGCAGGCTTTTTTAGATAAAGTAACAAAATAATTAAGCATTAAAAAAGGGCCAAATTGGCCCTTTTTAGTTTATTGGTAACGCTATTATTTATTCAAATAACGCGTCAATGGTACCTTGTGCAAGTGGGTGATAACCCGGACGTGCTTTTAAGTACACGCTTTGTGCCCAGTCTTTTTTACCATGTGTAATAAGTGCTTTGTAAAGTGGCACTATTAGCTTACGACGACCAATACCCGATAAGTGTTTATCAAGCGCAGGGTAAATCGGTTTGTAACCGTTACCCACTGCTAGCATGTACCATGCAAATGCGCGTTCTGCGTTAGTTGATTGGGTTAAGTTAAACTCGCCGTCTAATTCAGTCATTTTTTCAATGCTTAAATCGCGCGGTAGGTTATTTAAAAAGTGCAGCCACTCATGCACTGTCCAATTTGCAGTAGGTAATTGTGCGGCAGTTGTATCCCCCTTTAACCATGCTTGTGTTGCAGCATCTACTTTATCGAACGCATCAGAGGTAGGGTTAGGTGCATCACTTGGTAAACCAGGCTCAAAAATCCACTCGTTCACTTTATCCATGCTCACTACACCAGGGTACTTTTCAATTAAGTTAGCTTTGATATAAGTCACAAATTGCGCAGTGGTTAGCGATTTAAACGCAAATTCATTAAAGTAAGTTTTAACAAAGTTATCAAACTTATCACGGCCATATTTTTCTTCTAGGTAGATTAAAAATAGCTGACCCTTTGTGTAAGGCACTGAGCTAAACGCATCATCCGGATCGCGGCCATTAAGTTTTAAATTAAGGCGAGTGTCTGGTGCATCAATGGTTTTAAGTTGCGCACGTAGGCCAGCTGCATCAAGCGCTTGCTCCATTACTGCACGGTCGCGACCAAATACTTCTTCCATAATGCGGTTTTCAACGTAAGAGGTAAATCCTTCGTTTAACCATAAGTCTTCCCATGTGGCATTGGTTACTAGGTTACCAGACCAAGAGTGAGCAAGCTCATGTGCAATCAGGTTAACGAGGCTTTTATCGCCAGCAACAACGGTTGGGGTAATAAATGATAGACGCGGGTTTTCCATGCCACCAAATGGGAAGCTAGGCGGTAGCATAAGTAAGTCATAGCGACCCCAAGCATATTCACCATACATCGCATTGGTTTTGTCGATCATCGCTTGGGTGTCATTAAATTCAGCAACTGAGGCATCCAAAATAGTCGGTTCAGCAAAAATACCGGTTTGTTTAGACATCGCTTTAAATTCTAAGTTACCAGCACCAATCGCAATTAAGTAAGGCGAAATTGCTTGTGGCATATTGAAGTGGTAATCACCGTCTTTATAAAGGGCATCTTTATTATCGGCACTCATTACCGCACGCACATCTTCAGGGGTATGAATACGTGCAGAATAAGTCACACGCATTGCCGGTGTATCTTGCACAGGGATCCAACTACGTGCATGTATCGCTTGCGATTGACTATACATAAACGGGTGCGTTTTACTGGCTGTTTGCTCTGGCGTTAACCACTGTAAGCCCGACGCTTCTGGGCGACTGTTGTAGTAAATACGGACTTTTTCAGCTTGGCTTTTAAATGTAATGGTTAGTTTTGAGCCTTTAACATCGTCGCGATTAGCAAGGTTAAAACTGGCTTTATGCCAATTGCCATTGGCTGTTTGATACATCACTTTATCAATATCAAGATCGCGGGTATCAAGTACTAGCTTTGTGCTTTTCGCGTTTTGCCATTGTAGCGTATGCTCAACAAAACCTTCTAATTGCTTGTCGGCAAAGTCGATGTCTAAATCAAGGTTTAAATGCGTGGTGATAACATCATCAAGGTTGGCGTAGGAATTTTGATCAATAGCGCTAGCCATTGCTTGCGAGCACATACCGGCCATAGCGAGGCTTAAAAAAAGAGGTTTGATTTTCATAATTACCTTGAGTACAAATAAAAAAGTACCCGTTTTATAACATGATTGCCACAGTGGGTTGAACAATTTTTACAAGCTGATGCGCAATTTGCGACGATGAGTTAAACTAGAGCGATTAATTACTGGTACCTTTAGGACCCTTGTGGCGCACTCATTACAACCCCTACATACATTTGCATTAAGTAGCCAATGCCAAAATTTTATTGAGATCACCGACTCAGCGCAGCTTCAAACTCAGAGCTTTAACGCGCCTTTTTGTCTGTTAGGGGAGGGCAGTAATACCATTTTTTTAAATGATTATGCTGGCACGGTTATTAAAATGGCGACCCAAGGAATTAATATTACTGAACGGGAAAATGATTTTTTAGTCAGTGCGGCTGCCGGTGAAAATTGGCATCAATTAGTGACTTACTTGCTTGAGCAAAGCATAGCAGGGTTTGAAAATTTAGCACTCATACCTGGCACAGTCGGTGCTGCGCCAGTGCAAAATATTGGTGCCTACGGTGTAGAAATAGCACAATTTATAGAAGCTGTTGACTATTTTGATATTAATAGCAACTGCTTCAAATCTTTAACTAATCAGCAATGCCACTTTGCTTATCGTGAATCGGTTTTTAAACACGCGTTAAAAAATAAAGCGGTGATCACCCAAGCGCACTTTAAACTGCCAAAAATATGGCAACCAGTACTCAGTTATGGGCCGCTTCAACAACTAAAAAATCCGACGCCACAGCAAGTATGTGAGCAGGTGATACAAACACGCAATAGCAAACTCCCAGACCCTTATAAACTAGCTAATGCTGGGAGTTTTTTTAAAAACCCAATTATTACGAATGCTGCGTTAGTGCCGTTACTTGCGCAGTTTCCTGAGTTACCTCATTACCCACACGGAGCCGGTCATCATAAAGTCGCAGCGGGATGGTTAATAGAGCAAGCGGGATTAAAGGGATATAAGATTGCCGGTATTGAAGTGCATCAGCAGCAAGCTTTGGTGCTCGTTAACCATGGTCACAGTACAGGGGATGATTTGATCAGCATGATCACCCATATTCAAAACACTGTTTTAGCGCGCTATAACATAAGCTTAGAACACGAAGTGCGGTTAATTGATCAACACAATGAATGCCATATCTCTTTGGAGCAATCAGCATGAAAGCACCTGATGGAAACAAGCTGGCTATTTTAAATGCGCTTAATAAAGGCGGGTTTGTCTCTGGGCAAGCTTTAGGAGAGGAATTAGGGATTAGTCGTGCCGCTGTTAGTAAACACATTCAAAGCCTACAAGCTATGGGCTTAGATGTATTTAAAGTTACAGGTAAAGGCTATTGCTTAAATAACCAAGTAGGGTTACTTAATCAGGAAAAAATACAACAGCTTTATGCTGAGTTAGGGCAAAATACCGCTAATATTGAAGTGCAGCCGCTCATTGATTCAACCAACAGCGAACTAATGCGCCGCATTCAGGCTAAAACACCACTTCAGTCGGGCACGGTAATCGTTGCCGAAATGCAGCAAGCAGGTCGGGGGCGTCGAGGGCGTGTATGGCAATCGCCATTTGGTGCCAACTTATACTACAGCTATTTTTGGCGATTAGATGATGGTTTACAAGCCGCTATGGGTGTATCGATTGCTGTTGGTTTAGCGGTGTATGATGCGATAAAAGCACTTTATGGTATTGATGTAGAGTTAAAGTGGCCAAACGACATTTACATAAACAAACAAAAGCTCGCTGGTGTATTAATTGAATTAGACGGGCAACCACAAGGGCCGTGTCAGTTGGTGATAGGAATTGGTATTAATTTAAATATGCCACAAAGTGCCAGTCAGCACATTGACCAAGCATGGACAGATTTAAGTCAGCACACCCAGCAGCTAGATAAAAATCAATTAGTAGCTTCATTAACTTATTGGTTAGAGCAGCGCTTAGCGCAATATCGTGAGAATGGCTTACAAACTATGTATCAACAATGGAATGCATTAAATGCGTTTGCAGGCGAGCAGGTAGAGCTTAATACTGGGCATCGTAGTTGGTGTGGCATTTGTGAAGGTATAGATGCGCACGGTGGTGTACGTATTCGCCAAGACGGCGAAGTAAAAAGTTATTATGGCGGCGAGATTTCATTAAGAAAGGCGCAAGCATGAGATTGTTAATTGATGTAGGTAATACTTCACTCAAAGCCGTATTGTGGGAAAACGGGCAAATACAGCCATGTGATATTAATAATATTTCATGGCAGCAAATTACGGTTGTTATTTACGCTTGTGTTGGTCGTAGCGAGTTACTTAAACAATTATTAGCGCAAGCCAAAACGCACAATATTGATTGTTTTGAGGCTACGGTTAGTAGTGAGCTTAGTGGGTTACGCTGCGCGTATCAGCAAGTAGGTAATTTGGGTATAGATAGATGGTTGGCGCTTATTAGCGGTTATACGCTTTACCCTAATACGGCTGCTATTGTTGTTGATGCTGGCACGGCTACCACCATAGACGTTCTCAATAATGATGGGCAGCATCTAGGAGGCTGGATATTACCTGGGCTTGATTTAATGACCTCATCACTCACTCAAAATACTCAGCGGGTATTTGATGATGCAAACACGCCATTTGCTAATGAGCTTGGAAAAAACACTCCTAACGGGTTAAAAAACGGAGCCTTAGTGGCAACTATGGGTGCCATTGAGCAAGCAAGGTTGCATTTAAAGACAAAAAATAGCCTCTTAATTTTTGCGGGTGGTTATGGTCAGCTGTTACAAGGGCATTTTTCACAGAGTATTTTCGACCCAATGCTAGTAATGAAAGGCTTAAATTACTGGTATGAGTTAGCTAAAAAGAGTTAAAAACAACAAAAAAAACAGCTTTTTGCGCGAATAGTGAGCATTTGAAGCATTAAATCACATTTTTTTTAATTTTTTGGTTGCATCCCAATAAACCTTACTCTAGAATCTCGCCCCGTACTAAAGCAGTGCCGACTTAGCTCAGCTGGTAGAGCAACTGACTTGTAATCAGTAGGTCAACCGTTCGACTCGGTTAGTCGGCACCACTTTCCTTTTACCGGAAGTGCTTAGTAAAGAATTATCGTGGAGGGGTTCCCGAGCGGCCAAAGGGATCAGACTGTAAATCTGACGGCTCAGCCTTCGCTGGTTCGAATCCAGCTCCCTCCACCACTTTATTCTAGACGGTTAGAGGTAGTTTAAGAACAGGTTCCTTAAAGCGGGCATCGTATAATGGCTATTACCTCAGCCTTCCAAGCTGATGATGCGGGTTCGATTCCCGCTGCCCGCTCCAATTTGATGATGCTGATATAGCTCAGTTGGTAGAGCGCACCCTTGGTAAGGGTGAGGTCGGCAGTTCAAATCTGCCTATCAGCACCAGTCAATCGAATCGCCTTAAACACTTCCTTTATCTGTCAGAAAAAACTATTTGAAATTTGAAAAAATTAACTTAATCTACCTATGGTGGATTATTTTCATATGTAATCTAGATACACAAAACTGATAGGTTCCGTCATGGCAAAAGAAAAGTTTGAACGCGTAAAACCGCACGTAAACGTTGGTACAATCGGCCACGTTGACCACGGTAAAACTACACTAACTGCAGCAATCACTAACGTACTTGCAAAAGTATACGGCGGTG